>Ga0181516_10000003_pt1 | contig 314054 bp, 274 predicted proteins | sample PEATcosm2014_Bin_25_FD_121104 | JGI IMG/M metagenome (GOLD analysis project Ga0181516, IMG submission 121104) | Peatland microbial communities from MTU Mesocosm Facility, Houghton, MI, USA - PEATcosm2014_Bin01_10_metaG | ecosystem: Environmental > Terrestrial > Soil > Wetlands > Peat | place...
AAATCGATCCTATGGGTCGCCTTCGGCGACCTGCGTATAGCGGAAACCTGACGGTTTCCGCTGACTGCAAGGAAATCGATCCTATGGGTCGCCTTCGGCGACCTGCGTATAGCGGAAACCTGAGAGTCGCTGCCGGTCCGCCGGGACGGCCCGAGACCATCTCATCTCATCGTTTCGGGCCGAGGTAGAGGACGAGGGCTTCGGCGCCCGCCAGGCTCGAGGCAGGTATGCCGGGATCCTCGGCCTCCAGCCTGCGAAGCGCCGGAAGCTTGTCGGAGCCCTTGACGAGGAAGACCCGTCGTCGCGCGCTCCGCAGGGCGGCCAAGGTCAAGGTCATTCGGCCGAAGGGCGCGACGGGCGAGCGCGCGGTGGCCGCCAGACGGGTCCGCCCGCCCGGGTCGAAGGTCGCGTCCAGGAGAGGAGAGCCCGGGAAGAGGCTCGCCGTATGGCCGTCCGCGCCGAGGCCCAGGAGGGCAAGGTCGAAGGACTGCCGGGGGCCCAGCGACGCGCGGATCTCGGCCTCGTACGCGAGGGAAGCCGAGACCGCCCCCTCCTCGGTTTCGGCGTCAGGCCAGAGATGCAGGCGGGGAGAGGGGCTCCAGGCGCAGCCGGCGAAGGCCCGGGCGACCATGGAACCGTTGCGGGAGGGATCCGCCGCCGGGACGACGCGCTCGTCGCCCAGCCAGAGCTCGATCGCGCTTCCTTCGAGCGGAAGCTCCGACATCGCTCGATAGACCGGCTCGGGCGTAAGGCCCCCCGCGAGGCAGAGGGCGAGGGAGGAGCTGCCCTGCGAGCGCGCGAGCCCCAGCGCGGCGCTCAACTCTCCGAGCGCCGCTTCCACCCACTTCCCCTCGCTCGTGAAGCTCTCGACTACCATGATCGATCCCCGAGCGCGCGGTTGCCCGGAGGCTAGCCGTGGAGCTCGGCCTCCAGGAAGTGGAGACCCTGGCTCGGGCCCGGGGATCCGGCGTAATAGAGCCGGGGCGGCCGGCCGGAGACCCAGGCCCGCTCGAGGGCGTCGACGATGCGCCAGGCCTCCTCGGTCTCGTCGGACCTGATGAAGAGAGTGGAGTCGCCGGCGAGGGCGTCGGCGATGAGCCGCTCGTAGGCCTCGGGGAAATAGGCGTCGTTGCGCTCCCTGTATGCGAAGCGGAGCTCCTTGGGGACGACCCGCTCGGCTCCCGGCTCTTTGGCGTTGAAGCCGAGCCACATCCCCTCTTCCGGCTGGATCCTCAGCGTCAGGACATTGGGCGAGAGGAGGTCGCCGCAATAGCCGGCGAACAGCGTCGCAGGCGGCCTCTTGAAGGTCACCCGTATCTCGCTCACCTGCCGATCGAGAGCCTTGCCCGTGCGTAGCGTGAAGGGCACGCCCGCGAAGCGCCAGTTGTCCACTTCGATCTTGAGCGAGACGAAGGTCTCGGTTTCCGAGCCGGGCGCTACGCGGGCCTCGTCGCCGTAGGAGGGCAGCCGAGCGCCGTCGGCGGCGACGCCGGCCGAGTACTGGCCCCTGGTCGACCGCTCGAGGAGCTCGGCGCTCGTGTACTCCCGGATCGACTTAAGCACCTTCACCTTCTCTCCGCGGACGGATTCGGGGTCGAGCCCCGCGGGCGGCTCCATGGCCACCAGGCAGAGAAGCTGGATAAGATGGTTCTGCAGCATGTCGCGGGCGGCGCCCGCGCGGTCGTAATAACCGCCCCTCGAGCCTATTCCGCCCGTCTCGAGGACGTCGATGTCCACGGACTCGATGTGATTCCTGTTCCAGAGGGGCTCGAAGATGGAATTGGCGAAGCGGAAGTAGAGGAGATTCTGGACCGTCTCCTTGCCGAGGTAGTGGTCTATCCGGAAGATGCTGTCCTCGGCGAAGCAGGACTGGAGGGTATCGTTGAGGGCGCGGGCGCTGGCGAGGTCCGAACCGAAGGGCTTTTCCACCACCAGCCGCCGGAAGCCCTCGCCCGCGCCGCGGTGCGCCGCTCCGCCCAGGCCGGCCCGCGCCAGGCCGAGCGCGACGACGGAGAACTCCTCGGGGGCCACTGCCAGGTAGAAAAGGGCGTTCGCAGGCACGTCCGGCTCGGCCAGCGCCCGAGCCAGGGCGCCGTAGGCGCCTTCGTCGTCGAAGCTGCCGCGGACATAGCGGATCCTGGTGGAAAGCCGCCCCCACGCGGCCTCGTCCAGGGGCTTGGAGTGCGAGTAGCGGGCGCAGTCCTCGCGCATCTGCGCTATGAAGAGCTCGCGCGAGAGCTCGCGCCTGGCGAAGCCGAAGACGACGGTCTCGGGGGGCAGGATGCCCGTCCGCTCGAGATTGTACAATGCGGGAAAGATCTTTCGGCGCGACAGATCTCCGGTCGCGCCGAAAACTACGATGGCCGCGGCCTCGGGCTCGAGGGCGTTGCCCGAGAGATCGCAGTAGCCATATTCTTCGCCGTGGTCGAGCATGGTCTTTAATCTCCTTTCCGAGTCCGAATATACTGAATTTAGCGAGGCTGCTTCGACTTCCATCCGGGCTTGCGCGATCCGGCCCGCGGCTCCTCGGGCCTTCTGCCGGGCCGGTCCTCGGATCCCGCGGGGTACCAATGGTACCATTGCTCCTCGGCCCCGTTGATGATCCTGTGGACGGAGGGCGCGAAGCGCCCGAAGAAGTCCCCGAAATCGGAGCGATTCGTCACGAAACCCAGGCCCCAGCCCGAGAAGCGCTCGGCCATCGCTCCCAAGCCCCGATAAGTGGCCTCGGCCTCCGCCACGCTGCCGATCCGCTCTCCGTAGGGCGGATTGCAGACGAGTGAGCCTGCCTCGTAATCCGGCTTCGCCTCCTCGGCCGCGCCCAGGCGAAGCTCGAGGCCCGCCGCCACTCCCGCCCGGGCGGCGTTCGCCCTCGCGGACTCGAGGGCGCGCGGATCGGAGTCGCTGCCGACGATGCGGAAATCGGCATCGCGACGGACCCGCGCCTTGGCGGCCTCCGTCTCCTCGGCCAGGGCTCCCGAGCGGGAGCCTCCCCTCCCCCCGCCTATCGCGAGGGGCATATCTTCGAGGGAGAAGGCGCGGCCCAGTCCGGGCGCCCTGTCCATCGCGAACAAGGCGGCCTCGACCGCTATCGTGCCCGAGCCGCAGAAGGGGTCCAGGAGGGGGAGGCGGCGGCTCCAGCCGGAGAGGAGGAGGATCCCGGCGGCTATCGTCTCCTTGAGCGGGGCCTGGGCCACGGCGAGGCGGTAGCCCCTCTTGTGCAGGGCCTCGCCCGAGGTATCGAGTCCCAAAAGGCAGTCGTCGGTATCGAGGTAGACTCGAAGTCCCCTCTCCTTCCCGGTCTCCGGCATTCGGACGATCTTGTATATCGAGAGGAGCCTCTCGTATATCGCCTTGTGCACGACGGACTGGACCGAAGTCTGCGCGGCGAGCCGCGAAGCCTTGATCCTCACGCGTTCGACGACGAGCCTGTCCTCCCGCCGGATATAGAGCTCCCAAGGCAGGGCGCGGACGGTCTCGAAAAGCTGGTCGAAGTCGAGTGCCCTGAATCGGCCCGCCTCGACGAGGACACGCTCCGCGGTCCGCAGGCAAAGGTTGGCGCGCATTAGGGACGCGGCGGCCTTTTCGGGGGGGCCGAGACCGAAGCGCACTCGCCCGGCCTCCCGACCCACGACCGCGAGACCTATCCGCTCGATCTCGTTCTGGCATACCTTCTCGAGCCCGAGCGCGCAGACGGCCAAGCCGTATTCCGGTGACTTCACCGTCACAGTATGGACCGCTATCGGGTCCGGGTACAAGCGGAGAGAAGACGCGAACCCGCTTGACAGCCGGAAATGCCCTCGTTACTATGCGTTCCGTTCGCTTCGGGGGTGTAGCTCAGTTGGCTAGAGCGCTTGAATGGCATTCAAGAGGTCGCCGGTTCAATTCCGGCCACCTCCACGAATAAAAAAGGTCACCGCACCGCGGCGACCTTTTTTATTACCCGAGTGGACGGAATTGAAGGGTCGACGCACGACTTCGCGCGATTCGATGAGCGCGAAGTCGATGGAGAGCGCCACGGATGGCGCTCGACTGTGTCGACCCCGGCCCGGAGAGGCGAGGCAGGATGCCGAACCTCGCAGGGCAATTCCGTCCACTCCACGAATAAAAAAGGTCACCGCGTCGCGGCGACCTTTTTTATTCCCCGAGTGGACGGAATTGAAGGGCAAGCGCTCCGATCTTCCCCCGATCATTTGAGCGCAGTCGATCTCCGGCGGGCAATTCCTGCCTGCCCTGGACGCGGACCCCGTCTTCGACAATAGTGATGCGATGCATATCCTCTCGGTCGTCCCGACCATACTCGGACTTTGCCTCTTCGAGACGGTCTCGAGCGTCGACAATGCGATAATAAACGCCGAGATCCTCGCGGGGGTGAGCGGGAAATCGAGGAAGTGGTTCCTCACCTGGGGCCTCCTGATAGCGGTGCTCGCGGTCCGCGGCCTCCTGCCTTGGCTCATCGTGTGGGTCGCCGTTCCCGTGCTCGGCCCCGCGGGCGCCTTCCTCGCCGCCTTCTCGGGCGATCCCCGCGTGCGGGAGGCCATCGAGGCGGCCAAGCCCGCCCTGGTGATGGCCGGGGGCGTCTTCCTCCTCCTTCTCTTCCTTCACTGGCTCTTCCGGGAAGCGAAGGCCTTCGGCCTTCCCGGCGAGCGCTTCTTCCTCGAGCACGGCCCTTGGTTCTACGCGGCGGCCTCCCTCCTCGTATGCGCCCTCGTCTGGTTCGCGAGCGGCTTCGGCGGCGGCTTGGCCTTGGCGGTCATCCTGGGCTCGACCGCCTTCTTCATGGTCAGCGGCTTCAAGCTGAGCGCCGCGAGGCAGGAGTCGAAGCTCCTCGGATCGGCCATGCCCGACATCTCGAAGCTGCTCTACCTCGAGGTCATCGACCTCAGCTTCTCGCTCGACGGGGTCCTCGGCGCCTTCGCGTTCACGCTCTCGGTCCCGATCATCCTCGTCGGCAACGGACTCGGCGCCGTCCTCGTGCGTCAGGTCACGGTCGGGAGCATGGAGCGCATCAAGAGCTACCGATTCCTGAAGAACGGGGCGATGTACTCGATACTGGCGCTCGGCGTCGTCATGACCTGCGAGGCCTTCGGCCTGCGTCTCCCCGAGTGGCTCTCGCCGCTCGCGACTTTCCTCATCGTCGGCGGCTTCCTCATCCGGTCGATCCTCGACGCGGGAGCCCGTTGAGTCGGCCCGGGCGACCGGTCCGCGCGGCCTTGATGGCCGGCTCCGGGAGCGATACACTCTTCCTCAGTCGGCCCCGGCAGGGCTTCCCGCGGCCGCGGGGCAGGCCGGGACGAAGCGGAGAATGCCAGTGTCCGACGACATAGATCCAGAGATTGCCGCGCTGATCGGAGGCTCCGTCGAGGAATACCGGCCCGGACCCTCGGCTCAGGCGGCGGCCGGCGCGAGAGCGCCCGTGCCGCCCGATTTCAGTTCGCTCTTCGGCGAGATGGACGAGGGCGCCGAGCCCCGGAACAAGCAGGAATTCGACGTCGACCTCACGCGGAAGGGTTTCGCGCCCGTCGAGCGGATCGAGGCCGAGAATCCCTCCTCCTGGTTCTCGGACCCAAGCTACTATAAGACCGTCCTCGGAGGGGAGGGCGAGGAGGCCACGAAGCTCCACGAGCTCCTGGGCAAGTACCTCAAGGCCACCGATCCCAAGGACAAGGGCGTATATCGCCAGCAGATCGTGACCGCCTATTGGTACCTCGCCTCCAGGCTCGCCCTCCATTCGATCGGCGCCCAGGCGCCGATGGCCAAGAAGGTGGCGGTGCGATTCGCCGCCATCCTGCCCAATCTGCTCTCGCCGGACATGGCCGAGACCTTCCACCGCGTCGTCTTCGAGAAGGACATCGACGAGCCGGTCTACTATATCGACGAGTGGATGCGCGCGGTGGCCGGCGGCCTGGTGAGCGCGAGCGCCACGGACGAGGTCAAGCCCAGGGCGAAGGACGGCGACGACAAGTCCCGCTTCGCCCTCCTCATCCAAAGGGCCCAAGGCAAGCGCGACGCTTCCGAGGGCATCATGAAGGCCAAGGCCGAGGAGAGGCGGCAGCTCGAGTCCCTGCTCAAGGAGCGCGTCGAGGCGATCTGCAGCCACCAGAGCCATCCCAGCCTCCTCAACGTGCCGGCCCCCTACACCGAATCCCAGAAGAAGACGATGAGCGAGCTCTACGACGTGATCCGCAAGATGCTCGCGGTCGACAAGGAACTGACGCAGACGATAGGCGAGTTCGACAAGGCGGGCGAGGATCTCAGGGGAGTGCAGGAGAAGGCGGGGGCGCTCGGCCAGGACGCCAAGGCCGACATGCAGACCCTGGCCCAGGAGTTCGACACCCTGCGCCAGATGACGCGGCTGTGCATTGGGCGCCAGGGCAACCACTTCCCGCTGCTTTCCCGCGAGTACTTCCACGGCGGGATAAAGGACGTCGCGACGCGGGAGAATGTCGTGCGCGCCCTCGCCGCGATAGAGGCGATAGACTGCGAGGCCTTCTGCAGGCCCTACAAGAGCGCCCTGAACCGGATCGTGCCCTTCGTCCTCCTCGTCCCCTGCTACGGAGACTCGGGCGTCTGCTGGGAACCCTTCGACAACCACAACCGCGCGACGAGCCGCGGCCGCGTCGCGATACCGATGTACCCGAAAAACCTCAGCCTCGCGGTGCTCACGGCGGTGGCCGATCTCCGATGGCAGGTCGCCAAGGAGAAGGCCTCCTACTATTGGATGGAAGAAGGACTCACGGGCAACTACTACCAGTGGTTCCAGTCCCGCAAGATCCGGGGCGACGTCAAGGAGTACTTCATCCAGGACTACCTCACCTGGGTCACGAAGGAATCGGAGGGCATCCAGAAGCTGGAAAAGGAGATCCGCGGGATATTCTGGCGCTACATGCCCTTCTCCAAGGAGATAAAGGAGAAGCTCAAGACTCGCAGCTACGTCTACCAGGAGCTCTATCAGAAGGACGTTAACCGCTCGATGTCGGACGGTTATTGAGCGAAGTTGACACTATAGGGGACGGTGTCTATACTCCTGCCCTCAGGAGGACGAAATGGAGCCCATCAGCCGCAGGTATCGCGATCGCATAATGCGCATGATGGGCGTCTCGAGGGGCCAGACCGTGATTTCGGACAAGAACGTCCACCAGCCCGGCAATCCCGACATACTTCCATTCATCGACTCGATGATCGTCGAGAATCTCCTGCCGGGTTCGGGCATCCGCGGGATAGAGCACCTGGGCGAGCTCCTCTCCGAAGCCGCGGCGGGGGTTCCCTGCCTCCTCCTCCTCGAGCACTACTCCAATTTCGACCTTCCGGTATTCCACTATCTCCTGCGCCAGGCCGGGCCGACGGGGATCGCCGCGGCGGACGCGTTGCTCGCGATAGCCGGGATAAAGCTCAACGAGTCGAATCCGATCGTCCTGGCCTTCACCGAAGCCTACTCGAGGCTGGTGATCTATCCCAGCCGCTCGATCGAGATAATCCAGCGGAACCTCAAGGACCCCAAGGAGATGCTGGCCGAGGTCATGCGGAGCACGACCGTCAACCTGGCGTCGATGAGGGCCCTCCTCGAGCTGAAGAGGCAGGGCAACATCGTCCTCGTCTTCCCCTCGGGGACGCGCTACAGGCCCTGGGACCCGAGCAGCAAGAGAGGCGTCCGCGAGATAGCCTCCTACGTGAAGTCCTTTTCGAAGATGTGCCTCGTCGCGGTCAACGGGAACATCCTCCGGCTCAACAGCGAGGACGGCGGAATGGAGGACGATCTCGTGTGCGAGGACCGCGTCGTCTACACCGCCGGTCCCGTCATAGACTGCTCGGCCTTCCGCGAGCGCATGAAGCACATGCACCACTTCCGCGAGGACAAGAAGCAGGCCCTGGTCGACGAGGTCATGGCCCAGCTCGAGCGCCTGCACGAGGGCGCGGAGAAGGACCGCCTCTCCTCCGCTCAATAGATCGCGTAGGGGATGAGCTCCCGGACCATGACCCTCGCGCGGACCTGCGTCGTATAGAACCCGCCGATTATCGCCATGGAAGGCGGCCGGTCGAAGACCACCCTCCCCTTCGCGAGCCGGGGCTTGTTCGGCGCGAGACCCTGGAGGAAGGAGCGGACCGCGGCCCTGAGGCCGTCGATATAGGCGGCCCTCCTGCCCTTGACCCCGAGGTTCATGTCGGCCTTGCCGATCCCCTGCGCGTCCTTCCAGGGCTCGCCCGCGTAGCTCTCCATGAGCGAGACGAGGGCCGCGTCGGGCCGATACTCGACGAGGGAATAGAGCCGATCGGGGCTTTCGGCCCGCGCGGAGGAGGGCGGCGCCCCCGGCTCGCCGCTCAGCTCCCGCGGAGCCAGACTCTGTATGGGCTCGACATCGAAACGCTCCGCCAGGGCCCGCGTCTTGTCGTAGGGCGTGTAGCTGAACTCGAAACCCCAGATCATGCCGCCGAAGGCCCAGGCGGCTTCCTCGAGGATGCGCCGCTCCGCCTCCTCGGCGCCGACGGGCCACTGTTCGCCGACGCCGGCCACGGGCTCGAGGTCCGCCCAGAACTCCGCGCGGAGGAGGTCCTTCTGGGCCCAGGCGGAGCAGGGGCCGAGGGCCCACGCGGCTCCGGCCAGGAGCGCGATCGCCCGGGCCGGGCGGAAGGTCATATTCGGCTTCGCGGGAAGAACCGACGCCAGGGATTCACGCCGAAGCGGGCCAGGAAATAGAGCCAGCCGAAGGCGAAGCCGGCCAGGTGGGTCAGGTGGGCCACGCCATTCATGAAGCCGAAGACCTGGGAGAAGAGCTCGATCAGGGTATAGCCGAGGACCATGAGGGGCGCCCGCATCGGGATGATGCCCCATATGAGCACCTGCGCGTCGGGCTGGAGGGTCGCGAAGGCGAGGAGGACGGCGAAGATGGCGCCCGAGGCTCCGACGAAGGGAATGTTCGCCCCGCCGGTGAAGAGGTATGCGGCGAAGGTGAACAGGCCCGCGAGGAGGCCGGTCAGGAGGTAGTAGAGGATGAACTCCTTGGACCCCAGCTCCTTCTCGACCGAGGTGCCGAAGAACAGGAGGCCGAGCATGTTCACCAGGAGGTGGGTCAGGTTCGCATGGACGAACATGTAGGTGAAGGGCTGCCAGACGAAGCCGTAGACGACCAGGGCGGGGGTCATCGCCAGGTAGCCGTCCAAGCCGCGGCCGACGATGAACTTGAGGGCGAACACAAGGACATTGATCGCGATGAGCCATATCGCGAGATTGCGGAAGCTGTAGCCGAAAGGCCGCCTGATCAGAGAACTTCGAGTCATAGCACCACTTTACGGAATTCCGGGCCGGTAGACAAGCGAGGCGCCTAGGCATACAGTCTGCGGCGGGAGGGACAGAGCTGGCCTCCGCCGCGCCGAACTGCCTCAAGTGCCTGCATTTCAGGATAACCTGGGAACCGGCATTCCCTCGCTCCTGCCTCGTCTTCGGCATCAAGAGCCGCAATCTCCCCTCTCTCGAGGTATTCGCCGCCACCGGCGCGCACTGTCCCTCCTTCGAGCTAAAGCCTGGCCTGCGCTAGCGGGCCCTACAATCCCTTCATTGCGTCATGGCGAGCGAAGCGAGCGTTTGCGGAGCCTCAATACTCGACGGCGTCCTTCTGGAGCTTGGACCTGAAGAAGCGGTAGACCAGGAATTGATAGACGACGACGATCGGGACGAAGATCGCGGCGACAATGGCCATGAGCCCGAGGGTGTAGGGCCCCGAGGACGAGTTGAAGGCCGTGAGGCTCGCCGAAGGGTCGAGGCTCGAAGGGATGAGGTTCGGGAACAAGCCCACGAGGGCCGTCGCCATCACGAGGAGGATCGCGGCGCAGGAAGCCGCGAAGGCGCCCAAGGGTTTCGATCGCGCGTGGAGCGGTCCGACCGCGACGAGAGCGGCGACGGCCAGGATCGGGACGGCGAGCCACAGGGGCCCGGCGATGTAATTGTCGTAGAGCCTGGTGGCGAAGGCGGTCGCCGCGAGGAAGACTGCCGCGACGCCCAGCGCGACGAACCAGAGGACGGAAGCCAGCGCGCGCGAGCGCTCGGCGAGGCGGCCTTCGGCGCGAAACTCCAGCCAAAGCGCGCCGTGCTGGAGGAAGAGCGCGATGAAGAGGGCGGCGGTGAGCAGGCCGTAGCCGTTGAAGAGCATGAAGAACCCGCCGCGATAGCCGTCATGCGCGATCGGCAGCCCCCGGAAGATGTTCCCGAAACCGAGGCCGAGCACGAGGGGCGCCGTGAAGCTAGAGACCGCGAGCGCCCAGTCCCAGAACGAGCGCCATCGCGCCCCCTCCGACTTGTTCCGAAACTCGATGGCGACCCCGCGCACGATGAGGGAGAAGAGAATAAGGAGCATGGGCAGGTAGAGGAAGCTGAACATCGAGGCGTAAGTAAGCGGGAAGGCTGCGAAGGTCGCCCCACCGGCGGTGATGAGCCACACTTCGTTGCCGTTCCAGACCGGGCCGATCGCCGCCAGGGCGAGGGCCCGCTCGGACTCGTCCCCTGCGAGGAAGTTCCGCAGCATGCCGGCTCCGAAATCGAAGCCGTCCAGCATGAAATAGACCGCCCACAATACTCCCCAGAGCACGAACCACAGAATTTGGAGCGTCATGCAGCCCCTCCTTTCATTCCTCAGTCTTGCGCGCGTACTTGACGAGAAGGAAGGCGTCGACCGCGGCGAGGCTGCCGTAGAGGATGACGAAGCCGACGAGGGAGATGAGGACGTCGCTCGCCGTGATCGACGCTGATACGGCATCTTTCGTCCGGAGCAGGCCGTAGACGATCCAGGGCTGGCGGCCGATCTCGGCGAGGATCCAGCCTAGCTCGCAGGCGACGTAGGGAAGCACGATCGCGAACGGCATGATCCACAGGAACCAGCGCTTCGTCGCGAGGCTGTCCCTCCACGAGAAGACCGCCGCGAGCAGCGAGAGGAGGACGAAGAGGAAGCCGAGGGCGACCATGATCCTGAAGCTCCAGAAGGCCGCGGCGACCGGAGGCCGCCGGTCCGCGGGGAAGTCGAGGAGTCCCTTCACCGTCGCGTTCGGGTCGTGGTACGAGAGTAGGCTGAGCATGTTCGGGATCGGGAGGGCCTCCACGCTGTTGCGCTCGGCCTTGGGCTGGGGAAGCTCGAGGATGTAGAACGGGGCCGCCTTGACCGTGGTCCACTGCGATTCCATCGCGGCGAGCTTGGTCGGCTGGTATTCGGCCACCTGCCGGCCCGACAAGTCCCCCGCGAGGATGATCAAGAGCGACGCGGCGATGCCCACGGTGGCGCCGATCCTGAAGGACCGCTTGAACAGGTCGACGCTCCTGCCGCGGAGGAGGTGGATGGCCGATATGCCCATTATGAAGAAGGCCGAGAGGGTGAAGGCCGCCATGCTCGCGTGGAACAGCTTGATCCAGGCGTAGGGGTTCCAGAGCAGGGCCCCGAAGTCGACGAGCTGGGCCCTGCCGCCGACGAGGACGAAGCCGCGGGGCTTCTGCATCCAGCCGTTCGCGAGGAGTATCCACAACGCCGAGAGCGTGCTCGCCCCGGCCACGACCCACATGATCGCCGCGTGGACCCCCCTGGACACCCGCTTCCAGCTGAACACCCACAGCCCGAGGAAGGTCGATTCGAGGAAGAAGGCCACCGTCGCCTCGATCGCGAGGGGGGCGCCGAAGATGTCCCCGACGAATTTCGAGTATTCGGCCCAGTTCATCCCGAACTGGAACTCGAGGGTGATGCCGGTGACGACTCCGACGGCGAAATTGATGAGGAAGAGCCGGCTCCAGTACTTCGTCATCCGAAGGTAGGTCTCGTCGCCGGTCCGCGCGTAGCGGGTCTCCATGAACGCCACCAGGGCGCTCAGCCCCAGAGTCAGCGGCACGAACAGGAAGTGGAATATCGCCACGGTCGCGAACTGGATGCGAGAGAGAGCCTCTACGCTCATATGATCCCCCTCTGCTTTCCGAGTATCGCATATGGCAGATTGCCATTCCAGGGGGATCCTTCGTACACTCCGGGCATGGAAGGGGACCGCGAGTGGCTGGATGAGCGCGGAAGGCCCGCGCGGCGGCGGCTGGCCGTGACGGTCGCTCTCGGGGAGCTGGCCGGCATCCTCGTCATCGCGCAGACCGCCCTCCTCGTAGCGATAGTCGACCGGGCCATCATGAGGGGGAGCGGGCTGCCCGAGCTCGTCCCCCTGTTCGCCGCCCTCCTCGGGGCCATCGCCCTGCGCGCCCTCGCGACCTGGGGAGTCAGGCGCGCGGCCTTCGAGTGCGCCTCCGCGGTGAAGCGCGCCGTCCGCCGCGAATTGACCGAGGGCCTCCGGAACATCGGCCCGATCGCCCTCGCGAGGATGCGCGCGGGGGAGATCGCGGAAGCGGCCGTCGACGCGGTCGAATCCCTGGAGGGCTATTACTCGGGCTACCTGCCCCAGCGGGCGATAGCGACCCTCCTTCCCTTCACGGTCCTCGCCGCGATCTTCCCCCTCGACTGGATATCCGGCCTCGTCCTCGTCCTGACCGCCCTCTTCCTCCCCCTGAGCATGATCGTGATTGGCGAGGAGGCCCACGAGCGGAACCGGCGCCTGTGGGCGACCCTGGCGCGGATCAGCGGCCGCTTCCTCGACGCGCTGCGGGGCCTGGCCACGATCAGGATGTTCGGCGCCTCGCGGCGCGAGGCCCGGGAGATCGAGCGAAGCTGCGACGAGTACCGGGTCGCGACGATGTCCGTCCTGCGGATCGCCTTCATCTCCTCGTTCATGCTCGAGCTCATCACCGCGGTGAGCATCGCCATCGTCGCGGTGCTCACCGGACTCCGCCTCCTGTCGGGCGCGATGCGCTTCTCTTCCGGCTATTTCATCCTCCTCGTCGCGCCCGAGTACTTCCTCGCGCTACGGGCCCTGGGCACCCAGTATCACGCGCGGATGGCCGCGACGAGCGCCGCCGAGCAGGTCCGCGGGCTCCTCGAGAAGATGGCCGCGACCGATCCGGCCTTCAGGCCGCCGGCGCCCGGCCCGCGCCCGGAAGCCGATTCGGGCCCTCCCCCGGGGCGCGGCGCGGCCGTCGAATTCCTGGACGTCCATTTCGCCTATCCCGGCAGGCCGGTGCTCGAGGGCCTGACCTTCGCGGTGGCTCCCGGGGAGCATCTCGCCCTCGTCGGCCCGAGCGGCTGCGGGAAGTCCACTGTCCTGAGCCTCCTCCTGGGCTTCGCGGCTCCGACCAAGGGCGGCATCGCCCTGGACGGCCGCGACATCGCTCTGGTGCCGCGCGCCTCGCTGTACGAAGGCATAGCCTGGTTGCCCCAGCGCCCGACGATATTCCGCGGCTCGATCCGCTTCAATATCGGCCTCGGAAGGCCTGGGGCCTCGGAGGCCGACATCGAGGCGGCGGCGCGGATGGCCCATGTCGACGAGTTCGCGGAGGGCCTGCCCTCCGGCCTGGACTGCCTCGTCGGAGAGGGGGGACGGAGCCTCTCGTCGGGGCAGGCGCAGAGACTGGCGCTGGCGAGGCTCTTCCTCAGGACCCCGCGGCTCCTCCTCCTCGACGAGCCGACCGCCCACCTCGACCCGCGCAGCGAGGAGCTGGTGAACGCCTCCATCGGCGCTCTATCGGAGGGGAGGACCATGATCGTCGCCACGCATCGCCCACTCGTCTCCGTGGACCGCAGCGTAGCCATGAGGATCTCCGGATGAGGGACTTCCTCCGCCTCGCGGAGCTGCTCGCGCCGCATTGGCGCCGGGTCGCCCTGGGCATCGCCCTCGCGCTCGCGACCGTCCTGGCGAACATAGGGCTCTTGGCGCTGTCGAGCTGGTTCATTGCCTCGATGGCGATCGCGGGGTCCCTCGGCGCGGCCATGGACTACACCCTCCCGGCCGTCGGCGTCCGCGCCCTCGCCGTCGTCCGGGCCGCTGGGCGCTACGCCGAGCGTCTCGCGAACCACGACACGACCTTCCGGATCCTGGGCTCGCTGCGTCTGTGGTTCTACCGGCGCGTCGAGCCGCTCGCGCCGGCGAGTCTCGCCGGATACAGGAGCGGGGATCTCCTGGCCCGCATTCGAGCCGACATCGACACCCTCGACGACTACTATGTCCGCGGCCTGGTGCCTGCGGTCGTCGCTCTCCTCGCGGGGGCCTGCATCCTCCCCTTCCTCTCGCGCTTCGACCCCGCCCTGGCCTGGATCGACGGCCTCGGGCTCCTCGCGGCGGGCCTCGCGGCGCCGCTCGCCCTCGCCGCTCTCGCCTCCCGCCCGGGACGCGAGGTCGTGTTGCGCTCGGCGGAGCTGCGCGCCGCCCTGGTCGAGGAGATCGAGGGCATGGCGGAGCTCGTCGCGCTGGGGGCGGCCGGGCCGCGGGCGCGGTCGCTGGACGACATCTCCGCGAGTCTCGACGGGAGCAGGAGAAGGCTGAACTCGATCCGCGGGATCGGCGAGGCCGCGGTCGTCGCGGCCAGCTCCCTCACCGCAACGGGCTCGGCCTTCGTCCTCGTCGGCATGCTCGGCCCGGGCGGCCTGCCGCCGGCCGACTTGGCCATGCTCACGGTGTTCGCGCTCGCGAGCTTCGAAGCCATCCTGCCCCTGCCGACGGCGATCCAGAAAGCGGGGGAGATGGCCGCCGCGGCGAGGCGGCTCTTCGAGATCATCGACGCCGAGCCGGCCGTCCCGGCGCGGCCCGCGGCCTCGCCGCGGGCCGCGCCTCCGCCGGCCGCCGGACTCTCCGTCCGCGACCTGCGATTCCGCTACGCGCCGGAGCTGCAGCCGATATTCGACGGCCTCTCCTTCGACCTCGCGGCCGGCGCGAGGCTCGGTCTCGCCGGCCCCTCGGGCGCGGGCAAGAGCAGTCTCGTGAGCGTCCTCCTGCGGTTCTGGGACTACCAGGGCGGGACGATCGAGCTGGAGGGGCGCGACCTGCGATCCATCGATCCGGACGAGGCCCGCGGCTTCTTCTCGGTCCTGCCCCAATCCCCCTTCCTCTACCATGCCTCGATACGCGACAACCTCATGGTGGCGGCCAGGCCCGAGGGCGGGGATCCCCTCCCCGAGGACGAGGCGCGGCTCCTCGAGGCGATCCGGGCCGCCCGGCTCTCCGAGCTCGTATCCAGGTTGCCCGAGGGGCTCGACACGATCGTCGGCGAGACGGGGAAGGCCCTGTCGGCGGGCGAGCGGCAGCGCGTCGCGATCGCGCGCGCCTTCCTCAGGGAGGCTCCGATCTATCTCCTCGACGAGCCGACCGAGGGCCTCGACGACGCGACGGCGGAGGCCCTGCTCCGGACGATGGCCGATCGCCTCGCCGGCAGATCGATCATCGTCATCAGCCATCGCGAGCGGGACCTGGCGATCGCCGACCGCGTGCTGCGCATCCGGCGCGCGGGGGGGCGGTCTGGATTCCCGGCTCGACTTCGTGCGATAATCCTTGACCCGGCGTCGGCCGGCAGATTTCGAGGAGGAGCATCGTGTACAAGCCGGTCGATCCGAAAGTCAGCTTCCCGAGGATGGAAGAGGACATAGTCCGATTCTGGGAGTCGGGTCGGATATTCGAGAAGTCGATTTCCCAGCGCGAGGGCAGGGAGGAGTTCGTCTTCTACGACGGCCCCCCCTTCGCGACCGGCCTCCCGCATTTCGGGCATTTCGTGCCCGGCACCATCAAGGACATAATCCCGCGCTACAAGGCGATGCGCGGCTTCAAGGTCGAGCGCCGCTTCGGCTGGGACTGCCACGGCCTTCCCGTCGAGAACCTCATCGAGAAGGAGCTGGGCCTCGACTCGAAGACCGACATCGAGCGCTACGGCATCGCCAACTTCAACGAGGCCTGTCGTTCCGCGGTCCTGCGCTACGTGAAAGAGTGGCGCACGATCATGACCCGGGCCGGCCGCTGGGTCGACTTCGACAACGACTACAAGACCATGGACCCCGATTACATGGAATCCATCTGGTGGGTGATGAAGAGCCTCTGGGACAAGGGCCTGATCTACGAGGGCCACTACATCCTCCCCTACTGCCCCCGCTGCTCGACCGTCCTCTCCAATCACGAGCTGGCCCTGGGCGGCTACAAGGACGTCCACGACCCGGCCATAACCCTCAAGTTCAAGGCCGTCGCCGCGCCCGAGGGCTCCGGCCTGGACGGACTCGCGGACGGCTCGACCTTTCTCCTCGCCTGGACGACCACGCCCTGGACCCTGCCCTCGAACCTTGCGCTCTGCCTCGGGCCGGACATCGACTACGTCCTCGTGGGCGACGCCGGCGAGCGCTTCCTCCTCGCCGAGTCGCGGCTGGGCGCCTATTACAAGGAGGGCGCGATGCCCGAGATCCTCTGGCGCAAGAAGGGCTCGGAGCTCAAAGGCATCGAGTACGAGCCCCTCTTCCCCTATTTCGCCGAGGCTCGCGCGCAGAACGCCTTCCGCACCTACACGGGATCCCACGTCACCACCGAGGACGGCACGGGCATCGTCCACACGGCGCCGGGCTTCGGCGAAGAGGACCACGAAGTCCTCAAGGGCACGGGCGTGCCCACCGTCTGCCCGATCGACGCCGAGTGCAAGTTCACTTCCGAGGTGCCGGACTACCGGGGCCGCTTCGTGAAGGACTGCGACAAGGACATCATGGATAGGCTCAAGGCAGAGGGCAAGCTCGCGAAGCGCGAGCAGATCCTCCACGCCTATCCCCACTGCTGGCGCTGCGACCATCCCCTCATCTACCGCGCGATCGGATCCTGGTTCGTCAAGATCGATCCCGTGAAGCCGAAGATGCTCGCCGCCAACTCCAAGGTCTATTGGGTCCCCGACCACATCAAGAACGGAAGGTTCGGCAAGTGGCTCGAGGGCGCGCGCGACTGGGCCATCTCGCGCAGCCGCTACTGGGGCAATCCCCTGCCGATCTGGAAGTGCCCGGACTGCGACAAGACCATCTGCGTCGGCAGCCGCGCGGAGCTCGAGAAGCTCTCGGGCGCGAAGCTCGCCGACCTGCACAAGCACTTCGTCGACGACATCACCATGCCCTGCTCCTGCGGAGGGACGATGGCGCGGATACCCGAGGTCCTCGACTGCTGGTTCGAGTCCGGCTCGATGCCCTACGCCCAGGTCCACTACCCCTTCGAGAACAAGGAGCATTTCGAGGGCCACTTCCCCGCCGACTTCATCTCCGAGGGGCAGGACCAGACCCGCGGCTGGTTCTACTCGCTGACGGTCCTCGCCGCCGCGCTCTTCGACCGGCCCGCCTTCCAGAACTGCGTCGTCTCCGGCATGGTGCTCGCCTCCGACGGCAAGAAGATGTCCAAGTCGCTCAAAAATTACACGGACCCCACGGAGGTCATGGACAAGTTCGGCGCGGACGCCCTCAGGCTCTTTCTCATGAACTCCGCGGTCACGCGCTGCGACGACCTGTGCTACTCCGACGAGGGCGTGAAGGACGTGCTGAAAGGCATACTCATCCCGCTCTGGAACGCCTACGGTTTCTTCGTCACTTATGCGAACATCGACGGCTTCCCCGACCGGATGCCCGAGGCGGCGATAGTCCCGAGCCCGGACGGCCGAGACTCGGCCGGAGCGCGGAACCCCCTCGACCGCTGGATACTCTCGCTCTGCGAGGCCCTCGTCCTCGACGTCGGGAAGGCCCTGGAGGACTACGACCTTCAAGGCGCCATAGCCCCCATAGTCGACTTCATCGACAGCCTCAACAACTGGTACATCCGCCGCTCCCGCCGGAGGTTCTGGCGCGCCAGCGAGACCGGCCGCGGGGGGGACGACGACAAGGCCGAGGCCTACACGGCGCTCCGCCGGGTGCTGACGCGCCTGGTCGCCGTGGCCGCTCCCTTCATGCCCTTCGTCACCGAGGCGATATGGCGAAACCTGCTCGCCGGCGGCGAGGGCCAGCCGGAATCGGTGCACCTCCGCGATTGGCCGGAGTACGAGCCCGCCCTGCGCGACGAGGAGCTCGAGCGCAAGATGGCTTCGGTGCGGCACGCGGTCTCGATGGGTCGCGCCCTCCGCGTGCAGAACGACGCCAAGATCCGCCAGCCCCTCGCCGCCGTCCACATCGTGACCCGCGACTCCCGCGAGCGGGCCGTGCTCATGGAGATGGAGGAGATGCTGCGCGACGAGCTCAACGTCAAGCGCGTTGTCTTCCGCGAAAACGAGGAGGAGCTCGTCGAGTACTCGGCCAAGGCGAACTTCCGCGTCCTGGGCAAGGAGCTCGGCAAGGATATGAAGGCCGTGGCGGAGGCCATCGGAAAGCTGACCGGCGCGGAGGTGGCCAGCCTCCTCGAGGGCTCGACGCTCGAGCTCTCGGCGGCCGGCAGGACGGTCGAGGTCACGAAGGAGAAGGTCGACATCCGCCGAGCCGAGAAGGAGGGCCTCAAGGTCCTCAACGAGGGCAGTCTCACCCTGGCCCTGGAGACCGAGATATCCGAAGAGCTCCTGGCCGAGGGCTACGCGCGCGATCTGGTGCGCGGCGTCCAGAACCTCCGCAAAGAGGCGGGCCTCGCGGTCACGGACAGGATCAAGCTCGCGCTCGCGGGCGACGAGGCCCTGAGACTCGCGCTCGACTCCTTCGCGGAATTCGTGCGCTCCGAGACCCTTGCAGCCTCCGTGACCTGGTCCGACGGCCCCGGAGTCCCCGGCTCCGCGGGCGCCTTCTCGGATATCGAGGCCGGCGAAAAAGTCTGGCGAGCCGCCGTCTCCAAGGCCTGAGCGGCGAGGTGGTCGTCGAGCCATGATCCCCGATAAAGTGAGGAAGATCCTCGAGGCCAACGGTCTCGAGGCCCTGGAGTTCGAGCCGGGCAGCACCCCCACCGCCGAGCTCGCGGCGGCGCGCATAGGCGTCGAGGCGGCGCGCATCGCGAAGTCGCTGCTCTTCAAAGGCAGGGACGGCGCCTACTTCATGGTGGTTTGCCCCGGGGACAAGCGCCTGCCATCGGCGGCGCTCAAGCGCGCCGCGGGCTCGAAGCTCTCGATGACCGATGCGGACGAGACGGAGCGGGTCACGGGCTACAGGCCCGGCGGCGTCTGCCCCTACGCCGTCGAAGGCGTGGAGATACTCCTGGACAAGGATCTCGGCGACTACACGACCATCTACCCGGCGGCGGGCACGGACGCGACGGGAGTGCCCACGAGTCTGGCCGAGCTGGCGCGCATGACCGGCGGCCGGATCGTGGACTTCTCGCCGGAGGGCGAAGCCTAGCGATACCCCGGCGGGCTTCTCCCCGATTCGGCGGCGCCGGCTATCTCGCCTATCCTGTCCATGGTCTCCTTGGACAGGTAATGCTCGATGCGGCAGGCATCGCGCTCGGCGGTTTCGGCCCCGACGCCGACGACCTCGCGCAGGAAGGCCGTCAGGAGATCGTGCCGGCGTCGGATCTCGGACGAGGCGAGCTTGCCGGCGGGGCTCAGGTACACTTCGCCGTAGTGCTTATGCTCGATCAAGCCCCTTCGCTCGAGCTCGTGCAAGGCGGCGTGCACCGAAGGCTTGGAGACCCCGAGCTCGCGGGCGATGTCCGTCACGCGGGCTATCTTGGTCCTGTCGCGCAGGAGGCTTATCGTCTCGAGGTACATTTCGAGGCTTTCGGTCAAAGGAGGGCTCCGCGCGCCTGGCTCATGGCTACCGCAACTATAGCAGAGGACCCCGGTCGGGGGAACTACGGGCCCTCGCCCCGGATCCGTCATCGGCTGAGTGTAAGTCCGGACTAAAATCGCCCCGCCGAGCCTTCCGCCGCCTTAGGCTTCATGCTAAGATCGCAGTATCTTCCCTATAAAAGCCAGGAGGATGCCTATGATACGAGTTAAAAAATCACTCAAGACCATCCTGATCGCTGTTGCGACCATCGCGATCATCGTATCCTGCGCCACCAAGCCCAAGCCTCCCGCTCCCGAGCCCGTCGCCCCTCCCGCTCCGGCCGCCCCCGCGCAGCCTCAGCCCGCGGCGGCTCCCGCGGTCAGCCAGGACGATCTGGACAAGCTCATGGCCGAGGCCAAGGACCTCAAGAAGAAGTCCTTCGACCTCAAATTGTTCGAAGTCCTGCCCGACGACTACAAGGCCGCGGAGGCGCTCTACGAGAAGGGCGCCAAGTCCTACGACGACAAGGACGCGCCTGCCGCCAAAGAAGGCCTCGGCGCCGCTATCGCGGCCTACAAGGACCTCATCTCGCGGGGAATCGTCGATATCGCCGCCGCCAAGAAGAAGGACGCCGAGGACATGAAGGCCACGGCGATCAAGGCGGGCGCCGACTCCTCGCAGCCCGAGCGCTTCGGCGCGGGCGACGATGCCTTCAAGTCCGCGGCCGATCTCGTGGACGCCTCGAAGGCCGAAGAGGCCATTCCCGGCTTCGAGCAGGCGCTGCTCTATTACGAGCTCGCCTGGAAGCGCGCGGTCGCGAGCGATCTCAAGAAGGGCATCGAGGACAAGGACTACGCCAAGTGGGACTCGGGCAATTACCAGCTGGCCGACAACAAGTACCAGGCCGAGGACGGGTACTGGGCGTCGGGCAACGCGGCGGACAGGGCCTCCGGCGTCGATGCCCTGGACGAGGCCATCCTCCGCTTCAATCTCGTGGTCCAGAAGGGCAGGGAGACGGCGGTCGCCACAGTCAAGGCGAAGACGGACGCCTCCAAGCAGCGTTCCGAGGACATCAAGGCCAACGTCGCCGTCAAAGACATGTACGATTCGGCGCAGGTTCTCTACGGCGAAGGATCGAGCCAGCTCGCCGCCAAGGATTACGAGGCCGCGGCCGACTCCTACGATCGCGCCGGCGCGGGCTTCGACCAGGCATACCAGGCGGCCGCCGAAAAGCGGGCTACGGCCGAGGCGGCCATGAAGGCCGCCGACGAAGCTACGACCGAGAGCCAACGCAAGGCCAAGGAGGCCGAGCCCCTCCTCCAGGCGAATCCGCCCGACAATACGCCAGCGACCGCGCCCGACAATACGCCAGCGACCGCGCCCGACAATTCGCCGGCGACCGCGCCCGACAATACGCCGGCGACAGCGCCCGACGATTCGTCGTCGACCAGCCCCGATAATTCGCCGGCGACAGCGCCCGACGATTCGTCGTCGACCAGCCCCGATAATTCGCCGGCGACAGCGCCCGACGATTCGTCGACGACCACCCCCGACAATTCGTCGACGACCACGCCCTAAAAGGGGAAAGCCATGAAAAAGCTGCTACCGATCCTATTCGCCTTGGTCCTCGCCTCGGGCCTTTCCCTCCGGGCGCAGGGCCTCGCGGACAATCCCGAGTACCAGAAGAGCGTCGAGCTCAATGCCCAGGCCGTCCAGGCCTTCAACGACGGCGACTACGACGCCGCCACGGACTACGCCAACCAGGCCAAGGAGCACGCAGCCCTCTCGGACCAGTACGTCGCGAAGATGGTCGCCAAGGCCGCCGCCGATAGGGAGATGGCCAAGGCCAAGGACGCGATGGCGCAGGCCGACGGCGCCGGCTTCAAGGACTCCTACCCGTCGCAGTACCAGGCCGCGGCCGAGACCTATTCCTCGGCCCAGGCGGCCTACGCCGCCGAGGACTACCCGACTGCGGGCGACAAGGCCCGGGACACGGTATCGGCCATCCAGGCTATCGCGATGGCCGACGCGGACGCCGCCATCGCCCAGGCCAAGACGGCCCTGAGCGCCGCCGAGGCCATCTCGGCCCCGGTCAATTACCCGAAGGAGTACGGTCAGGCCAAGACGGCCCTGGGCGACGCGGTCGCCGCCTACGACAGCCAGGATTACGGCACGGCGGCCCAGCGCGCGCGAGCCTGCGTCGCGGCCCTCGCCGGGGTCAAGGAGGTTAAGGAAGTCAAAAAGCCCTCGTGGCCGGCCGTCTACGTGGTCAGGCTGATACCGAGCCTCCGCGACTGCCTGTGGCGCATAGCCGAGTATCCCTTCATCTACAACAACCCTCTCAAATGGCCTACGATCTACGAGGCGAACAAAAAGACTTTCCGCGATCCCGGCAACCCTAACCTCATCTTCCCGGGACAAAAGCTCCAGATCCCGAGCATCAGAGGAGAGGCGCGGGAAGGGACCTTCGATCCGAGTCAGAAGTACGAGCCCTTCCCGAAAAAATAGCCGGCCGTCGCTCCATCGATAAGGGGCTGCCTGCGGGCAGCCTCTTTTTTTTCGCCCGATCCGCGGGCCATGCCGCGAGACTCTTTATTCGACTACAATTATCGCGATAACCATTGTACTATCGGGGTGCCCGAGGTTTCGAACCATCGGGTGAAAGGTCGTTCGGGCCATGGACGGTGCCACGTACCGGGTCTACCCCTACCGCTGGGCGGTTCTCGCTTCTTTCATGCTCGTGAATCTCGTGATGCAGGCTCTGTGGATCGACTTCTCCCCGATCATGAGGGACGCCGCCGGCTATTACCGCGTCTCCGAGCTGGCCATAGGCTTCCTGGCTATGCTCTTCATGATCATCTTCCTCCCCCTCTCGATCCCGGCCTCCTGGGCGATCGATCGCTTCGGCTTCCGGAAGTCCGCCGGCGTCGGCGCCGTCATGATGGCGGCTTTCGCCGTCCTCCGCGCCCTGGCCGGGCCGAGCTACGCCCTCGCCGTCGTGGGGACGGTGGGCATAGCGATGGCCCAACCCCTCTTCCTCAACGCGTGGACCAAAGTCGCTGCGCACTGGTTCGCCGAGAGCGAGCGGGCGACCGCAGTCGGCCTGGTGACCCTCGCCAATCTCCTGGGCATCGCCGCGGGCATGCTCGCGAGCCCCGCGCTTTCCGCGGCCCTGTCCATCGGCGCGGCGCAGTACGTCTACGCCGGCATCGCGGCGGTCTCGGCCCTGATCTTCATCGCCGTCGCCCGCGAATATCCGCCCAGCCCCTCGGGCCCCGCCGGGGCGGGCGAGAAGGCCCTCATGCTCGACGGGCTCAGGAACGCGCTCTCGGTGCCGAGCTTCCGTCTCTTCCTCGGCGTGGTCTTCGTCGGGATGGGCCTCTTCAACGGCCTCACGACCTGGATCGACGAGATCGTGGCGCCGCGGGGCTTCGGCTCCTCGGACGCGGGCACCTTGGGCGCCCTCCTCCTCGTCGGGGGACTCTTCGGGGCGGTGGCCATCCCGGCGCTTTCCGACAGGACCGGCAGGCGCAAGCCATGGATGCTCCTCGGACTCCTAGCCTCCCTTCCGGGCCTCGCGGGGATGGCCTTCGCGCAGAGTTTCTGGCTGCTCGCTGTCTCGGCCTTCGCCCTGGGCTTCTTCCTGACGAGCGTCATGCCGATCGGCATGCAGTTCGCCACGGAAGTCGCCCGTCCGACGCCCGAGGGCACCTCGAACGGCCTGGTCCAGCTCTGCGGGCAGGTGTCGGTGGTCTTCGTCTATCTCATGCAGGCGATGAAAGGCCGCTCGGGAGGCTTCACGTCGAGCCTCGTAGCCTCGGGCGTCCTGGTGCTGGCCGCGGCTTGCCTGGTGCCCTTCATGAAGGAATCGGGGCGGAAGCCGTTCGGGGCGGAGCCGGAAAAAGCCTGACCCGTCCCGGCTACGGCATCATGGCTCGACGAGGCGCCGACCCGCCTCGTCGGCCTTGGCCAGGAGGGCGATGAGCTCGCCGCGGATCTCCTCGATGCGGGCGCGCTCGTCGGGCATGGGGCCGGACAGCTCGCGCTCGAGGCGCTCGCGCGCCGCCTTGAGGCCGAGCCCCTGGTCGAGGGCGAGGTGCTTGAGCCTGAGGATCAGCCTGAGATCGGCCTCGGAGTACATCCTGCGCCCGAAGGGATCCTTGCGCGGCTGGAGGAGAGCCACCTCCCGCTCCCAATAGCGGAGGGTCGACGAAGGCAGGCCGAGAAGGCGCTCCACCTTTCCCGTCGAGTAGGCGGCCAAGGGCTAGCCGCCTCCGCGCTTGCGCGCGCGGGCGCGCGACGCTGCGGCGTCGCGCTTGGCGCCGATCCGCTCCTTGGAATCCGGGTTCCGGGAGGGCACGCGGCCCTTGGCCGGGGCGCCGGAGGTCTTCTTGGCCGACGTCCCCTTCCTGGCGGCGACGCCTTTCTTGGGCGCGGCGTGGCTTCCCTTCTTGGACAGGGCCCGGATCTCCCGATCGGATTCGGCGCGGACCGACGAAGTTCGGCCCGCCTTCCCGGGATCGGCGCGCGACCCCTTCTTGGGGCCGGCTCCGCCGGCCTTCGCCGGCGGGGCCTTGGGGGCCGAGGGACGGGCGCTCTGCCGGACGCGAACCGCCCTCGACGGCGCCTCGTAGACCGAGGAGGCGTGGGAGGCCTTGATCTCGAGGACGACCGGTATCTTGTCCATCCCGAGATCGTCGCGGATCTTGTTGCGGAGGAAGGCGACGTAGGCCTCGGTGACTGCCTCGGGCCGGGAGGCGAAGATCGCGAACTTCTGCGGATTGATCGAGGTCTGCACGGCGTAGCGCAGCTTGAAGCGCGTGCGCGGCCCCACGGGCGGCGGCGTCGTCTCGACCCAGCCCTCGACGGCCTTGTTGAGCCTGCTGGTCTCGATCTTCCTGTTGAGTTGGCCGTAGAGGGTCACGATGGTCGTCACGAGCTTGTCCGTGCCCTCGCCGTCCTTGGCCGAAAGCGGGAGGACCGGAGCGTAGGCCATCTGGCCGAAGAAGTAGCGCAGCTTGTCGCGGGCCGCCTCGAAGGCGTTCTTGAGATCGGGCATCTTGTCCCACTTGTTCAGGGCGAAGATCAGGCCCCTGCCTTCGGCCACCGCGAAGGCGGCGATCTTCTTGTCCTGGTCGGTCAGGCCCTCGACCGCATCGATCATCAGGACGACGACGTCGCAATCCTGGACTACCTTGATGGAGCGGGTGACCGAATAGTATTCGACGTTCTCGGTGACCTTGCCCTTGCGCCTGATCCCCGCCGTGTCGAGGACCACGAAGCGCCGGCCCCGGCGCTCGAAGCGGCCCTCCACGATATCCCGGGTCGTGCCCGCGATATCGCTCACGATGGCCTTGTCCTCGCCCACCAGCCGGTTGAGGAGGGTGGACTTGCCGGTGTTGGGCTTGCCCATGATGGCGAGCCTGATCGGCGCGCCCTCCTCCTCGACCCGGACGACCTTGGCGAAATCCAGGCGCCCGACGATCTCGGCCTCGAGGAGGTCGAGGTTGCGGCCGTGCTCCGCCGAGACGAAGACCACGGGCTCGAAGCCCCAGGAGGCGTGGGACCAGGCTCCCGCGTCGCGCTCCGGCGAGTCGGCCTTGTTGACGACGAGGAGGACCTTGGGCGTCCACTTGCGGAGGAGGGCCGCGAACTCCTCGTCCTCGGGAGTGACCGACATCGCGTCGACGAGGAAGAGGATGAGGTCCGCGCCCTCGAGCGACGAGAGGCTCTTCGCCACCACGAGCTCGTCGAGGCCCTCCCGCTCGAGCTTGAAGCCGCCCGTGTCGACGAGCCGGAACACCCTGCCCGACTCGCGGAGCTCGCAGATCGAGTCGACGAGGTCGCGGGTGACGCCGGGCGTCGGGTCGGTGATGGCGCGGCGCTTGTGCAGGATGCGATTGTAGAGGGTCGACTTCCCGACGTTGGGCCTGCCGGCTATGACGACTACGGGAAGGTTGTCGTAGCGCGGACGCCTCGCCGGCCCGTCGCCGGCCTCGCCGACGGCCTGGTCGGCGCCGCCGACGGGTAGTTTCCTATCCAAGCTTCGTACTCCTCGATGGGAGCGAGCATACTACGCGAGGCGCGACTTTAGATAGGCCGCGACCTCGGCCGAGGAGGAGAGGGCCATGGCGGCGAGCGCCACTTCCTTCGCGTCGGCCAGGCTGGTCGAGCGTATGGCGCGCTTCACGGCGGGTATGGCGGCGCTCGACATCGAGAACTCCTCGAGGCCGAGGCCGAGGAGGACGACGGCCGAGGCCGGGTCCGCCGCCATCTCCCCGCACATGCCCACGGGGATGCCGGCGGCCCTCCCGTTGTCGATGGTCCTCTGCACCAGCCGCAGCACCGCGGGATGGTAGGGCTCGTGCAGGTAGGCGACCTTCTCGTTGCCCCGGTCGACCGCCATCGTGTACTGGATGAGGTCGTTTGTCCCGATCGAGAAGAAGTCCGCCTTGCGCGCGAGGATGTCGCTCGTCATCGCGGCCGCCGGTATCTCGATCATGATCCCGATCGGCAGGTCCATCGCGGCCGCCTGGCCCCTGGCGACGACTTCGGCGCGGGCCGTGTCCACGACCGCGAGGGCGCGCTCGAGCTCGTCCGCGGTGGCGATCATAGGGAACATGATCCTCGTCTCGCCGAAGACCGCCGCGCGGAGGATCGCGCGCAGCTGGGTCTTGAAGACGTCGACGCGGCTCAGGCAGAAGCGGATCGCCCTCCAGCCCAGGAGCGGGTTCTTCTCGTCCTGGGCGCCCAGCTCGGGCAGGACCTTGTCGCCCCCGATGTCGAGGGTCCTGATGGTCACGGGCTTCCCCTTCATGGACTCGATGACCCGCCGGTACGCGTCGTACTGCTCATCCTCGTCGGGCACGTGCCCCCCGAGGAAGAGGAATTCGGACCGGAACAGGCCGACGCCGTCGGCGCCGTGCGCGAGCACAGCCTCGGCCTCCTCCGGCACCTCGATGTTGGCCTTGACGAGGACGCGAGTCCCGTCCAGCGTGCAGGAGGGCAGGTCGCGGAGCGCGTCGAGCTCGTGCTGCCGCTTCGCCGAGGCGCTGCGGGCGGCCGCGCTCCGGGCCAGGGCCTCGCCGTCGGGGTCGCCCGTCACGAGGCCGCGGTCGCCGTCGACGGCGGCCACGGCCGCCTGGCGCAGCCTGGCCATGGCGCCGGCCACTCCGAGGACGGCCGGTATCTCGAAGGCCCTCGCGAGGATGGCGACGTGGCTCGTCCGTCCGCCCGACTCGGTGACGACCGCCTTCACGCGCGCGCGGCTCATCGAGATCATGTCGGAAGGCAGGAGGTCCCGCGCGACGAGGACGACGTCCTCCTGGAGGTCCGCGAGGCTCGGGCGCTGGCGCTCGAGGAGGTGCCCGAGGATCCTCCGCGAGACGTCCTGGATGTCCGTGACCCGGTCGCGCAGCGAAGGATCCTCGGCCCGGCCGAGCTTGTCCGCGAATTCGCGCTCGACGTCCGCGACGATCCGCTCGACGTTGACCATAGCCTGCCCCAGGGAGCGCTCGATCTTCTCGTGGAGGTCCGGATCGTCCAGCATGAGGAGATGGGACTCGAAGATGGCGGCCTGGTCCTCGCCCGCCTCGATCCTGGCCTTGTCCCGGAGAGTGGCGACCTCCGCCTTCGCCTTCGCCACTGCGTCGAGGAAGCGCGCCCATTCCGAGGACAGCTCCGAGGGCTCGATGGAGCGGACGGGCACGGACGAGGAGTCCTCCGTCGCGAAGAGGTAGACGCGCGCCACTGCTACGCCTGGGGACGCGGGAATGCCGGTAAGCTCGATCATGCCGCCTCGAATCTAGTGCAGGACATTGAAGGGATTCACGGTCCTGCCGTTCTTGAACACCGAGAAATGCAGGTGGGGGCCGGTGCTGTAGCCCGTGTTGCCCGACCAGGCGATCCTCTCCCCCGACGCGACGCGCTGCCCTTCCCTGACCGATATCGACTGGAGGTGGCCGTAGAGGCTCTGCCAGCCTGCGTGGTGCGAGAGGACGACGTAGTTGCCGAAGCCCGAATTGTAGCCGGTCTCCGAGACGATGCCGTCCATCGCGGCCCGGACGGGCGTCCCCATGTCCACGCCGATGTCGATGCCGTTGTGGAACACGCGCCCGCCGCTGAAAGGATCGCTCCGCCAGCCGTACCAGCTCGAGATCCAGCCTCGGGCGGGCCAGGCGAAGAGGTCGCCCGATATCTCCCGGAGAGTGAAGGAGGCGAGCTTGGCGTCGGGGAGGAAGAGGCGGCGCCCCGGCTCCAGGGCGTCGGACATGAGGCCGTTGGCCTCGATGACGCGGTCCGCGGAGACGCCGTTCGCCGCCGCGACGGTCGTCGCTCCGTCCCCCGCCTTGGCGGTGTAGAGGATGCCCGACATGCTCGGGATCTTGAGGATGTCGCCCGGCTGCAAGGTCCGGGCGTTCTTCACCCCGTTGAAGCTCACGACCGTATCCAGGCTGACGTTGAAGTCGTCGGCTATACCGGAAAGGGTATCGCCCCGCCGCACCATGTACGCGGTGAAGAAGAGGCCGCGGTCCGCGCGGCCCTCGGCCGCATCGTCCCCCGCCACCTCCGCCCCGCCGACCGCTCCCGGGCCCTTCGAGGCGGCGGCGCCGCCCGCGGCGAAGCCCCGCGCCGCGGATGCCGAGAGGTTCGGGGCGGCCGCCGAGCCGAAGAGGAAAAGGAGGGAGACGAGGAGCACCGACGAGACTGCCGCCGCCTTCTTCGCGGCGAGCCTCTCCATCCCCCGCAGGCCGCCGAGTACGCGTCCAAGCCAGGTTCGCGCGAGCGCTTCGATTTGCTCCCTCATCGCGCCATCCACTCTACTCGAAGGGTCCTTTTCACGCAATCGGGATTTTCCGCCTTCATCTCGGAACCGCCACCGCGTCCACCACGATGTCCGAGCCGGACGCGGCATCGGCGACGGCGGCTCCGTCCACCGAGCCGCGCGGCTGGGCATGGGGAGGCGCATCCCCGACGAGCACGACGAGGCGAGACTGGGCCGACCAGGGGAAGCCGCTCTCGGCCGCGAAAAGGCCTTCGTAGACCGCCTTGGAGAGATCGCGGCCGCCCCCAGCCTGGAGCGCGTCGAGCTGGGCGGAGAACAGGCCCAGGTCCCGCGTGAAATCGAAGCGCCTGTCCAGGTACTCCTCGAAATAGTCCTTGAAGGCTACGAGGCCGAGCCTGAACGAGGGGAAATCGGAGACCCTCCTCGAGAGCGCGGCCGGAAGCCGGGCCTTAAGGGCGTCGAGCGCGCCGGCCATGCCGCTCGTGGTATCGAGGCAGAGGACAAGGTCCAGGGACTTACCCTTCCGGGCGGCGAGGAGGGCGTCGATCTGGCCGACAATATCCTGGTCCGTCGAGGCGAAGCGGAGCTCGCCGCGGTTCGCGTCGGCTATGCCTCGAAACGCCGAGACGGTCTCGGGGAAATAGAGACTCGCGTCGTATGCTGCCGCTGCCGCTGCCGCGGCCGCGGCCGCGGCCGGAGCCGGCGCGGGAGCCGATGCCGACGGCGTCGATGGCGCTGCCGGCGACGGGGGCGCCTCGGGCCTAGCGGCCGCCGGGACGGAGGAAGGCGCCGTCGCCGCGGGGTTCACCCGGACGACGTAGGGATTGTCGGCGAAGGGCCCCGAGTAGTCGGCGTAAGGCTTGGCGAAGGCCCGGATATTGACGAAGGATCCGTCGCGGATCGACACTCGGCCCGAGCGGGACCAGGGATAGCCCCAGGCCACGACCCGGGGAATTAGGATATGGAAGGCGCGGCCGAAGCCGGGATCCGCCTCGGGGCTCGAATCCACCAGGAAGTGGAGCTCGTTGGGGCTGGGCATGGTCTTGCCGGAGAAGATCCTCAGCTCGCGGCCGTTGACCGCGTTCTCCTCGAGGGCGCGATAGGCGTAGCTGTCGGTCTTGAGCGCGGGATCCTTCGTGGACTCGGTGAGGAGGATGGAGCCCAAGCCCGCCTTCGCGCGGACGTAGAGCTGGTAGCCGCCCTCCGCCGCCTCGATCCTGAGGTCGCCGGGGCCGAGCGTCAAGGCGGCCGGTGCGGCGAAGGCCCTCGAGGCCAAGCCGATGGCCAGGGCGGCGACGCCCGCGGCGCGTGGGTGGAATCGCACCTGTTCATCATCGGCGCGCCCCGGCCCGAGGCTGATTTCAAAATGCGGGGGGGATCCCGGAATCGCCTCGTCCTTCGGGGCGCCCGGGCCGGAGCGAGAAGGCGCGCACACGGGCCGCGTACTCGCGGACCAGGGGCTCGAAGGCGGAGAGCCGCTTCGCGCGGGTCGCGGGATCGAGGCCCGACTCCATCCCGAAGCGGCGCTTGAGCTCGAGGACCCGAGCGGCGGCCTCGTCGAGTCTCCGCGGCGAAAGTCCGCCCTCCTTCACCGCCGCGACGATGGCGTCGCGCACCCGGGTGGCCGCCCTCATGTCGGTCAGCATGAGGAGGTCGGCGCCCGCGGCCAGGGCCGCGACCGCGGAGCGCTCGGGGCTCGAGCGCGAGCTGAGAGCCTTCATGCCGAGATCGTCGGTGATGGCGACCCCCTCGAAGCCGAGGCGCTTGCGGAGCTCGCCGCTCGCCACCGCCGGGGAGAGGCTCGCCGGATGGTCCGGATCCACCGCGCGGAAAAGGACGTGCGAGAGCATGACGGCCGAGACCCGGTTCGCGATCGCCGACGCGAAGCGGGGCAGGTAGTCGCGCTCGTAGACCTCCTCGGATATGTCGAGCTCGGGCAGGACCAGGTGCGGGTCCCCGTCCGCGTTCCCGGGAAAGTGCTTGGCGACGGCGGCGACCCCTTCGGCCTGGATGCCCCGGATGTAGGCTCCCGCGGCTGCGTCGACCCCCGCGGCCTCGCGCCCGTAGGAGCGGGAGCCGAGGAAGCGCTCGTCCTCGTCGGTGAGGAGCTCGACGACCGGAGCGAGGGCCATATTGAAGCCCAGGTCGCGGAGCTCGGCCCCGGCCGCATGCCCCAGGAGGAGGGCGTAGCTTCCTCCCCTCGGGCCGACCTCCGAGGGTGGAGGTATCCGCGTGATGCCTTCCCCCTTGAAGCGGAAAACCGAGCCGCCCTCGTGGTCGATGGCCACGACGAGGGGAATGGCATCCTGGGATCGGGAGGCTTCGCCGCGGGCGACCGCGTCCTGGAGGGCCGCCGTGTAGAGACCGGCCTGTTCCGGCGAGGCAGGGAGGTTGAATCCGAAGAGGACGACGCCGCCGACGGGCATGCTCTCCAGGAGAGCCTCGGTCTCGGGAGAAGGCTCGCCCGCGCCCTCCACGCCAATTAGGAGGACCTGCGCCGCCTTCCGCGAAAGGTCGAGGGAGGCGAGGCGCTTCCGGGTCCAGGGGTTCGCGCAGGCGGAGCCCGCCAAGAGGATGGCCAAGGCGAGGGCGGCGATCCCCAGGCGCGAAGGCCGCGATCGCGTTCCCGGTCGTCGTGGCGGCATGGGGGCAGGTTGCCATACCGAGGCCCGGCTCCGCAAGCAGTGGCACGCCGCCCGGCCGAGCGGTATTGTTGACGCATGATTCGCCAGCTATCGCCCCTGGTCCTCTCTTTCGCCATCGCGACCCTCCCCGCGACCGGCTCTTACGCGCTCGGGGTCCTCGCGCCGTCGCCCGGAGCAGCGGGCCCCCGGACCTCCCCCCTCCCGACCAACGAAATGATCACGGTGACTGCGGAGCCCGGCTCGAGCGCGGGCCTCTCCGGGCTCCAGGCCCTCTGCCCGATCGACGGGGGTACCTTCTATATAGACAGGAACTACGCAGGCCCCGTGCCCTACGCCGGAAGCCTCGCGCCGGGCAGCCATTACCTGGAGCTCGACCTCCCCGGCTACGATCCCCTGGGTATTTGGCTCACGCTCGAGGAGAAGACGAAATACACGGTCAGCTTCAATCCGAACCAGATCGTCCCCCTCTTCGCGACCAACGACAGGGTGGGAGTCCTCAACGCCCCTACTCTGAACGCGGGCATCTCCAACTACCAAATTTTCTGCGATATCGGAGGCGGAGAGCTCTATATAGACCAAGTCGATATGGGCACGGTCCCCACCGCCAACATCCCCTATTCGGGCAGCATCGCCCCCGGCAGCCACTATTTCGAGCTCGAGCTGTCGGGGTACCGCAATCTCGGGTTCTGGCTCAAGCTCGACGAAAAGACGCTCTATACCATAACTCTCAAGCCCGAGAGGATCACCGGCTACATCTCGATGAACGTGGAGCCGAAGGACGCAGCGGTCACGATCGACGGTTCGCCCCCGAGCGCGGGGATCGTCGAGGTCCCCGTCGGGACGCACCGAGTCCAGATCAGACGCTTCGGCTACCTCGATCAGCAAATTACCGTCGATGTTGGCGATAAGGCCACGTATTACGTCGACCTCTCGCTCGCGAAGGCTCCCTTCGCGATCGCGCGGCTCGGCTTCGACCGGCAGGTCTTCAATCCACGCAACGCCGGGGCTCGCGGCAAGGCCTACCTGGAGTTCCAAGCCTCGAACTACGGCTCCGCCCGAGCCGAGATCCGGGGGCCGGACGGCGCGCCGGTCGGGACCCTGGACTTTCCGAACATCGATACCTGGGCCCAGTCGAGCCTCTGGAAGGGCCTGGGCAAGGACGGGAAGCCGCTGCCCGACGGCGTCTACTCGGTCCTCCTCGTCGCGACCCCCGCGCCCGGCGTCCCCGTCCAGCCGGCCGGGGGGGGGCAGCAAGGTCAGGAGATCGGACCTGACGGCACCATCGAGCTCCGCGCCGAGGTGGAGATCGACTCCACCCTCGTGGTACGATCGATCGGGACCGCCTCCGCAGTGCCGGGCCTCCTGTACATGCCCGACCCCCTGCCCCAGCCCGCCGGCACACTGGCGGCGGAAGCATCCTGGTTCGCGCCACTCGACAATCCCGAGTCCTCCGCCTTCGGCCTTTCGACGGCGCTCTCGATCGCCGGCGTCGCCACCATCGCGGCCGACGCGGGCGTCGAGACGGGCTCGAACGCAGGGGGCGATCTCGAGGGCTCGGCCCTCCTCTCCCTGTTCGGGGACAGGGCGAGCCCGTTCGGCGGGGCATTCTTCCTCAGGGGGGGCTATAGCTCGGCCGCCGCGCCCTCTCTTCCCGGCGCCGGGAGCGCGGTCGAGGCTTCCCTGCCTCTATCGCTCCGACTCGGGGATTTCTCCTTCGCGCTCTCCCCCGGGGCACTCCTGGACCTCTCATCGAGTTCGCCCACCTTCCTGGGCCTCGCGAGGGCCGGCCTCTGGATCGAGGGAAGCTCGTTCCGGGCGGGCGTCTCGGGCGAGCTCCCCCTGGCCTTCGCGGGGGCCTCGCTTTCGCCCGCGTGGCCGGCGCAGGCGGCGTTGGAAGGCAGGCTCATGCTGGGCTCGACGCCCTTCGTCGCGTCCGCCTGCCTCGACACGGCGCTCGAGCCCGGAACCGCCCCGGTGATCGGAATCGGTCTCGGTCTCGGCCTCCTGTTCTAGCTGCGCTCCCCTTCCTGCGCCGGCCTTGCGACGGGTATAGTCATTCTCGGAGAACCCAGCATGAAGACAGCAGTAGCCATAGTCCGATGCCCGACCTACGATACCGCCGTCCTGGACCGGGCGGTGGCCGAGGCGGTGGAACTCGCCGAGATGCCCGATGTCAGGGGCAAGACCGTCCTGCTCAAGCCCAACATCCTCAGCGCATCCCCGCCCGAGAAGGCCATTTCGACGCGCGGAGAGCTCCTCGCGTCCTTCGCCCGCCTCCTGAAGTCCCGCGGCGCCGCGAGGATCATGGCGGGGGAATCGCCGGCCTTCCAGTCGCCCAAGACCGCGGCGCGCCGCTCGGGCATAGCCGCGGCCTGCGAGGACGAAGGAGTCGAGTGGATCGATTTTTCGACCGAGGCCGTCTACGAATGCCCCGAAGGCAAGCGAGTGAAGCGCTTCGCCTTCGCCTCGGCCCTCAAGGAGGCCGACCTCCTCGTCTCGCTGCCCAAACTCAAGACGCACAGGCTGATGCGCTACACCGGCGCGATCAAGAACCTCTTCGGCCTCGTGCCGGGCCTCGGCAAGAGCGGCTTCCACCTGCGCTTCCCCGGCGCGGCGGACTTCGGCTCGATGCTCGTGGACATCGCCCTGGCCTCCAAGCCCGCCTTCTGCCTGATGGACGCCGTCGTGTCGATGGAGGGCGACGGACCCGCGAACGGCCGTCCCGTCGAGACGGGCCTCGTCTTCGCCTCCCGCGATCCCCTCGCGCTCGACTGGATCGCCGCCTCCGTGATCGGCTACGACCCCTTCGAGCTGGCCTACCTCGTCGACGCCGCCTCCCGGGGGGCCTGGATATCGGGCCCCGACGACATCGAGGTCAGGGGCCTCGCGATCTCCGAAGCCAGACCGGACTCCTTCGAGCTCCTGCCGCCCTACTCGAACGCCAAATTCTTCACCGAGCTCCTGCCTCCGCCGCTTCGGCGCCTCGTGCGCGACGCGACCGTCGCGCGGCCCTTCTTCGACCGGGACAGCTGCGTCCGCTGCGGCGACTGCGTGAAGATCTGCCCGCCCGGTGCCCTCGCCTTCGCTCCCGTCGACCCAGTCGACGGAGGGAAGGGGTCAGGCAGCCGGCGCGTGCGCATCGACTACGGCAAGTGCATCCGCTGCTACTGCTGCCACGAGGTCTGCCCCGCCGACGCGATCAGCCTGCGCAAACGCGCTTTCTGATCGCTCGGGCGCCGTCTAGCCCTTCGCCAGCAGCCGGTCGGCCATCAAGAGCGCCGCGACCATCAGGGCGTGCGAGTACTGGCCGAAGCCCATGGCCGCGCGGACCTCGCCCGCGGGGACGAGGAAGGAATCGATGACCTCGTGCTCGTCGAAGGCAGTCCCCCCCGCGCGCGAGAGCCCTTCGGCCACGAAGACGTGGAAGCGGTTGTCCATGAAGGCGGGGTTCGGGAAGACGGAGCCCGCGGGGCGGATGGAAGAGGCGACGTAGCCGGTCTCCTCCGCCAGCTCGCGGGCCGCGGCCGCGGCCGGTGCCTCGCCGCGCTCCACGACCCCGCCGGGGAACTCGACGCTGACCTCGTCCGAGCCGTGGCGGTACTGGCGCACCATGAGGAAGAAGGACTCGTCCCCGCGGCGGAGGACGGGCACCACCGTCGCCCAGTCGGGCGCCTCGAGCACGACGAAGCGGCCTACGCGGCCGCCGGGGCCCTCGTTCTCCATCTCCGCGACCGTGAAGACGGGGCAGGCGAGGAGCTCCTCGCGCGCCAGCCTCTTCCATTTGACCGAGCCCTCGTCCATTTCGCGCCTCCAGGCCCGCCAATACTATACGCCGCGACCCGGGCGGGCAAGCCGCCGGCCTTGCGCCGATTCCCCTCGCGCGGTAGCATTGCCTCACTCATGACGCTGCCCAGCTTCAAGAAGATCTCCACCAAGGTGGCGCTGTCCTACGTGCTGATCGCGCTCCTCCAAGGCGGCCTGTCCATACTCACCCTCAACTACGTCACCACCCAGGCCATGGAAGCCTCCCTCGACGATCAGCGCCTGAAGACCGGCCGCCTCATCGAGAACTACTTCACCGACGCGATAAACGAGCTGGCGGTCAAGGCGGACCTCCTCGCCGGGCAGGGCAACCTCACGAGCCTCCTGATCCGAGGCGACCTCGCGACGCTGGGCTACGAGCTCTCCTTCTACCTCGCCCCCCTGAAGCTCGACGCGATCCTCGTGGTCGATCCCCGCGGGGACCGGATCGTCGACGTCGGCAAATCCTCGATCTCGAACATCCTCCTCAAACGCAACCCGATCGACATCCTCGACCGGGGCCTCACGACCACCATCGCCGGCGAAGGCAACCGGATTCAGCTCTGGAGCCTCCACGAGATGGCCATAAACGGCCAGCGCCGGGGCATGCTCTGCGTCGCCCAGAGCCTCGACCGCTCCTTCATCGGCAGGGTCGAGGAGATCTCGAGCACCCAGATGCTCCTCGCCCTGCGCAAGACGATCCTGGTCAACGGCCGCCTGGGCGACAACGTCTTCATCGAGTACAGCCGCAGGGTGGCCGCGGACCCCGAACTCGGCGCCTCGGGCAAGATAAAGTCCATGGTGTACAAGACGACCTACCTGCCCGGATACCCCGACCTCGAGCTCGTGTACTTCATCGACACCGCGGCCTCCACCGCCCTCCTGTCGCGCTACGTGACCTCCACCCTCCTCATACTCGCGGCGACCCTGGTCGTGGCCTTCGTCACCTCCCTTTTCCTCTATCGCTTCAGCTTCCAGCGGCCCTTCGCGGCCTTCCAGGAGGCCATCCGGAGGATCTCGAGCGGGGACCTGAGCTTCGAGTTCGAGCAGGGGACCGAGAACGAGTTCGCCGACCTCGAGCGCGAGTTCGAGGCCATGACCGCCAACCTCCGAAGCCTGGAGAGCGAGCTCCAGATCAGCTCGAGGATGGCCGCGGTCGGGGAGATGGTCGCGGGGGTCGCCCACCAGATCCGGAACCCCCTCGCTATCATGAAGGTCTCCGCCGAGATGATCCGTGATTCCGTACCGGCGCTCGCCGGTACGGAATCCGCAGTTCCGGCAGTAGCAGGAACTGCGTCAAAAGGGAAAATGAAGGCTGGATCTACCCTCCGGGGAAAGGCTTCGGAGGCCAACATCAGGCCCCTCATCGACATGATTGTGAGCGAGATCGAGTCGCTCGGGGCCATAGTCTCCAAGTTCCTGGACTTCACGAAGCCGCTCAAGGTCAAGGCCGAGGACGTGGATATAGAGGCCTTCCTCACGCGGGCCACTTCCCTCGTCCCGATGGGCCAGTACGCGGGCCGCGCGCTCCGCGTCGTGGTATCGCCCGGGGCCGAGAGGGCGAGTTTCGACCACCGGCTCATGGAGCAGGCGATACGCAACCTCGTGACCAACGCCCTGGCGGCCTCGGGCCCCGGAGGGGAGGTCCTGGTCGGAGCGGAGCGCCTGCCCGGCGGAGATGCCGGACGGGACATCTTCCGCCTCTTCGTCAAGGACGACGGCCCGGGCATGAGCGAGGAAGTGCGATCCCAGCTCTTCCATCCATTCTTCACGACGAAGAGCGACGGGACGGGCCTCGGCCTCTCGATCGTGCACCGCATAGTCGAGGAGCACGGAGGCAGCGTCGAGTTCAGCTCGGAGCCCGGCGCGGGAACGGTCTTCTCGATCATCCTGAGGGAGGACAGGTAATCGGCATGGCGAAGAAGCGGGTGCTCGTCGTCGACGACGAGAGGAACATGCAGGCGGTGCTCAAGCTCCTCTTCGAGGGCGAGGGCTACGATGCCCGCTGCGTGTCGGACGGGGTCGAGGCGCTCGAGATCCTGGCCTCGGACGGCGATTTCGGCGCCGTGGTCTCGGACTTCAAGATGAACCGGCTCGACGGCATGGGCCTGCTCAAGGCCATGCGGGAGCGCGGGATCCGCGTGCCCTTCGTCCTGATCACCGCCTACGGCACGGTCGAGAAGGCCGTGGAGGCGATGAAGCTCGGGGCCGTCGACGTGGTCACGAAGCCCTTCGCCAAGGAGGCCCTCCTCGCGATCGTCGCCCGCGCCTTCAGGTTCGCGCCGGGGGAGGAGCACTGGCGCAAGGAAGTGGCCGAGGCCGAAGGGCTCGTCTACCGCTCGCCCGCGATGGCCGAGATCGGCAGGCTCCTCGAGCGAGTGGGACCCGCCGCCGCCCCCGTCCTCCTGACGGGCGAGAGCGGCACCGGCAAGGAAGTGCTGGCGCGGGCGATCCACCGCGCCTACGCCGGGGGCCAGTTCGAGTCCAAGCCCTTCGTCTCGGTCAATTGCCCCGCCGTACCAGAAAGCCTTCTCGAGAGCGAGCTCTTCGGCTACCGCAAAGGGGCCTTCACGGGCGCCGACCAGGACTTCAAGGGGAAGGTCGAGCAGGCGGACGGCGGGAGCCTCTTCTTCGACGAGATCGGCGATCTGCCGGCATCCATCCAGCCCAAGCTTCTCCGCCTCCTCGAGAACCGCACCTTCGAGGCCCTCGGCTCCGGTAGGACGCGCGACGTGGATATCAGGATCATCTGCGCGACGAACCGGAAGCTCGACCGCCTGGTGAGCGAGGGGAGGTTCCGGGAGGATCTCTTCTATAGAATAAACACCTTCACGATCGAGATGCCTCCGCTTCGGGAGAGGCACGATGACATAAAGCCGCTCGCGGACTACTTCCTGCGTCGCTTCGCCTTCGAGGCGAGGAAGGGCGTCGTCACCTTCTCGTCCGAAGCCGAGCGCTACATCCTCGCCTATTCCTGGCCGGGCAACGTGCGCGAGCTGAAGAACGTCATCGAGCGGGCCGTCATCCTCAGCTCGGGCACCGAGATACTGGCCGACGACCTGCCTCGCGAGCTGCGCCGCGCCTGCGCCGGCGGAGCCGGCCCCGAGCCTGAGGAAGCCGATCCCGGAGCCTCGGCCAATTCGATCGAGAGCGCGGAGCGCACCCTCATCCTCGACGCCCTCGATCGCTCGTCCTGGAACGTCTCGGCCGCCGCGCGCATCCTGGGCGTTACGCGCAACACGCTCCGGTATCGGCTGCGGAAATACGGACTCGAGCACGGCAATGGTGGTTCACCACCCGCGTGATTGCACCATTGTGGCTGAATTGCACCAAAATTGATGCTCAGGTTAGTCGACACAGGCGGCGCGGACGGAAGCGAAAAGTTAGCGCAAAAAAAATCGCCGATTTCTTTCTCCGCATTATCCGACCAATAGCTCCAATCGCGCGATTCCACCGAGACATCGTTTTCAAGCAAGCGTAGAAAAACGAGGGCATCCGCGGATTGCGCCTCATCTCGGCAAGCATGGCGCCGTCTGAGTAGCGAATGCGTGTTTCTCCGCTGGCATGGAACCTGCTCTTATCATTGCATCTTTTTCCAGGAGGTTCAGTTTGAAAAAGACACTGCTCTTCGCCGTCACGGTCATGGCCGTCGCGGGCCTGATCATTTCCTGCGGCCCCCCCGCGAAACCCAAGATCGGCCTTTCCTTCTCCGATTTCGCGACCGAGCGCTGGCCGCGCGAGCGCGATCAGATGAGCACGCTCCTCAAGGCCGCCGGCTACGACGTCCTCGTCCAGGAAGCGAACCATGACGCCAAGCTCCAGAACGACCAGGTCAAGAACATGGTCACCCAGGGCGCCAAGGTCATCATAGCCGTCGCCGAAGACGGCGACTCCCTCGCGACCGCGGTCGACGAAGTCGCCAAGAAAGGCGTCAAGGTCATCGCCTACGACCGCCTGATAAAGTCCCCCAACATCGCCGCCTACGTGTCCTTCGACAACGTCGACGTCGGCCGCAACCAGGCCAAGGGCGTCCTCGCCGTCAAGGCGAAGGGCAACTTCGTCCTCCTCGGCGGCAGCCCCACCGACAACAACGCGCACCTGTTCCGCGCCGGCCAGATGGAAGTCCTCCAGCCCCTCATCGACAAGGGAGACATCAAGGTAGTGGCCGACCAGTGGGTCGAGAACTGGGACCCCGCGAACGCCAAGAAGCTCATGGAGAACATCCTCACCGCCACGCACAAGAAGTTCGACGCGGTCGTCGCTTCCAACGACGGCACCGCCCTCGGAGCCCTCGAGGCGATGAAGACCGCCGGCATGGCGGGCAAGGTTCCCATATCCGGCCAGGACGCCACCGAGGCGGGCTGCAACTCCATCGCCCGCGGCGAGCTCACGGTCACCATCCTCAAGGATACCCGCAAGCTCACCCCCCTCGCCTGCGACCTCGCCGACAAGCTCGCCAAGAAGCAGGCCATCCCCGACCTGAAGCCCTACGCCCTCGCCGACCTCACCGGCGACAAGACCAAGACCGGCGAAGTTCCCTGCGAGTTCCTCCAGGTCTTCCAGGTCACCAAGGACAATCTGAAGCAGCTCGTCGTCGACTCCGGCTTCCAGACCTACGAAGGCGTCTACAAGGACGTCAAGAACGCCCCGGCGAAGTAATCCCGCGCGGGTCGCGAAGTAATTCGCCCCCGGCAGCTCGAAAGCTGGCCCGGCCCCGCACGGGGCCGGGCTTTTTCTGAAGGACCGCCGATCAGGTCCTTATGGCCCAGAGGCCGATGGAGCCAGAAGTGGAACAGGACGTTCTCCTCGAGATCAATAACGTTACCAAGGAGTTCCCGGGCGTCACCGCTCTGAGCGACGTCTCTATAAAAGTCAAGCGCGGCGCGATCCACGGGATATGCGGGGAGAACGGCGCGGGCAAGTCCACGCTCATGAAGATCCTCTGCGGCGTCTACCCCCACGGCAGCTATGCGGGCGAGATCGTCTACGACGGAAAGGCCCTGGAGCTCGGGGGCTCCTCCATCCGGCAGGCGATCGAGGAAGGCATCGCGATCGTCTACCAGGAGCTGACCCTCATCCCCAACATGACGGTCGGCGAGAACGTCTTCCTCGGCAAGGAGCCCCGCAACGGCCCCTCCATCGACTGGAACAAGCTCTACTCGGACACGGACGAGCTGCTGAAGCGCTACCAGCTCCCGGTCGCCTCCCACGAGGCGGTGAAGAACCTCGGCGTCGGCCAGATGCAGATGACCGAGATCGCCAAGGCCCTCTCCGAGAAGGCCCGCATCCTCATCCTCGACGAGCCCACCTCGGCCCTGTCGGAGGCCGAGGTCGACAAGCTGATGGAGATCCTCGCGACGCTGAAGAAGCTCGGCGTCACCTGCATCTACATCTCCCACAAGCTCGAGGAGTTCTTCCGGATCACGGACACCGTCACGGTGCTCCGGGACGGGAAGGTGGTCACCACCCAGCCGACGAAGGAGCTCTCGCTCGAGAAGGTCGTGAGCCTCATGGTCGGCCGCGCGATGAAGGAGCGCTTCCCCAAGGGCGACCGCAAGCCCGGCGAGGTCATCTTCAAGGTCGAGGGGCTCCGGGCCACCGACCCGAACGACTCGAACCGCGAGGTGGTCAAGGGCGTGACCTTCGACCTGCGCAAGGGCGAGATCCTCGGCATCGCGGGCCTCATGGGCTCGGGGAGGACCGAGCTCGTCACCACCATCTTCGGCGAGTACGGCATCCCGACCGCCGGGAAGATCGTCCTCGACGGCGAGGAGATCAGCATCGGCAGTTCGCGCGAGGCCATGGCCAAGGGCATCAGCCTGGTCCCGGAGGACCGCAAGCGCCAGGGCCTCGTCCTCATCGAGACCATCCTCCAGAACATCTCCCTGCCCAATCTCGACCGCTTCTCCGGCTTCATGCGCATCAACGGCGACGCCGAGCTCGCCGAGGCCCTCAAGTTCTCCAAGAGCCTGTCCATCAAGGCGCCCTCCGTCCACGTGGCCGTCGAGTCCCTGTCGGGGGGCAACCAGCAGAAGGTCGTCATCTCGAAGTGGCTGATGTCCAGTCCGCGGATCTTCATCCTCGACGATCCGACCCGCGGCATCGACGTCGGCGCCAAGTACGAGATCTACAAGCTCATCAATCAGCTCGCGGAGAACGGCTATTCCATCATCATGATAAGCTCCGAGCTCGAGGAGGTCCTCGGGATGAGCGACCGGGTCATGGTAATGTGGGAGGGCCGCTCTAACGGCACGCTGGACATCGCGCAAGCGAGCCAGGAAAAGATCATGGCCCGGGCGACGGGCATAGAAATCGCATAAAGGGCGGCGCCACATGCTCAATTCGTTGATCTCCCTCTTTCGCAAGAACATCAGGTCCTACATCCTCATCATCGCCCTGGTGGTCATCTGGCTCGGCTTCGGGATCGCCCAGCCGGCCTACTGGTCCGCCGACCACATCCAGGACATCTTCACCCAGATGGCCATCATAGCCATCATGGCCTGCGGCATGGTCTTCGTCATCGTGACGGGGGGCATCGACCTCTCGGTCGGCTTCGGCTCGGGCTTCGTCTCGGTCGTCGCCGCCGCCCTCCTCTACTTCGGCACCATCGACACCCCGCTCCACGCCATCTTCCCCCAGCTGGCCGGCCACAACCTCGAGGTCGTCACCGCGATCGTCGTCATCATCCTGTGCATGGGCGTCGGCCTCGTGATCGGGCTCTGGCAGGGCATGATCATCGCCTACCTCGCCCTGCCCCCCTTCATCGCGACCCTCGGCGGTTACTACATCTTCAAGTCCGGCATCCTCCTGGTGACCCAGGGCAAGTCCCTCTTCATCTCGTCCAACGACACCTACAAGTTCATCGCGCAGGGACTGATCCCGCCCATCCCGAGCTACATCATCGCCGTCATAGTGACGGTCTTCATGTTCATCCTCCTCTTCCAGGCCCGCGCGAGGAAGGCGAAGTACGGCATCGAGCTCAAGAGCGCCGCCTGGGAGCTCGTCAGGACCGCGATCTTCGCCTTCATCCTCTGGGCCTACGTCCTCATCGTGAGCAGGGTCTTCGATCCGAGCGCGGCCGACAACGTGAAGGGCGTGCCCTTCCTCGTCCTCATCCTCGCGGTCATCGCCATCCTGATGAGCTACGTCTCGATGAACACCCGCTTCGGACGCTACGCCTACGCCATCGGCGGCAACCGCGAGGCGGCGAGACTCTCGGGCATCAACATCAAGAAGTCGATCTTCCGCATCTACCTCACGATGGGCGCCCTCGTCGGCGTCTCGGGCATCGCGCTCGCGGCCTATGTCGGCTCGGGCACGACGGCCGCCGGCGGCGGCTACGAGCTCGACGTCATCGCGAGCTGCATCCTCGGCGGCACCTCGACCCTCGGCGGGGAGGGCACGGTCTTCGGGGCCATAATCGGCGCCCTCATCATGCAGTCGCTGGGCAACGGGATGCAGATGCTGAACATCAACTCGAACCTCCAGTACATGATCAAGGGTCTGGTCCTGATCCTGGCGGTCTGGGCGGATATCTCGAACAAGAAGAAGAAGGCGTAAAGTCGGGGGTGGCGTAGTCGCGAAAGCGACTACGCGCAACCCGGTTCCTCTGTAAAAGGCGCGCTGCTTTTATCGCGGCGCTAGCTCGACGCGATTGCGCCCTCCCGCTTTGGCGGCGTACATTGCCGCATCGGCTTTCCCGATGAGTCTCGAAGCGATAGCCTCCGCATCCGCGCGGTCGGGCCCGATCGACAAGTCCTGGACCTCGAGCCCGGCGACGCCGATGCTGAGGGTATAGGATACGATACCGGCTTCCGATCGGACGGCTTCCGATTCCGCCTGCGAGCGCAGCCGCTCGGCCAGGTGAATCGCATTCTCCGGCCGAGTGTCCGGCGCGACGACGAGGAATTCCTCACCGCCGTAGCGCGCGAACCAATCCACCTTTTCGCGGATCGCCTCGAAGACGATTTGCGAAAAGGCGACCAGGACCTCGTCGCCCGTCCGGTGGCCGAAACGGTCGTTGATCGCCTTAAAATGGTCTAAATCGCAGAAGAGCAGGGAAAGGGGGAGACTGAAGCGGTGAGCGCGCTCGACCTCGCGGACGAGCTCCCGATCGAGGTAACGGCGGTTATACGCGCCGGTGAGCGGGTCCTTGATCGACAGCTCCTTGATCTGCGTATAGGCGTCTTCCAGTTCCCTCGTGCGCTCGCGGACCTGTCTATCGAGACCATCGTTCGCGCGGGCGAGCTCGCCCGAAAGCCGCTCCACCGAATCGAAAGCGGCGGAAAAGCGCTTCGCGAGAACGGAGGCCTGTACGAAGATGAAGACGGCCAGCGCGGGCAAGAGAAGGTTGGAGACTCGGAACAGAAGGGAGGTGCTCAGCATGTCAATGATTCCCGCGATGGTGAGAAGGATGCTCGCCGCCAGCATCGACACGCCCCCCGAACGGCGGTGAAGAGCCGCCCGACCGAGACCGAAGACGATGAAGGTAAAAGAGACGATCAGGAGCGGGTAGAAGAGGTAGATACTGCGCGTGAGGATCGGAAGCGGCGCGGCAAGGGATAGACCGAGGACACAGAAGGGAGCGCAGACCAGCTTTTGCATCCGAACGGGAATTTCCTCCGGAAAGATATTGCCGAAGAAGAGGATGCCCAGCGGAACGGGGGCGAAAGCGGCGAGATGGAAGAGTCGCATGAGCATGTCGAAGGGTAGGGAGGGGAAGATAGCGGCGAGGAGGAAGTCCCCCGTAACGAGGGTGCGGAGCGATATCGCCAGTACGAAGGACGCGAAGTATAGATTGTCGCGGTCGCGGTGCCTATACCGGAAGAGGAGGAAGAATACGATGGCGGTGGCGAAGCTAGCCCCGAGAAAGGCGAAGGTCAGGCCGTCCTCGGTGCGTTTGTCGGCGAGTAGGCCGTCCTCGGAGCCGAGGACGAAGGCGCGCCACATTCCACCCACCCGGTACTCGTGGTTCGACACGCGGACGACGATGTCGAGCTCTCGCGACGAAGTCGAGACTCGCGGCGCATTCGAGGTCTGGACGCGACATACCCCGGTAAAACACCCGGGAATCGCGTCGCGCGCAAGCAGGCCCGGCTTGCCGGCATGGGCTATCGTGACGCCATTCACGTCGAGCTCATAGGCCGTCGAGACGGTGGGAGTGCGGATTCCCAATTCGACCTGCGCCTCGTCGAGCAGTACGCGAAGGCGATAGGTTCCGGCGCCCATTCCCGAGGCGCCTCCCGCTTCCGCGCCGCGCCAGAGATCCGGGACGAAGCGCGTCGTGACCGAAGTCGTCGCCCCCGCGGCATCGAGAAGCTCTCCCGGATAGAAAGCCCACTCGCCGGCGAGGCTCACTGGCCCGTCGCGTTGAAAATTCCAGCCGGAAAGGTCGAGGACGGCTCCGACCGCTCGGGGCGCTTCACGTCGCGGGCCTTGCTTGAAAAGCTCGAAGGCAGAGGCGGGAACGCTGGTTGTCGCGATACAAACAAGCATGGCGATGCGAACGAAGCGGCGGACATTCGGAGACACCATGGCGGATACTATCATGGAGGGGCGTTGTTGCATGACTGCCTATCCGAGGGGAGAAGCCTTGGACTTTCGCGGACCTGACTCCATCCGTCCGGCCCCTAGTGCTTTTTGACTAGGGTTTGGAATGAGCATCCCTGGGTCTGCCGTCTCTCTGCCATGCCCCCTCAATCTATCAATCTTGGAAGGATGGGCACGTGCACTTTGACTCACCGGGTTGCTTTACGTACCTTAACATTAAGGAAATCATATGAAGTCTCGAGGCATACATCACATCACCGCCATCGCGGGCGACGCTCAGAGAAATCTGGATTTCTACGCGGGCGCGCTCGGGCTGCGGCTCGTCAAGCGGACGGTCAATTTCGACGCGCCGGAGGTCTACCATCTCTATTACGGCGACGAACTCGGCCGGCCTGGAACGATCCTGACCTTCTTCCCCTATCCCGGCGCGGGACGGGGGAAGCGAGGGGCAGGCGAGGCGACGGCCTTGGCGTTTTCCGTGCCCTCGGGCTCCCTCGACTTCTGGAACGATCGGCTTTCGCGCCTCGGGATCGCCCATACCGGGCGCGAAGAGCGCTTCGGCGAGGGTCTATTGAGCTTCGAGGATCCCGACGGGATGGTCGTGGAGCTGGTCGCCGACGCTTCGGTCGGCGGCATCCCCGGCTGGGCGGGGAGCGCGGTCGGAGCAGACCGCGCGATCCGCAAGTTCCACGGGGCCACGATCATGCAGCGCGCTTTGGCCCCGGCCTCCTCCTTCCTCGTCGGCGTGTTGGGCTTCGCCGCCGCGGGGATCGAGGGCGAACGTCATCGATTCATCCTCGGCCCCGAGGAGAGTGGGACGCGCATCGACATCCTCGTGGAGCCCCAGGCACCCGCGGGTCGGCAATCCGCGGGCTCCGTCCACCATATAGCCTGGAGGGCCGCGGACGACGAGGAGCAGCTGCGATGGCGCGCGGCCCTGATCGAGGCTGGCGGGAAGCCGACCGAGGTGATCGATCGATGCTACTTCCACTCGGTCTATTTCCGCGAGCCCGGGGGCCTCCTCTTCGAGATCGCCACCGATCCTCCCGGCTTTCCCGCCGACGAGAGCCTCGACTCGCTGGGCAGCGCCCTCAAGCTGCCCAGGTGGCTCGAGCCTCGGCGGGCGAGCATCGAGCGGGTCCTCCCGCCCCTTACCCTTCCCGCGGTCGGCGTCGCATGAGCCCAGAAGGCTCGCGGACGGACCCCCACGCCGGCCAGCCGATTTTCGGCTGGGGGGCGCCCCTCGCTTCGGCGAAAGCCGCCATGATCATGGTCCACGGCAGGGGCGCGAGCGCGCAGGACATCCTCGAGCTGGCGCCCGCATTGCAGGCGCCGACGATGGCCTTTCTGGCTCCCCAGGCGGCCGGACACGCGTGGTATCCGCAGAGCTTCCTGTCGCCGATCGAGAGCAACGAGCCGGGACTCTCCTCGGCCCTCGCCCTCCTGGCCGACATCGAAAGACGCGTGTCCGAAGCAGGCATCCCGCCGGAAGCGCTCTTCCTCCTGGGTTTCTCGCAGGGCGCCTGCCTCGTGCTGGAGTACGCCGCGCGCAACGCGCGACGCCTCGGCGGCGTCTTCGGCCTGAGCGGAGGACTCATCGGGCCCGAAGGGACTCCTCGTGACTATCGGGGCGACATGGACGGGACGCCGGTCTTCCTGGGATGCAGCGACGTCGATCCTCACGTCCCCAAGGAGCGCGTCATCCTCAGCGCCGAGGTCTTCGAGCGTCTCGGGGCGAGCGTGAAGACCCGCCTCTACGCGAACATGGGTCACAGCGTGAGCGACGACGAGATCGAGGCTGTCCGTTCGGCGATCCGGTCTCGGGCCTGAATCTCGGGTTAAACCCGATAGCGCTTCGCATTACAGGGCTGTGACTGAACGGAAAGGGAAAGATGAACAAGACGGAAAAATTCTGGGACGCGTTCGCGTATAAGTATGATAAAATAACCATAAAATCAGAACAGACGCTTTCCAAGACGCTCATATATACGAGGAAATATCTTAACGCTAATGACATTGTCTTGGATTTCGCTTGCGGGACAGGATCGATAGCCGATGGAATCGCCGACGACGTAAAAAAGATCCATGCCATCGATATTTCATCAAAAATGATCGAGGTGGCAAGAAGAAAAACGGCTGAACGCAAAATCGATAATATCGAATTTGCTCAATTATCGATATTTGACGACACGTTCGGGAAAGAAACCTTCAATATAGTCCTGGCATTCAATGTACTGCATCTACTGGAGGATCCCCCAAAAGTCATCTTGAGAATGAATGAGTTGCTAGTACCGGGAGGATTGTTCATTTCGTCGACGGAATGCGGTGGAGAGAATAGACGGGCATTGATCAATGTCTTTTCGTCGCTCGCGAGCAGAATGGGATTGGTTCCCTATATTAAATTCTTTACCATCCCCGAATTGGAATATAAAATAACCAACGAAGGCTTCACAATACTGGAAACTGGAAATTTCCATACTTTTAAGCAACCCAACCATTTTATTGTAGCCAGGAAGATATAGGGAAGCTCCAATAACCCTTTCAGGGTTGGTTCCCTGAAGGAAAAACCTAAGGAAGGGCTACCCTTGGGGTGGTCCGTTTATCCTGACCCTGAATCGCGGCAGTGGTCCGATTATCGCGACCCCGGACGTTCGGCCAAGTCCCGCGATAGATTCATCGCTCTATGCCGAATTTCCGATTGTTCCACCTGTCGATCTCGTCGTCGATGTACTTGTCGGCGTCGGGATAGAGGGTTCCCCTGGCGCCGTATGTGATGCAGGGGATGAAGTTTCCGGCCGGAGTGTAGGCTTCAAGGGCTCGGCGGGTCTCGACGCGGATCTCTTCCTCGGTCGAATCCGCTCTGTCGACGATCGCGGCATCGATGCCGCCCATGAGAGCCATGCGGCCGTTCAGCTGCTTCTGGATCTTCTTGATGTCGTTCTGCGGAAGGATGCCCTGCCAGACGTCTATGTGCAGATCTACCATGTCCTCCACGATTTGCTCCATGAACGAGTCCGCATGGTGCATTATGATGACACCGTTGCAGTGCAGGTAATCGTACGCTTTCGCGTAATTGGGCTTGATGAATTCGCGCCACAAGTGCGGCTGCATAAAGAGGTTGGTCTTGTTGCCCCAGTCGTCGTGGGAAAGGATCACGTCAGGCTTCGCGTGGTCCGTCATCAGCTTGAAGCCCTTGTATCTGTACTCGCCGATGGCGGCGCAGAGATCTTTCATCGCTTCGGGCTCGGCCATGAGGTTTACGAGCGTGTCCTCGAACCCCATGAGGAAATGCAGTCTCTCGAAGACGCCTGTAGGGGCAAACATCATAAAGAGGGTCTCGTCGCAGTCGAGTGCGGCCACCCGCTTGAGATAAGGCTCCCAAAGCTCGTCCTGCGAACAATTCGCGATCAGGTCGGGCACCTTGGCGAAGTCGCGCCAACTGGCGATTTCTTTTATCACCTGCGTCTCTCGGGTCACGTACGGCATGGCGGCTATGGCGTCTTTGGGCCAAACGACCGTGGTTCCCCACTTGTCCTTTGAAGGAGCCATGCCGGGGAATCTACTCCCGCGAACGTGGAAGTTTACGGGATCTCCGAGAATTAAGGTAGTGCCTTCATACTGTTTCACGATCCTATCCGGTCTTCCGCCGGGTCTGATGGTTTCAAGAAAATTCCGTTTTGCGCTCAGCATGATGGAACCTCTCAAGGTACGCGGCTCTGCACTCCCTTCTCCCGATCGTAGCGCAACCTGCGCGCCTACGATCGGCCCAAAGATCGATCTTCGGCGTCGCTCGACGCGAGACCGCCCAAAGCCCGTCGATGGGGCTTGGACGGTCGAGAGTCGAGCTTTCCTATGCGCCTATCTTGCTCGGCGTGAGCGTTCGATAATAGCTTCCGCAAAGATGCTTGGGGTTGATCGCCTCGCGGATCTTGTATTGGTAGGCGGTCACCAGAGGCTGCGGCAGCTTCACGTACATCGCGTCGTGCTCTTCCTGCGTGAATCCGTAGCCGTCCTCCCTGCGGCAGTCTTGGTTCCAGTGCCCCATGTCGACGCCCAGCCCCTTTTCGTTCATCCATCGCTGGGTTTCGTTGAAGAAGTCGGCCGTTCCCTTTATCGACGCTTTGTCGTGGGCGTCGAAGTGCGTGAAGAACTCCCAGCCCGTCGGGCCGCCCCCGCCTATGATGCAGATGCTGCCCATGTCCGAATCCCCGCCCGTCGCCGCGATGTAGGGCGTCGCGGTCTCCCATTTCCGCTTCAGGGCCGATGCCTCCTCCATGACCCGCGAGCTGACGAACAGGTTCGACGATAGGCCGAAGTTCCCCTCATAGCCTCCGCAGTAGACGTAATTCAGGTTCTTCCGGCCGAGCCGAATCATGTAGAGCAGGACGTAGTCGACCATCTCCTTTTGAAGCATGTACGCCGATTTCCAGCCACCCGAGAGCTCCAGGACCTTGTCCAGGGCCTTGTCCTTGTATTCGGCATCGCGACGGGTCGAGCCCGCGATGACGACCTGGATGTCGATCTTCATGTCCTCGTTGATCTTCCTGAGCTCGGGATCTTTGGCGAGCTCGGGAAGGTCGCAGAGTTGCTTGTCGGGATCGGTGAGGATCTCGAGCATCGCGGTCTTCAAGTCCCGGCCGAACATGTTGAACTGCCTATGTCCGAGATAGATGACATCGTTCTCGTGGAGGAGCGAAAGGGCCTTCGCGTAATCGTCCCAGCTCTTGAAGCAGAGCGTATAGCATTTGAAATTGTCCGGCAAATCGGCCTTGTACGCGGGTACAGTCCCCCTCGTGGGGATCGAGGTCGGTCCGGGCCAGGGATGGAGCCGAATCGCGATCCTCGTGCAGACGCCGAGAGAGCCGGTGCTTCCCTGGAAGCCCCGCAGGATCGCGCGCGCGCTCGGGCCGGGGCCTTCCCCGCAGAACCAGCCCGACCCGGCGCCGAGCGAGCCTGTCCTCAGCAATTCGCCGTTGGGGAGCACCCATTCCGCGCCGAGCATGTTCTCGCTGGCGCAGCCCATCGATATCGACGTGGGGCCGAAACCGACCCACCCGGCCGTGCTCGCCAGGGGGGCGCTGCTGCAGCCGACGCCCGGCATGTTCATGGTGAGGCCCAGCTTCATGGCTTCGGCTTGCACGACCGCGCCGATAGCGTAGGGCTCGATGATAGCCGCCATGTTCTTCTCGTCGATCTCGATGCTCCGCATCCGGCGCATGTCCATCTGGATGGCGTAATCGTCGCCGATGAAGCCCATCGCCGACCAGAACGTGGTGGCGGCCTTGAACTTGATGTCGTACTTGTTGCAGAGCTTGACGATGCTCCGCGCCTCTTCGGCGCTTCCGGGAAGGAGCACCGCTTGCGGGCGCGGGGTCTTGTGATCGTAGGGGCCGTAATGCGCGGACGACTGGGCCGCGGCGCAGCGGTAGGTCTCCAGCACCCCCGGATCCTCGGATATGTTCCGCTTTCCGACGATGGCCTCGAAGGCGGCGTAGATTTCTCGCGATAGTGCCATATTCATCCTTCCTTATAGCGCGCGTTCGACCAATTCGACGACGTCGAGGACCTCGATCGTCTTGCCGTCCTCGTCCGGCGTAGACCGGAAGTTGGACTCGCACCAAGGGCACGCGGTGACGAGGGCATCGGCCCCGGTCGAGTTGGCCTCGGTCACGCGCTCGGACGCGGTCCAGCGCGAGAACTCGGGATCGGTCTCGCCGCAGCCGCCGCCCGCTCCGCAGCACCAGGAATACTCGCGGATGCGCTCCATCTCGACCAGCTTCAGCCCCGGCACGCTCCGGAGCACGTTCCTCGGCGCGTCGTAGACGCCGTACGCTCCGTTGTATCGCGGCCGGCGCGGCTCCCAGACGTGGACCTGGTTGAGGATCTTGTTCTCGTCGCCTTTCCACGGGACATATGGCTCGCCGAGCCTGCCGAGGCGGCATGGATCGTGGTAGGTCACCGTCATCGGCACGGGCGTCTTCAGCGAGAGCTTACCCTGCTTGATGAGCCGCTCGAGGTACTCGACGACATGGAGGACTTCGATGTTCATGCCGAGCCTCGCGTAGCGTCGCTTGAAGGCCTGGTAGCAATCCGAGCAGGGCGTCACGATCGTCTTGACTCCGGCGTCGGAGAACAGCTTGATGTTCGCGCGGGCGGCGCGCTCGAAGTCGTCCCTGAATCCCATTTGCTCCGCCCGAACGCCGCAGCACATCTCCGCGGAAGCCATGAAGCCGAGACTCGTTCCTGCTCGTTGCAGGATTCTCACCGACGAGCGGGCGATCTTTTGAAGCTTCTCGTCGTAGCTCGCCTTGCATCCCGCGAAGAACATCACGTCGGCCTCCCCCTCGGTGAGGTCCTTGAGGCCGAGGCCCTTCGCCCAGTCGGCGCGCGAGGCCTTCGCCTTCCCGACGATCATGGTCTTCTCTTTGGCGAGGGCTTGGATGATCTCCTTCTGCCCCGGACGAACCTTTCCGTTCTCCACTGCGTGCGCCTTGAGCTCCAGGTTGTATTCGAGGGGCTCGAGGTTGTAGCGCGTCACCTTGCAGGAAACATCGCACGAGCCGCAGGTCGTGCAGCTATGGATGGCGTGGGCAACGGTCTCGGTCAAGTCCGCGTCCCGCGTCAACATGGCGAGCCCGAGCTGGAAACGCCCTCGAGCGGAGTAGGTGTTGAAATTGTAGTAGCAAACGCTCGGGCAATTCTCGCCGAAGCGTTGGCTCTTGACTTTATCGAAGGGAATCCATTTGCAGCCGAGGCAATTGCTGCAACGCTCCGTCATTGATCGGAATTCTTCCAGCGCCATGATTGATCCCCCTAAATTCCAAGCTTTCCCGTATTCATGATGTCGTTCGGGTCGAATATCCCCTTCAACCTCTTGAGGAGCTCCGTCGATTGCGCGTCCTTATTCAACTGCAGTCTCGCCCAGATCCCATGAGGCCGAAGATAATAGGCCCCCATCGCCGACATCGCCTCGCTCGCCCCGACGAAGAGCTTCTTGACCCTCTCGGCCTCGGCCCGACTTCCCGCGCGATAGGGAAGGCAGAATTCGCAATGGTAGCTCGTGCCCATGTTCTGCGGCTGGATGTAGACGCCGATGTCCTTTGTCGGATAGCCGGATCGATCGGCGAGCGCATACATCGTCGAGATGAACTTCGGCGTCCGGTCCAGCGTGGTCGTGAAGAACAGGTCCTCGAACGCTCCTTTGTAGGTCTCCTTCCAATGACCCTTCCCGGTGGCTCTCAGGATCCGCGCCAGGACCCGTTCGCCTCTGGCGCCCGGTATGGCTGGCAGCATCTTGAGGCCGAATTGCTGCGCGATCTCCGCGATGTCCTGCTCCTGGGCGCTTACCCGCTCGTCCGGGAGCAGCTCGAACCCGGCTACGCCGACCAGGGCGACCCAGGGCTGGATTTCGCCCATCAACTCCCGCACTTCCTCCTCGGAATCGCCCAACAGGGAGGCCAGGTAGCTGCCGTTCATGATCATGAGCTCGTTGCTGAAGCGCTGGCGGATCACCCGATACACGAAATCCTCGAGGGCTTCCGACGATTTCGCCGGCACGAGATACAGCTTGTGGACGGTCGCCTTGACTTCGCATTTGAGGGAGGCCCAGGTCACGATGCCCATCGTCCCTTGGGAGCCCGTCAGGAGGCGGTAGAAATCCAGCATCATCGGGCCGGTTCCGCTCACCTGCCATTTCTCCGCCTTCCACTGCGTGCCCAGGTCCATCGGGCTCCCGCCGGCCTCTCCCGTGAACATTCTGTTGCCGTCGCCCCAGACGACTTCGGTGCAGCGAAGAGGATCGATGAAATTCCATTGATGGAGCGAATTGAGCCTAGGCTCCATGTCCAGGACGCTCGCCAGCACCGATTTCCCGGCCCGCGGCGCGAGCGAGGTGGACAGCGCCATCCCCTCTTCGGCAAGGGCCGCCTGCAGCCGATCGTAGGTGACTCCGGGCTCCACGACCGCCACGCGCTGCTGGCGATTGATGTTGAGGATCTTGTCCATGCCGCTCAGGTCCACGATCACCGAGTTCGGCACCGACGGCACCGTGTCGCCCTTGTAATGCGAACCGCTGGAGCTCACTGGCACGAGAGTCGTCTTCGTCTCGTTCGCGAGCTTGACTATACCCTGTACATCCTCGGCGCTCTTGGCCTTCACTACGCAGCGAGGCGCCATGCTTCGGGCGAAGCTCTTATCTTTCGCGTACGCCAAGAGCGTCGCGGGATCGTCGGAGGCGTTCCCCTTGCCGACGATATCCTCGAATTTGCCGTTTAGATCGGTCATACGGTAACCCCCTAGCGAAATCAGACTTCCTCGCTCCGCTACTTCTTGTCCGGGAAGCTGATCATGCCGTCCCAGCTGTTCCGAACCTTCGCCTCGCGAGCCTCCTCGTCCGAGAACCAATGCGTGGTGACGCTTTTCTGCTCAGTGAAGAAGCGAACGCCGTCGGCTCCCATCATGTGGAGGTCGCCGAAAAACGAGTTCTTATGCCCGGTGAAGCCGAAGACTCCGAGAGGCACCGGGATACCGACGTTCACGCCGACCATGCCTCCGTGGGTGCGCCTCGCGAATTCCCGCGCGTAGTAGCCGCTTTGCGTGTAGATCACCGACCCGTTCGCGAATTCGTTGGAGTTCATGAGCTCGATGCCTTCGTCGAAGTCCTTCACCCGCTTCACGCAGATGACCGGGCCGAAGATCTCCCTGTCGCCCACGCTCATCCCGGGCTTCACATGGTCCAGGAGGGTCGGGCCGAGGAAGAAGCCCCCTTCGTATCCCTTGACCTTTATTCCCCGGCCGTCCACGACGATTTTCGCGCCTTCGTCGATACCCTTCTGGATCCAGGCAGCGACCGACGCCCTGTGCTCTTCATTCACGAGCGGTCCCATCTGGCTGTTCTTGTCGCAGGCAGGCCCGACAGCGAGCTCGGACATCTTCTTGGCGAGGAGCGAGACCAGCTCGTCGGCGATCGTCTCCTCGACGACGATGACGGGGAGGGCCATGCAGCGCTCCCCGGCGCAGCCGCAGCCCGAGTTCACGATACCGCTCACGGTTCGCCCGAGGATGGCGTCCTTGAGCACGAGGGCGTGGTTCTTCGCCTCGGTCAGGCATTGAACGCGCTTTCCGTTACCTGAGGCGGTGGCGTAGATATGCCTGCCGACCGAGGTCGATCCGACGAACGAGACTCCCGCGATGTCGGGATGCCGCAGGAGAATCTCGGCCTCGTTCCTGGAGCAGGTGACCAGGTTCAGGACTCCGGCCGGAAGGCCTGCCTCCGCCCAAAGCTCCATGATCCGCATCGAGGTCCGCGGCACGAAGCTCGCGGCCTTCAGGACCATCGTATTGCCGGCGGCGATGCAGAGGGGGGCCATCCAGCCCATGGGAATCATCGCGGGAAAATTCCAGGGCGCTATTCCCGCGAATACTCCCAGCGGCTCAAGGTACTGCGTCGTATCGTATCCGCTCGAGCAATCCATGAGGGCGGGACCTTTGAGAAGCTGGGGGATCCCGCAGGCGAATTCCACGACCTCGGTCACCTTGAGGACATCCCCCATCGCTTCACCGAGGACTTTCCCGTTTTCGCGGGCGCAGATCTCGGTCAATTCATCCAAGTGATCGTCCAAGAGCGATTTGAGCCTGAAGAGAACCTGCACTCGCCTGCTCGCCGGCGTCGCCGACCATGAGGGGAAGGCGGTCTTGGCCGCTGCGATAGCCTCCTCGACCTCGGCCGGCGTGCACTGCGGAGCGAGCGCGATCACTTCGCCCGAGGACGGATCGTAGCAGTTCATGTATTTTTCGGTCTTTGATTCCCGCCAGCCCTCGCCGGCCCAGTATTTCAGCTTAATCACCTTCTCGGCGCGGGCGCTCGGGCGATTCCCGACAGCTCTCTCCATATGATCACTCCTGAACGAAAGAAGTATGCGTAGACCAGGACTCGGCGGGCAGGGATTCCGATAACGCCCGACCGGGCGCGCAATCCCCGCCCTGTCGACCTCAACCCCTGCCTACCGCCGGGCGCAAGCTCGGGGAGGGCGATATTTGAGCCTTTGCCGCGCTGCGACGCTTGATCATGCGGACTACGAGCAGGGACATGAACCCGCTCACGACCGTTATCGGAATCAACACGATCAGGACCTGGGCTGCGGTCTTCCCGCCTCCGAGGAGGGAACCGGCCAGGATCGGGCCTACGATCGTGCCGAGCCGGCCGGCGGCTACCGTCGCGCCCACTCCCGTGTTGCGGATCGAATCCTCATAGCAGAGCGGGGCGAAGGCGTAGAGCACCGCTTGGGCGATCGTCACGCCGGCCCCGACGCCGAACGCCACGATCAACGCCGAACCGAATTGGAGGGAGGCGAAGCCGAATACCCCGAGGAAAACCGCCAGGATAAAATAGGCGCCCGCGGGGGTCGAGTAGAGGAATTTCTTGTCGAGGAGGTAGCCTGCCAATGCGGCGCCGATCGAGGAACCCAGATTGTACAGCATCTGAACGTATTGGGCGTTTTGTCTTGACAGGCCCATTGAGACCAGCAGGGAAGGCATCCATCCCAGGAGAAGGTACATGATCAGCAGCGTGCCGAAGGTCGCCAGCCAGAGGTACAGCGTGGTCGCGGCATTGCCGCGGCCCAGGAGGCCGGACAGCGCGCTGCCGCTTTGCGATTCGGTCTTCCTGGCCTCCGCGCGAGGGCTCGGCGCCTTCTTCGGCAGCAGGAAGGCGAGCAGGGGAACGATCACGATGGGAGCCAGGCCGCCGACCAGGTAGACCGGCCGCCAACTGCTTCCGAAGAGCCCCATCGTCATGACGACGCTCGAGAGCATTCCGCCGATGGGTATGGCGCAGTAAATGAAGCCGACCGCCCTCTTCTTCATCTCGACCGGGCTGTGATCGCTTGCCAATGCTATGACGGACGGCATGGCCGAGCCCAGGCCGAGGCCGGTGAGGAACCGCGCCGCGATGAGGGTCGGAAGGCTCGTCGCCAGCAGCGTAGAGAGGGAGAATAGGCCGAATAGGCCTACGCCCGCGACGATGACGGGCTTTCGCCCGATGCGATCGGCCAAAATGCCGCCGAAGATGGCCGCCAGGAAAATGCCGATGGCGCTCGAGCCCAGGAAGAAACCCAATTGAGCGGGCAAGAGATGGAAAGCCGGCGCCAGCCTGGGCGCGGAGACTCCGGCCGCCTGGATGTCGAAGCCCTCAAGCAGGATGACGAGTGCGCACAGAAGTATCACGCGATAGGTCTTTAACTCTTTCTTTTCGGCGCTCGCGGGATTGACCATACGGATCCTCCTTCTCTCGGCGATCATGGGGATTCTGGCCGCACGAAATTCGGGGCAAGAGTATTCCCCATTGAAGACCATTGGGAGTTCTATGAATCGATTCGGTGAACGCGTTCGATATTAGATCGATTTTCCCGGGGTGTCAAATTCTTTTATCGATCTTCCGTGTTAATTTTTTGTCGTGATGGTGCCTATCAGCTTCCCCATGTATTCGCGCATATATTTCTTGATATCATAACGCCCGTCGAAGAGGCACCATTCGTAGACGACGCCGCGGGCGAAGACGAATAGGTAGGTGACGATTTCGTCGGCGCTCATGTCGGACCGGATTTCCCCGGTCCTTTGGCCGTTCGCGAGGATCTCTTCGAGGGCGACCTGCATCGGCCTGCCTTTTTTGATGAAGAACTTTATCTTCGAAGAATAGAGCTGTTGCAAGGTTTTGACGCCGGTAGCCAGGTTGAACTCGGCATATCTGTCGAAATAGAGGACGACCTTCTTGCTGGTGGGCCATTTCTTGGATCGCAGCTCCGTCGCGACCTCGGTCGAAAAATAGTCGTCTGCCCTATGGAAGATCTCGGCGAGAATGTCGTATTTCGTAGAAAAATAGTGATAAAAAGTTCCAACAGAGATCCCGGCCATCTTGCCGATTTCGGCGATGGTCATGCCGTCGAAGCCTTTCTTGTCCATCAGCTTTATGGCGATATCGTATATTCGATCCCTGGTCTCGACCGCTTGAATTTGCCTCTTCGTCGCCGGTCTTCGTGCCATCGATGCCTCACGATTTGGAAAATCGCTACGAATGCCGATCGCATCCGATCGCTGTCGGTCATACTAATCTCAAGAGCGGAGAATTGCAATTCATGCCGAGGGATAGTCAAAAGAACACCTTGGCCTCCAGGCCCAGGCAGAGCCCCACGGGATCGTTCCCGAACTCGGTATCGGGCCCGCCGGCAGCCCAGGCCACTGTCGCGTCGATCGAGGTGTCCTTGACGAAGGTCAGGGAGAGATCGCTCTGGAGGTAGAACGATCCGTCCGCGAGGTTCAGGAGGCAGGACAGGGTCAAGCCGATAAAGTCGAAGACGGGATCGCCCGAATCGGTGAAGGTCGACTGGGTGAGCGAGAGGAAGAGATAGTCGCTCGCCTGGCGTCCGGGCCTCAGCGCGAGCTGGGAATACCACGACGACGAGGCCGCGACGATCGCGGAGTTCGACGAGCGAAGCGCGCCGTAGACCGATCCGAGCTCGGAGGCGGACAAACCCTCGGAGAGGTGGTAGTACTCGGCCAGGGCGACGGTCTCGAGGACCGGGATCTGCCCGCTGGCGCCGAAGAGGGCCGCGTATTGCGCGCCCGTCGGGCTCTCGGTCGCGACGGAGCCGGGAAGGATTCCCTCGGAATAGGCCTCGTAGCGTCCTTGCCCGTACACGCCTCCCTCGAACCAGGTCTGGATGCTGTCCCATTCGGGCAGCGCGTAGAATGGAGCCACCGAGGCGTTCAAGGCGCCGGTCCAGGACTGGCTCGAGCTCCAGTAGCCTGAGAGCGAGATGTCGCTGTTCGGGAGCGCGGAGCTGGAGAGCTTGGCGCCGTAGCCGAATTGATCGAACGAGTCGTAGAGGACCGAGAAGAGCATGAGCGAGACGGGCTTGTCGATCAGCTCGGCCTTGACCGCGGGGACTCCCTCGAGGATGGCGCGCTGATTCGTCGGGTCCTTCGGAGGGTTGACCGGATCCGAGGGATTGAAGACGTAGCCGGCTCCCCAGGAGAGCCGCTGTTTGCCGATCCGCAGATAGAAGCGGTCCCCGAAGTTGAGGTCGGAGTAGAGCTCGTTGACCGTGAAGGTCTTGGACTCCACGGTGGAGCCGTCGGAATGGTCGATCTGCGCCGTATCGCGGAAGCTGAAATCGAGGAGCCCCAGACTGGTGTACTCGCGCGAGAAGCGGAGCTTGCCGTCAATCTCCCCGTAGGCGGTCGCGTCGGAGAGAGGCAGGACATTCGCGAAGGCGGAGTCCTGGTTCAAGTGGGAGTACGCGGCGTAGGGGTCGACCACGCCCGAGAAGGAGAAGGCCGGCGCGCCCGCCGCGGGGTCCGCCGCCGCGAGGCGGCAGGCCGCGGCGGCGATCATCGTCGCCGCGATGTATGCTTTCTTCATGCTTTGGTCCCGTCCGCGCTCAGAACTGATAGGGATAGAGTCGGCCGGATTCCAGGTATTCCTTCGTGAAGAACTGGTCCGGCACGCTCGCGAGGCTCGTGATGTCGTAGATCCGAAGGTCGCTCGTGTCCTCGGGCTTGAGGGCGTCGACGTACTTCATGCCGATGGCCTTGGCGCGGCCGTCGGCGAGCTCCACGCTCGTGACGTCGTAGTACTTGAGCATCTTGCCCGAGAGGGCGAAGAAGGCCTTGCGCACGGGCATGCGCGTCGCCTTGTCCACCCAGAGCTGGACGAGGCTGTAGGCCAGCTTGCGGTTCTTGGCCCGGAGCTCGAACCTGTAGCAATCCTTGCCCCCCTGGCTCGCGTCCCCGAGGTAGCTCACCGTATAGTCGAGATTGGTGTTGAACCTCGTCAGGTCGAGGTTCGAAGTCTCCCCGCCGCGGGAGTTCGCGGTCGCCGAGGTCTTGACGACCTTGTTGGTCGTCGCGAAGCGCTCGAAGAAGGTGTCCTCGTCGCGGAGCAGCGCGAAGTTCTTCTGCGAGGCCGGCTCGACGGCGACCCATACGACCCTGTTGTTCTTGCGGACGAAGAAGCCCGCGCTCGTCCTGTCGTCGCCGGTCGAGTAGCTGTCCACGATGGCCATGCGCGCCTTGCAGTTTACCGGCAGCAGGGCCGCGTCCACGGAGTCGATGTAGGCGGGCACGTCGCCCTCGGGGAAAGCCTGATCGGCCTGCGCATAGGCGACCGTCGCGAACGACGCGACGCAGATGGCCGTCAGGACGATTGCATATCCTTTCATGATTCCTCCATTACTAGCGCTAGCGATTGGCCATCTGGGATACCGCCTGCTTCTCGGTCTCCACGCCTATCCTCCGGTACGAGGCCAGGAACAAAAGGACGAAGAGAAGGACCAGGGGCGCCGTGACCGTGAGCGGCGTCAGGCTCAGGCCCATGCGCGTCATGCCGAACATGTACTGGAGCATGAGCAGCGGCGGCGGGACGAGATGGGTCTCGAAATAGACTCCGATCGCGGCGACGACGGCCAGGCCCGCGAGATAGCCGGCGAAGAGGGCCGCGAGCGATTCGCCGAAGAACAGGTTCCTGACCGTAGTCTTGGGAAAGCCCAGGGCCCGCAGCGTGCCTATCTCGTCGCGGCGATCGAAGATGTTGGTCATGACGATGGAGTTGATGCCGATGAGGAGGGCGAGGAAGATGATCATCGCCATGACGCCGAACATGGCGGTGTCCGTCGTGCCGAGCGAGAGGATGAAGCGCACGAAATCGTCGTCGTGGTAGCCCTTGACCGCGAAATCCGGCGCGAGCGCCGCGAGGTCCTTGACCACGGCCGGTATCCGGCTCTCGTCCTTCAGGTAGACTTTATAGAAGCTCGAGATGCCCTCGAGCTCGGTCATCGCAAGGTAGTCCGCCGAGCGGATGGAGACGGTGTCGTCGTACCAGGGGGCGCTGGGGCGGCTGATGCCTGTCACGACGAAGTCCATCGCGTTGCGCGCGCCGAAGACAGAGGGCACGAAGAGGGTCACGCTGTCCCCGACCTTGAGCCCGTACTTGGCGGCGATGGAGCTCGTCAGGAGGACGCCGTACTCGCTGTCCGGGCCGGGGAAGGAGCCGGAGACGATCTCGGTGGCCCCGCGGAAGGGCAGATCGCGGTCGAAATCCACGCCCTGGATGATCACGTACTTTCGCGCGGTGCCCGCCTGCATCTCGCTGAAGCTCCTCGTCCACGAGGCCGCGATCGAGACGTCCCGGCTCTTGGAAAGATAGTCCCGGACGGCGGCGGCCTGTCGCCGGTAATCGGCTATCCTCTCTTCCTTGAACTTGAAATCGCTCGCCGTCGAGATCCAGAGATGCCCGGTCCACTTGGCGATGGTGTCGACGTGGACGTGCTCGTTGACTCTCACGCCGAGGGAGAAGGCGAACACGAGGACGATGGAGCTCAGGGCTCCCGCGGACGCGATGAAGGCCGCCCTCATAGGGCGCTTGGCGATATTGTTCAGCAGGTAATGCATCAGTTCCATCGCGGTCACCTCTTCTCCAGCGTGGAGAGTATCGACAGTCGCCCGCCGCGGATGGCCGGGAACAGGGGCGCGAGCAGGGCCACCGCGCCGAAGACCAGGGCCACGATCGCTATCTTCGACGCATGGAAGGAGGGCCGGAAGCCGTCGCCGATGACGTACTCGAAGAAGGTGAGACTGTTGCGGACACCTGCGGCGTGGAGAGCCGCTATGAGACCGGCGCCGAGGAGGCAGCCCAGGGCCGCCCCGGCGGCTATTATCAATGTGCCCTCGAGCGCGAATTGCAGCGCGATGTCGGCGCGGGAGAAGCCGAGCGCGCGCATCATGCCGATCTCGCTGTAGCGCTCGATGATCGAGAAGGTAGTCAGCTTGACCACGAGGAGCACGCAGATCACGAGGAGGATGGCCTCCACGGTCTTCATCATCACGTCGAAGCCGATGACGATCTCCGACATGATAGGGGCGTACTCCTGCCACGACACGACCTTCAGGCGCGGATGCCGCTCGGCGAGGAAGGAGGCGATCCCGGGCAGGACCTTGCCGGCCGTCCTGGCGTCCGAGAGGAAGCCGACCACTTCCGAAGCCAGATCCTCTTTGTATCCGACCGCCGATCGGTACCCGGACAGGTCGAAGTAGACGCCGTTGAAGCCCATGGTATCCTTGGGCATGGTGCGGAAATCGATTCCGCCCTTCACGGTGACGTAGCGATCCACGAACTCGCCCTGCCGGTTCGGCATGAGGAAGACGTAGCGCGAGCCGATCTTCAGCGTCTTGTCCTTTTCGTACTCGTACCAGCTCGCGGCGCAGGAGCCGGCGTCGCCGGACCGCAGCGGGCTCCCCTTCGCGTAATAGAGATCCGTGAAGTCCCGGTCGTAGGCCGACATGTCCATCGCCACGCCGTTGATGCCGTGCTCGGTGTCGTCGTCGCCGTAGAACACGCCGGAGAACACGATGCGCTCCATGGAGCCGCTCACCTCGGGCACGGTCGCGAGGTAGGACTTGATCGAGGCGACCTCCTGCGGAGTGAGCATGTCCTCGGGCTCGTAGTGGTAGTAGCCGAAGGTGTTGGCCGTCTCGATGCTCTTGGCGAGCACCCTGAAATGGCCCAAGGTGGCCCGGCCGAACATGTCCGACTGCTTGCGCGAGACATCCTCTATGAGATTCTCCGAGACGAAGGTCAGGAAGGCGCCGAAAAGCGTGATGAGGAGTATGATGCGGGTCCGCCAGCCGTGGCGGCCCAGGTTTTTGAGACAGAGACCCAGGCGCTCCATCACGCCGCCTCGAGACTGCCGTCGTGGAGACGCACGACCCGCCCCGCCCGGCTCATGATGGACGGATCGTGCGAGGAGAAGATGAAGGTCGTGCCCCGATCGGCGTTGATGCGCTCCATGAGCTCGAGGACCTCGTTGCCGGTGCCCGAGTCGAGATTGGCGGTGGGCTCGTCGGCCAGCACGATCAGGGGCTGGGTCACGAGGGCCCGCGCGATGGCGACGCGCTGCCGCTGCCCGCCGGAGAGCTCGAAGGGCTTGTGGGCGAGATGTTTCTCGAGCCCCACCGCCCTCGCCAGGTCCATGACGCGACCGTGCTTCTCATCCTTGCCGAGGTCCTTGTGGAGCACGAGGGGCAGCCTGATGTTCTCGTAGACCGACAGCACGGGGAGGAGATTGAAGGTCTGGAAGATGAAACCGAGGGTCCGGGAGCGATAGCGCGTCCTCTCCCGCTCCGGCATGGCCTGGATGTCCTCGCCCGCGACATTCACCGTGCCCGAGGTCGGCGCGTCGATGAGCCCGATCATGTTGAGAAGAGTCGTCTTGCCGCTCCCCGAGGGACCGGCTACGCAGACGAAGGAGCCGCGCTCGATGTCGAGGTCTATGCCTTTAAGCGCGCTGACCACCGTCGACCCGAGACGGTAGTCCTTGACCAGGTTCCTGATGCGGATGCCGTTTTCGCCGTGAGCCTTCGCCATTTTGGACGATCCTCCTTTTGATTCCGCTCGGGGACGGACGATCACGGAGGATGGGCGTGGAGGCTTGAGGGGGGATTCCGGGAGAAGCAGTGATAATCATGAAACACCTCATACGCTCGCCTCGTGAATCAGCCGAAAGACCCGACCGGATATCGTCCGCGAAGGGTCCCGGGCATCCGCTGACGCCCCGAACTAGCCTGATTAGGCTGCTATGCGTGGTGAATATACAAAAACGCCTCTGGTGCGTCAAGCTCGGCGAGTCATCGTATCTCGATGCGCCGGATGCGCCTCGCGCCTCCCGGCCTTGCATCTTGACGGCTCAGGCATAACACTTCGCTCTGACGGCGAAAGAAGGAGCGTTATGCCGAACGGAACTCCATCGAATGACGGCCTCGGGCCGAGTCCCGGCAGCGAGGCTATAGGGGCCATGCAGGACGATCCTGGGGCTGCCCAGCGATTCGCCATCCAGATGGCGGCATTGCACGATCTCTCCGTCGAGCTGGCCGTTGCCGAAGGGGTCGAAGAGCTCTGCGAGCGAGCGGTCAGGCTCGGGCGCCTCGTGCTCGGCTTCGACAGGATAGGCATATGGTTCGTCGACGCGGATGATCCCAGCATTCTCCGCGGCAGCTTCGGCACCGACGAGTCGGGTCGCATCAGGGACGAAAGGGGAATCACCATCCACCGCTCGTCCCAGACCCTCCCTGCCGATTTCTACGCGGGGAAAGAACCTGTGTACTACCTTAAGGACGCGCCCTGCTTCGACGATCGGATGAACCTCGTCGGCGAGGCGGACAAGGCGCTCGCCCTTCTTTGGGACGGGCGCAAGGTCATCGGAGAAGTGGTGGTCGACAATGTCATTACGAAACGGAGCATAGGCGGCGGCGACCTCGATCTTCTCGTCCGCTTTGCGCGCCTGATCGGCTATCTCGCGAGCTTCAAGCTCGCCCAGTCCGAGCTCGACCGCCTTTCCGGAACAGACGAGCTGACGGGAATAGTGAACAGGAGGACCGCACTGGTCGTCTTGGAAAAGCAGTTCGGGCTTTGCCAACGCCACGCGGGCGTTCTAGCGGTCGCTTTCATCGACCTCGACGGGTTGAAGGCCGTCAACGATTCCCTCGGCCACGCGGCGGGCGACGAATATATAAAGACGGCCTGCGCCTTGCTGACTAAGGCGCTCAGGTCCACGGACACGGTGGGCAGGCTCGGCGGCGACGAATTCCTCGCGGTATTGCCCGATTGCGACCTCGAAGGCGCCGCGGCGATAAAGCGCAGAGCGCAGTCCATGGTCGAGGCGCACAACCTCTCGGGCCAACTCAGGTATTCCGTATCCCTCAGCATCGGGCTCGCGGTATCGGGAGAGCTCGCGGCGGCGGGACTGCCCCTGACGCCAAGCGCTCTCGTCGAACTCGCCGATTTGCGCATGTACGCGGAGAAATCAAATCGAAAGACGATCAAATCCTGAGTTTGCGATCAGGATCGAAATACGTTCGTCTGGGTGTTTGAAATACTAGTCTGACCAATTTGTACTATCCAATTAATTCCATAATCAGCCTTGACACGATATGTCGATGCATTAAGATTTGCTTAGATATGGCGGATATTCCTTTGCGAAAGGAAGATTCAGCCGTGCATTTGGGAAACCTCAAATGAATACTGACTCGTTTTTAATATGGAGGTCGACCAATGAAGGTTTTTGTCGCCAGTCTTGTTTTGGGACTGAGTACGTTTTTATTCGCCCAGACGGCGAATGTCGGGATTTTTCAGCATTACCCGCTTGTCTACCAAGACGATACAAGTACGCTACCAAAAGGCGCAGGCTTGGAGTACATCAAGGCTGTGCTCCATGAAATGGGAATCACTCCGGTTTTCAAATTCCTTCCTTTTGCGCGAATGGTCAATGATCTGAAAAGCGGGGACATCGATATAGCCTTCGATCTGGTCAAGACTCCCGATAGGGAAAACTTCCTCTATTACGCGGACGAACCGGCGATCGTCCTGCATCCTGCATTGACCGTCAGGGCCGACAATCCCTTGAATAAAATAACCAGCAGCGCCGATCTATCCGGGATGAGGATCGGCTTTTTGCTCAATAGCGTCGTCCCCAAAATCCTCGATTCTCCGAACATCAAGCTGGATTTGACCGGTAGCAGCGATTGGGTCAAGGAGAATCTCGGGAAACTGCTGGCCGGACACGACGACGGAGTCTTCGACCAGACCCCTTATTCGTACGCCGCGGTGGCCAAACTATCGGGTTCCTTGGACAAGATAAAAGTCCTGATCCTTCCCGGAGAGGGCGCCATGGTCTATGTCGTCTTCTCGAAGAAATCGAAGGATGGCCTGGCTCTTTTGAACTCCTACAACAAAGTCGCCGCGAGCAAGAAATACGATTATTCGAAGTATTTGGAAAGCGAGGTCAAGTAAAGGCGGGACCATTCTCTTGTTACGCGAGCCGTAGACGGTACTATACTGTCGAAGCGGTCCTGGGATCGCCCCAAGCGCCGCAGGGAAGCCTTCGATTGAGATATCATTGAGAGCTCGGGGGCGGCCGATCCTAGGACGCCAAGAATGCGTCCACTGCGGTCAGCCCTCCTCGCCCGGATCCTCCCGTACGATCACGCTGCCCTTGTAGACCGAGCCATCGAGCCGGATCAGAGGGCCGTCTTCGAGGCCGCCCGAGCTCTGGTCGTCCCAGGTCCCCTTGTAGGTCCTGCCGCGCATGTCGATCCGGCAGCCGCGGGGCACGATGATCTCGAGACGACTCTTGTAGCACCGCACCTTGAACCGCGTAAGAGGCGAGGTCAACACCGCGCTCCTGAGGTCGAGGACCATGGTGCCCTTGTACAGGACACTCCGAAGACGGCTGCCGAGGACCCAGTGACCGGTCTTTGCGAGCCGGCCGCCGTGGACTTTCAGCTTCTTTATCGGCCGCATCCCGAGGGCCGAGGGCTTCGGTGCCGCGAGGGGGAGGTCGTCGACGAGGGCCGAGAGCTCGGAGCGGAACTTCGCATCGAAGGCGCTCTTGATTCGAGCGTCGAGATCGGCCTCGTTGAGGTAGCCGTGGACGTAACTTTCCTGAAGCCGGCCCACGGCGAGCTCTCGCTCCTGGAGCGACACACGGAGTTCGGTCTCGGGCAGCGCTTGCTTCGCGTCGTCGCTTTTCTTCTCATCCATGACAGTCCCCCTCTTCATCATAGAGCATCGGGGCCCGTTTTGTCAGAGCTATGACGGGCCCGGCCGATTTCGCGGCCGGAATCGCACCCAAAAAAGGGCTTGGCCCCGAGACCCTTCCTCGATGCTCACTCAAGCATTCAATTGTCGCTTCTCTGGATGATCTGGAACTGCTTCGAAACAAGCTTTCCTTTTCCCTGCAGCTTAACAAGGACTTCGGACAAATCGACTTTCGATCCTTATTGAGGCAGAGGATGTTCCGTATTCAATTCAGTTTGTTTTGTTTTCAGCCTGAAAATTTTTTGTTTTCAGTCTCAATATGCTTCATTTCGAGCCTCAATCGCCGGGTCCCTTCATCGACGTATAAAGCTCGGAGAATAGTCAGGGGCTTTGATAGTCGCTTTGGTTACGGACAATTTCCGCAAGGATGGGAAGCTCGCGCCGCGCGTCGTGCAGCGATATCAAGTCGGCTTCGACTCTCGGCTGAAACATAGGAGGAGATATATCTTCGACGGACCATAGCAATTAATACGGTCTCGGCGCTGTCGTACTGGCTGCTGGTTCAAGCTGCTATAGGTTTTAGGCGCTTAGGATTATTCTTGATTGAACAGATCGTACATTATCGTCGTCCTGGTGGCCCAATAATGTCGATCGGGGAACTGAGCCGTATTATGGTCCGATGAGGGCTTCCATAAGCAGGCTGTTGAAATACTCGAAGCATTTCCACAGCCTGCTAGAGCGTGGGCAGGTAAGCGGTAAAGGCGCTGCCTTTTCCCGGGGAACTGCGTACTTCGATCCGGCCTCCCGAGAGCTCGACGATTCGCTTGACGATGGCGAGCCCGAGGCCGAGGCCCTTGGTCGCTCGGGTGGAGTTTCCCTGGTAGTATTTCTCGAAGGCGCGCGCGAGTTCTTCGCTCGCCATTCCTTTGCCGGTATCCGCTACGGTAACGACGAAGGTGGCATCGCGCCTCTTCAGGCTGAGGGAGACCTTCCCGCGCTCGGGAGTGAACTTTATCGCGTTGCCCAGGAGATTTATCCACACGTGCTGCATCAAATCGGCGTTGCCGGTGTAGCTAGCCGGCTCGAGGTCCGCCGACAGGTCGATGCGCTTCTTGGTCCATTGCGGCGATAGAAGAATGACGCACTGCTTAATCTGCTCGTCGAGGGCGTAGGGCGCCTTGTCCACGATGCGGTACTGCGACTCCAGCTTGGTTATCGTGAGCGCGTTGCTCGACATCTCGGCGAGCCGCTCGGACTCCGACGCGATAATCTTCAGATACTGCGCCCGCTCCTCGTCCGAGACGCTCTTCTCGAGGATCAGCGTCGCGAATCCGTTGATCGAAGTTATCGGCGTCTTGAATTCGTGCGAGAAGTGATTGATGAAATCGTCGCGAAGTGTCTGCACGCTTTGCAGCTCTTCGCACATCCCATTGAAATTCGCGAATACTTCCCTGAACGGTCCTCCTCCGTGCTCGCGGAGCCGTGTGCCGAACTTCCCATCCGCGACGGCCTCAATCGCCGAAAGCAGCTCGGATGTGTAGCGGGTTTCCGCCTTTAGGCTGGCATATGATACGAGCCCCATGATGAGTCCCATCGGGCCGATCATGCCGACCATGTTGACCGGTTGATATAGGCGATTCTGGCCCAGCACCATGTTCGCGAAGAAATCAACCAGTCCGAATGTCATTATGGACGCTATCACGATGACGATGGACTCGACGAGGCGCCGCTTCCTGAGGCTTTTCGCGATCTTCGATTTGACGATATCGCCCCTCTTCTCGATTTCCCTCGACCGCTGCCTCGTAGCCGATTGTCTCCCTATTTCCGACATCGATCTGGTCATGCGGCGGCGCAAAGCCCGCAGGCTGAAGTATGAGATGAGCCCCATGATGAGTCCCATCGGGCCCATCATGCTCAGCATGAGGACCGGATCATAAGAGCGGCCATCGCCCAATCTGACATAGGTGTCGTAATCCAAGAGCCCGAATGTCATCATGGACGCTATCGCGATGACGGCGGTCTCTATGGCGATCCGATTCCTGAGGCTTTTCGCTCCCTCCGATTTATTGCCGTTGCCTGCCCTCGAGTACGAGATCAGCCCCATGACGAGCCCCATAGGGCCTATCATGCCGAGCATGAAGACGGGATCGAAGGCCCGTTTGCTGCCCGCCGCGAGATTGGCGCCGCACTCGACCAGCCCGTATGCCATCACGGATGCTATGACGATGATTATGGACTCGATGAGGAGCCACTTCCCAGGTATTTTCGCGGTCCCCGACTTATCGATCTCGCGCATCGCCTCGATCCCCCTCGACTACGGCCTTGTAGCCGACCCCCTTCACCGCCACTATCTCGATTCCCTCGAAGTCCTTGATCTTGCTCCGCAGCCTGCTGATGTGAGTCTTGATAGTGTCCTCTCCGCTCACCGAGTCGTATCCCCATATTTCGTCCATCAGCTGACTCTTGGTGTAGATCCTGCCGGGCGACGAGAGGAGCTTGAACAATAGGTCGCATTCCTTCTTGGGCAGCTCGACCGACAGTTCGCCCTTCGTTATCGTGTATTTCGAAGCATCGAGGACTATCCCTCCCGTCTCGATCCTGTCTTCCGCGAATACGTGAGCCCTTCGAAGGAGCGCCTGAATCCTCCAGAGGAGCTCTTCATAGTTGACAGGCTTGGTCATATAGTCGTCCGTACCCGCGCGGAAGCCGATCCTCTTAGCGTCGAAGGACTGATTGGCCGTGAGCATTAGGACGGGAAGACCGAATCCTCGGCGCCGGATATTCTGAACGAGCTCGAAGCCGTCCATGCGCGGCATCATGATATCGGCTACGAGAAGATCGACATGGCTGGAGCCTATGATGTCCAGCGCCTCCTCGCCGTCGCCCGCGGTCAGCAGCGAATACCGAGCCTTGAGCCTATGGCCTATGAGAAGCTGGACGTTCTCGTCGTCCTCGGCGATCAAGATGACTGCCATTCCGATCTCTCGCAACCTATTCTAATCGTACTTCGCTTCGAGGTCATAGACCAGGGACATGAGATTGAGCCGCTCGTCGAGGAGTTGAATCTGGGTGCTCTGCCATGCAAGCTCGGCGTCCTGCAAGTCGAGCAGGCGCCCGGCTCCGGCCTTGTAGGCCGCGTCGGTCAGCTCGTAGGATCGCTTCGTGTCGCTCACCGCGTTTTTCAGGCTTTCGATTTTATCGAGGCCGTCTTGGATGAGACGGCGCTGATTCTCCTCGTCGTGACTCGCGTCGCGGGCCGTCGTATCGGCGCTCTCTCTGGCCAAAGCCAGCCGATCCTCGAGCTCTCCCCTTTTGACCCAGTACTCCGAGCCCGGAATGAGACCGGAGAGGCTGCAGGACAAGGTGATCGACAACGCCCCGGTGGACTGATACCAGTTCGAGGAGTTCCATATGTTGCCCGATGCAGGGCCGTTCAAGGTGGGGTCGGCGCTGTATTGAAGGGTCAAAATCGGGAGCAGCGACGCGTCCTGGGTCTTGAGGGCGTTTTCGAGCTTTTTCACCGAGAGCAGGGACTCGCCGACGTCGAACCGTGGGCCCCCGAGCTTCGCGTCGCCGGGAGAGCTTATCTTCTCGTCGTCGAGCGAACCTGAAAGCTCCATATCGTCGCGCTCGTCGAAGCCGAGTATTTCCTGGAACCGAGTGAGGGCGCTGAGCCTCGAAGTCTCCATGGAGCGCAGGTCGGGCTCGAGGCCTTCGACGTTCGCACGCGCGTACCTGTAGTTCAATTCGTTTCCCTGGCCGATATCATAGGAAACTTGGGCCTGCCGCAGCCTCTCCTTGGCGTTGTCGAGCCTCGAGCGGGTCACTTCGATCGCCTCCTTCAGCACGAGGAGCTGGTAGTAGAATTCCTTCACTGCGGCCGTCATCTGCTTTTCGGCCTTGGCCTTGTCCATCAGGCTTCCCTGATACTCCAGCGCCGTCTGGTCCATGAGCCGGAGGAATACGGGGCTGAACACTTCCTGGATCGTAAGGCCAAGGGCGAGGTTGTTCCTGTCGGGAACATAATAATAGATCGGTCCATTGGGCGGCATGCCTTCCAGGACCGTATACTGGCTGAGGTCGTTCATTCGCAGGGCCGATGCCGACGCCGAGACGCTCGGGTAGAACTTGTTGAGCGAAAAATCCTTCGCCCGTTTCTTGATTCGGGTCTCCCTGTCCGCCGACTTGACCGCCAAGTTATTCCTCAATGCGGCGGCGATCGCCTGATCCACCGACAGGACCGCCGGGGCCGGCTCGCCCGCCGCCGGCGCGAGGCCGGCGCAGGCAAGGACCGCGCCGGCCAAAAGTGCCTTGATCGTATTATGCATTCCAGTTCTCCATGGTTATAGGTTTGGCGCGGACAAAGCGGCGCTTCAGGGAATCCACTGCGAGGAAGCTGACGGGCACGATGACCATCGTGACGAGCAGTCCGAAGATGAGTCCGCCGATGAGTTCGACGCCCATGGCCTGTTTCAGCTCCCCTGCCGATCCCATGCCGAAGGCTATCGGCAGCATGCCGACGACCATGGCCGCCGTGGTCATGAAGATCGGGCGTATCCGAGTCGAGACTGCCTCCCTGAAGGCAGCTACTATGTCCATATTCCGCTCGTCGCGGTTTCTAAGCGCCCGGTCCACGAGCAGGATCGCGTTTTTCGCCGCGAGGCCGATGAGGAGGATCATCGCCATGATCGAGAAGATGTTGAGCGTCTGTTTCGTAACGGCGAGCGCGAAGAAGCCGCCGATCATGGTGAAGGGTAGGCTGAACATGACGGAGAGCGGATAGGAGAGCGAGTTGAACAGGATCGCGAGGATCGCATAGACCAGGATGAGCGACAGGAGCATGGCGAATACCATGCTGCCGAAGGCGTCCTGTTGACTCGAGAGCATGCCCGATGGGCGCACCTCGACATCGGAAGGAATCGAAAGACCTGCGGTCTTGGCCCGCACCTCGGCATCGATGTCGCCCGAAGGCCGGCCGATGGCCTGTGCAGTGATGGTTATATCGTCTTCCCTATCGAGTCGCTTGAGCATCGTGGGGCCGAAGGCGTTGCGTATGGTTGCGAACTGACTCAATCGTATCTGGCGGCCCTGACTGTTGGCAAAGCTTATATCCCCGATCTGGGTGGCGTTCGTCCTATCGAAGGCGTCGAGCGCGATCTTGATCGCGTAATCGGCGCCGCCCTCCTGGTAGTAGAGGTCGTCATTGCCGGTAAGCGCCGTCCTGAGCGAAGTGCCCACCATGTCGAGGCTGAGCCCCAGGTCCGCGAGCTTCGTGCGGTCTATGTCTATCTGTAGTTCGGGCTTGCCGTCGCCGACGGAAAGCTGGACGTCTCCCGTACCCTTGACCTGCTTCATTGCGGCTACCCAGGCCTTGGCGACCTTGAGGTTCTCTTCGTAATTCGGGCCCATGACGTCGTAGGATACCGGGCTTACCGAGGTACCTGTATCGACAATGCCTGCCTGTTGTATCAGGGCTTTCATTCCCGGAATGAGCCTGATCGAATCCCCCACCTCGGTGCCGACCTGAAGGGAACTCTTGCTGCGCTTCTTCTTCGGCGTCAATTGCACCGTCATCTCGGTCTCGTAGTTGGAGGAACCGGTCGAACTGTAACCGACCTTGGTGTAGACCTGCTCGATTTCGGGCCGCGCCCGCAGGTCCCGCTCTATCCCGAGGACAATGCGATCGTTCTCCTCGAGGGTCGTCCGTTCGGGAAATTCGAGACCGATCGTGAATTCTCCCCTGTCGATCCCTATTACGAATTCCGACCCGACGACCCCCGACCCGAGGAGCGCGAAACTGACCGCGAGGAGGAACAGGGCCGCGCCGATCGTCGATTTCTTGTGTCGCATGGCCCATTCGAGAATGGCCAGGAAAACCGATGCGATCCTTCCGAAGCCGCGATCGAAGGATTTCCCGAATCGGGCCATGGGGCCCGAGGAGCGTCTCGTCGTCGATTCGCCGAGCCGGGCGGCGAGGAGTGGCGTGAGGAAGAACGACACGAAGAGGCTGATCGCCGTCGCCATTACGATGGTGAGGCCGAACTGGATCAGGAGCGACCCTATCATTCCGCCTGCGAGGGATACGGGAAGAAACGCCACGATGATGACGAGAGTGACGGAGGAGGCCGCGAAGGCGATCTCCCTGGTCCCTTCGCGCGCCGCCTCGACGGCGCTTTTGCCGAGCAGCCTGTGCCGGTGGATGTTCTCGATGACCACGATGGAATCGTCCACGAGGATGCCGATGACCAGGGTCAGGGCGAGGAGGCTTATCAGGTTCAGCGTGAAACCGCCCACCCCCATGCCGATAAAGGTCGACAGCAGGGTCGCGGGGATGGCCATGATGACGATGAACGCGTTCCTGACGTCGTGCAGGAATAGGAGCATGATGACGCCGACGAAGAGGATGGCGAGCGCGATGTCGTCGACCACGTCGCGGGCCGACCCGAGCGTGAAGACGGACGCGTCGTCGACTACCGCGAACTGGAGGTTTTCCGCCTTGTATTCGTTCTCCATGCGGGAAAACTCCGTATGGACCAGCTTCGAGATCTCGACGGCGTTGGCCCCCGACTGCTTGAGTATCTGCACGCCGATCGCTTCTTTGCCGTTGTAGCGGAATATGGTCTCGGAATCCGCGAGGCCGTCCTCCACCCTGGCTACGTCCCCCAGGTGGATGCTGCCCGCGCCGGGGAGGGCGACGAGCGCGAGATTCCTCATCTCGTCGAGATTCTTGAGCTTGCCCGCTATTCGGACGACGTACTCCCCGTCCGTATCCTTGATGGACCCGGCGGGGAAGTCGAGGTTCGCCGCCCCGATCTTCTGCAGCACGAGGAGGATGGGGATTCCGTACTGTTCGAGTTTCGATTGCGAGAGGCTCACTCGGATCTCCCGGGCGTTTCCCCCGATCATGGTGACCTGCCCCACGCCGCCGATTCGATTCAGGCTCGGCTTGACCGTATCCTTGACGAACTCGTAGAGTTCGCCTTTCCCGATGTCGGCCGTGATCGCGAGCTGGATGATCGGGATGTCGGATATCGAAAGCTTCTTGACGGAGGGTATCTTCACCGACGAAGGGAAATCGCTCATCTTCGCGTTGATCTCTCGCTGGACGTCCTGGATCGCCACGTCGATATCGGCGTTCGCGTCGAACTCGAGCACGACGATGCTCGAGCTCTCGATGGACTGCGAGGCGACGTGCTTGACCCGGGCGATGCCCGATACGGCATCCTCGATCTTTTTGGTCACCTGGTCCTCGACCTCTTTGGGTGAGGCTCCCGGATAGATCGTCTGGACGGTGAGGGAGGCCAAGGACAGAGGAGGAATCAGTTCGTACTTCATGCCCGAGTATTCGACGATCCCGAGAAAGGCCAGGAGGCCGAAGACGACGACAATAGCGATCGGGCGCACGAGAGGCAGGTCGAGTATTTTCATCGGTTGTTTCCGTCCGAAACTATCACGCTCACGCCCTCGCTCAGGTTGTTTTGGCCTCCGGTCACGATCTGGTCGCTTTCGTCGAGCCCCCGCAGGACCTCGATGTCGGTGCCGTATTCCCCGCCCGTGACGATATCGGTCAGTTTCGCCGTTCCATCCTTCACGACGTAGACCTGGGGCTTTTGGTAGTCGCCCGCCAGGCTCGCGCGCGGAATTGCGAGAATCTCCTTCTGCCCCAATTTGATGCGGGCCCGCGCCGACATTCCGTCGTACAGGGGCTTCCCGGCGACGCTCTTCAGGGCGATCTCGACGGGGAAGGTGAGCGCCGTATCCCCTTGCGGACTTATTGCCGAAACGCGCCCCGTGAAGACGACATCCGGGTAGAGATCCGAATCGATGTCCACGGCCATGCCGTCGTGGAGATTTAGGACATCCCGCTCGCCTACCCGAACCGTCATCTTGAGGTCGTCGGTGTCTACGATATGGACGACCGGCGCGCCTCCGCCCAGCATCGAACCGACAGTGACGAACCTTTGCGTCACGACGCCGGCGAGCGGAGCGCGGACCTTCGCGTTCTCGAGGTCGCGGCGCGCCAGAAGAAGTTGGGACTCGGCGTTTGCGAGCGCGAGCTTGGCGCCCTGTCTGTCGGAGTCGGATATGACTTTCTGGGAGAAGAGGCCCTGGGCCCTGTCCCAATCCGATTTGCTCTTATCGTAGGCGGCTTGGGCGGTATCGAGCGAAGACTGCTTCAACTCGTCGTCGATCTGAACGAGGACCTCGCCCTTGGAGACCCGTTCCCCCGTTTCGGCGAAGACCGCGACGACCTTACCCTGGGTTTCGGCTACGACCTGAACCTCGTTTTCGGCATGAATCGTCCCGGCGAGCGCCAATGCCCCCTGCACATCCTTTTTCCCCGGCCGCGCGGTCGCGACCGATATCTTCGGGTCGGCTTTGGCGGATGACGCAGTTGAACCCTTGCTTACTCCGCATCCGGCGATCGCTATGGCTGGCCCTAATGCCATCAGGGCCAGTAAACTCAGGCTTTTTTTTCTCGCATTCTCGTGTCGATTCATCAAGCGCTCCTTGCATACAGCGAATGAATACCGAGTTCCTACTCGGTCCCACGCTGACGAGAAGTAGTTCTTGACATGAGACTCGCGCCCTAAGGTTACGCGAAAGTAAACTTCGGGAAAAATCTGAATTTCGGGGGTTGGTGCCTACTGGCCCGTGAAGTTGAATATGCCTGCGGTTATCGGAAGCTTCGCCTGGTCCTTGGAGGAAGGTCGTTCGGTAGGCGAGGTCGCCGGGAGACGCGATCGGCGGGAAGACCAGGAAAAATACTGAGAAACTATCGCATCCGTTTCGCCCGAGACGATGCGGAACAGGGCGTCTTCTTCACTGCCGCTTCGGCCAGGTCCGCAGGGCCGGAGAATCGCTAGAGAGAAGCTTTTTCAAGAGCCTTGTAGGCGTCGCTGCCGGGCAATTTCGGGTTTTGCTTCGCGTAGTCGAGGGCGGTCTTTCCCGAATTGTCCTTGGCCTTGGCATCGGCGCCCGCTTTGATGAAGGTGAAGATCAGCACCGGCGCGTTGGCGCTCTGCGTGGCATACATGAGCGGTGTCGCGCCGTTCGGGTCCTTCGCGTTGATGTCGGCCCCGAGCCTGACAAGCACGACGGCGATCCTGGGATCTTGATTCGTCATCTCCCCATAGGTCAGCGCGTACATCAGGGCAGTCAAGCCGTTCGGGTCCCGCGCATTCAGGTCGGCGCCCGCCCTCGCGAGGAGCATGACCACTTCCTGATGCTTATCGTCGGCGGCGGCGAGCATCAGGGTGGTCAGGCCATCCTTGGTCTTCGCTTTCGGATCGGCCCCCGCCTCGAGAAGCGCTCCTACGATGTCCCCGGCGGCGTTATGCATGACCGCGGAATGCAGCGGAGCCACGCCGTTTGGGTTGGGCTCATTGGCCTTCGCGCCGGCCTGGAGCAGCGCCTTCACGACGGTCGAGGGGAAGCCGTTGGCGAGGGCCGAGACGAGGGGGGTGTCTACGCTGGTGGCATTCGGCTTCGCCCCGGCTTTCAATAGTTCGAGAACGAAGTCCGGAGAGAACTTCCTGCCGAGCGCGATGATGAGCGGCGTATAGCCGTTCTGGTCCGCGAGGTTGACGTTCGCTCCGGCGCGGACGAGGGCGAGAGCCACCTCGGGATGCATTTCGGTATTATCGAGGTTATCCAGCAGTGGAGAGCAGCCATTGATATCGAGCGCGTCGAGACCGGCCCCCGCCTTGGCGAGGACCGTGATCACATCGGGGTTCCCGTTGTATTGAGCGGCCAGATGCAGGGGAGTGAAATCGTTATCGCCCTTGGCCTGCACATTGGCACCCCGATCGATGGCCGCTTGTACCTGATCCGGAGTCCCCGTCCTCACGAGATCGGCGAAGTCCTGAGCCTGGATCCCGACGGCGAAGGCCGATGCGAGAGAAATCGAAAGGAATGTCAACTTTTTCATCGATAGCCTCTTTTTAAGCGATATTTCCCGAATGATTCGTTCTTCGTGCCGGTCATGGGGATGCTCTCCCCTCCACCCTCCATTTTACTGGAACCTGGCTATCCGTCAAGACGATTGCCGTTCCCGAGCCCTCGTCGGCGTCCGATGCTGCTATCGCTACCGGGCGATGGAGTTCAAATCCTGACAGTACGACTGCATTTTTCTCCAGTCGACCGCACAATTTCGACCCGGCGCATCGTCGTACATGGCGACAGTATCTAAGTCGACATTAGGAGGTCGAGCATGGCTAATTTCGTGCTTCTGTACAGCGGCGGCAAGGTTCCTACGACTCCCCAGGAAGGCGAGGCGTCGATGAAGACCTGGATGGCTTGGTTCGAAACGCTGGGGGCCGCAGTGGTGGACGCGGGAGCGCCCTTCGGCGCGTCGAAGACCGTGGGCTCCGTCGGTATCCAGGAGGGGGCGGGAGGGAATGTCTCCAACGGCTACAGCATCGTCCAGGCGGCTTCCTTGGCAGCGGCGGCCACTCTCGTGAAGACCTGCCCGATCATCGCCGAGGGCGGCAAGGTCCATCTCTTCGAGAAGGCGGCCATGTAGCGAGGAAGGATGTCTCGACGGACCGGCGGCCATCTGAACGGGGGGATGAGGCTGCGCGCGGCATCGACCGCGCCGTCCCCATCCCCCTCCTCGGTCCCGTGGTGCTCGAGAGGAGTGTCGTATGCAAGCCATGGTGCTCTTCGGAATTCAATTCGCCTTGAGCGCGACAGCCTTCGCGCTTCTCGCCGCATGGAGCATAGCGCCGATCATTTCCAAGCTTTCGCGGGCGAAGGCTCTGGCGCCGCTGCTGTGGGTCCACGCGTTCCGCGTCGTCGGCGGGACCATCATGGCTCCGGGCGCCGTCGACGCGGGCGTGCCCATGACCTTCCGGACGATGATCGGATACGGCGATCTGGCGACGGCCATCCTGGCTCTGGCGGCTCTGATCGCCCTTCGCGCCCGCTTCCGCGGCGCGTTCGCCTTGGTCTGGCTGTGCGTGATAGTCGGGACCCTGGACACGGCGAACGCCATCGTTCAATCGATGCGTTATAGCGTGTTTACCTATCCCCTCGGGGTGAACTGGGTGATCGTGACCATCTACGTGCCGGCCTTGCTGGTGAGCGGCGTTCTGATCGTCATCCAATTGCTCAGGACCGATCGAGAATAGCCTCGCGGGAAACCGCCGATGCGCGAGGTCCCGTCGCGCTCCGGTCCGTCATCCCCAAATCAGGTCGTAGCGATAGACTCGCGTCTCCCCGGGGCGCCAGAAGGGTATCGAAGAGCTTCGCAGCCCGGCGCCGACGGAGTCGTAGGCCGCGTTGGCAGGTTCCCAGGCCAGGTTGCGATCGCCCCTGAATCCGCCGTTGGTCATCCAGAGGCCGAGTCCCGGCAGGTCTGCGGCGTTCCACTCGATCCGCATCCCTTTTCCCAGGCTCGGGAATCGCAGGCCGCAAGCCGCCGCCCCGGGCGGCAGCTCGTACCAGTATTTCGCCGACGAGCCGCGCCCGGGGAGCACAGGGCTCGCCTGGCTTCCGCGGTCGGGGCGCAGGAGCGCCGGCGAACTCGGAAAGACTTGTCTGGGTCCGGAATAGGCTCGGGGCGGCGCCAATTCCATATCGTCTTCCCAGCGCGTCAGCGCGTGGAGCACCCAGAGCGCGGGCCAGGCGTAGTCGCCGACGTTCGCGATTTCGATTCTCACCGCGATTCGCCTTCCCTCCAGCTTCAGCGCGCGGCGATATCTGTAGGGCAGGCAGACGCCTTCGGCTTCCAGGACCAGGGCCTGCGACTCGACCCTGGCGGAGAAATCCAGGGTCCAGACCTCGCCATGGTCGGGCAGGTCGATCCTTCGATCGCCGATGGGCAGGGTCTCGGCGTCGATGCAGGGGAAGCATTCGTCCCAGCCCGAGGCGTCGTGCGCCGCGAAGTCGTCGCCCAGTCGACGGCGACGGTAGGCTGCGGGCGGGGGGAACAGGAGCTCGCAGTCGTCGGGCAGCGAGGTGACGGAGGCGATTTTCCCGCCGAGTCCCGGCAGTATCCGTACCGATAGTTCCTCGTTGGACATTTCCCAGCTCGGCCAGGGCTCATGATCGACGCTTTCTACGATGCGCGCGGGCATACGGCTACGGCTCCTCCATAAAGACTCTCCACGAAAGTCGAATATGGTTTTATAATGCTTCGATGAAGTTGCTCAAGGTCGAGGGCCTGTGCTACTCGCGCAACGGTCACCAGCTGATAACGAATGTCAACCTGGAGATTCGCAACAGGCAGGTGACCGGCCTCGTCGCCGACAATCAGGAAAGGCTGCAATTGCTCCTGGCGGTGATCGGCGGCAGCTTCGCGGAGGACCAGGGGACCGTCTCCATCAAGGGCGAGGCCGTAAAGGCGTCGGAGCGCCTGAAGCGGATCGGGATCGCCCAGGAGCCCGGGACCCTGGTGGACAAATTGTCGGTCCTCGACAATATCTTCCTGTCGTCCACGAGACCCTTCGCCCGCTTCGGACTACTGAACAAGCGCATGATGAAGAGGCAGGGGAAGGAGATCCTCCATCGCATAGAGGCCCTTATCCCCATCGAGAAGTCCCTGGGCAAGGTGGAGCCCGATTCGCGCATCCTGGTGGATATCGCCCGGGTCCTGGCGAAGGATCCCGATTGCTACATATTCAACGGCGTGACCCGGGGCATGGGTTTGCGGCAATACGACAGCTTCAAGACTCTGGTCCGCGAGCTGAAAGGGAACGGCCACGGCGTATTGCTGGTGCCGGTCAATAAGGAAGATATCAGAGTCATGGTCGACATCCTCTACTTCCTCAAGAATGGACAATTGTTCGAGATCGAAGACTGCAAGGAACTGTCGGACGAGGACCTCAACGATTTCCTCCTGAGTCCGGGCAAGCGATACTACAAGGCGGCGAACGATCCCATCCAGAAGGCCATGGAGATCATAGACACCGAGGCCTGCGGGGAGGATATCGATTTCCGGCGGCTGGCGGAGCGGGTGGCCATGAGCTACGACAACTTCCGTCGCCGCTTCAAGCTGAAGGTCGGGCAGTCTCCGTACCAGTACTTCCTCTTGCGGAAGACCGAGAAGGCCAAGGAGCTCCTCCTGTATACCGACACCGACATCAAGGACATCGCGGTCCAGGTGGGCTTCTCGGATCCCTACTATTTTGCCCGCGTCTTCAAGGAGAGGGAGGGGATAGCCCCGGGACGATTCCGCGGGGCCAAGCTGCCGGATAGGCTCGAGAAATGATCAAAGCTCCGGAAAAATCCCATTTTCTCAGGAAATTTTCCCTTTTTTGTAAATATTGAAAAAATAATTGCGGATTTCTGCTCAATAAACACATCCGATTAGTCAACACGATCATTTCCAGGTTAAAAAACCGGGTGTAGAGTCGCTTTTCGCGATCGAGGAATATCGCTAGCCGGGTGGCGTCGCCACGTTCCGTTCGGCGGTTCCGTCAATCGCGGCGCGACATTAAGGAGGGGAGAATGAACCTGAAGAGGATCCTGCTGCTGGCTCTCGCGGTTCTTGCGGTAAGCGGCCTGGCGGCGCAGGCGAAGGTGAAGATCGGCTTCCTGGTGAAGATGCCCGAGGAGCCCTGGTTCCAGAACGAGTGGAAGTTCGCCGACCTGGCCGGCAAGGAGCTCGGCTTCGATGTCATAAAGATCGGGACCACCGACGGCGAGAAAGTGCTCGGGGGCATCGACAACCTGGCAGCCCAAGGAGTGAAGGGCTTCGTGATCTGCACGCCGGATACCAAGCTCGGCCCCGCCATAGTCGCCAAGGCCAAGGCCGCCGGGATGAAGGTCCTCGCGGTCGACGATCGATTCGTCGGCGCCGACGGCAATCCCATGGTGGACGTTCCCTATCTCGGCATCAGCGCCAGCAAGATCGGCGAGACCGTGGGCCAGAATTGCTACAAGGAGTTCAAGGCTCGGGGTTGGAAGGCCGCCGAATCCGGCGTCCTGGCCATCAGCTTCAACGAGCTTCAGACCGCCCGCGATCGTGTCGAGGGCGCGGACAAGGCCTTGACCGACGGCGGCTTCCCCGCGGCCAACATCTACGACTCTCCCGAGAAGACCACCGATACGGAAGGCGGCTTCAATGCGGCCAATGTCACCATCATCCAGCATCCCAACATCAAGAATTGGATCGTCATCGGCCTGAACGACGAAACCTGCATCGGCGGCGTCCGCGCCTTGGAAGGGCGCGGCTTCAAGCTGCCCAACATCGTCGGCATAGGCATCGGCGGCGCCGCGCCGGCCATCAATGAGCTCAAGAAGAATACCGGCTACGTGGGCTGCGTCCTCCTGGCCGCCCGCCAGCACGGATACGACACCGCGAAGATGATGTTCAACTGGGTGACCAAGAACCAGGCTCCCCCCGCGGATACCCGCACGGCGGGTACCTATATAGATCGGAAGAACTATGTCAAGGTGGTGACCGACGCCGGCCTTGAAGACCTGCTCAAGTAATCCCGCCCGAATCGCGGGGCGCCCGGGGCCCGCGCCCCGAGGCGCCCCGCGCCGCGATCAACCACGAGGAATGCGATGCCGACCAGAACGGGACCAGGGGATTACCTGCGATTCGAAGGAGTCAAGAAAGTCTTCCCGGGCGTGTGCGCCCTCGACGGCGTGGAGTTCGGCCTGCGCGAGGGCCGCGTGAACGGTCTCGTCGGCGAGAACGGCGCCGGCAAGTCGACCCTGCTCAAGGTGCTGTCGGGAGCCCACGCCCTCGATTCGGGGCGTCTGGTGATCGACGGGAAGCCCGTGGTCTTCCGCTCGACGCAGGACGCCATCCAAGCCGGGATCGCCGTCATCTATCAGGAGCTCAACCTGGTCCCCGACATGAGCGTCGAGGAGAACATGATGCTCGGCCACATGCCGAGGACCCTGGGCCTGATCGACCGCAGGTCCATGCGCAGGGCGGTCCGCTCGGAGCTGGAGAAGCTGGGCGAGAGCATCGACCCGGCGGCCCGGGTGCGCGATCTTTCCATCGCGCAGCGTCAGATGCTCGAGATCTCGAAGGCCCTGATGCTCGACGCCAAGGTGATCGCCTTCGACGAGCCCACGAGCAGCCTGACCGACCGCGAGGTCCGAAAGCTGTTCGAGGTGATCGTCGAGCTGAAGAGGAAGGGCTGCTGCATTCTCTACGTCTCCCACCGGCTCGAGGAGATATTCCGGATCTGCGACGCGGTGACGATCCTGCGCGACGGCAGGATGGTCGAGGACGTCAAGGACATGAGCCTCGTCGACTACGACTTCCTGGTCAGCCGGATGGTTGGGCGCTCCATCCAGGACGTCTACGGATATCGTCCCAGGCTTCTCGGGGAGGAGGCTCTCGCGGTATCGGGCATATTCGGTAAAGGATTGCGGGAACCGGCCTCCTTCTCGGTGCGCAAGGGAGAGATCGTCGGCTTTTTCGGCCTGGTCGGGGCCGGGCGGAGCGAGTTGATGAAGCTCGTTTTCGGCGCCGAGAGGATCACGGCGGGAACCATAGGCGTGTGCGGCCGGGAGGCGGCGTTCCGCAACCCCCGCGGGGCCATCAAGGCCGGCATTGTCCTCTGCCCCGAGGACCGCAAGTACGAAGGCATCATCCCGGTCAGGTCCGTGGCCGAGAACATCAACATAAGCATCCGCCGGCTGATGAGCCTCTTCGGCTTCTTCATCGATTCCCGCCGCGAGAGGAAAAACGCGACGGATTTCGCCCGGCGCCTGAACATCAGGACTCCTTCGCTCGAGCAGCTCATCGCGAAGCTGTCGGGAGGGAACCAGCAGAAGGCGATCCTCGCCCGCTGGCTGTCGGAGGACGTCAAGGTCATCCTCATGGACGAACCGACTCGCGGCATCGATATCGGAACGAAAAGCGAGATCTACTCCATAATTTACGAGCTGGCGGAAAAAGGCGTGGCCGTCGTGGTGGTCTCGAGCGAGCTGCCCGAGGTGCTGGGCGTCAGCGACAGGATAATCGTGATGAGGGAAGGCCGGATCGTAGCTTCGGTACCGCGGGCGGAGGCCGATCAGGACGGCATACTCAAGATCGCCCTGCCTCAGGTCGACGATCGCGGTCTGTAGGACCGATACCTCATTTCTCGCTGCAAAGGAATCATCATGGATTCGAAGATCGAGAGACCGGACCTGATCCAGAGCCTGCGGCATCTTTGGGACGACGCCGGCATGTTCATAGCCTTCGCCGCCATGTTCGTGCTGCTGTCGCTGTTCGTGCCCTTCTTCTTCACCATCCAGAACATGATAGGCCTCGCCCTGTCGGTCTCGATGGTGGGCATGGTCGCCTGCACCATGCTCTTCTGCCTCGCGTCGGGGGATTTCGACCTGTCGGTCGAGGGCATCGTCGTCCTGGCGGGCGTCCTGTGCGCGGTCGTGATAAACCTGACCGGCAGCATCCTCCTCGGGGCGCTGGCGGGGCTCGCTGGCAGCGCCCTGGTCGGCTTCCTCAACGGCGCGATAATCGCCAAGCTCAAGATCAACGCCCTCATCACCACCCTGGCCATGCTGTATATCGTGCGGGGCCTTTCCTTCATCGTCTCCAACGGCAGCGCGGTCGGGATAGCCAACGAGTCCTTCTTCAAGCTGGGCAACGGCAGCATCCTGGGCATCCCCAACCCCATCTGGGTGACCATCGTCCTGTTCGCGATCTTCGGCATCCTCCTGGACAGGACCACCTACGGGCGGAACACGCTCGCGATCGGCGGCAACAAGGAAGCCTCGCGACTGGCCGGCATCAGCGTCGATCGCATCAAGATCCTCATCTTCACGATCCAGGGACTCGTATCGGGGGCCGCGGGAATAATCCTGGCGTCGCGCATGACCAGCGGCCAGCCGAACAGCTCGGTCGGCTTCGCCCTGGACGTCATCTCCGCCTGCGTCCTCGGCGGCGTCAGCCTCACCGGCGGCATCGGGACCATATTCGGCGTCATCGTCGGCGTCCTCATCATGGGCACCCTCCAGGACGCGATGAACCTGATGAACATCCCGACCTTCTATCAATACCTGGCCAAGGGCGGCATCCTGCTTCTGGCGGTCATTTTCGACCAGCTCAAGCAGAGGAAAAAATGACCGGCGCGACCGGAGGGATCATGACCAATCTCGAGCGCTTCACCAAGGCGATCGACCGCCTGCCGATCGATCGGGTGCTCACCTACGACTTCATCGACAACGAGCGGATACTGACCCGCCACGGCGGCTACGATCCGTCCCGCGGATACGGCTCCGGGCAGATGGCGGAGATGAACGGGGAAGCCTTCCAGAGGATCGGGCTCGACATGACCCGCTACCTCTACGATCCGGTCAATCACTGGATGGGCTCCAAGATCGAGAATTGGATCCGCTTCTTCGGGGTAGGACGCGACGATTGGAGGGTGGACCAGGCGGGGGGGACGGCCTGGATCGCGAAGCGGCCCTTCTCGAACCTCCGCGAGCTGGAGCGGCACATGCCCAGGCTCCCCAGGCTCGACGAGGTCCGCGAGTGGTTCGCTCCATTCCTAGCCGGCGTCAAGGAGCTCTGCGACCGCCGCGACCTGGTATGGATAGGGGCGGTGGAAGGGCCGATAACCGACGCGTACACCTACATGGACATGGAACTCTTCTGCCAGGCCATCTACGACGCTCCCGAGCTGGTCGACCACATAATGGACTGCACCGGCAGGTTCTCGGCCTATGTCGCGCAGGTCTATGCGGAGAGCCCGTCGTCGCCGCTCATGTTCATGGGGGAGGACATCTGCGGCTCGGGCGGGCCGATCTTCAGCCCGCAGTTCATCGTAGAGCAGGGCGTACCGCGCTGGCGCTGGATCATGGATCCCATCCGCGAAAAGGGACTGAAGTTCCTGTTCCATACCGATGGGCACTACGGAGCCGCCTTGCCGATCATCTTCGACACACTGGGGGCGGACGGCTTGAACCCCATAGAGCGCAACGGCTGCAACGACATCTTCGAGATCCACGCCGCCTACCCGGACAGGCTCCTCTTCGGCAACGTCTGCTGCGAGGTCACACTGCCGCTGGGGAACGCGTTCGACGTCGAGGACGAGACCCTCGAGCTCCTCGAGCGCATAGGGCCGGACGGCGGCATCTTCATCGGCTCCTCGAGCGAGATCCACGACCAAGTCCCGCCCGAAAACGCCCGGACGATGTACGGGACCGCCCACGACTACGGCTCGTACCCGATCGACGTGGACAGGATCCGCGCCAGGCGGCGCGAGATAAGGGACGGGCTCGATACCAGGTCCGAGCCCCAGCGGATGAGGACCTTCGCTTGAGACACCGAGACCGCGTCGCCATGGCGCTGAGCCGCGAGCCGCCGGACCGCTGCCCGATGCAGATCAGCTTCACGCCCGAGTTCGCCGCGAGATGGCGGGCCCGCGCGGGTCTCTCGGCCGAGGGCTCGGCCAATCCCCACGGAGGCGGCAACGCCTACGATCTCGAGATCGGGCTCGGCGAGGACCTTCTCCTCTGCTCCGTGGGCTGGGCCAACTCCTACTACGGCGGCGACTCCTACACCGACGAGTGGGGGGTCGGGTGGAGCTCGACGGAGTACACCACGCCCTTCGGCAAGGGGCGGTACACCGAGATGAGGCGCCATCCGCTCGCGGACGAGTCCGCGCTCTCCTCCTATCGCGCGCCCGACCCCGAGAGGGAGGAGCTCTATCGCCCGGCCGCCGACCTCGTGGCGCGCTACGGCTCCGAGTACTGGATCGTCGGCGTCACGGTGACGACCATCTTCGAGACCGCCTGGGGCCTCCGAGGTCTCGAGCCCCTCCTCATGGACATGCTCGCCGATCCGGACCTCGCGGACGCCATCCTCGACATACCCTTCCGCTACCATCTGGCCGCGGCCAAGCGGCTCGCGCGGATGGGGGTCGACATGATCTGGACCGGGGACGACGTAGGCTCCCAGCACAGCATGATCATGTCGCCCGAGACCTGGCGGCGCTTCCTGAAGCCCCGCATGGCCGAGTTCATCTCCGAGATCAAGGCGACGAGGCCCGGGATCAAGATCGCCTACCATTCCGACGGCGACATTGGACCGATCATCCCCGAGCTCATCGAGATAGGGCTCGACGTGCTCAATCCCGTCCAGCCGGCGAGCGTGGACCCGGCGGAGCTCAAGCGGCTCTACGGCGATCGGCTCTGCTTCTGGGGCACGATCGACGAGCAGAGGACCCTGCCCTTCGGCAGCCCCCAGGAGGTCCGCAGGGAGGTGCGGCAGAGGATAGGGACGATCGGGAAGGGCGGAGGCCTCATCATAGGCCCCACCCACCATGTCCAGCTCGACACGCCCCTGGAGAACTTCGAGGCGATGGTCGACGAGATCGTGAAGACGGACTGCGCCCGGTGAGGGACTCGCCGTCCCGCGGGCGCGCCGGAAGGCCGGCGATGATCCTTCGCTTCAGCGCTTGGCCTGACGAGAGGTCACGTCGAAGATGACGGCCGCCGCGAGCACGGCGCCTCGGATGATGTACTGAAGGGCGATGTCGGTGCCGAGGAGGTTCATGCCGCTGGTCAGCGTCATATACACTATGGCTCCGATGAGGGAGCCGGTCACCTTCCCGACGCCGCCGGCCGCGGAGACCCCGCCTATGTAGGCCGCGGCTATCGCCTTGACAGACTGCGGACTGGGCGCGACCATACCCTCAGGCTGGATAGAGGAGCGACCATGGACGCGATCGAGCTGAATACCGGCGACGAGATACGGGACTTCGTCTCCACCAAGCTGCAGGCCATTTTGGATTCCTTTTCCATCCTCAACATCGGATCCATCACCAAGTTCGTGGACCCGATCAACTGCAACCTGCGCCTCTCCGAGGCGCTCGAGCTCTTCGCCTCGAGGGAGGACGTGAACTCCCTGCCGGTCGAGGGCGACCGCGGGGTGATCGGGATCATCCAGAAGAAGGACCTGCTCCAGAAGAAGACGGCGCTGATGTCGGTCACCGATCCTTCGGTGGAGAGGTTCCTGGGCCGCGCCACCTTCTCCGTCGACGCGTCCGAGAACTGCGAGAAGACGATGGGCCTCATCCTCAACCGCGATCCGGAGAACCTCTACGACGATTTCATGATCTACGAGCGCGGCAGGTTCTTCGGCATCGGCACCTTCGCGGACCTCTCGCGGAACATAGCCGCGATCAGGAACGTGGACCTCGACAAGGCCAGGAAGATGCAGGAGTTCCTCATGACGAGGAACGCGATCGCCGGCCCGGGCATCGTGGCCGAGCGCTACGTCCGGATGGCCCACGCGATCGGCGGGGACTACCTGCAGTGCATGGACATCAACGAGGGGCTCTCGATGCTCTCCTGCTTCGACGTTTGCGGGAAGGGGACGGCGGCCGCCCTCCTCACGAGCATACTGAGCGCCTTCTTCGCGACCCTCAAAGCCTGCGGCTCCCTCCCCTCCTACACTCCGTCGTCGATCCTCTCGAGCCTGAACTCCGTCGTCATGGACCAGACGCCCGAGGAGATCTTCGTGGCCGGCGTCCTCGTGTTCGTGGACCGGGCGAAGCGCGAGGTGACCTTCTACAATTGCGGCTTCTCCCCCCTGTACGTCTTCTACACCGACGAAGAGGAGGGGAAGACCAGGGGCAAGATCATCAACCCCGACCTCTGGCCGCTCGGGATCAACCAGTTCTCGGACCCGCGGGGAAGCAGCTTCCCGGTGCACAGGAACTTCAGGCTCTTCCTCCACTCGGACGGCTTGACCGACGCCCGCAACGAGCGCGGCGAGCAGTACGGAGAGGAAAACCTCCGGAAATTCCTCTACCCGAGGTGCATGAAGAAGGCTCGGGTCATCGTCGAGGAGCTCGACAAGGAGATCAGCGCCTTCATTGCCACGGCGCCCCAGGCCGACGACATCACGGCGCTCGTTGCGGAGATCTCGTAGGGGCGGCCCCAACCCCCGCCGCTCGCGCGTCTTGCGACGATCGCGTGAATCGCTTTCGTCCATTGAGCAGGGGCGCCGGCGGAAAGGGGTCGAGCGATTCCGCAGCCCATCGGGCCTCAAAGGCGAGGACTAGCGAGACCCCTTGCAGCCGAGCGGGCCCCCTGCGCCGGGGACGAAGGCGATTCGCGCTAGTTGCCGATGTCCACGCGGGCGGCGGGCGCTACGGCATTTCGGCCGGCCTCGATCGCGCGCATGTTGAGCGGCACCAGTTTGTGCTTCGACTCGGGGAAGAAGGCCTTCAGGATCGACTCGATCTTGCCGAGCCTCACCGCGCCCGTGGCTGCGGCGAGCGCGCCCATCATGACCATGTTCGCCGTCTTCGCGTCCCCGATCTCCTCGGCGAGCTCGACGCAGGGCACTTCGATCACGCGAAGGTCGGCGCGGGAGGGACGACTCTTCACGAGGCTCGAGTTGAGAAGGAGGATCGCGCCCCGGCGGGCCATCTCCTCGGATATCGGCAGGGAGCTTTCGTTCATGACCACGCAGGAGTCGGGCGAGGTGACGAGGGGGCTCGCGATCTCCGAGCTCGAGACGACGACCGAGGCCCTCGCGATGCCGCCTCGCTTCTCCGCGCCGTAGAAGGGGAAGAAGGTGACCTCGAGCCCCTCCTTCATCGCGCAGTAGACCCATAGCTGGCCGAGGGAGATTATGCCCTGGCCGCCGAAGCCCGCCATGAAAGTCTTCTCGGTCATTCGGCGCCCCCTGCCGCGGTCGACGTCGCCGTAGGCGACGAAAGCTCGTTCTTTATCTCGCCGAGGGGGAAGGCGGGAACCATGTCGCTCGCGACCCAGGCCGCGGCCTCTCCAGGGCTCATCTGCCAGTTGGTCGGACAGGGCGAAAGCACCTCCACCATCGTGAAGCCTATGCCCCGGAGCTGGGCCTCGAAGGCGCGCTTGATATATTGTTTGGTCTTTCGGACGTTGATCGCGGAATCGACCGAGCCCCTCGCGATGTATTTCGTTCCGCCCAAGGTGGCGAGCATCTCGCAGACGCGGATGGGATATCCCATGCCCGCCACATCGGGATCGCGGCCCCGGGGCGCAGTGGTGGCCTTTTGGCCCACCAAGGTGGTCGGGGCCATCTGACCGCCGGTCATGCCGTAGATCGCGTTGTTCACGAAGATGGTCGTGAACTTCTCGCCCCGGTTGGCCGCGTGGACGATCTCCGCCGTGCCTATCGCGGCGAGGTCCCCGTCGCCCTGATAGCAGATCACCAGGTGGTCCGGGCGCATCCGCTTGACTCCCGTGGCGCCGGCGGGCGTCCGTCCGTGGGGAACCTGCACCGAGTCGAAGTCGAAATAGAGGTCGGCCCAGATCGCGCAGCCCACCGGGTTCATGATGATCGACCTTTCCCGGGCGCCCAGCTCGTCCACCACCTCCGCGATGAGCCTATGGATCACCCCGTGCCCGCAGCCGGGGCAGTACTTGGTCTGTATGGGCTCGAGACTCTTCGGGTGAGCGTAGATTACTTCCATCCCATCAACCTCTTGGCTTCCGCCAACACTTCTTCCTCGCTCGGCACGACGCCCCCGCAGCGGCCGTAGAAGTCCACGGCGGCCGCGCCGTTCACGGCTAGCCTCACGTCCTCGACCATCTGCCCCATGCTCATCTCCACCGCGAGGAAGCGCTTGCCCCCGCCCGCGAGCCTGGCGAGCTCATCCTTGGGGAAGGGCCAGAGGCTTATCGGACGGAAGAGGCCGAGCTCGAGGCCCTGGGCCTTCGCCGCCTGGATCGCCCCGAGGCATACGCGGCTCGCCGTGCCGTAGGCCACCAGGACCAGCTCCGCCTTCGCCAGGTTCACTCCTTCAAAGGAAGAGCGCGCCTTGGCGATCTCCCCGTAGCGCTCGAAGCGGGCCTTCACCTTGGCCTCGAGCTCGGGCGGGTCGAGGATGAGGGACGATACATGGTTGGCCTGCCTGCCGGCGCTTGGGCCGCCGACGGCCCAAGGCCTGTCGGGCCGCTTCGAGGCGTCCTTCTCCGGCGGGAGGACGACGCCCTCCATCATCTGCCCGATGAGGCCGTCGGCGAGGATCATCACGGGCATGCGCCACTTCTCGGCGAGGCCGAAGGCCTCGTAGGTGAGGTCGGCTGCCTCCTGGACGCTCTTGGGCGCGAGGACGATGTGATAGTAGTCCCCGTGGCCGCCGCCCCGGGTGGCCTGGAAATAGTCGCCTTGGGAAGGCGCTATGCCGCCGAGGCCGGGGCCCGAGCGGGCCACGTTGACCACGACGCAGGGGATGTCGGCGCCGCAGGCGTAGGATATCCCTTCCTGCTTCAGCGAGACGCCGGGGCTGGAGGACGAGGTCATCGCCCTGCCGCCCGCGGCGGCCGCGCCGTAGACCATGCTCATGGCGGCCGTCTCGCTCTCGGCCTGGATGAAGACCCTGCCCCGATCGAGCATTCCGGCCGCCATGTAGGCGGTGAGCTCGTTCTGGGGCGTTATCGGATACCCGAAATAGGCATCGCAGCCGGCGCGTATCGCAGCTTCGCCGATCGCTTCGTTGCCCTTCATAAGACGCTTCTCCTCGGCCATCGCCCCCTCCTACAGCCTGTAAACCGTGATCGCGACGTCGGGACAGACCTGGTAGCAGTTGCCGCAGGCGATGCACTTCTCCTCGGCGACCGTCTTCGCCGGGTAATAGCCCCAGGAATTCGGCGTGTCGTCGGCCGCGAGGACCTTGGTCGGGCAGGACCCGATGCAGAGGAGGCAGCCTTTGCAGCGCTCCCTGTCGATCTCGATCTTTCCCTTGAACGCCATGCTCTTCTCCTTTATCTCGAGGCCAAGGCCGCGAAGGCGATGGATGCGAGCTTCGTCTCGCCCGAGTCCGACCTGCTCGTGAGCACGATGGGGGCGGCGGCCCCCATCACGATGCCCGCGGCCTTCGCGCCTCCCAGGTCCACGAGGCTCTTGTACAGGATGTTGCCCGCCTCGATGCCCGGGGCGACCAGCACGTCGGCGTCGCCGGCCACCTCGGAGCTGATGTTCTTTATCCGCGCGCTCTCCGGGTTGACCGCGTTGTCCAGGGCGAGCGGCCCGTCGACGAGGCAGCCCCCGAGCTGACCGCGGCGGCACATCTGCGCGATGATCGCCGCGTCGACCGTGCAGGGCATCTTCTCGTAGTTGATCTTCTCGACCGCCGCGAGGAGGGCGACCTTGGGCAGGACGAGCCCGAGCGCGCGAGCCGCCCGGGCCGCGTTGGCGATGATCCCGAGCCTGGTCCCCAGGTCGGGCGCTATATTGATCGCCGCGTCGGTGACGAAGAGCAGCTTGTGGTAGGAAGCGACCTCCAGCGCCGCGACGTGGCTCGCGAGCCCGCCGGCATTGATCCCGGTATCCCTGTTGAAGGCAGCCTTCAACAGGATCGACGTATCGATGAGCCCCTTCATGAGGACGTCGGCGTCCCCGGTGCGGACGAGGCGCACGGCCTCGGCGGCCGCGGCTTCGGAAGTCTTGGCCTGTATCCGCTCGAATCGGGCGAGGTCCAGCCCGAGCTCGGACGCCAGGGCGTCTATCGCTGCCAGATCGCCGATGAGCACCGGGTCGGCGAGCCCGTTCATCCATGCGTCTACCGCCGCCTCCAGAGCCGATGCATCCTGCGCGGCGGCCACGGCTATGCGCTTTCGCCCGGATTTCCTGGCGGCATCGACCATCTCGGCGATCGTCTTCATCCAGTCCATCTCCTCGGCTAATAGACGGAAATCGCCGCTTCGCCGGACAGCACGCCCATCCCCGCCATCGCGAGAGCCTCGAGCTCGCCTTCGCCGGGATAGACTGCGATCGGCGCGATGAACTTGCACATTTCTCCGATATTTGTCATCATGTTCGAAGAAAATGCAATCCCCCCTGTGAGGATCACGGCGTCCACCTGCCCCGAGGCCGCCGCCGCGAGGGCTCCGATAGCCTTGGCGACGCCGTAGGCGAAGGCGCGGTGATGCAGCTCGGCCATGGGGTCCCCGGATTTTATCCTCTCGTCTATGACGCGCAGGTCGTTCGTCCCCTCGAGGCTCACGAGACCCCCCTTGCCGTTTATCATCGCGAGGACCTGGCGCAGCGAATACTTTCCCGAGAAGCAGAGCCGAGCCAGATCGCCGGCGGGCAGGCTTCCCGAGCGCTCGGCGCTGAAAGGACCCTCCCCGTCCAGCGCGTTGTTGACGTCCACGACCCTGCCTTCGAGGTGGAGGCCTACCGAGACGCCCCCGCCCAAATGGGCGACGATGAGCCGCGCCCTTTCGTAGGGGAGCCCCTTTACCCGGCACCAGCGCCTCGCGACGGCCTTCTGGTTGAGGGCATGGAAGACCGACCGGCGGGCGAAGAGCCGATGCCCGGAGACCCGGGAAAGGTCCCAGAGCTCGTCGACGACGACGGGGTCGGCTATATAGGCTCCGATGCCGAGGGGCGCGGCCATGCGATCGGCGAGCAGCGCCCCCAGATTGCTCGCATGCTCGCCGTACCTGGCCGCCGCGAGGTCCTCGAGCATGGCCGGGCCGACCCGATAGACGCCGCCGACGAGGGGCCTAAGGAGCCCTCCCCGCCCCATGACCAGCGCCAGACGGCTCGGATCGTAGCCGCGCCGCTCCAGAGCGACTCGGAGCTGTTTCTCGCGATAGGGCAATTGCGCGAATATCGAGCTGAAAGACGATGCCATGTCGCTCGTAACCTGCTCGTTCTCGCTGAATAGTTCGTTGCCGTTCTCATAAACCGCGATTTTCGTGGAGGTCGAGCCGGGGTTTATGACCAGAACGCTCCGCGACATGTCTGGGATTATACCATCGAGTTCGTTTTGAACAAGGGAAAAGTGTGTTTTCTGAAAGGGCGTTTCATTTTATGAAACACCATACGACTCATTCAGCCTCGACCCGTGCGCCCAGGATCTTGATCATATAGAGCTGGAGATAGAGTTCGAGGGCTTGATGGTTCTTTATCCTGAGGAGGGTGGGCGAATCCGCCAGGCTCGAGCCGAGGTTCTTCACGCGTTCAGTCGTAAAGGAGCTCGTCCCCATGTTGCGAAGCACTCCGCGCAGGTAGTCCCTGGCCAGGCTATCCACGTCGTAGGTCAGGTTCTTCTTGGCTTCTGCGCCGAGCATGGTATTCCACCGGCCTTCGAGCTCGCTCAGGTATTCCTCGAGCCCGCGGCCGCGAGGCAGAATCTCTTTCGCGATTCGCCTGGCGGCCTCCTCGAACTCGGCGCGTCTCTCCTTGGCGGTCAGACCCCGCTGGCCGGCGGGCGCCTTCTTGGCTCGGGCTCCCTCGAGGGTCTGCCGGGTCGTTTGGGCGCGCGCCGTTGCCCTTTCCTCGCGTCGGCCATTCGCGAGACGATGCGCGAGCCGGGCCAAGCCCGAGAGGATGGGTACGGAGTACCAGAAGGGCAGGAGGATCTTGGCGTCCACGAGGAGGGGCTTGCGGGCGAGATCGAGGAGCTCGTCGAGGGGGATGAGGTCGTCCTTGTAGAAGAAATGCTCGATGTCGGGCGGAAGTTCGCCTCGGGCGGCGGCCTCGTCGCGCACGAGGGGGAGGAGACGGTCCCGGATCAAGGCATCGAGGAGGGGGAATCGAGTCGCGACCTGGGCTACGAGCTCGGCCAGGAAGGCCTCGTCGCTTTCCATGGCCGGGACCGAGCGAAAATCCTCGAGCAGCCGCTTCCACTGGTCGAGCATCTTCGAGCGAAGTTCGGAGCGCGCCTCGGCGATGAGCCTCACGGCCAGGAGGAGGGCCTTGTCCTTGGCGACGAAGGCGCGCCGTCCGCTCGTGGAGACGATGAGGAGCTCGGGAAGGGCGCCGTCCTCGGCCTTCGTGCTCTTCTCCCTTATCCGCGACTCGAGATCCTCCTTGCTGAACTTGCCCAGGACGGGAGAGCCTTTGGAGTCCCGGAAGCCCAGGACCTCGTCGATCGAAAAATGGTAGGGCGGCTTGCGGATGCAGAGGTCGAGGGACTTCATGGCCGCCTCGAGGTCCTGCAGCCGCTGCGCCTTCCCTTTGTAGTGGTTCGCGAAGAACTCGGCGAGGATCGCCGAGCGCTGGATCGACCAATCCTCGAGAGTCTTGTCCTTCTTTTTGTCGAGGTCCTTCTTCACCGCGCTGACGAAATAGGCCCAGAAGGGGAAGGTGAAATCCGAGTCGGAGCGGACGATGCCCTTGATCGCCTCGAAAGGCTTCGCGAGGACGGCGCCCAAAGCTTCCTTGAGCTGGCCTTCCTTGCCCGGGAAGGCGTAGCTCAGCTTGTTGTACATGTAGTCCTTGTTCGCGCCCTTGCGCAGGTATTGGCGGAGCTTCAGGACGGCGTATTCGAGGAGCTTGTCGGGGACGAAGGCCGAAGGCACGACGAGGGCCCTGATGCCGTCCGGGAAAGTGACTTTGTAGAGGGGGACTCGCCGTTCGGAGCCTTCCGCGCCCTTCGCCTCGGAGAGCGCGGCTAGGTCCGTTTCCACCGATATGGACTGGATCCACTCCCCGGGCACGGAAATCCGCAGGGATTCCTCGTCGGGGAAGGGCACATCGGGATTCTCGTCCATGCGATGGTATTCCTGGAAGAAGGCCTCGGCGAAATGCTCGGGCAGGACGATGGACCGAATCTCGTTCCCGACCGTCTGGAGGACGATCTTCCTGTCCTTCGAGAGGAGGTAGAGCCTGGGCACTAGCACGGTATCCGGGTTCAGGGCCAGATCCCGGAAGACGGGCTCGGATTGGTCGGAGAGGCGCGCCTGGCGCTGGACCGCCTGGGCGAAGGTCTTATAATCGAGTTCGCTTAGACTGTTGCGATGAGCGAAGGACCTGATGAGCTGGTAGACGTCGATGCCGCGAGCCATGGGAGATAATGGTACCTGATCCCTCCCGATCGGGCAAGCGGGACGATCGGGCCCCGATCGGGCAAGCGGGACGATCGGGCCCCGATCGGGCAAGCGGGACGATCGGGCAAGCGACAAAAAAGCCGCCTCCCTGGGGAAGCGGCCTTGCCGGAGCCGAAAGGATAGCGACTTTAGGCCCGCGTCTTGTGTCTGTTTCTTCTCTTCTTCTTCTTGCGCTTATGCGTCGCTATCTTCTTGAGCTTTCGCTTCCTACCACAGGGCACTGTAGCTCTCCTTCACGTAGCGGTTGCGAATTATGCACGCCCGCCTCTGCCTCGTCAAGTGGGCCGGGGAAAGATGCGCTGCCTCCGCTCCGCGCTTGGTACTGTCGTCGGGCTCCGGCTCCGCAGTATAATGAACGTTAGCGTAGAAAGGGGTGCGAGGATGGAAGAAGCGACGTTGGACGCCGTCACGCGTGAAGGCCTCGCCGGCAACTGCGGTAGGACGGTCGGGCTCGAGGAGCTCAAGGCGAAGCTCTCGGGCGCTCCCGACTTCGCCCCTGACGAGCACTACTGCAAAGGCGCCGGCACGTATTGCGCCGACGAGGATTTCTGCGTGCAGCTCGTGGCGCATGCCCACCTGCCTTCGCGCTTCGGCGATTTCGAGCTCTACGGCTTCTACGACGCGCGCGACGACAAGGAGCACACCGCGATGGTCCACGGGGACGTATCGGGCAAGGATAGCGTAGCGGTGCGCGTCCATTCCGAGTGCCATACGGGCGACGTGCTCGGCTCCCTGCGATGCGACTGCCGCGACCAGCTCGAGGCCGCTCTTCGCTTCGTCGGCGCCCAGGACTGCGGCGCGGTGATCTACCTGCGACAGGAAGGCCGGGGCATCGGCCTGCTCAACAAGATCAAGGCTTACAGGCTGCAGGAGCTCGGCCTCGACACCGTGGAGGCGAACCAGTATCTCGGCTTTCCCGGGGAGGCGAGGGACTACAAGGTCGCGGCCAAGATACTCGACCTCCTGGGGATCCGATCGATCCGGCTCCTCACGAACAATCCCGACAAGATCGAAAAGCTCGGGGCCGAGGGAGTGGAGGTGGACGGTCGCCTCCCCCTCGTCATCGCGTCCAATCCCCACGACGTCGGATACCTGTCGGTCAAGCGCGAGAAGATGGGCCACCTCCTCTGATCCGATGCGGCCTTGCAAAGCCCGTGCTCTTCTATTATAACCGTAGCAGTGGACCCTGGGCCGGCCCATGTCAAGCGGTCCGGTCCGGGAAAAGGAGCGTTGAAGCGTATGATCGCCAAGTCCGACATGCCGAACATCAACGAGAAGCACCCAGACGGCGTAAAGCCAGACGGTACGCCGTACCGCGTGATGATCGTAGACGACTCGATGTTCATAGCGAAGCAGCTCGGCCAGATACTCACCTCCGAAGGCTTCGACGTGGTGGGCACGGCGGGCGACGGCATGGCGGGCCTCGAGAAGTACAAGGAGCTGTGCCCGAACGTCGACCTCGTCACGATGGACATCACGATGCCGAAGATGGATGGCGTCACCGCGCTCGAAAAGATACTGGAATTCGACAAGAACGCCTGCATCGTCATGGTGAGCGCCCTGGGCAAGGAAGACGTCGTCAAGAAGTCTCTTCTCCTGGGCGCCAAGAGCTATATCGTCAAGCCGCTCGACCGAAAGAAGGTCCTCGAGCGCATCCTAGCCGTCCTCAAGCGCTAAAAACCGTCGGGAAGCCCCTCTTCGAACCTCGTATCCGGCAAGGCCTCGCCTCCAGCACCCGCTTCACGGCACATCTCCGACTCATCCGGCGGCGCCTTCCCAGCGGAACTCCGCCCGCCCTGCGCGGGCGCGCGCGAAAAAAAGCCGCCCTATCGGGCGGCCTCTCGATCGCGGGGAGATTTCGGTCATTTGCCTATCTTGGCGATCAGGGAATCGACTTTGTCTCCGTAGCGGTCGGGCGCGGCGTCCCGCGCGATCTTGAGGAAGCCCTTGGCATCGTCGAGGCGATTCTGCGCGTAAGCGTTCACTCCCAGGGCATAGTTGGTTATTGCGGGATCGCAGCCGAGAGCCAGCGCCTGCTTGTAGTGCGCGTCGGCGCCGTCGAAGTCGTTCTGGGCGTAGGCGATGAGGCCGAGATAGTACTCGGGAACGTAGCTGGCCGCATTCATCGACTCGGCGGCCGCGAAGGAGTCCTTGGATTCGCCCCAGGCTTTGTCGGCGTATTTGCGGACGCCGGCGGCGACGAGCTCGGGGAAGGTTTTGCGCTGAGCGAGATAGGCCGCGAAGGCTTTCTCTACCGCATCGCTGCCGTACCAGGTGCCGATGATCTTGGCGACCGCGTCCTGGTTGTCCTCCAGGCTCGCATCCCTGCGGAGGGCCGCGACCGCATCCCAGAGCAGGCGATTGTAGGACTTGTCGTCGCTATTGAGGAGGAAGGAGGTGAGGGCCCAGGCCTGGGGATAGAAGACGTCGAGATCCGCCCGCGCTTCGTCCTGACCGATGGAGAGGAGCTTGTCCAGGGGCATGAGGAGGCTCCGGTCGTTGAGGGACTTCACGGTCTCGAGCCATGCCAGATTCTCGGGGAAGTCGATCTTGCCGGCCTTGTCGTCCCATTTTGCGGACTCGAAGCAGACGGCCACACCCTCGCGGATCCAGAGGGGTGGATTCGGGATGAAGGCCTTGATGAACTGCACGAAGCCCTGGTGCGCCAGGCTGGCCGAGAAGTCGGGCTCGTCCTTGGAGAAGACGAGGAGCTCGGAGCGCTCGGGGCTCGGGTAATGCAGGTAGACGAAGTCGTCCTTGGTCTGGCCGACGATCTGATTCATGTAGACGTCGAAGCCGGCCTTGTCCTTGAACTCCCTGACGTTCAGCTTGGCCTTGAGACTCGCGGGATCATAATGGAAGAAACCGTCGTAGAGGCCGAAGAGCGCCTCCATCTGGCGGACCAGGGCGTCGGCCCTGTCCTGTCCGAGTTCGGAGAGGACGACGTAGTGATCGCTCGAGGCCTGTCCGAAGGCGGCGCTCGGGGCCGCGGCAGGAGCTTCCGGGGCAGGCCCAGCCGCCGGAGCCGCAGCGGCGCCGTTATCGGCCGGGGCCGCGGCAGGCGCGGCGGCATTCGTAGCGGCGTCGGCAGGAGCCGCGGTCGCCGCAGGAGCCGTAGTCGCAGCCGGAGCGGCGTTCTGCGCCGCGGCGAAAGTGACCGCGAAGACCGCGGCGATCAGCAGTATCGAAAACTTCTTCATGATTCCCCCTGAGTCCATTCCCTGACTCGGCTATCTCGGAAATCCGCTTCGCGTCCGCCTTGAAATTAATCAAAAGCATTCCCTGAGCGAAGTAATATATATCGTAGCCTTCCGAGCGGCGAATGTCAAATCAAAGCCGGCTCTTTCGGCTTCGATTTCGCGCATCGCACCGCTTGGCCCGAGCCTAGTCGCGTCGGGAAAATAATTCTGTCCACCGGAGCGCGGCGACTCCCCCTATTTCCGGGGCGAGAAGCGGTCTATCACTATGCTCACTTCCTCTATGAGGATGCCGGTAAAGCGCTCTATGTTGTCGATCACATACTCCTGGAGGGCATGGGCGTTGGACGCGAGCCTCGTGCCGAAGGGCACTTCGAGCACGATCGTGAGCCGATAGCCCTGGGTATCCGAGCGCACGGCGAGCCGGCGGATGCGCAGCGAATCGTCGAACTCGTCGACGCAGTGGATGACCATCTGCGAGAGGGCGGCCTCCGAGATGGACACTCTCCCCCTCTTCGAGTATTCGGGACGCACGACGGACTTCTCGTAGATCCGGGGCCGGGTCGGCGCCGCCCCGAAGTTGCGCTTGAGGAAAACGCGGATCGAGTCGTAGAAGATCGAGGGGTAGTTGCGGCGGATCTCGAGGGCGGGGACCGGGATGACGTGCTTCCCCTCGACCTTGCGCGATCGGACCGCCTTCTCGATCTCGTCTCGGCTCGCGATGTCCTCGATTTTGATGACCTTGACCGGATGAGGTATCTGGAGCCGCTCGCAGATCTTGTAGGCCATGCGCTCGGAGGTCCCGATGACGAGTATCTTCCGGAAGCGCTCCTTCTGGAGGACGCGAGCCACCTCGTCGCGATGGGCCTTGTCGTGGAAGAGCGCCGTCTTGACGGCCGCCATGTAGAGCTGCTCCCTCTTGGCGGAGCGGCCAGCCAGGAGACTGTCCCCTCGGATCAGGAGGCCGTCGTCGATGATCATGTCTATGCCGTACTTCTGCGCGACGAGCTTGGCGCGAAAGCTCTTGCCGGTCCCGCTCTCGCCGACGAGCGCATAGACGCGCACCCCCCTGATGAGCCAGAGGAGGCCGCTGAATGGGCTGAACATTCGGCCTTCACTATAGCGGCGCGGCCCGGCCGGCGCAATCCGGACCGACCGCCGCCGTCGGTCCGGGATACGGCGCATTTCGCTCATCCGACGCTCCAGGATGCCGAAAATATGAGGCGAAGGAGTGTCCACATGACGCAGATCGAGATCGTCGACGCCCTCTCGGCGGCCATGTCCGCGGAGATATCCTGCTTCGAAGCCTACGTAGCCGCCCAGCGATCCTTCTCGTCGGCCATGCGGGCCAGGGACTGGGCTGCCCTGCAGACCGCGATCGGGATCCAGGACGAGCTCGCCCGCGCCATAGCCGAGAAGGAAGGCGAGCGGGCCGAGGCCTTCGAGCTCCTGCGCGCGAGGACAGCCTGCGAGGCGGGCGGGATGTACCGCGTGGCCCTCCTCGTGCCCGAGCCGGAGCGCAGCGGGCTCACCGACCTCTACCGCAGGCTGAAGCTCGCGGCGATGCGGGCCAAGTTCGAGAACGCCTCGGCCGGGGATTACGCGGCGGGGAATCGGGATCTCCTGCGCGCGGTCCTCGAGGAACTCTTCCCGGAGAAGAAGCACCGGATGTACGGGAAATCGGGCAGGGCGGTCCAGCCCGACCTGGACGCCCTACTTTTCAATACCGCCTTGTGACATAGCGAGCGGTCGGCCGCTGGCTGGGGGGAAATGCAGTGCAATCGACATTTCTCGGCATAGAGCTGGGCAAGCGCAGCCTCAATGCGCACAATCAAGCCCTCAATACGATCGGCCACAACCTGGCCAACGCCTCGGCGGAAGGCTACTCGCGGCAGCGCGTGGATCTCGCCGCTACGGACCCCCTCTACGCGCCGGACCTCACGCGGGAGGAGACCCCGGGGCAAATCGGCCAGGGCGTGTCGATAGAGAGGATCGAGCGCGTCAAGGACGACCTCCTCGAGGGCCGCATCGACGCCGAGAGCGGGCTCGAAGGCTACTGGACCACGAGGGACAAGTATCTCCTCCAGCTCGAGCAGGTCCACAACGAGCCCTCGGACTCCTCGGTGCGCGCGCAGATGGACAAGTTCTGGGACTCCTGGCAGGAGCTCTCCCTCAGGCCCTCGGATACCGCGGCCCGCGAATCGGTGCTCTCCCGCGGGGAGGCGCTCGCGGAGAGCATGCGCGACAGGTACCGCCGCCTCTCGGGCTTCCGATCCGAGGTCGACGGCGACGTCCGCGGGACGGTCTCCCAGGTGAACGACCTGGCCAAGGAGATCGCTGGCGTGAATCTCGAAATCCAGAAATCCAAGGCGATAGGGGACAACCCGAACGACCTCATGGACAGGCGCGACGTGCTGGTCGAGAAGCTCGGGCACCTCGTGCCCGTCAGCGTCGACCAGCGCGACGCCGACGAGTTTATGGTCCATATCGACGGCCTCGTGCTCGTCCAGGGCCATATCGCGCGCGGCTTCGACATGCGCGGGCCCGACGACGAGGGCTTCGCCTCTCCCGCCTGGCAGGATACGGGCCTGCCGGCCTCCATAAAGGGCGGCACGCTGGGAGCCCTGCTCGAGCTCCGCGACGGCGACTCGAGGAAGGAAATGCAGACCCTCGATACGATGGCGCTGAGCTTCGCGGACCTCGTCAACGAGACGCACCGCGCGGGCTACGGCGCCAATGGCAAGACCGGCCTCGATTTCTTCAAGGAATGGCCCTTCATAAACAATGTCGCCGGCAATTACGACCGCAACGGCGACGGCAAGTACGATTCGACCTACATCTACCGGATGACGGGCGCGAACGCCCTGACGGCCCAGGAACAGATCGGCCTCGCGGGGACGATCAGGCTCTCCTCGGCCGCGGGCGTCGCCGAGATCGCCTACAATCCGACCGATACGGTGGCGGACCTCGTCTCGCGCATCAACCATGCCGGGGCGGAGGTCACCGCGAGACTCACCCGCGAGGGCAAGCTCGAGCTGCGCGCCACGCCCGCGGCGAACGCGGGCGATCCCTCCTTCGTCCTGCGCCACGTCGAGGACTCGGGTCAGTTCCTCGCGGGCTACTCCGGCCTCCTCCGGGGGACCGGCCCCGCGGGAGCCTACGACTGGGGCCATGCGGACGCGACCGGCTCCCTGCGATCGGATGGAGTGGACTTCGCTGTGGCGCCCATAGCCCACCCCTCGGGCTGGCTCGAGGTGGCGCCGGAGATCAAGTCCGACGTGGGATCGATAGCCGCGGGCTTCGGGGAGAACGGCAGGCCGGCCGCCGCGGGCGACGGGTCCGCGGCCCTCGCCATCGCGGCCCTGCGGACGCAGGCCGTGATGGTCGGCTCCCTGCGGACCTTCGACGACCACTTCGCCGAGGCCGTCGCGCGCGTCGGACTCTCGGGGGAGCGGGCGCAGATCGGGATGGACACCCACGACAGGATCGGCAAGGAGCTTCGCGACCTCAGACAGGCGGCGTCGGGAGTGAACATGGACGAGGAGCTCGCCAACATGATCAAGTTCCAGCACGGCTACGAGGCCGCAGCGAAGTTCATCACCCGCGTCGACTCGATGCTGGACACGATAATCAATCGATTGGGGGCGTAAACTAGATGCAGCGCGTCAGCACCGACTTGATGAACGACGATATGCAGTTCTGGGCGAGGCGCCGGGAACGCGATATGGCTTCGGCCGAGACGAAGATGGCCCGCCAGAGCAGGATAGAGAATCTCCGGGACGATCCCCTGGCGGCGGCCCGGGCGACGCGCTTCGACTCCGTCGGCGCTCGCCTCCAGCGCTTCGAGAAGAACGCCGCCTGGGCCGAGGACCAGTACAAGGTCTCGGAGGACTACGTCCGCCAGACCATCGACGTCGCGCAGCGTCTGCGCGAGATAGCCGTCCAGGGAGCCAACGGCACCTACACCAAGGAAGACCGGAAATACATGGCCCAGGAGGTGGACCAGCTGCTCGGAGAGATGGTCAGCATGGCCAATGCGCGCGCGCCCGACGGCAGTTACGCCTTCTCGGGGGACAAATCGCGCACCCAGCCCTTCCGCGAGATAACCGGGTCCGCCCCCGGGGCCGCGGGCGAGGTGACCGTGGGCGTCCAGTACTTGGGCGCCCAGGACGGGCCGAAGGCCGAGATATCCGAAGGCGACTACATGCCCCTCTCGCAGAGCGGGGCCGACGTATTCTGGGCGGAGAGACAGCAGGCCGTCTCGAGCTACGACGCCCGCGACTGGCGCGCCGCGGCCGACGCGACCATAGTCGTGGACGGCAAGGCCGTGGGAGTCAAGGCCGGGGACAACGTCTACGCTGTCGCCGCCAAGATAAACGATTCCGGGGCGGCGGTGAAGGCGTCCATCGACCCGAGGAGCTTCTCGCTCGCCCTCGAGACGACGACCGCCCACCAGATGCGCCTGGAGGATGGGCCCGCCGCGCCGGGAGCTCCGAAGGTCGGAGTGCTGAGCGAACTGGGCCTGCTCGCGGCGTCGGGCTCGGCCCCGGACAATTGGGCGCCGACCGCGCGCGTGTCCGGCGGCTCCCTCTTCGACGCGGCCATCCGGCTGCGCGACTCGCTGAACCGCGGCGACCCGCTCGAGACCGGAGGCGCGGCCCTCGCCGGCCTCGACGCCGGCCTCGACAACCTCAATCGACGAGTCGCGGAGATAGGAGCGCGCAGCCAGAGGCTCCAGGCCGTCGAGGCCAGGCTCAACCGGGAGATCCCCGACACCGCGAAGCTCGAGAGCGACGAGGCCGACCTCGACATGACGAAGGCGATCACCGACTACAAGATGCTGGAATACGCGCACAAGGCCTCTTTGAGCTTCGCAGGGCGCCTCTTCTCGCAGACGCTCCTTGACTTCCTGCGTTGAGGCCCGGTAATTTGGAGCGACAGATGAGAGTCAAGACCAAGGCCTATGGAGAGATCGACGCGGACGAGCGGCAGCTCGTGAGCTTCCCCGCCGGGCTCCTCGGCTTCGAGAAGTTCAAGGACTACATACTCCTCGACGCGCGGCAAAAGCCCTTCTTCTACCTGCAGTCCATCGACGTCCCCGATCTCGCCTTCATCCTCATCGATCCCTTCCTGTTCCGCCCCGACTACTCGCTCGACGTGAACGACGACTCGCTGGTCGACATCGGCGTCTCCCATCCCGACGACGTCCTCGTCTTCGCCATAGTCACCGTCCCGGGCGAAGGCGGCTCGGTCACGGCCAACCTCATGGGCCCCCTCATCATCAACAAGGCGAACCGCCAGGGGATCCAGACCGTGCTCGGGGATTCGCGATGGCGCGTCAAGCACGACATCATGGCCGAGCTGGCCGCGTCCAAGGGCTAGGCGCGATGCTCATACTCTCCCGCCGCGTCAACGAGAAGATCGTCATAGGCGACGACATCGTGGTGTCGGTCGTCGAGGTCCGCGGCGATCAGGTCAAGCTCGGCATAGACGCGCCGCGCAACGTGAAGGTCTTCCGCCAGGAGGTCTTCGACGCGATCCAGGAGGAGAACAAAAAAGCCGCCGCCTCCGGAGTGCAGCTTCCCCTCATGGACATCCCCCTCCGCGCGAAAGACTAAGGCCGCGGATCCCGCGGTCGATCGCCCCTAGGCCTCGGCCTACCTCCGCTTCGGCCTGGCGACCTCGCGCTCGTCCGCGGCCGAGGAGCCCGTAGAGGTGACCGCCTCGGGAGCGACGGGTTCGGAGGCCCCTGCCTTGACCCTGGCAGCCTCGGCCGCGGCGCGCTCGATGAGGCCGTACTCGTGCTCGAAGTTGGGCGTGAAGAGACCCATGCCCAGGTTGGCGCGGATATCGGAGAAGCTCCAGAACCTGCCCTCGTCGATCTCGGAGCCGTCGGGGGAGAAGGGCCCCCCGTAGGTGACTATGAAGGAGAACACCAGCTCGGACTCGCGCTCGCTGTCCCAGCGGTAGCGGAGTATGGGCTCTATCCTCGCCCCGGAGGCCTCGATGGCGAGCCTGGTGACGCCGAGCTCCTCGCGGAGCTCCCGCGCCAGCGCGGCATCGAGGTCCTCCCCCGCCGAGACGTGGCCGCCGACGGCGCTATCCCACTTCCCCGGCTGGATGTCCTTGTTGGCGGCCCTCTTCTGCAGATACATGGCTCCCCTGCCGTCGACGATCTGGAGGTGGACGACGGGGTGGAGCTTGCCCGGGCCCTTGTGGCATTCGCTGCGGGGCGCCGCGCCGAGAACCTTGCCCGATTCGTCGACGAGCGGGAGCATCTCCTCGCCGGGGACTCCCGCCGCCCGCTTCGCGCGCAGTCTCGCGGACGCGAACTGGCCTACCGCCACGGCGGCGAAGAGGATGTAGAGCAGGCCCCCCGAGACGAAGCCCCAGACAGCCGTCGACAGGTCCACAGCGGCGTAGACCGTGAGCGCGATATGGACGACGAGCGCGGCGAGCATGAGCGCGAGGCTCCTCTTCATGGCCGGCATCGCCGAGTCGGGGATGGTCACCCCGCGCAGCTGTCTTCCGATATAGCCCTTGAGATAGCTCGGGGGAAGGGCGAGGAGGGCGCCCATGGCCAGGGCGAGGATCGACTCGATCAGCGCGGGCTTCAGCTTGAAGAAGATGTCGTTCCCGATGAAGTAGGAGACCCCCCCGGCGACCGCGAGGAGGATCGTGTCCGCCGCGACGAATGGATCGGCCTTCCCGTCCCTGCGGAGTATATAGGCGAACTCGATCAGGCCCACGCCTATGCCGACGATGAGGCCGACCTTGTCGCCGAAGACGGCGTCGGCGCCCACGAATATGGCGAGGGGCAGGAGCCCCGGGACCAGCGACTTAAGGAGGAGCATCGGGTTCATCCGGAAGAGGATACCGAAGAGCGAAGCGGTGGGGCAAGGCCCGCTCGGAGCTCAGATGCCCGAAGAGTCGGGGGACGGGTTCCGTACTACGTCTCCGAGCGCCCCTCGTTCGACCTCCCCGTCATCGCTATCCTCGCCCCGGCGGACCCGGACCTCTCCCTCCGCGACCTCGAAGAACTGGGGTAGGACCTCCGCGCATATCCCGCGATCGATGCAGGTCTCGTCGTCAAGGCTGATCATATCGCCCTCCACCTACAAAATAACGAAAGATGGGCCTCGCGACAAAAGTCCGCATTGGACTATACTCTCGAGCAATGCCCAAGATAACGGATCCGGGAACGGGCTTCCTCGTCGGGGACCCCGACATCGTCCCGCTGAGCGCCGACTCCCTGCCCTCCGCCGCGGAGGTCGGCACGGCCGCATCGCGCCTCATCCTCTCGGCTTCGGGCTGGCGCAAGGTATTCGCCGCGGACGGAGACGAGGAATCGGACTCGGGGGCGGTCTCCGGCGCCGATATCGTCCTCGCCGGAGCCGCGGCCATCGCCTTCGCCGGCCTCCTCCGCTCCCGGAGCAGGTTGGCCTCGCCTGCCCTCCTCGTGGGAATAGACTCGCGACCGACGGGACCCGCGATCGCGGACGCCATGATCCGCGTCTTCCTCGCCCTCGGCCTGTCCCCGCGCTACCTCTTCATCGTCGCCGCTCCGGAGATCATGGCCTATGCGCGCGCGGCCCCGGCGGGCGGCCTAAAGAGACGGGAACCCGGCGCCGAGGCGAGGCCGGAAGGCTTCTGCTACGTCTCGGCCAGCCACAATCCCCGCGGCCACAACGGGATCAAGTTCGGCCTGAGCGACGGGGGCGTCCTCGGCGCGGCGGATTCCGGCGCCCTCATCGAGGCCTACCGCGCCCTCCTCGCGGACGGCCGCCTGGCCGCCCGGGTGATGGCGCTCATGGAAGCCGTCGAGGCGCGGGACGTCGCCCGCGTCTACTCCGGCTGCCTCGGCTGGAAGCGGCGCTCGATCTCGGCCTACACGCTCTTCGCTCACGAGGTCATAAGCGGGACGGAGGACCTGCGGCGGCAGGAGGAGCTCTTCGACCGGATGGCGGAAGCCGCGGAGCAGCGGCCGGTCGGCGTCGTGGCGGAGCTGAACGGCTCGGCCCGCTGCGTCTCGATAGACCGAGATTTCCTCGCGGGCCTGGGGGTCAGGGTCCGCGCCGTGAACGACCGGCCCCGCGACTTCGCGCACCGCATCGTCCCCGAAGGTCAGTCCCTGGCGGACGCGATGCGCGAGCTCGAGGCGGCCGCCGCGAAGGATCCGGCCTTCGTCGCGGCCTACGTCCCCGACTGCGACGGCGATCGCGGCAACCTCGTGGTGCTTGGGCGGGGAGGATCCGCACGGCCCGCCGAGGCCCAGGAGGTCTTCGCCCTCTGCTGCGCCGCGGAGCTGTCGCAGCTCGTCCGCGACGGCCGCCTCAGCTACGACGAGTCGGGCAACGCGAGAGAGAAGGCCGCCCTCGTCGTCAACGACGCGACGAGCATGAGGATAAACGCGATCGCGCGGGCCTTCGACGTCGACGTCTTCCGCGCCGAGACCGGCGAGGCCAACGTCGTGGGCCTCGCGAACTCCCTGAGGGAGAAGGGCTATATCGTCCGCATCCTCGGCGAGGGCTCGAACGGCGGCAATATCACCTACCCATCGGCCGTGCGGGATCCCCTCTCCACTCTCGGAGCCCTCCTCAAGTTCCTCCTACTACGCGGCAAGGCGGACGCGAGAGGGAGGGAAGGCCCTTCCGACTCAGGCGGGGACGGGCTCTTCGACATATGGCTGCGCCGCTCCTCGGCGGTCAAGGCCGGCCGGGGACGGGCCTACGACGCCAATTTCGGGATAGACGACATACTCGAGTCCCTGCCCGCCTTCGCGACGACCAGCGTCTTCGAGGCCAGGGCCGCGCTCCGGGTGAGGAGCGCCGACCAAGCCGCGCTCAAGGCGCGCTATGCGGCGATCTTCGCCCGCGAATGGGAGGAGCGGAGGAAGGAGCTCGCCTCGCGCTTCGGCGTGGCGTCCTGGGAGGCCTTCGCCTCCAGGGGCCAGGAGGAGACTCGCGTCGGCGCCGATTTCGCCGCGTCCGGCTCGGGCGGCCTGCGCATCGCCTTCGCGGACCAGGCCGGGGTCCCGCGCGCCTTCCTCTGGATGCGCGGCTCCGGCACCGAGCCCGTCTTCCGCGTCATGGCCGACGTGGAGGGGGGCGGCGCGGCCGACGAGGAATACTTCCTCGCCTGGCACGCGGCCATGGTGAGGGAAGCGGATCGATCATAGCCCGCGCGCCGCGGGCTCGCGGCGGACGGGGCCTAGCGGACCGCTCCGATCCTCATGTAGTATCGGAGGCCGAAGGGCGAGGAGCGGCAATGGGCATTCGCGGCGAGCTATTTTCGACGAGGGTCAGCTGCAACGGCAGGACCTACTTCTTCAACGTGAAGGAGAACCGCATGGGCGATATGTTCCTCACGGTCGTGGAAAGCAAGCCGTCGGAGACGGAGGGCTTCGAGCGCCGCTCCGTCGTCGTCTTCCGGGAGGACATGACCGAGTTCGTGAAAGCCTTCCAGGGCGCCCTCAGCTACATGGAAAAGCCGGAGCGCGGCTCCAAGTCCCTGGATTTCTCGCCGGCTCCGGAGGCGGCGGCGAGGCGCGGCAGGACGCCGGGAGGCTTCGCGGGCAGCGAGCCCCCGGAGAAGCCCAAGAAGCGCCGGGTGGTCGTGCGTCGAAAGCCCACGACCCCCGATGGCTCCGCTTAGCCCTCGAGGCACTTGGCGACTACGCTCCGCTCCCGAAGCATGGCCTATTCCAAGGCGTATTTGAAGCTGCCCCGCTGTATCGGCGACGGTCCCAGCCTGCGGCAGGCCTCGCGATGCTCGAGCGTCGGGTAGCCCTTATGCCTCGCGTAGCCGTATTCCGGATAGAGCCAGTCGTAACGCAGCATCGCCCTGTCGCGCGCCACCTTCGCGAGGATGGAGGCGGCCATGATGGCGGGGACTATCGCGTCGCCCTTCACGACGCACGCGCAGGAGCGGCCCAGACAGGGCGGACGGTTCCCGTCGACGTACACCGCCTCGGGCGCAGGGAAATCCCTCGCGGCCAGCGCGGCGGCCATCCCGGAATAGGCGCGGCGCATTGCGAGGAGACTGGCGCCGAGGATATTCAGCTCATCGATCTCGCAGGGGTAGGCCCAGGCGACCGACCATGCCAGAGAACCGCCGACGATCAGCGCGTAAGCCGACTCGCGGCGCCAGGCCGAGAGGGCCTTCGAGTCGCCGAGTTCCTCGACGGGGAAGCCGTCGGGCAGGACGACGGCGGCCGCCGAGACGGGACCGGCAAGGGGACCTCGTCCCGCTTCGTCGATGCCGCAGACGCCGGGACCGCGGGGTGGACCGTCGGGAAAGTCGCCGGCGCGGAGGACGCGGCGTCCCCTCTCCGGCAGCTCCACGGGTTCTTCGTTCACTCCGCGATGATATCTCGGTCGAGCGGGAGGCGAATACCCCGCGGCGAACGCTACAACGCGGTCCGGCAATCAGGTTAGTATATGGGGATGGACCTAACCTTCTATAAATTGCGTCTCTGCGATTCCGACATCGTCCTGGTGGACGACCCGGGCGACGACGCCAAGGACGGAGATTGGGCGGCCGCCGCGCGCGCCCTCCTGCATCGGAGGCGAGGGGCCGGCGCGGACAGGCTGGCGGTCCTTTCGAAGCTCGAGGGAAGGCATGCGCTCAGGGTCTATCAGCCCGACGGAAGCGCGGGTCCCGAGGCCGACGCGGCGCTCTGCGCGGCCCGCTTCCTCCTCGATTCCGGCAGAAGCGGCGCCGAGGACGTCCCGATGGGGATTCCCGGCGGCGAGCTCAGGGTGGATGTCCTCGACTCGGCCTCCCTCGGTCTATCGCTCGGTCCGCCGAGGGGAATGCCGGACGGCGAGGCCATCGAAGCCGCCGATGCGGCCGCGCGCGCCACGAGCATCGAGGCGGCGGGCGAGCGCTATCAGGTCCTGCCTTTGCGCGCGGGGATTCCCTCGGCGGACCTGGCAGCCGTCTTCGCCGAGGGCGGCGCGGCGCGGGCGCGGGCGCGCATCGCCGCCTCGCGCAGGGACCCGCCGCGAGGCGGGGCAAGGCGAGCGGAACCCGCGCCGGCGGTCATCGCCGTCCGCGTGGCCTCGCGCGGAGAGCTGCTGGTGTCCGCGCAGTCCGGCGGAGCCGTCGACTGCTGCGCCGCCGCGGCGGCAGCCCTCGCGGCCTCGGCCGCCGTGGGCTATTCGGACCGCGAAGCCATGGTCAGGCTCGGATCGGGCGCGCTTTGGGTGGAATGGGCCGCCTCCGGGACGCTCTATGTGGCCGCGAGGCCCGAGTACGTGTACCGGGGGGAATTCCACCTCTCGGAGTGACGCGGATTCCTCAGCCGAGCACAGGGCCCTTCGCCCGGCCGGAGGCGACGCCGCCGCGCTTCAGGGCTACGAGCGCCGTGCCGGCGAGGACCAGGGCCGAGCCGCCTATCATCGCCAGGCTTATCCTCTCGCCTAGGAGGATCCATCCCCACAGCATCCCGAAAGCCGGGATGAGAAAGGTCACGGTCAGGGCCTTGGTGGGCCCCAGCTCGGCGATCAGCTTGTAATAGATCAAATACGCGACGGCGCTGCAGAGCAGGGAGAAGAGGATCAGGGCCGCGAGCGTCGAGGCGCTGGGCATCGCGCCCGGGGGGAAGGCCGCCGCGAGCGGCAAGACGATGATGCCGGCGGCGAATTGGCTCCCGGCCGCCATTGCGCGCGGCGCCATGTCCGCCGCGCGCTTCTTGATATAGACTCCGCAGAGGCCGTAGCAGGCGGTGGCGAGGATGCAGGCGCCGATCGCGGGCGCGAGCATCCGCGAAACCGGCAAGGCGCCGAAGCTCGCTATCGCCGCGACTCCCGACGCGCCGATGACGAGGCCGACTACCTTGCGGGCGTCGAGGGTCTCCCCCAGCCAAATCGCGGAGAAGATCGCCCCGAACAGGGGCGACAGCGCGTTCAGCACGGACTCGACGGAGGCCGGCACGTAAAGGGCGGCGAAGGAGAAGAGGATGAAGGGCAGGCCCGAGTTGACCAGGCCGATGACGACGAATCTCTTCCAATTCGCCTTCCAGCCCAGGCGGAACCCGGTCACCGCGAATAAGGCGAGGAGGAAGAGGCCCGCGATCAGCATCCTCATGTCCGCGGTCAGGATGGGCCCCGCGATCGGAGAGAGATAGCGCATGAACATGAAGGAGCTTCCCCATATCGCCGAGAGAGCGAGGAGCAATATTGCCTGGATGGCGTTCATGGATCAGAAGGTAACCGAGGCCTGAAGCGTCGGTCCACCGATAATCGGGCTTCGAATTCCTCGCGACGACGCCGCTCAAGCCTCGAAATAATCGGCGCGGTAGTCCCCGATATCCTCGAATCCGAGGCCGCGATAGAGGGCCCGCGCGGCCCCGTTGGTAAGCTTGACGAAGAGAGCGGGTGATCTTCCCTGGAAGGATATCTCGGAGAGAAGGGCCGCCATGAGGGCGTTGGCGATCCCGCGGCCCCTGCGCGCGGGTAGGGTGTATACGCCCCCGATCTGATCGACGGCGAAGCCCCTCGCGTTGGTTCCGGCCTTGCCGATTATCACGCCTGCCTCCTCGGCGGCGAATACGAGCTGCCTCTCGAGGGCCCGCGCGAGCGAGGCCTTGCAGGCCGCCGGGTTGAATTCGTGCATGGACGTAAGAACCTCCTCGCGCTCGTAGGCCTCCTGGAGGGGAAGGAGGGCGCAGAGGTCCCCCGGGCAGGCCCGGCGGATCGTCAAGCCCGGACGGATGGGAGTCGCCGCGTCGAGCGGCGCCGCCCGTCCCCCGGCCCTCGCCATCATGCGATAGGCGACCGTGGCCTTCGGCGCGAGCCGGAGGGCCGACTCGTAGCGCGCAACGTCCCCCGCCATTCCGACGACCGAGGCGGGCGAGAAGGACGAGGTGAAGAGAGATATTTCCGCGTCGCGATCGGAGGCAGGATCTGGGAAGATCGGGAACACGAGGCGCGAAGGATGGCAGAGGACGGCGCCCGCGATCGCGGGGACGGGTTTCGCGCACCTTGCCGTGGCCCATTCGGGTGGGGTCCTCTCCCCGTCCGCCACCCATACGGCGCCCCGGAGAGGCGAGGGAAGCCGGAGGGAGGCGGACCCGGCCCCTCCGGACTCCCTGAGCAGGCGTCCCGAGAAGCCGACGCGGCGCTCCTCGCCCTCCCTGAGGAAGACGGTGAGGGCGGGAATGTCCGCCCCGACGGCCCGCCGCCATCTCAGCGCGCATGAGCGAGCGCCCGCTCCGAAGCCGAGCGCCTTCATTCGGAAAGGTGCAGAGGCAACCTGCCCTGCGCGCTTGCCTTGCCTGCGAGAACGGCGATGCCGGCCCTGAGCGAATCGCCCGAATAGCTGTACACGGCCACCGAAGCCTCGGCCCAGGCCGCCCTCGCGAGAGGCGCGGGGCTCTGCACGGACAGTATCGCCACGCGCTTACCCGCCTTGTGGGCGCGCTCGGCGAAATCCATTCCGGCCTCGTTCGCGACGCAGACGATTACCGCGTCGGCGCCGAACAAGGCTCTGTCGAAGGCCGCCAGCTCGGAGCCTAGCGCGGCCCCTTCCGGCTCGTAGGAGAAGCGGAAAGTCCCGGCTCCCGGATAGTCGCGGCGGGCCGCATCGAAGAAATCCTTTAAGGGACCGGCCAGGAGGAGGCGCCCGCCGCCTTGGCCCGGGGCGGAAAAGGGAATTCCCCCCGACCGCAATACCGTGGCGCTGCGATACGCCTGCGCCGCGAAGAAGACCGCGGAATCCGGATCGGGAACCTTGGCCGCGAGAGCAGCGAGATCGGGGACCAGGACGGCCCTCCCTCGAGGCCGCAGGTACTTCAGCTTCGTCTCGACGACCTTGGTCGCGGCCTCGCGGACCAGGGACCTGAAGGCGGGCCTCTCCCGGTAGGCCTCGAGGAGGCGAATCCAGGCGGGGTCTTCCGTCGTGAGGAGTTCGCTGATCATCAGGAGGTCGTTGCCCGCCTCGACCGCCTTGACGCAGGCCCCGGAGATCGAGCCCGCGGCCTCCCCCGCTCCATTCATGGCGAGGTCGTCGGTCACCGCCAAACCCTTGAAGCCGATGCGGCCTCGGAGCAGCGCAGTCATGAAATAGGGGGACAGCGAGGCGGGCCAACCGTCCCCCGTGACCAGGGGGAAACAGAGATGGCCGCTCATGATGGCCGGGACGCCTTCGGCCGACAGGACGCGGTAGGGCAGGAGCTCCCTATCCCATAGGGTCTTCTCGTCGACTCGGATCACGGGCAGGACTCCATGCGAGTCGTCCTCGGTGTCGCCGTGCCCGGGGAAGTGCTTGGCGGTCGCGATGACGCCGGCATCGGCCAGGCCGCGGACGAAGGCCGAGCCGAGCGCGGCCGCGAGTCTGGGATCGTCGGAGAAGGCGCGCGGCCCGATGATGTAGCTCTTGGGCTTGGTGGCGAGGTCGACGGATGGCGCGAAGTCCATGTTGACGCCGAGGGCCGCCAGCTCCCTCCCGATGAGGTTCGCGGAGCGGTATGCGTCGTATGGCCTGCCGGACGCTCCGATCGCCATATTGCCGGGGGTGATCGTCGTAGCGCCCTTGATGTGGCGTATCCATCCGCCTTCCTGGTCGGTGGCCACGAGAAGAGGTATGCCGAGGCCGGATCCGAGAGCAGCGCCCTGGATGCCGGCTACCGCCTTGGCGACTTTGCCGCTGTCCTCGGCGTTCCAGCCGAAGATCTTTACGCCGCCCAGGGCGCGCTTATCGATCCATTCGTAGAGCAGGGGCCCCGGCTCGTCGCCCGGATAGGCCAGCATGAGTATCTGCCCGACGACCTCCTCGTCGCTCATCCTTCCGACGAGGGAGGCCGCCAACGTCGCCTCCGCATCGCGGCCTTTCAACGCGGAAGCCCAGAAATCGGCTTTTGGAGGGGATGCCGATGCGAAGAAGGCGGAAGACAGGACGGCCATGAGAGCGAGAACCCGGCCCCGCGGCAACCGGCCGTTCCCCCCGGGCCTCGGCCTAGGGGGAGGCGGCGGCGTAGGCCTCTCCTTTCATCTCGTCGATATACTGGGACGCGGAATGCGCGGCGATCGCTCCGTCGGAAGCGGCAGTGACCAATTGCCGGAAGCTGCACGCCCTTACGTCCCCGGCGGCGTAGAGCCCCGGCTGGCTCGTCGCCATGCGGTCGTCGGTGAGGATGTAGCCTGCCTCGTCTTTCTTCGCCTCGCCGGCCAGGGCGCTTTGGGGAATCGAGCCGACGAATACGAAGACCGCATCGACGGGCTCTTCGCTGACCCCTCCGCCCTCCGCCCGGTCCAGGAGGACGGACTCCACTTTCCTGGTCCCCTTGATCCCCTTCAAGACCGTATTGAAGCGGACCTCGATGTTCGGGTTCGATAGGGTGCGCGCGGCGAGCGAGGCCTGGGCCCTGAAGCGGTCCCTCCGATGGACGACGACAATCTTGTCGGAGAGCTTCGCGAGGAAGGCGGATTCGTCGCATGCAGCGTCTCCTCCCCCGACCACCATCATGCGCTTGCCCTTGAAGAAGGGGCCGTCGCAGGTCGCGCAATAGGATACGCCCCGCCCCGCGAACTCTTCCTCGCCGGGCACGTCGGCGTGTCTGTGCTTGGCCCCCGTGGCGAGCACGACGGTCTTGGCCCGGAGGCTGCCCTCGCTCGTCTCGACGAGGAAGACCCTGCCATCCTTCCGAAGCTCGCTCACCGTCGCGGTCAGGGAGGAAGCGCCGAAGGCCTCCGCCTGTTTGCGCATGGTCTCGGATAGGTCGTAACCGCTGACCGGGCCCATGACTCCGGGATAGTTCTCGAGCGCATCGACCAGGAGGGCTTGGCCGCCGACCGCCAATTCCTCGATGAGAAGGGTCCTGAGATTGGCGCGAGCGCCGTATTGGGCCGCGGACAAACCCGCGGCTCCCCCTCCGACTATTACGAGATCGTATTCGGAATCCATGTTCCCTCCGGCAGCCATGCTACGATGATAGTTACAAGATAGCGACTTTTGCGATTAATCGTGGCTACTATACAGCGGTGGAATTAGATTTGAAAGTGATGAGAATCGCCCCGTATCTCGCCTTGCTCGCCTTCCTCCTCGCGGCCGGGCCGATTCCGGGAGCGCGCGCGCAGGCAGCCGGCTTCCTCGCGCCCGATCCCGGCTTCGCCGAGCTCGGAGCCGTCTCCGAGCCGATGGACCTACCCGGACTCGAGAGGGCCGCTCTTCTCGCCTCGGGGCTGAAGCCCGAGGAGCTCGATCCCTATGAATCGCGCCTGGACCGGATCATCCGCGAGGCCGGCGCCGCGGCCGATAAGGTCCCGACGGCTATGGCGAAAGCCGAATCGGTACTTAGCTACCTCCATGGCGGCGCACTCCGCTCCTATCGCGAGGATGCGACCACCATCGACGGCATCCTCGACACGGGGCTCTACAACTGCGTCTCGTCGGCGGTCCTCTACCTGCTGGCCGTCCGCGCCCTGGGCATCGACGGCGAAGGCGCGAGGACTTCCGACCACGCCTTCTGTACGGTCCTCATCGACGGCCGAAGCGTAGACGTCGAGACGACCAACCCCTACGGTTTCGACCCCGGCGGCAAGAAGGAGTTCACCGACAGCTTCGGCCGGGTAACTGGCTACGCCTACGTCGCGCCCGGCGGCTACGGCGACCGCAGGGCTATCGGAGGGCGGGAGCTGGTCGGCCTCATACTATCGAACAGGGCCTCGGAGCTCGAGCTCTCGGGCCGCTTCGCCGAGGCGACGAGGCTGGGCGCCGACTACGCCGCCCTCTGTCCCGGCGCGGATTCGCGGGCCTTCCTGGTCGATCGCGTCAACAATCTGGTGGCTTCCCTCGAGAGTCGGCGCGACTACGCGGGAGCGGAGGCGGCCGCGCAAGCGGCGGCGGCCTCCCTGCCTGGAGAGGCCCGCCTCGCGGCCCTGGCCAGGACGGCGTCCTACAACCGCGCAGTCGCCCTCGCCCAATCTGGCGACTGGGACGCCGCCTTCCAAGCCGCGCTCCGCCTTGCCGCAGCCTCGCCCGGGGACACTGGGGCGAAGGCCCTCGTCGCCGGCTCCCTTTCGGGTCTGGCTCAGAGCTACGCGCGCAAGGGCGATTTCGCGGGCGCGCGCGCGGAGATCGCCGAGCGCGCGGGGAGCGCAGGCCCCGCCGCGGCCGCGGAAGCCAGGGCGGCCGTCGGGGAGATCGAGCTGGTAGGGGCGGCCAAAGGCCTCCCGCTGGCTGAGGCGGTCGCGGCAGCGGACAGGATATTCGCGGCCGGGGAAGTCGGCCCCTCCCGCTACGCCCAGGCCGTCGCCGCGATTTACGGAAACGAGGCCGGGAGGATGGGAGCGGGGGGTGATTGGCTGGGCGGCGCGGCCCTCGCGGATCGGGGCGGCGCCAAACTGGGCGGCGCCAAACTGGGCGGCGCCGAGGCCGAAGCGGAAGGAAGCCTCGCTCGCCTGGCCCAGACGCTGCGGCACAACTTCGTCGCGGACGCGCACAACCGCTTCGCGCGGCTCTACAATTCGGGCGACTATGCGGGCGCCAAAGCCTCGCTGGCCGCCGCCCTCGTCTCGATGCCCGGCGACGAGACCCTGACGCGGGACCTGGCCGCCGCGGACGCCGCCATGGCGAACTGAGAGGCCGGAACCGGCCCTTCACCTGGCGAAGGAAATCGCGACGCGGGTCCCCGACCCATCCCGTCCCGCAGACCGCGCAACCGTTCCGCGCACCTGGGCAGCGAGGGCGAGGACCAGCTCGGTGCCGATTCCGGATTCCCGCGAGCCGTCGGATCGAGCCTCCCCGCCGCCGTCCCGAGCCAGTCCGACGCCGTCGTCTTCGACTTCAAGGAGCCAGCCGTCGCCGGAACCGCGCAAGGATACCCTTATCTTGCCGTCGCGGCCCGCGGGAAAGGCGTGCTTCATGCAATTGGACACGAGCTCGTTCACTATCAGGGCCACGGGCATCGCGTCATCCAGGTCGAGCGAGGCTCCATTGGGCTCGACCGCGCACGATATGCCGCGATAACCGCCCTCGTAGACGCTCGACAGGTAGTCGACGAGGCGCTCGAAGTAGGAATCCATCTCCACGCCCTCGAAGCTCGAGGACCTGTACAGGACCTCGTGCACCATCGACATGGTCTGTATCTGGGTCTGGCATTCGACGAAGACCTTGCGCGCGTCCTCGTCCCGAATCGCCGTCTCCTGGATGTTGAGGAGGCTCGACACGACCTGGAGGTTGTTCTTTACCCTATGGTGGATTTCCTTCAGGAGGACTTCCTTCGACGCGAGGTCGGATTCCAGGGCCAGCTCGTGCTCCTTGCGAATGGTGACGTCCCGTATGATGCCGACGGTGCCTTGCTCCACTCCCTGGAATTCGGGCAAGGCGTAGCCGGAGCAGCTCACTTCGCCGTAGGAGGTGACGTACCCGACGTGATAGTCGTCCACCAAGTCGCCGGGTCGCAGCCGAAGCTCGAGGTTGCGCGTCATGCGCTGTCCCGAGCGGCGTTCGTCGAAGAGCTTCGGGGCGCCCTCTTCGCCGGTGGTTTTCCCTTGCAGCGGGAGAAGCGCGTCCGCGCGGCTCACCCTCGATACGTCATCGGCATGGACGATCTGGCTGAAATGCTTCCCGATGAGCTTCGAAGGCTCGTACCCTATGCTCCGAACCGCGTCGTTGACGTATACGAACCGTCCCTTGCCGTCGATGATGTAGACGATGTCCGGAATGGCCTGGAGAAGATTCATGTACTGGTGCTCGGACATCTGAAGATGCGCGTTCTGACGGGCCGTGCTCTCGCGGACGTTGAGCGACTTGCGGATCAGCAGGGGGAGGGCGCGGATGTGGCCCAGGCCGGGAATGCGCTGCACGAAGAGCGCGGCCTCGTCCCGGACGGTCTTCTCCACCCGACCCATATCGTCCTCCGGGTCGACGAGGAGGATGGCGGGCAGAGGCCAAAAAGTGAGCCAGTCCGCGAGGGCGCCGCCGTGGAAGCGGAAATCGGTCACGATCGCGTCTGCGCGGTCGCTCGAGTAGAGGGCTTCGACGTCGGCGATATTGACGGGGAAGAACAGCTCGCCGTCCGGGCATGAAGCGGAAAAGGCCGCCGCGAAGGCCTGCCTCTCGTCCTCGCCCTCGACGGCGAATATCACCCTGAGGACTCCGCCGCGCCTCGGAGAATCGCTCATCCCGCGGCTCCGCGCGCAGTCGGCGCGGGGGTCGGATCGGGCGCGGACTCAAACCCGTCAGCTCCTTCACGATGGCCGCGCGGCGACCGCGCGGCATGAACCCAGCTGCGAACCACTCGGGAAGTGTAGTTTTCATGATGCCGTCAGTCAAGGACCGCATCGGCCGCGGCCCCGGCATTAATTGCGCTGGCCTTTCCGTTCCGCTATACTCGGAGCCACGATGAACGAAGACATCGATTTCAGCGTCCCTGCCCTGGGGAAATGCGGCATACCCTCGCCGATCGTCCTATCCACGAAGCAGGGCGACTCCCTCGCCAACTACGTCTCCGACGACGAGTTCGTCCGCTTCGACGTCGACGCCCGCGTAGGCGACCAGGGCAGCCTCGACCGCTCCCGCCTCCTCGAGAAGGCGGGGCCGCGGCAGCAGATATTCTTCGCCCCGAGCCATGTCCACGCGGGCATCGTGACCTGCGGAGGCCTCTGCCCCGGGATCAACGACGTCATCCGGTCCATCGTGCGCTGCCTGTGGTTCCGCTACGGGGTCCGCCGCATCACGGGTATCCGCTACGGCTACCGCGGCTTCCTGCCGGAATTCAACATCGGCACGAAGGCGCTCGACCCGGAGGCGGTCGACGAGGTGCACAAGGTCGGGGGCACCTTCCTCGGCTCGTCGCGCGGGGGCGGCGAGCGGACCGCCGACATCGTGGACGCCATCGAGCGGCTCAACCTCAACATACTCTTCACCATAGGCGGCGACGGAACCCAGAGGGGAGCCGTCGCGATCGCCGAGGAGATAGAGAGGCGCGACCTCAAGATCGCGGTCGTCGGCATACCCAAGACCATCGACAACGATCTCCGCTTCGTCGACCGGACCTTCGGCTTCGAGACGGCCGTGGCGCGCGCGGCCGAGGCGGTGACGGCCGCCCACGTCGAGGCGCACTCGGCCATGAACGGCGTCGGCCTGGTCAAGCTCATGGGGAGGGAGTCGGGCTTCATCGCCGTCCATACGGTGCTGGCCGTCCACGAAGCCAACTTCGTCCTGATCCCGGAGGTGCCTTTCGAGATCGACGGGCCCAACGGCTTTCTCCGCCACCTCGAGGATCGCCTGACCCGCAGATCGCACGCCGTGGTGGTGGTCGCCGAGGGCGCGGGCCAGGAGTACCTGAAATCCGAGGGGGTGGACGCCTCCGGCAATCCGAAGCTGGGCGACATCGGCGTCTTCCTTCGCGACCGGATGACGGAGCACTTCAAGAGAAAGGGCATCGACGCGACGGTCAAGTACATAGACCCGAGCTACATGGTCCGCTCGTCGCCCGCCGTGCCGACGGACTCGGCCTATTGCGAGCGGCTGGGCAACAACGCCGTCCACGCGGCGATGGCCGGGCGGACCAAGGCTCTTATAGGGATCGTGCACGGCCAATACGTGCATATCCCGGTGAAGGCCGCGGTGTCGCGACGCAGCTACGTCGATCCCCAGGGCGCCCTCTGGCGCGACGCGGTCGACGCGACCCAGCAGCCCCCGGCGATGGTCAACCCGAGCTAGCCATGCCGCGCAAGAACGTCCTGATAATAGACGAGTCCGATCTCTTCCGCGAATACCTCAAGGACAGACTGACGGCCGGCGGCCTGGGGGTGGAGACCGCGATCAACGGCCTCGACGGGGCGGTGAAGCTCCGGAACTCCCTGCCCGATCTCGTGATCATGGACTACAGCCTCACCCGCAGGACCTGCAAGGAAGTCCTCGAGGAGAAAAACCGCAACCCGAACACGGCCTCCATCCCGGTCGTCCTCACGGCGCAGAAGATCGAGAAGAACAGGCTCCTCGAGCTCGTCCCCTACAACATCAAACGCGTGATCATGAAGCCCATAAAGATCGACGGGCTGTTCGCGGCCCTCTCGGAAATACTCGGCGCGAAGCTCGAGGTGGACGCGACGCCCTGCGTCATCGAAGCCCACGTGAACGACAACATCGTCTTCGTCGAGATCGCCAAGGGCTTGAACCGGGAGAAGGTGGACCTCCTCCGCTTCAAGATCGCCGAGCTCCTGGAGCTCTACTCCATCCGCAGCCCGAGGATCCTCGTCATGCTCGCCGATATGGAGCTCAGCTTCGTCGACGGCACGAACCTGGAGCTCCTCATACGCATCCTGCTCGACCGATCGGGGGCGAAGGCGCGCCACATCAAGCTCCTCACCAACTCGGCATTCGCCAGGGATTTCGTGCGCGGCAGGCCCTCCTACGCCGACCTGGAAGTGGTGTCCAACCTCCAATACGCGCTCGACGGCCTGCTCACGGACTACGACCCCCAGGCCGAGCTGGGGGAAGGGAAGGCCGAGATGCTCGCCGAGCGGATACTCTCCGCCCAGACGCACGAGGCCTCGCGAGAGTCGATCGAGATGCGCTTCGTGGAGGAAGCCAAGAAGCCGCTCAGCCTGGAGACCATGCGCGAGGCGGGGGCGGGGCTCTCCATAGCGGTCGTCGACGACGACTTCGTGATCCAGGAGCTCGTCAAGACGACCTTCGGCGCGATCAGCGCGTCCGTCAGCGCCTTTCAAAGCGGAGGCGAATTCGTCGAGGCGGCCAAGACCAAAGGCTACGACCTCGTCTTCCTCGACATCCTGATGCCGGGCATGGACGGATTCCAGGTGCTCGCGCGCCTCAGGGCGGAGGATATCGAGCTTCCCGTCATCATCCTCTCCGCGGTCAGCCAGCGCGAGGCGGTAATGCGCGCGTTTCAGGCGGGCGTCAAGAGCTATCTCATCAAGCCCCTCAAGCCCGATCAGATCCTCAAGAAGACCCTCGAGATACTAAAGGCGAATTTCTGATGTCCCTGCCCGACGACCTGCTGAGGGCGGTCTTCGACCAGGCGGCCGTCCCCGTGGCTCTCGTCGACGGATGGGGCCTGCTCGCCATGTGGAATTCCGCCTTCGAGTCGCTCTTCCGCGGCCTGGCGGGCGTCGGCCCGGAAAAGCTGGCGATATCCTTCTTCGACTTCGTCGCCGAGCGCGAGGGCGCGCGCATCGGCTATTTCGCGGCGGAGATACTCCTCGGCGGCAAGAAGAGCTCGACGATCGAGAGCCCCATCAGGGCCGCAGACGGGGCGATGCGCTGGCTCGGACTCGCGCTCTCGCGCGTCGAGGTCGCCCCGGATCTCCCGGGCGGCGGCTCCGAGCGCTATCTCATGTTCGTCGCGGAGGACGTCACCGAGCGCGTCCTCCGCGAGAAGGGCCTGCGGGACGCGAAGGACGAGGCCGAGAAGGCGACGCATACGAAGAGCCAGTTCCTGGCCAATATGAGCCACGAAATCAGGACCCCGATCCAGACCATACTCGGCGTCGTCGAGCTCCTGCGCGAGACGGAGCTCGATACCGAGCAGTCCGATTACGTGAATCAAGTGCGGTTCTCCGCCGACGTCCTCCTCGGCCTCATCAACGACATCCTCGATTTCTCGAAGATCGAGGCGGGCAGGCTCGAGCTAGAGACGACGAGCTTCGACCTCCGGACCTGGGTCCACCAATCCGTCGACCTGCTCGCTATGGAGGCGAACCGCAAGGGCCTCGAGATCATCGTCGACGTCGACGAGGAGCTTCCAGCCCTGGTCCGCGGCGATCCGGGCCGGCTCCGGCAGATCATCGTCAACCTCTTCAAGAACGCGGTCAAATTCACCCGCGAGGGGGGGATAACGCTCATCCTCCGCCGCGTGCCGTCGCTCGCCGGCCCGCGCATGCGCTTCGAGGTCGCCGATACGGGCCCGGGCATTCCCGAGTCGACGCGGGAGAGGCTGTTCACTCCCTTCTACCAGGGCGATCTCGCCCAGGCGCGCAGGACCGGCGGCACGGGCCTGGGCCTCGCGATCTCGCGCCACCTCGTCGAGCTCATGGGCGGCGCGATAGGCGTCCTGCCGTCCGGCGCGTCCTCCTCTCCCGGGGCGGGAGGCGCCGGCTCCATCTTCTGGTTCGAGTTGCCCCTGGACGCTCCCGAGTACTCCGCCTCGCCGAAGGCCGCCCTGCCGAGGGCGCCGGCTGCCGGATCCGGAAGCGGCGCGCGCCTCCTCGTCGTAGACGACTATTCCCCGGCCAGGGCCTTCGCCGGCAAGGCGGCCGCTTCGGCGGGTTATCGCGTCAGTCTGGCAGGGTCCGGCGAAGAGGCCCTCGATGCGCTTCACGAAGCCGTCGCCGCGGAAGATGCCTTCTCGCTGTGCCTCATCGACCAGAATATGCCCAGGATGGACGGATGGCGCCTCGCCAGCGAGATCACCGGCGATACGGCGATAAACGACGCTCGCCTCATACTCATGGCACCCGTCGGGACGATCAGCGGCGACGCGAAGATGAAGCTCCTGCGATGGTTCAACGGCTATATCTCGAAGCCGATAAAGCCCGACGAGCTCACCGATGCCATCGCCCGCGCCCTCTCCTCCGAAGTCGACCTCGAGGCCGCGGAGTCCGAGCCCCAGCAGGCGCGCGGGAGCGACGAGAGGCGATTCGAAGGCGTCGTGCTCCTGGCCGAGGACCACGAGGTCAATCGGGAACTCTTCACGCTGCTGCTCGGGAAGCTGGGCTGCGGCGTGGTAACGGCCCGCGACGGGGTCGAGGCGGTGGAGATCGGCTCGGGCCGTCGCTTCGATCTCGTCCTTATGGACATCTTCATGCCGAGGATGTCCGGCTACGAGGCCGCGCGAGAGCTCCGCGACAAAGGCTATTCCGGGCCGATCGTCGCAGTGACTGCCAGCGCGCTCAAGGGCGAGCGCGAGAATTGCATCGCGGCCGGGATGAACGACATCCTCGTGAAGCCCTTCAAGAGGGAGGACTTGGCGGCCGTCCTCGCGGCCTACTTGCCGTCCTCGGGAGGCGCCGGCCCGGCGCCGGATAAGGCCGAGCCCAAAGCGACGGACTCTCCGCCGAACGGACCCGCGACGTCCGCTCCGCCCGCCGCAGTCCTCGATTCCTCGGTCTTCGACTGGGCGGGCGCCCTCGACACATTCCTCGGGCAAAGCGAGACGGTGAAGAGCCTACTGAAGCGCTTCGTGGAGAAGGCAGGGCGGCAGCTCGGCGATCTCGCGGGGGCCCTGGCCGCGAAGGACGCGACGCGATTCAAGGAAACATCCCACTCGCTCAAAGGAGCCTCCTGGAACCTGAGCGCGAGGCGCCTCGGCGACGCGGCCCTCCTGGGCGAGACCGCGGGCCGGGAGGGGGACATGGCCGCAGCCGCCCTGGCGCTCGAGGCGATACGCGCCGCCTTCGCGGATTTCGCGGAAGCGGCCGCGCCGTATTTCGGAGATTGACGGCTTCGGCGGTCCCGCCTTTTCACGCACCGCCCAAAACCGCTACGATGCGGGCGTGCGCGCGAACTACCATACGCATTGCGATTTCTGCGACGGGCGCTCCACCGCTTCGGAGATGGCCGCCGCCGCGGCCGCCAAGGGCTACGCCATCCTCGGGTTCTCCTCGCACAGCCCCTTGCCCTTCCCGAACGAGGGCAGCATGGACCTGTCCCGCCTCGACGACTACAGGATCGAGATCCGAAGGCTCGGCCGGGAATGGGAGGGCCGCGGTCTCGAGATCCTCCTGGGCCTGGAGATCGAATGGATCAAGGGCCTCTCCTCGCCCCGCGACGAGATTTTCCGCGCGGCCGGTCTCGACTATTCAATAGGCTCTCTCCACTTCGTCGACCTTCCGGGTTCGGGGCGCTTCGCCGTCGACATGGGGATCGAGGATTTCGAGAGTCACGCGGCCGGGTATTCCGGCGATGACGTCGGCCGAGCGGTCTACCGCGACTACTACCGGCAGCTAGGCGAGCTGATCGAGGAGGGCGGATTCGACATCCTGGGCCACTTCGACCTCGTCAAGAAGAACAACGGGGAAGGCCGCTGGTTCGACGAATCCTCCCGCGGATACCTCGACGAGGCCTTCGGCGCCGCGGGCATGCTGAAAGGCAAGGACATAGTGGTCGAGATAAACGTCGGCGGGATGAGCAGGGGCAAGGTCAAGGAGCCCTATCCTTCCCTTCCCATACTGCGCGAGATCCGGTCTCTCGGAGTCCGGATAACCTTCTCGTCTGACGCCCACGCGCCCGAGCATCTCGGCGCGAACCTGGACTCGGCGAGGGAACTCGCTCGAGAGGCTGGCTACGACTCGATAGCCGTGCTATCCAAGGGGAAATGGACCGAAGCGGGGATCGAGGAGACCTGACGGGGCCTCGAGGGAGGGCTAGGGAGCCTTTCGGCTAGCGGTTCCTGCGCTCCTCGCCCTTCTGGCAATCGACGCAGAGGACGGCGTAGGGGATGGCCTGCAAGCGCTCCGCAGGGATCTTCTTATTACATTTCATGCACGAACCGTACTTGCCCTGGTTTATCCTGCTGAGGGCGGCGTCTATCGCGCGCAGGCGCTTGATCTCCACCGAGCCGAGAGCCTCTATCATCTTCCTGTCGATATCGTCCGAAGCGACGTCTGCGAAATCCTTGGGATCCATCTCCTCGACGATGGCGCGGAAATCGGCGTTCGTTGCGATGAGGGTGTCCAGGATCTCGCGTTTCTGCGAAAGGAGCAACTCCTTCATCTTCTCGATCGTATCTTTATCCATTCGCCACCTCCTACTGCCCGAAAGACCGGCACGATGCAATAAACCCGGGAAAAAGTCAAGCGAGCCTGGCTGAACCGCGCCTTCCATCGATTGCCCGGAGCGCCTGAAATTTTAGGAAAATCTGTCTCTTCCTTGCGCGAGGACGCATCCTTTACGCCGCAGTTGACATTCCTACGGATAGCACATACTATTTTATGCGCTCGAGGCGATATTGCAACCGCCGCGAGACCCTTTCCCGATGGGCCCCATGACGGGGCGCCGATCCGTCCGAGGAGCAACCGTGGCCAAGGAAGAAGCTATAGAGGTCGAGGGCGTCGTCAGGGAATCCCTCCCCAACACCATGTTCCGCGTAGAGCTCCAGAACGGCCATGTCATCCTGGCCCACCTATCGGGCAAGATGCGCAAGCACTACATACGCATCGTGCCGGGCGATAAGGTGAAGGTCGCCCTCTCCCCTTACGATCTCAACCGCGGACGCATAATCTACCGCGAAAAATAGACTAAACCAAGGAATTTACCCTTTCTTCCGGATCAGGACCCATAGGGCGCCGGAGCCGCCGTCGGTCCTGTCGGCCTCGCCGAATCGACCCGCCAAGGGATGGGCCTCGAGCGCGCGCCTGGCCGCTTTCTTCAGGACGGGCGTTCCCGTCGAATGAAGCCCCTTCCCATGAATCAAGAGCACCTTCTCGAGACCCACGCGCGAGGAGCTATCCAGGAAGACCGCGATGGCCGACTCGGCCTCCTCTCCCGTCATCCCGTGGAGATCCAGCGCAGCCTGGGGCCTAAGGGCGGCGAGACGGCGAGCCTCTCGACCGCGCTGTGCAACCGAGACGGCATCGCCCGTTTCGGCATCCTTGTCGCTGACCGAGTTTTCGGAGAGCCAAGCCTCGAGCGCCTCTCTCGCAGTGCCCCCGGGGGCCGAAGCCTCGGACGCCGAGGCGCCTCTCGCGTCGGCCTCGGCCATCGCGCGCTCGCCGGCCTCGGGGGGCGGCGAGACCTTCTGTCCACGTTCTATCTTTTCCCAATCGTCGAGGATACGGCCGAAATCCATCATCGCCTCTCGAGCGTCCGACTCGATCGGCGGCGGGCGCTCTTGGATACAAACAAACGAAGGCGCATCGAGGCTACGGCCAAAGCGGTCCGCGAGGAACTAAGCCGGTCGCGCCGCCCGAATCGGCTATTGGAGCGGGGAGCGCGAAGCGAGAGCCACGGGAAGGTAGGGGATGTACTGCCTATCGATGAGGAGGGTGTGCTTGAGCGCCCAGTCCTTGAGGAAGCTGTCGAGGTCTTCGATGGCCTCGGGGTCCCCGCAATCGATGCGCTCGCGGTACGCGGCCACGTCGCGGAGCAGGGATTCGTGCTCTCGCGAGTGGGCGGCGAGCTCGGGATAGCTACCCCTGCGCATGAATCCTTCCTCGGTCGCGAAGTGCAGCTCGGCGAAGTCAGCGAGCTCCGCGACGAGGCTCGTAGCGTCCGGACAGGATTCGGGACTCCAAACGGCCGCGTCCAGGCTCCCGATGAGGTCGAATAGCTTGACGTGCTGGGCATCGATTGCCGGCTCGCCCACGGCATACGATTGCCGCCAGGAAAAATCGAACACGCTCTTGACCGCCGAGAGCCTGCTCTCGAGCTTCTCGCGAAGCCTCCAGAGGAGGATCGGCCTTTCCTCGATAGCCTCGTAGGGAACGCGGTACATCTCCAAAGGCTCGAGCGTCGTGGCGTCGAAGAGGCAGCAACCCTCGATCAGCATGCCTTCTTCCCCGAAGACGTCGCCGGGCCCGAGGGAGCCGACGATCCTTCCCCCGGACATGACCCTGGCGCGCCCGCGGACGATCAGGCAGAGCGCGGCCTTTTCGCCTTCGATCAGGCCGCGTCCCTCCGGGACGCTCTCGGACCAGGCCCTGGCCGCGATCCTCTCAAGCGCCGCCCGGGAGTCTTCGCCGGCGCGAGCCATCTCGGAGAAGGGCGGGGTGCGCTCCATGATCGCGGAGATCCCCTCGAAAGCGCTCCTCGGTGCGATGGCTGCGTAGGGCTCGCCCCCGTCGTAGCGTTCGAGCGCGGCCGTCGGGAAGCCCCCGCCGCCGGCGATGAGCACGTCCGCTTCCCCGAAGAGGGCGACGGTCGTCCTCCCCCCGGCCGGGACCGCTACCGGGGCCGAGGTGTGGCTCAGGAGGATTCGCCCGGACTCGTCCGCGGCGAAATCCGCGGCCGAGCCATGTATCATGCCGCCGCCTACATCCACTTTCTTCACGTCGGCCGACTCCAGGTAGGCGGATTTGGTCCTCGCGGCGAGCTCGGCCGAGATCCCCGGCAGCGATCGATCCTCGACGACCATCGAGTCGAGGACCGCGAAGGACGCGAGGTCGGCCAGGTGGGCGTAGCTGCGAAGGCCGCCCTCGCCGCGGGCGCGGAAGCGGAATGCGGTCGTCTCGACGGGATGGGGCGACATGATCGGCAGGACCTCGAGTCCGTCCAGGTCGTTCCAGCGATCCCCCTCGAGGTCCCGGACATCGAAATACCTGCGGAACTCCCTCTCGCCGATGCCGGTCAGGGCCCTGAGCTTGGCCTCGACCGAGGCGCGCACCCAAGGCACGGCGTAGTATGCGAGCCGCCGATCCGCCCGGAGAAGCGCCGTCAGCCCGACGAAATGATCGTCGTGCGCGTGGGTGTGGAAGATCCCCTTGAGGTCTCCTATGCCGAGACCGACCGCCTCGAGGCTCGCCTCGATGTCCGGGCCCGCGTCGACGAGGTAGAAGTCTCCGCGGAAACAGACGAGGGAGGCCATGCAGGGTCTGTCCGGATCCCAGCCGTCCCCTTCGCCGATGTGCACGACCGAGAAGTAGTCGCGCGAGATCGCTCGGCGCGGAAGTTCATAGGGAAGCTCGCGCCCGGCCTGGCCGGGGTGGCCTGGGTCGAGGTCGACGCGAGCCGTCTGGCCCGCGTGCAGGAACTCGTAGCGATTCGCGCCCATCCTTCGCACGAAGGCCCCGCCGCGAAGCTCGATGGCGTGACCGTCGAAGATCCGGAGATCGAGGAGCTCCTCCGTCCTCTTGATCGAGCCGAAGGCGAACCAGAGCTTCATTCGCAGGAGCTCGGCCGCCCTGTCCCGGCCGAGGCCCGCGCCCTCGAGCTCCTCGATCGTGGACAGGCCGTAATTGCCGGAATAGATGTAGCGGCTCTGCGCTTCGACCTGATCCCGCATACCGATGATCATCGGGCGGATGCCCGTGTTGTTCGGATGCCCGGGTATGATCATGCCTTGGCGATAGAGCATCTGCAGGACGGGAAATTCGCCGAGATTGCGGAAGCGGCCTCCTTGAACCGGCAACTCGGAGAGGAGGATGGCGTTGGGACCCGTCTCGAAGGCGACTCCGTCCCGCCTAATCTCGCGCACCTGTCCGCTCTTCTTGAGGAATTTGACCGCGTTCTCGGGGCAGCCGCAGAGGACCGATAGCCCCGCTTCCGGCATCTCGACCAGGGACATCCCGTTCGCGAGAACCGTCTTAGTCATCGATTCCGCTCATTCGATTCTTGACTAGATCTTCCTCATCCATCCCCGCGCATCGGCGACGGCCCCGTACTGAATCCCCTTGAGCTCGCGCCCGAGCGCCGCGGTAAGCTCGCCCGCCTTGTCGCCGAAGACCGCTTTCCTGCCGAGGTGGGTGACGGACTCGACGAAGGTGACGCCCGCGGCCGTCCCGGTGAAGAAGACCTCCTTGGCGTCGGCGAGGACCTCCTCGATGGCTATCCTGCGCTCGCTGACCTTGACGCCCCGGGCGCGGGCGAGCTCGATGACGCTCTTCCGCGTTATGCCGGGAAGCACCGTGTCCCCGAGCTCGGGTGTGACGAGCTCGCCCGATTTCAGGAAGAAGAACGCGTTGCAGGACGAGCCCTCCTCGACATAGCGGCGATCGCGCGCGTCCAGGAAGAGGACCTCCATATAACCCGCGCTCTCGGCCTCCTTCTTCGCCAAGGCTGAGATGACGTAGTTGGCGTCGCACTTGATCCAGCCAGTGCCGTTGGGCGTGGCCCTGATCCGCCCGGAGGTGATCGCGGAGGAGGATCCCGGCTTGAAATAGGAACCAACCGGATTGGCGATGATGAACACGCTCGGCCTCTCGGAGATCCCGACGCCGATCCCGCCCTCGGCGTACGAGAAGGGCCTCAGGTAAACCGCGCTCGCGTCGACGAAGCCGCGTTGTTCCCATTCCGGCTCGTATGACGGCCTGAACCCGAGGGTCGCGTTGCGCGCCGTCACCTCCGTACAGGCCCGGACGAACATTTCCTCGGGAAAGCCCGGCATTCCGAGGCCCTTCATCGAGCTCGCGAACCGAGCGGCATTCTCGTCGGGGCGGAAGAGTTTTATCTCGCCCCCGATCCGGGGCCCCTTTTGGGGAAAGGCCTTGAGGCCCTCGAAGCAGCCCATGCCGTATTGGGTCGTATAGTTGACGAGGGGGACTCCCGCGAACTCGTTTCGGCGGGCGTTGAGCTCGCCGAGCTCCTCGGCGGACAGGGCCGCCTCCTCGGCGGGCGTCATGTGAGGCTGCTCGACGTATTCCTCGCTCCAAACGCCGCCGTTATAGCGGGCGCGATACGCTATCGGGTAGAGCGCCAGAGAAAAACCCATATATCCCTCCCTGATAGCATTACTTTATCGCCTAGGCGCGCAGGTGTACAAGCCGGCCCCTGTTGCCGCGGAGCGCGAGATCAGATACTGTTGCGTTGCGTCGAAGACGGGGAGAGCTATGCAAGGCCGTATACGCTACGTCCCGCGAAACGTCCGCTGGTTCAACAGGCTGATCCGCGCCACCTACTGCCTCTGGCTCCACCTGTTCTTCAGGGTCGAAGGCAGGAACGACCAGGTCGCCAAGGCCCTGAAGCCCCCCTTCATCCTCGTCTCGAACCACGTCACGGTCCTCGACCCCTTCATCTTGAGCACCTTCCTCCGCGAGCCCGTCTACTGGATAACGAGCGACGGCAATATGCGAAGCAGCCTCATGAGGGCCCTGCTCAGGCTGGTCGGATCGATCCCGAAGTCGAAATCCATACCCGACATCGAGACGGTCAACTGGACGGTCGAGATCATCCGCAGGCGCGGCGGTGTCGTCGGGATCTTCCCCGAGGGACAGCAGACCTGGGACGGGACCACACTCCCCCTCGTCCCCTCGACGGCCAAGCTGCTGAAGCTCCTCAAGGTGCCCGTGCTCGCCGCGGTCATAAAGGGGGGCTACTCCTCCCTCCCGCGCTGGACGAACGCTCGCCGTCGCGGCCGCATGGAAGTGGAATTCAAGATCGTCTTCGCGCCCGAAGAGCTCAAGCTGCTGGGAGCGGACGAGATACTCTCGAGACTCGAAACCGCCCTCTCCCATGACGAGGCCGCATGGCAGGAGGCGGCGCGCATGCCCTTCGAGGCCTTGAGGCGCGCGGAGCACGTCGAGCTGGGCTTGTTCATGTGCCCGAGCTGCGAAGCCGTGGGTGAGCTTCGCAGCTCGGGCTCTCGTCTTAATTGCCAAGCCTGCGGGATGGCGCTGAAGCTCGACTCCTTCGGTCGGATCAAGGTTCGCAAGGGCGAGACGCCGGTCTTCGCGACGATCAGGGATTGGGATAGGTGGCAGGCGATTGCCTTCGAGCGTCGGATACGATGGGAGGCGGCCGCTCGCCCCGATCGGCCCATCTTCTCCGATCCGGGGGCCCTGATCCTGAGAGGGCGCAAGATGAACCCCCTACGCAGGCTGCGCTCCGGTACCCTGATCCTCTATCCCGACCGTCTCGAGCTGGCGACCTTCCTGGGCGAGCGCCTGCGCTTCCCAGTAGCCGACATCGAAGGGATCGGCGTGCTCAAACGAAGCACTCTCGAATTCTACGTCGGCAAGAACCTCTACCAAACGCGTTTCGCCCTGAGTTCGGCCTCCGCTCGGAAATGGTCCGCGGCCGTCGAGATCCTGGCCCGGCGATCGGCGAAGCCCGACGCATCCTCGAATTGAGCGGCGGCCCCGCACCCTAAGGCGCACCCGGCATGTCTAACCTCGCGATAGGAGCCCATGAGATGACTACTTGCATCGAATGCGGAGCGGAAGCGGAAGGCGGAGACACGTGCCCGCGCTGCGGCGCCGCCCTCCCGGCCGACCGCGGGGCCAAATCGCTCGCGCTCGCGTCCAGGGTCCTTGGAGCGGGCTTCGCGCTGGCCGCGATGGTCGATCTCGTCGTCGACTTCACGAGGAACGGCGCCTTCGGATGGTCGCGGATCGGAGTCGCATCGTCGGCGGTCGCCTGGATCCTTATCGGCTTTCCGATGCTCGTCTATCGCAGGCCCGGGCTCTTCCTCCCCGTCATGGCCGCGGCGGCCCTCGTCTATCTTTGGCTGCTGGACGAGCTGACCGGGGCCAGTGGCTGGTTCATTTCCATCGCCTTGCCTATCGGCATCGCGGCGATGGCCTCCGGGGCGCTCTCGACCCTTCTCTGCCTCAAGGCGAAACGCCGCGGTCCCAATATCGCGGCCTTCATCCTCTTGGGCTCGACCCTCGCCTGCCTTTCCGTAGAGGGCATCCTATCGCTCCATGCCCGAGACTCCCTCTCGTTTTCCTGGTCGGCCATCGTGGCCGGCTCGGCCTTGCCCGTGGCGTTCCTCCTTCTGGGAATCCAGCAGCGGCTCAGGCAGTCGGATCAATCCTCCTTCGCGAATTCGTCGAGCAAGTAGCGGGCGACGGAGCCCTTGGGTGGTATCGATGGCAACTCCGCGGGCAGGCACCAGCGAAGCTCCCCTATCTCGACCCCGTCGGGCCTCGCCTCGCCTGAAGCCCATTCCGCGCGAAAGGCCACCATGAGCGAATCGGGGAAAGGCCAAGGCTGGGATTTCAGGTAGCGCAAATCGCGAATCTCGATGCCCGCCTCTTCCCTGACCTCGCGCGCCGCGGCATCTTCGAGGGTCTCGCCGGCCTCCACGAAGCCCGCGACGAGGCCGAAGAAGCCCGGCCGGAAGCGCGCGTTATGGGCGAGAAGGGCACGCTTACCCTTGCGGACCAGCACGATGACCGCCGGCGATATGCGGGGAAAATGCGCGCGGCCGCACGCCGAGCACTTGCGGCTCCCGGGATCCGCGCCATCTGTTTCCTCGTCCCGGAGGGGAGAGCCGCAGGCTCCGCAGAAGCGCGCCGTCTCGAGCCAGCGGAGGAGAGCCATTCCGCGCAATGCCGGCCTCATCGCCTCCGGGCTAAGCTCGGCCAGCGCCTCTCGAAGCGGCATCCGCCGGAGGCCGGCCGCGACGCCCGCCTGGGCACCTGCCTCGTCGAGCATCAATGCCGTGTAACGCGCCCCGCCCAGCTCGAATTCCCGGCGTCCTACGACCCCCATGCCCGCCGCCTCGGGCGCGGCGCCCGCGTCCTCGCATGGATGGACGGGGAGGAGGATGTCCTGCCCGGAGAAATAGAATCGCTTCATACTCTATGTCCTGCTCATTCCACGAGGCTTTTCGATTTCAGCAAATCGAAGACTTTCTGGCGTTCGGGGAGGTCCGGCTCCGCCAGGAGGGCCGAGGCCGCTTCCTTGTCGGAAAAGCCGGCATCGAGGGCGGTCTTGAGGGCGTCGAGTCCTTTCTCCGCGTCGTCCGCCACGACTAGTCGGAGACGCGCGAGAGAGAAGGCGGCGGAAGCCCGCTTGGGATCGGCTTTGAGAACTCCTTCGAGGGCATCCATCGCGTCGGAAAATCGCCTCGCCTTCTCGTAGAGCTGGCTCATCCGCTCGAGCGCATCCGCGTCCGTCTTGCCCAGGGTCTTGGCTCGTTCGTAGGCCCCGAGAGCCGCGATCTCCGATTCGCTCGGGCTCGCAGTGGTCGCAGTGGTCGCAGTGGTCGCAGTGGTCGCGGTTGCGGCGCGCCGATCGATGGCCCGGCCCAGGAGCAGAAAAGCCTGCCCGTCGTCCGGCTTGGCGGAGGTCAGTCGCTCGAGATCGGCTACGGCCGCGGACGCATCCCCCGAGGCGAGCTCGAGGAGAGCGGCGTTGTAAACGGCATCCGGCGCGAAAGTATCGAGGGACAGCAATTCGCGGTAGGTGCGGAGGGCGGCCTTCGCGTCTCCCTTTTTGTAGAGCGCGTAGGCGCGAGCGGCTATGATCTTGACGTTGCCGGGGTCTCGCGCCGCGAGGGCGTCGAGGGCCTTGAGAGCCAGATCGTAATCTCCGGACTCGGTGAGGGCGCGGGCGAGATTATAGGAAGCGCCCGCGAAGGACGAATCGAGGGCGAGGGCATGCGAGTAGGCCTGGCCGGCCTTCTTCCAATCCCCCTTCTCGAGCCAGGCGTTCCCGAGATCGAACCAATCCTTGGCGACCAGGCTCGGACCGGTCGACGCGCAGGCCGCGGCGAGAACGGCGAGGCTGAACAACATTGCGGCACCGATCAGCGTCGCGGCGATTGGGCCCCTGGCTCGCGCCCGTCTCATCGGACTCAGTCCCTCCTCGCCGGGACTAGGGGCATCAGGAGTATATCGAGGTCCTGCCCGGCCTGGAGTTCTTCGAGCTCCCGGCGGAGAGCCCCGATCGCGACGCCCTGGCCGAGTACCACGCTCGCCTTCAACCTGAAGAGGGGGGCTCCGGTGAGCGGAGCGCGCTCCGTCCTGGTCTCGAGATCCTCGATGTTTATTCCGTACTTTCGGAGGACTGCGCTTACCGAATGCAGGATTCCCCTCCCGTCGAGCGAGACGGTCTCGAGTACATAAGGCCTTCCGCGCTCGAGGGCCACGCTCTCCCGCGTGGGTTCGACGCCCAGCTTGAGCGAGAGCCGGGCTTCGATCTCGCCGATCCGGGAGATCAAGGCGTCCAGAGCCTGGGACTCCATCGAGACGAGCATCATCACGGCGAATTCGCTGCCCAAAACCGCCATCTTGCTCTCTTCGATATTACCGCCGCCTTCGGACACCAGGCCTGAGAGATCGTCGACAATCCCCACCCTGTCCGCGCCGATGGCGGAGAGTACCGCGTATGATTTGCCCATGAGAGCATTCTGCCACGTATGGTTAGGGCGAGGCAATCGCTCCGCCGAAGAGAGCTTCCGCCGAGAGGATTCGCGCTGATTCGGGAGGACAAGGGGCCACCCCCATGATAAAATCGCCCTACCATGAAACGCGCGCCGATCGCCATATCCTGTCTCGCGCTGTCCGCCGCCTTGTGTCTGGGCCTGCTCGGCTGCGATCAATCGGGCGGGAAGCCCCGGATCGGAGTCGCGCTGTTCAGCGTCGACGACAGCTTCGTCGGGGCCGCCCGGCGCGCCCTCGAGGCCGAATCGACGGGCAAGGCGGTCCTATCCGTCCTGGACGGCCAGAACCAGCAGCGGATCCAGGACGAGCAGGTCGATGCGCTCCTTCTCGATAAGGCCAAGGCCATCATCGTGAACCCCGTCGACCTCTCCGTCGTAACATCCCTGGTCTTCAAGGCCAAGGCCGCGGACGTGCCGGTCGTCTTCTTCAGCCGCGATCCCTCGACCGTAGCCATCAACATGTGGGACAAGGCATATTTCGTCGGCGTCAAGACCGAGGAGGCGGACGCCCTCCAGGTCCAGATCCTCGCGGATTACTGGAAGACCCACCCCGAGGCGGACAAGGACCAGGACGGCAGGATCGAGTACGTCCTCGTCAGAGGCGATTCCGATCACGAGGCAGCGCTCGTCAGCGCCGCGAACAGGCAAAAGGCCTTCGACGCGGCCGGCCTAAAAGCGGTAAAGCTCACGGAGGTGAGCGCCGACTGGACGAGAGTCGAAGCCCAGCAGAAAATGGCCTCCGTGATCGCCACATTCGGCGCCAAGCGAATAGAGGCGGTGCTCTGCGCCAACGACGAGATGGCCCTCGGCGCCATCGAGGCGCTGAAAGTCGCCGGATACTTCAAGGCGAACGGCGGCGACTTCGTCCCCGTGGTCGGAGTGGACGGTACTCGCTTCGCGCTCGACGCCATTGCCGACGGCAGTCTCCTCGGGACGGTCCGCGGCGACGCGGCCAGCCAGGGCAGGGCCGCCTTCGACCTCGCGTACGCCCTCGCCACAGGGAAAGACCCGGGCGCCGCGGGCTGGGCGCTTTCGGATTCGAAGTACGCCTTCGTCCCCCGCCAAAAAGTCACGCGCGAGAATCTGAAGGAGTTCCAGAGCCAATGAGCCGGCCCTTCCCCGAGACCGAGAGTAGGCGGGATGCTTTTGTTGCCCGCGGGGCACGCGCGTCGCTATTATTGGGGTATGAATATGGAACTCGGGGGCATTGCCGGACATTTGGCCCGACCCGGGGGTAGCGGCCCTTGGCCCGCCCTCATAGTCATTCACGAATGGTGGGGACTCGACGACCAAACCCGGAGGATCGCCGACCGATTCGCCGGAGCGGGATATCTCGCCTTTGCGCCCGACCTGTTCGGAGGCGAGTTCGCAGCCTTGGGAGATAATGCGAAGGCCACCAATCTCGTCCAGAAGTACGCGGCGACGGCCGGCCAAAGCCTTGTCGCCATATACGACGCCCTGAGAGAATTGCCCGATGCGGGAGCGAAGGTCGGCAGCGTGGGCTTCTGTTTCGGCGGAAGGATGTCCCTCCTCCTCGGCATGAATCGGCCCTTGGACGCAGTATGCACCTTTTACGGCGGGGGCATGCAGGCGCTGTTCGACGAGCTCCACAGGCTGAAGGCCCCGGTCCTCGGGCTGTTCGGAGACGCGGACCTTTCGATCCCCGCGGGGACTATCGAGAAATTCGGCCAAATACTCGCCAAGAACGGGAATGTCCACGAAATCAAGGTCTATCCCGACTCGGGGCATGCCTTCTTCCGCGACGCCGATCCCCAGGCTTACAGGCCCGCCGCCAGCGAGGACGCATGGCGAAAAGCGACGGGATTCTTCGCGGCCCACCTTCGGTAGCAGGCGCGGCGAGGTCGGCTCGTTCCTCGACTCGCAGGCCCCCGGCCGGGTCGGCGGAAAAAGGAACCTGAGCTCCTCACGCCGCGCGGAGGTATCAGGATGAAGGCGATAGTCGTCAGAGAGTACGGAGATCCGGAAGTCATGCGAATCGACGAGACTCGGAATCCGGTCCCGGGAGGCGGGCAGGTCCTAGTCCGCATCGTCGGGGCGGGAGTCAATCCCGCCGACACCTACTCGCGCAGCGGAAACTCGGCCGCCAAGCCTCCGCTGCCCTTCACTCCGGGTACGGACGGAGCGGGGCCCGTGGATTCGGTGGGGCCGGGCGTTACGAGCGTAAAGCCCGGCGATCGCGTCTACGTCGCCCGGAGCCTGAGCGGCACCTACGCGGAATACGCACTTGCCCTCGAGTCCCAGGTTCATAGGCTTCCCGAAGGAATATCCTTCTCCCAAGGCGCGGGAGTCTTCGTTCCCTACGCCACCGCCTATCGCGCGCTGACGCATTTCGCGCGAGCCCGCGCGGCCGAAACGATCCTGGTGCATGGGGCGAGCGGTGGTGTAGGCATCGCGGCCCTGCAGTTCGCCAATGCCGCCGGCATGAAGGTGATCGGTACGGCGGGCAGCGCGAGGGGTCGCGAGCTCGTCCTGCGCGAGGGGGGGCATCATGCGCTCGACCACGGAGAGAATGGCTACAGGGACGAGGCGCTGCGCTTGACGGGAGGGAAGGGGTTCGACGTCATCCTGGAGATGGCCGCCAACGCGAATCTTGGGGCGGACCTGCGGATGCTCGCTCCGCGGGGACGCGTCGTGGTCATCGGAAGCCGCGGGGAGACTACCGTCAATCCCCGCGATCTGATGTTCCGGGATGCCGCGGTATTCGGGATGCTCCTATGGAATATCCCGGACGAGGATGAGGCCAGCGCCCATGCCGCCATCGCCGCGGGGCTCGGGAGCGGAATCCTGCGGCCGGTGGTGGGGACCGAGCTTCCGCTGGCCCGGGCCTCCGAGGCCCATCGCAAAATCCTGGAACCCGGAGCCTACGGCAAGATCGTCCTGCTACCGTAAATCCCGAGGGGCGGCGGGGCGCGGCAACGCTCCCGCCTTATCCCTATCTCCTGAGCACAGTCGCCTCGATCGTGCGCAGCTGCGATCGATAGAGCCCGGTGACGTTGGAGCCGTAGTCCGCGATGAGCTGGAGGATGTCGCGAGGCCTCTCGTCCTCGTCGCGGCCGTTGATGCGGTCGCCCGCGTCCCCGAGGCCCGGCATGATGTAGGCGCGCTCGTTGAGCATGGGATCCATCCACAGCGTATACACGGTCGCGTGCTCGACCGCGCGCGTTATGCGCAAAGCCCCCTTGAGGGCCGAGATGACATTGAGGCACTTGACGGATTTCGGCTTGATGCCGAGATCCAGGAGATACCTGACGACGGTGACCATGCTTCCGCCGGTGGCGTTCATCGGATCCGCGAAGATCAGGTCCTTGCCGTCGAGCTCTTCGGGCTTGAAGTAGGAGCGCTCCAGATCCATGATATACTCCATATCCATTTCGCTCTTCGTGTCGTCGCGCTTGATCTTGAAGAGGGCGAAGGGCGTAACATAGCCGGAAGAGGAATATTCCTGGATCTCCTTGGACATGATGATCGAAGGGAGGAGGGCGCCGCGAAGCATGACGCACATGACCGAACTCTCGATCGCGGCGTCGACATTGGGAATCTTGTGCACCGCGTAGTTCTGGACGGGGACGGTCACCGGCGTCTTGACGATGAGGTGGTTCTTGTCCGGCCGCGGGGCTCCCGAGGCCGAAGGGCCCGAGGCTCCGAAGGCGAGATTGAACAAGAGTTCGTAGGCTCGCTGAATATAGTAGACGAATTCCTGGCGGCCCGTGCGCACGTCGCGGAGCTTGGCGATCAGGCGGCTTGCTTCTCCATGGCTCTCGGGCGGCGTGACGAAGGAGTAGACCTGGATGCCCCTCTCGTCCCTGCAGATATCCTGCATGAGGGAGCCCATATCGTTGTAGAGACCGATGAGACGCTTCTCCTCCGCGCGCCGCGCGCCGTCGGTGCCGGCCGCCGAGAGGATGTCGAAGGAAGCCATCGCCTCGCGGTATCGGGCGTCCATCCGGGCGAGGGAAGCCTTGTCCGCGGCGGTGAAGAACCCGTCGAGGTCCTTCGCCTTCAGCACGATCTTGCTCATTTCTTTATGATCTCGCCGAAGCTGCCGTTGCCTATGCCCACTGCGTTGCCTTCGTCGAAGTCGAGATGGCACTCGAGCGCGTAGCTCGCGCTGACCCTGCAGACGACGTTGTCGAACACGGCGCCGCGCTCCCCGGCGATGCGGAGGCCGACGAGCTCCTTGTCCTGTACGCCGTAGCGCGCCGCCGCCTCGGGGTCGAAATGGATATGGCGCTTCGCGATGATGAGGCCGCGCTCCTTCTTCAGTGTCCCCGCGGGGCCGACGATCTCCATGGGGAAGGAGCCGTCCAGTTGGCCGGACTCGCGGGTCGGACAGCCGGGCACGCCCAGCTTGAACTGGTCGCTGGCGAGAATTTCGCACTGCGTCTCTTTGCGCTCGGGGCCGAGGATGCGAACGCCGTCGAATTGTCCCTTGGGGCCCTTGATCGTCACTGTCTCGGCGGAGGCGAACTGGCCGGGCTGGATGAGGTCTTTGGTCTTGGTCAGACTGTGCCCTTTTCCGAACAACGCCTCGAGGTCCTCTTTCGAGACGTGGATGTGGCGATTGGACAAATTGATCAGTACGCGGGTTTCGGGCATGAGAAAACCTCCTGGAGTATCCGTAAATCGGGGCGCTGATTTGTAAGCGGGATACGGCCAACAATAATCGGCTCGGGCGGCCAGGGTCAAGCGCTTGCGCGGGGACCATGCAGGTTCTATATGGAAGAAAGAAGAGAAGACTAGATTCTACATTGACACTAGGTTCTATATATACTAGTACTGCGTTAACATCAAATGGAAGGGTGATAATGTCCATCAAATTCGCGATTCTAGGCTTTTTAAGCTGGAAGTCATTTTCAGGCTATGAATTGAAGAAGATCTTCGCCGACGCTCTTTCGTTCCATTGGTCGGGGAACAACAACCAGATATACGGAAGCCTCGTCGAACTGCACGGATCGGGAGCGGTGAGCATCGAAGTGCAGCAACAGGAGAAATACCCGGCGCGGAAGGTCTACACAATAACCGAGCAGGGTCGAGCCGAACTCCGAACCTGGCTGCTATCCGAGCCCGAGCTACCTATCGTCCGAAGCCTCGCCCATATACAGCTCGCATGGGCCGAAAGCCTTACGAGCGAGGAACTGGAAGGCCTTCTGGCTTCCTACGAAAGCCAGCTCGCCGACCAGGCGATCATGTGCCGCGAAACGATACGCCGCGCGAGCTCAACCAACCCGGGAACAGGCATCCCAGAGCGAAGCGAGCGCGAAATACTCATATGGCGCAGCATCGACGAGAACCGCGCCGCCTTTTTTGAGAATGAGCGGGCCTGGGTCCGATCGCTGAGGGCGAAGCTCAGGGAATTGCAATGAAGGAGCGGCCCGTATTCAAATCTTTTGTGGGGCGAAACTCGGTCCTCTCGGCCATAAGGTTGGGCGAGCTCTCCCACCTCGGCCTGTGGACGCGGGCCGCCGGTTTCCTCGATCAGGTCGAAGTCAGGTAATCGGGAAGCTCGACGAGGCCGCGTATGCGCGGGAGGCCTTCGCTCGCGAAGCGGTCCGCCTCGTCGACGAGGATGCCGCGGCCCCCTAAGTCGAGAAAGCCGCGCACATATCTGGGCATGTCGTCGACGAAGAAAGTCTCTTCGATCTCGACCCCCGAGGCTTCGCAGGCCCTGCGATAGGCTTCGGCATGGGGCTTGCCCCGGAGGCCGTTGAAGCGTATGTCATAGATGGCCGCGAATCGGTCGGCCACGCCCAGCTTGCGCAGGACGCGATGGGCGTGCTCGGAGGGGCTATTGGTGAGAACGGCCTTTGGAAGATCCAGGGCGTCGAGGGCGCGCACCAGCTCGGGATCCGGCTCGAGGCAATACTCTTCTCCTTCGGGATGCACGGCCGCGAAAAAGGATTCGGGGTCGGTGAAGCCTTGCTCGACGGTCAGCCATTCGAGCGTCGTCCCGTAGTTCTTCGCCCTTTCGCGGCGCAGGGCCAAGGCTGCGCGAGTCGAAATCCCCAGATAGCGAGCCACGAAGCCGTTCATGCGCTCGACGATGTCGTGGTCCATGCCCCGCGATTCGGGATAGAGCGTATTGTCGAGATCGAGGAGGAGAAGGCTGAGCATGAAGCTTAATAGCACGTTCGAAGGCCGGGGGACAACCGGGCGACGATTGACAACTCCCATACCCGAGCCGGATACTCCTCGGCGTGCCGACGAGGAACCTGGTCTATGAAGCCCTCGCCCTCCGCGCGAGGGAAAGTCCGGGCGGGTCCCGCATACTCACCCTGATGACGGCGGAAGCTGGTCTCGTCGATGTCTTCATCTTCGGCGGTCCCAAGTCGAAACTGCGCTCCATCGCTTCGCCGTATGCATCGGGCAGGGCTTTCGTCTATTTCGACCCCGTCAAGGACTTCCAGAAGCTCTCCGATTTCGAGGTCCGAGACTCCTATCCTGCGCTCCGGGACGAGCTGGAGCGCCTTTGGGCGGCAGGGCTGGTGGCCGAGCTGCTCATGAAGACATCGGGCGGAGGCGGCGATTATCCCCTCGTCCTCGATCTCGCCGCAGGCTGCCTCGAGGCCTTGGATCGAGGGGGCCGCGCCGGGGAAGCCGATGGCGGCGCCGCGACGCCTGTCCTCGCTTTCATTTGGCGTCTGCTTTCGCTCATCGGCGTCGGACCGGACCCTGGCGCCTGCGCGCTCTGCGGATCGGAACTGAAGCCCGCTTCCGGCGGAGCCTTCTCCTTCGTCCGCGAGGGCTTCCTCTGCCCCGCTTGCGCCGCGCGCGAGGGCAATGCCTACCAAACGAGGGGAGAATCGACCGATCTCGGCTCGAGCCAGGGCGACGCTTCGCGTTTCCTGGGTGGCGGGGGGCGGATACTGCGTCTGGGGCCCGACGCTTTCCGATGGCTCGAGCGGGCTTCGACACTACCCTTCGCCCAGGCCGCAAGGTCGGCGATAGCGCCCGACTGCCTCGAATCCCTCAAGGCCCTGATATTCGGCCTTGCTCGTAGCGCCGTCGAAGCCCCGCTTGCCTCCTTTTCACGCGGGGCGGGGCTGCTATGAGATGCTTCATCGCCTTGCCCCTTCCCGAGGCTGCACGCGAAGAGCTCGCGAGAGGCGCTTCGAGCCTTCGCCGCAGCATCGAGCCGTCTTCGCAACCGCAGTTCCAGACCTACAGGCTCTCCTGGGCAAAGCCCGAAGGCTATCATGTCACCCTCGCCTTCTTGGGCGAGATCGAGGGTCGGGCGGCCGAAGTCGCCGCGTCTTCCCTCCATGCAGTCGCGGGCACCGGACGCATCCCCTTCTCTTTCTCCGGGTTGGGCGCCCTCCCTTCGACGGGGCGCCGGCGCGTCCTGATCGCGGGAATAGACGAAGGGGGACGCGCGCGGGAGCTCTGGCGTCGACTCGACGAAGCGCTGGCGGAGGGCGCGTCGAAAGCCGGGATCGCGCCCCTCGTCTCTGGATCGCCGAAGGCGCGGGCCTTTAGGGCGCATGCGACTCTCGCCCGTCTCTCTTCCGGCGCCCTAAGGCTCCCCGCCGGGACCTTCGGGGATATCCGGCTCGAAGGGGCTTGGACATTCGAACGCTGCACACTGTTTATGTCCGAGCTTCGAAGCGCCGGAGCGGTGTATACTGAGTTGGAGCGCGTCGCTCTCTAGCGGACTTTCGGGGAGCCGAATGCAATTCATCCCCGGTTCGAGAAGGCCGGCGACGTTTTGAAGCGCGCAGACTGAACCTGCGCGTTGAAGCTAGTTTGAGAGGGATAGCCATGCGCGCAGTCGACGTGATCATGAAGAAGCGAGACGGAGCGGAACTCTCCCGCGAGGAGATCGCATCCCTCATCGACGGATACGTTTCAGGCTCGATTCCCGATTACCAGGTATCGGCTTGGACCATGGCGGTCTTCTTCAAGGGGATGAGCGCCCGCGAAACCGCCGACCTGACCGACGTAATGCTCCGTTCGGGCAAGGTCATGGATCTGTCGGGGATGGCGGGCCCCTTCGTCGACAAGCATTCGACGGGCGGAGTCGGGGACAAGGTGTCCCTCGTCTTAGCTCCTATGGTCGCGGCCTGCGGGATCAAGGTGCCCATGATGTCGGGCAGGGCGCTCGGGCACACGGGCGGCACCCTCGACAAGCTCGAGGCCATCCCCGGCTACCGCACGAGCCTGTCCGAGGCGGAATTCCGCGAGTTCATAGGCAGAGACGGCTTCGCGATGACGGGCCAGACCTCGGAGACGGTGCCCGCTGACAAAAAGCTCTACGCTCTCCGCGACGTCACCGCGACCGTCGAGTCCATTCCCCTCATTACGGCCTCGATCCTTTCCAAAAAGGCGGCCGAGGGCGCGGAGGCCCTCGTCTTCGACGTCAAGTCCGGCCCCGGAGCTTTCATGAAGACCGCGGAGGACGCCGAGGCGCTCGCGCAGAGCCTCGTGAGCACCGGCACGGCCATGGGTAAACGAGTAGTCGGCGTCATAACCGACATGACCGAGCCTCTCGGGCTAAAAGTAGGCAACTTCTTCGAGGTCGAGGAGAGTCTCGACTGTCTCGAGGGCGCGGGCCCCGACGATCTCATGGAAGTGACGTATCGCCTGGGCGCCTGGATGCTCGTCGCCGGCGGAGCGGCCATGACCCTGCAGGAAGGGGAACGACGTTGCCGGGACGCGATCAGGCTCGGCATAGCGCGCGATCTTTTCCTGGCCAACGTCCGCAGCCAAGGCGGCCGGGTCGATCGCCTCTTCGAACTCCGCGGTCGCTGGAAGGCCAGGGATTCCTACGAGATACTCGCGCCCGCGTCGGGTTTCATCGCGGGTATCGATGCGTACAAGATAGGTCTCGCGGGCGTATACCTTGGCGTCGGGCGCAATAGGACCACCGACCCCGTATTCCCCGACGTCGGCTTCGTTTTCAAGAAAAAGGCCGGCCACGAGGTGACGGCTGGCGAGCATATTTGCACGATCTACGGCAAGGATGCGGCGGCGATAGAGTCTGCCCTCCCTCTGGCCGTTTCCGCGTTCTCGATATCGCCCTCCCCTCCCTCGATCCGCCACATCATAATAAAGGAAATAAGCGCGCTATGAAGGCTTACGTATGAACTGGAACAAGAAGGAAGTCTCGCCTCAATCGGTCAAGGAGCTCTCGACTCGCTACGGCCTCGACCTCCTCACGGCCTCCATCCTGGCGCGACGCGGCATCACCGAACCGGCCGAGCTCCTATTCTACCTCGAGGATGATCCCCGCTACCTGCGCAATCCCTTCCTATTCGTTCAGATGGAAGATGCGGTTGATCGCATCCTTATGGCCGCCGACGAGGGCGAGAAAGTGCTCGTCTTCGGCGATCGCGATACGGACGGCGTCACGAGCACCGTTCTCATGGTGGAGTCACTGCGAGAAGCGGGGATCGAGGCTGGTTGGCGCGTTCCCCTCGCTCGAGAGGCTTATGGCCTCTCGATGGCGGCGGTCGAGGAGTTCGCGGCCGATGGCGGCACGCTGATCCTGACGGTCGACTGCGGCATCTCCAACCACGCCGAGATCGAGCGCGCGGCCGAGCTCGGCGTCGACGTCATCGTGGCGGACCACCACCGACTCCAAGCCGGCGATCCTCCGCCCGCCCTTGCGGTCATCGATCCCAAGCTGCCGGACTCGGGTTACCCTTTCCGCGATCTGGCCGGCTGCGGGGTCGTCTACAAGCTCGCTTCGGCCCTCAAGCTCGCTCGGACCGGCATCTACAAGCAGCAGATCGCCCTGCTCAACGTGAAGCCCGTCAATGACGCATACGCAGTAGAGGCAGTGCGGCTCTCCAACCTCGTCGAGACGGGAAGGATCCGCGAGACTGTGGTGCCCGGCATGCTGGACCTCGGACGCACCCGTCTCGTCCCCTTCCTCCAAGATAGACAGATCTTCGTCTGGGACGGCGGGCTACAGCGTCGCCTGCTCGAGAAGGCTCTCGGTAAAGGAGCGGAAGTCCTCTTTTACGACCTCGCGCCGGACGCGGGCGAGTACATAGCGCAAACGAAGGGCCAGAGTCTGCTTAGGCTGAAGGAGCTCTCCAAGATCGGGCGATATGCCAGCGGCAGCCTCGAGGAGATCGATGTCCTCGAGAACCTTTTCGTCTCCTTCGCCCTCAAGAAAGCGGACTGGTTCGGCGACGACGACCTAGAGCGGCTCCAGCTCGTCGCGCTCGGCACGATCGCGGACCTCATGCCCCTCCGCGACGAGAACCGAATCCTCGTGCGCCGCGGACTCGAGGCCCTCAACCGGAAGCCCCGAAGCGGACTCTCCGAGCTCTTGCAGAAAGCCAACCTCCTCGGCAAAAAACTGGGCGCGGGCGATATCGCCTGGCAAGTCACGCCCGTCGTCAACGCGGCGGGAAGAATGGGGGCGGCCGACAAGGCGGTGTCCCTCTTCTCGGCGGGGACCAGGCCCGAGCGTGAAGCTTACGCCGACGAAGTCATCCGGATGAACGTCGAGCGCCGGCGGCTCGGCGGCGAGACCTGGGACGCTATCTATCCGGCCGCCCGCGATAGCTTGGCCCCGCGCGGAGACAAGCTGGCCGTTGTCGGGTCGGCCGAGGTTTACAGGGGCATCACCGGCCTCATCGCCTCCAAGATGACGGGAGTATTCAAGGTCCCCGCTATTGTCGCCTCCTTCCAGGAGGACGGCACGGTCGTCGGCTCCATCCGCTCGGTGCGGGGCTTTCCGACCTCCTCCTTCCTCGAGGCCTGCGCCGACCTGTTCATCGACTACGGCGGGCACGACGCGGCTGCCGGCTTCAGTCTCGACATGAAGGATTGGCCCGAGTTCGAGTCGCGGACGATCGCCTATTCCCAGGCTTTGGAGCTCGAAGACGGGGAGGAGAGCATCGAGATCGACGCCGAGCTCCCCCATGACTACCTCAAGCCCGACCTCGCGGACATCTCGGAGCGTTTCGAGCCCTTCGGCGAGGCCAACGAGCCCCTCGTGTTCCTGGCGAGGGACGTGCCTATAGCCGACGCGCAGCTCGTCGGCAAGAAGGACCAGAATCATTTGAAGCTCACCCTGGATTTCGGCAAACATAAATGGCCCGCCCTGTTTTGGGACGGCGCGAAGCGGCTCCAGCGGGACTTCGCCTTCGATTACGACAGCAAGACGGGCGATCGCATCGACCTCGTCTTCAAGGTCACCATCAATCGTTTCAACGGTATGGAGACTCCCCAGCTCGAGGTATTCGACGCCCGACGGACTACTTGACGGAAAGCGCGGGTATTAAGTAAGGTACGAGTATCGTTAGGACTTTCCCCGGTTGTGTAATGGTAGCACAGCAGACTCTGGATCTGTTTGTGGGGGTTCGAATCCTCCCTGGGGAACTCTCGATGTTGGGATGCTCCGCCGAGGTTGTCCAGGCTGGGTCGCTGTACGGGCCAGCCTATTCCGAAGGGGATGTCGGGGCCTTCCCCGCGCAGGGAATCATCGGTAGGCCATGGAATCCGCTTTGCGGATTACTTGAAGATAAGCGGGCGGTTTCCCGCAGGCCGGGAAACCGCCTCGTGAAAGAAACGATCTCGCGGAGATCGTTTCTTTCACGAGGCCCCTTCGTCTATCGGTTAGGACAAAAGATTCTCAATCTTTAAAGAGGAGTTCGACTCTCCTAGGGGCTAAACGAAGGACCCGGCTTTGCAGCCGGGTCCTTCGTTTAATAAGACGCTAGGAGAATCGAACTCCGCAGCCGCTGTCCCGAGCGAGGCACTTCAACGAGGTCTGAAGGCCTGCGTATGGCCGCTTGCCGCCCCTATGGCCCAAATGCGCAAGCAGAGTCCCTGCCAGGAAGCCGAGCACGGTCTCCAATACCCCTCCGCCTATGGCCAGGGATTTGTCTGAAACAAGGTAACAATGGTCGCGTTCGAATCGTGGATCCACATCGCCGATCTTGAGGCCCGCGTCCACCCATGCACCGGTCCGCACGAGACCGCGCAGCACGCCGTCCAATCGGGAACGGACCTCGTGTACATCGACCATGGCCACGACTTGGCCGAGCGAGACGCCCTCACCGATCTCGACCAGGCCTCTAATCCTACCGGAAACGGGAGCGCGCAAAAGACGCTCTACTGTCCTGCCGCCGATTTCGCCGGGGATGCCGGTATCGGGCTCGGCGGAGCCCTCGAAGATCGGCCTGCCGAGATCATGGCCGCGGTTGGTCTCGATCACGACGTGGCAATCCTTCCCCGCGCTGAATCCCGGTCCGAGAGCCACGACGAGCGGCGCGTCGGACATGCTCGTGCCGGTATTGCGCTTGGCCATGATAGCGTCGATCATGGCCGCGGGGTTCAGCGGGGATCGGCATCGGGCTTCCGGATCGATCATTACCGGAATGGCCCTCTCCGCTCCCCGCAATTCCAGGAGCCGCAGCGCTTCCTCGGGGCCATCGACGCGGACGGCGGGAACGCCTTCGACCTGAACGCGTCCGGCATTGACGGCCTCGCCGAAGGAAACGGTGCGGCGCACCATGAGGGGATTCGGAAGCTCGGTCATCGCCACGGGAAACCCGCTTCGGAAGAGTCTGATCGCCACGCCCGAAGCTAAATCGCCGCCGCCCTTTATCAGGATAGGGGCTTTGCCCAGGTCGATCACTCCGGATCCCCCCGCCTCTTTACTGAGACAAAAGCCCCCATTATCGCATCGCGATCGATGGGCAACGAAAAAAAACGAAGCCCCACGGCGTTGTAGATGGCGTTGGCGATGGCCGGGGCCGTGGGGATCGACGTAATCTCCCCCACTCCTTTTGCGCCGAACGGCCCCTCGCTCGTCGGGTGCTCGACAATGATCGAGGTGATGCGCGGAGTATATGAAATATCGGGGATCTTGTACTTGGCGAGATTATCGCTCTTCACGTAGCCGTCTTCGACGACGAAGCGCTCGGTCAGGGCGTAGCCGATGCCCATCATTACGCCTCCGTCGATCTGGCCTTCGACGGCCATGGGATTGATGGCCCGGCCGACATCATGCGCGGCGATCACTTCCAGGACGCGAACGAGTCCCGAATCGGTATCCACTTCCACATGCGCGGCCTGCGCCCCGTAGCCGAAGGAGAAGTGGCTGTCTCCGATCTCGCCTAGGCCGACCGTGCGGGGAGGAACGTAGAGATACTTCGCGTTCGTCGCCAAGCCTGCGTCGAGGGCGAGGGCGATGGCGTCGGGAAAAGCGATCTTACGGCCGCTGGCGTCCTTGCCTATCACGCTTGCGACGAAGCTATTCTCGAAAGCCAGCGATTGCTCGGAGCAATCGAGCGCCCGGGCGGCCGCGCTCGCGAGGCTGGCCCGCACCATGGACGCCGCCGCCCGAGCGGCGTTCCCTGTGACGAAGGTGTGCCGCGACGCGGTCGTCGCGCCGGCGTCGGGCGTCAGGGCGGTGTCTCCTAGGATCACATCCACTTGGTCCGCGCCGATGCCGAGCACTTCGGCCGTGATCTGGCGCAGGACCTCATCGTGGCCCTGCCCTATCTCGGCGGCGCCGGCGCGGACGAGGACGCGGCCGTCGGGGCGCGCCTCGACGATCGCCTCCGAACTGTCCGGCAGTCCGTTGCCGAGGCCCACGTTCTTGTATGCCGCGGCCATTCCCCAGCCTCGATGGAGGTTGGGCGGCAGCGGGTTCTCTCTCTCGATTCCGGACTCGCGCTCCCGCGCCGCCTCGACCCGCGATTCGACCTCATCGAGGCAATCGAGAAGCCCCACGCTCTCGGTCAGCACCTGGCCCGTCGAAGTCGTGGCGCCCACTCTCAGCGCGTTGATGCGGCGCATTTCGGCGGGCAGGATACCCAGACTCTCGGCCACGATGTCCATTTGCGTCTCTGCCGCGAAGTGGGCCTGGGTCACGCCGAAACCCCGGTAGGCGCCCGCCGGAGGATTGTTCGTGTAGACGGCATAGCACTCGACCGCCACGTTGGGAACTGCGTACGGTCCGATGCTGTGAGTCGCCGCGCGCGTCATCACCGGCACTCCCAGCGAGGCATAGGCTCCGGTGTCCCCGATGATGCGCGCTCTTTGGGCGAGGATGCGCCCGTCTCGAGAGGCCCCGGTCTTCAAGGTGATGATGGTGGCGTGTCGCTTGGGGTGCACGCGCATGGACTCAGGCCGACCGAGCACCATCATCACCGGCCGTCTGGTCACGCGCGCCAGCAGCGCCGCATGGATCTGGCAGCAAATGTCTTCCTTGCCGCCGAAGGCGCCTCCAGTCGGCATGTGCACGACGCGGACCTGCTCATCCATAAGCGCGAGGCTCGCGGCTATCTGCTCGCGGTCCTCGAAGGGTACTTGGGAGCCAACGTACACTACGACACCGTCGTTCTCGGGATCCGGTTCGGCCAAGGCTGCCTCGGGCTCCAGGAAGGCATGTTCGCCGAAGGGAGTGCGATAGGTGCGTTCTACGATGAGATCGGACTTCTCGAAGCCGGCTTCGATATTTCCCTTCGAGAATTGTATATGCATGAGCACGTTGCCGTTCTCGTGCACCCGCTCGGCGCCGGCCTCGAGACCGGCTTCGGGGTCCGCGACGACGGGCAGGGGCTCGTACTGGACTTCGATGGCCGCGAGAGCCGCCTCGGCCTGAGTCTCCGTATCGGCGGCGACTATCGCCAGGGAGTCGCCGACATAGCGCACCTTGTCGTAGGCGATGACCGGCCAATCCTTCTGCATCATGCCGTGGTTCTTGGCGCCGGGCACATCGGCGGCCGTCAACACTGCGACGACGCCCGGCAGGGCGCGGGCGTGGGAGACATCGACCTTGAGCACGCGGGCGTGCGGATAGGCCGAGCGAAGCGCTCGCGCGTGGAGCATGCCCGGTCGCCTCATGTCGCCAGTATAACGGTCCTCGCCCGTCACTCGCGCATACGATTCCCTGCGGGGCAGGCTTCTCCCGACGACATTGAGTTTGAGCCCGGCTCGCCGGATGTAGGGACTCGGGCCGACTTGCGTCGCGACGCGGGTCGACTTCCGCCCGGCGGTCGCGGCCCCTTCGATCGGCCGCGGCTCGGTCGCGCGACCCGCAAGCTCGTCGGCCGCCGCTCGTATCGCGGCGATGATCTTCACGTAGCCGGTACAGCGGCATAGATTGCGTTTCAGCGCCTCCTTGATCTCATCGTCCGAAGGCTGGCTTACGCGATCGAGGAGCGCCTTCGCGGACATGATCATGCCCGGCGTACAGTAGCCGCACTGCACGGCGCCCAATTCGGCGAAGGCCCGCTGCAGCGGATGGAAAGTCCCGCCTCGCGCGAGGCCTTCGATCGTCTCCACTCGCCTGCCATCGGCGCGCGCGGCCCTGTAGATGCATGCGCGAACGGCCTCGCCCTCCACGATGACGGTGCACGCGCCGCAGTGACCTGAGCCGCAGCCGTTCTTGGTGCCAGTCAGGCCGAGATGGTCCCGCAAGGCCTCCAAGAGGAAAGCCTTCGAGTCCAGTTCGAGTATATGCCATTCATGGTTGACCTGAACGCGGATCGAAGCGGGAGGCATGGCGCCCTACAGCTTTCCCATGGCACGCAAGATGCGCTCCGGGCTCATCGGAAGCTCGTCGATCCAGACTCCCACCGCGTCATGAATGGCCGCCCCGATAGCACCGGGCGTCGGCAGCATGGTCATCTCGCCGACGCCCTTTGCGCCGAGGGGTCCGGAGAGGTCCGGCTCTTCGACTACGACGGGAACGATCTCGGGCGCGTCGAGCGCGGTGGGAACCATATACGCCGCGAGGGTCGTAGCCCTCGGACGACCGTCCTTCAGCGGGTAGTCCTCGGTCAGGCTGTAGCCTTGGCTCATGAGGTAACCGCCTTCGATCTGGCCCTCGACATTGGTCATGTTGATAGCCCGACCGACGTCGTGCGCGGCTACGACTCGCAGTACCCGCACATCGCCCGTATCCGGATCAACTTCCAGCTCGACGACCTGGCAGCCGAAGCCATAGCCGAAGCTCGGCCGCGCCGTCTGTCCGTTCGAATCGAAAGGGAAGGTCTTGGGGGCATGGTAGGTCACCTCCGCTATGACCGGGAAAGCGGATTCCGGAGGATTCGGCCCGATGGCCCTGAGCTTCTCGGCGACTTCCAACGAGGCCTGCAGGACGGCGTTGCCCAATACGAAAGTCTGGCGCGAGGCCGAACTGCTCCCGGAATCGGGCACTAAGTCGCTGTCGTTGCGGGCTATGCTCACCGAAGCCAAAGACAGGTTCAAAGTGCTCGCGGCGATCTGAGCCCAGATGGTATTGGAACCCTGCCCGACATCGCTGGCGCCGATCCTCACGACGGCTCGGTCGGGCCATGCCTCGACGACCGCCCCTGCATGGTCGTCCCACCCGAGGCTGTAGCCGATATTCTTGCAGCCGCAGGCCAGTCCGACGCCGATGCGCCTGCGCCCCGAGGATCGATGCCGACCCGGGCGCAGCCCGAGCTCCTCGGCGCGGGCTGCCGCGGCCTCTAGCGATTGGATGCCTCCGACACCGCCCTTCAGCACTTCTCCCGTATGCATCTCCGAGCCTGTGCGCAGGATGTTCCGGCGCCTGAGCTCGACCGGATCCATGCCCAAAGCGTCGGCGAGTTTGCTCATCACCATTTCCACAGCGTAGTTGGGCTGATTGGAGCCGAAGCCTCGGAAGGCCCCGGTGACCGGAGCGTTGGTATACACGGCCTTCGCTTCGACGCCGACATTGGGCACCTCGTACGCGCCGGTCGCGAGAGTGACGGCGGTATTGAGGACGACGAGGCTCGTGGACGCGTAGGCGCCGACGTTGGCCAAGAGCTCGATCTCCATGGCCGTGAGCTTACCTTCGCGAGTCGCTCCGGTGCGGTAGCGCATCTCGAAGGGGTGGCGCTTCGTGCTCGCCAACATGGACTCGGTTCGGGAATATTCGAACTTGACCGGCCGCCCCGTCTTGATCGCGAGGAAGCAGAGGACGATTTGCACGGAAATGTCTTCGCGGCGGCCGAAAGCGCCGCCTATCGCGGTGACTACTTCGCGGATCCGTTCTTTCGGGATGTCCAGAGCCTCGGATATCTGGCGCCTATCTTCGTCGGCCCACTGCGTAGCGACCCAAAGGTTGACGCGGCCATCGTCGCCTATATAGGCCAAGCCAGCCTCGGGCTGCAGGACGGCATGATCGACCAGTGGCGTGGCATAGGTGCCTTCGATAATCAGGTCCGCGGCGGCGAATCCAGCCTGTAGATCGCCATGATGCAGCTCTGCTTTGTGCAGTATGTTGTCGGGGCGATTCTCGTGGACGAGGGGCGCGCCGGGTGATTGCGCCGTACGCATATCGTTCACGACGGGCAAGACATCGTACTCCACGCGTATGAGATTCAGCGCCGCCTCTGCGGCCTGCGGCGTTTCGGCGGCGACGGCGGCGACGCCGTCGCCCACGAAGCGGACTTTGCCCCCTGTTCGCGCAAGGGGCGACTGATCCCGGAAATTGAGCCCGTAGAGGCCGGGCTCGGGCAGGTCATCCCCGCAGAAGGCCGCGACCGCTCCAGGCAGGGCTCGGGCCTCACCGAGATCGATGGAAAGGATCCGCGCATGAGGATGCGGACTCCGCAGCACGCGGCCGTACAGCATCCCAGGCATGAAGAGGTCGGCAGGATACTGCGCTTGACCTGTGACCTTTTCTCGCGCGTCGATGCGTATCGATCGGCCTCCGATGAGATCGTTCACTTGCGGATACTCGCTACTCATGACGGATACGCTCTCCCATCCCGGGGATCTTGCTGGATTCGTCCTCGGCCCTCCGGCTCGCGATGCGAAGGGCGGCGAGCTCGATGGCGGATATGATCTTCGAATAGCCCGTGCATCGGCACAGATTGCCGGAGATCGCCGCGCGTATCTCCTCGCGCGTAGGCCTCGGATTGGCGTCCAGCAAGGCCTTCGCGGTCATGATCATCCCCGGCGTACAATAGCCGCATTGTACCGCGCCCATCTCCATGAAAGCCTTCTGGATGGGATGGAGCTCGCCGTCGGGCCCGTTCAATCCCTCGATGGTCAGCACTTCGGCTCCATCGGCCTGGGCGGCCAAAATCAGGCAGGATTTCGCCGCCCTTCCATTGAAGATCACCGTGCAGGCTCCACAATCGCCCTCGGCGCATCCATCCTTCACTCCGGTCATGCGCACGATCTCGCGGAGGAACTGCAAGAGCGTCATTTGACTCGGTACTACCGCAGCGCGGAGCTGTCCATTGACCTTGATGCTTATGGAGTGCACGGTCATCTATTCGTCTCAGCCCTTTCGAGGGCCGTCGCCACCATGCGCTGCGCAAGCGGTGCCGCGACACGCCTGCGGTACGCGCCGCTCGCGCGCACATCGTCGATCGGGGAGATATCGTCGCGCACTACACCGAGCCAATCCCCGTCTCCGGAAGCGCGGGCTTCGGCTTCGACGTCGATCACCCCCCGTCCGCGCAAGGCGGCCTCGGCCTTAGGACATCGGACTACGGTCGGTGCCACGGAACCAAGCGCCAGGCGGATATCGGAGATTTTGCCTTCATCGATGCGGATCCAGGCTGCCGCGTTAGCTACCGATATGGCCATGGCCCGCCTGCGTCCCAGCTTGAGGAAGCTCGAACCGACCGGGCCCGGCGAAACGGGGAGGCAGATCTCCGCGACTATCTCCCCGGGGCTCAGCGCGGTCGTTCCGGGACCGATCAGGAATTCTTCCAAGGGCAGGCGCCGCTCGCCGGCGAGACTGGCCAGCCGAAGCTCTGCGCCCAGGGCCAACAGCGCGGGTACGCTGTCCGCGGCGGGCGAAGCCGTGCAGAGGTTGCCTCCGAGAGTCGCCCTCCCGCGGATGAGGGGATCGGCCACCGAAACGCAAGCCTCCGCCAGGGCGATTGCGCTATGCTTTATGCATGGCGATTCTGCCGCCTCGCCATGCGTGGTCAGCGGCCCGAGGCAAAGCCATCCTGGCCTGCGGCGAATGAAATGCAGCTCTTGCACGCGGGTAATGTCTATCGCAAGGCGAGGTTTCCATTTCCCCGCTCCGACAAGCGGGACGAAATCCGTCGCTCCGGCTACGATGCGACAATCGGGTCGCTCCGCCAGGGACTCGAGCAAGTGCCGCAAGTCCTTGGCGATAAGGAGGTCGAATTCTAGCATCTCGGTTCTCCTCTAGCATCCGACCGCGCGCTCCCGAGACGATCCTCAGAGATCAAACGAATAAAATACTTTGAGATAGGGATCGTACTCGGTCTGCTTGTAGTTCGTGCCATCGCTGGTCGCATAGTCCAAGTAGTTCATCTTCAGGTCGGCCTCTAGCGAAAGCGCTCCCAGCTTGTAGCTGAGACCGGGAATGAGGACCAGGCCCTTGTTATCGTAGTATTCCGTCTTGACGGGGATCGTCGAGCTCGCGAAAAGCTTGAAGCCCTTTATTCCGAAACTGTCGAAGGCCAGGGTCAGCTTAGGATCGATGGTGAGGACGTAGGTGTTGTAGACCGCCGGCCCGGAAGGCATGGTGATTTTGATCCCCTCGCCCTGGGCGATGGAGTAGTAGCTCATCTTGGCATCGAGGGCTACGGGACCGTAGTTGAAGGTCACGACCGGCTTGACGTCCGCGAAGGCTACGGCCGGGACGAAGATGAAGTCGGCTTCGACCGCCGGTACTATCGAAAACTGGTTCCCGATGGCTATCTTATAGGCGATCCTATCGTAGTTCGTGAACAGGGTATTGTTATTGGCAGTGTTGAAAGCTCCCGTCGTCCCTGCGGCATACGTGGTGTAGTATTGCAGGCCGATGCCCCGGTACAGCCATTTGAGCGCGTTCCTGAAACCGTTCTGATCGGCGCTCGGGCTCGAGAAAGGCGTGAAGTAGTAAAGGGGAAGGCCGACGTGGATACTGAGCCCGCCCATGGCGAGCTCGGCATAGGGCTCGCCCCGGCCCGTGGTGATGAACTCGGCGGACTGGCTGGCTTTCGATGACGGACTTCCCCAGGTCAGTCCGGAGTAGTTTATGAGCGCGTCTTCCGCGGCGAGGCCGAACTTGAGGGTGTAGCCGTCCATTTTCATCCCATAACCGAAATTGACGGCCGGTATGATGGCAGGGTAGATCGACGCGTCATTCACCGCCGCGGCGTCGACGCCCCACGCCGTAAGGCCGGCATCCAGGGTAGCGCCATCGGCGAAAAGCGCGGCCGGCGCCAGCAAGGACAACGCCGCCAGGAAAAGAAAGAGCTTTTTCATTAGTCCCTCCTATTTCGTTATTGCTCCACCGGCAATACCGGGGGCAAGTCGAGCCGAGTAGTCAGAACCGCCCCATTCGCAACGACTCCTCATCCAAAGGATATCGACGTAATGGACATGCATTTTACCCGTGCACTTTTCTAATAAATAAGTAATAAGACAGTCGTCATACCACTTATAGGTCTATAACCCTTGTCCGTCAACAGGGAAAATAGCATTTACCCGGATAGGGGGAATTCGGTCTGGAATTCGAAACCCTGTCCGCGTCGATATACTTCATGCGTATAAAGCAAGGGGGTCCGAGAGCCGTCGTAATAGATACCTTCCATGCATAGGATGGCGTCTCCGACTTCGATTCCCAACAATTTCGCTACCGCCGCATCGGCCAGGGCGGCAAAAAAGCGGATCGTTCCCTCGCGGGGCTTGCTCTTGTGGTAGAGCTGCAGGAATTCCTGGGGGGGGAGACTGCCTTCGGAAACCGGGATGCCGGCGGCGAGACCCTGTCCCGCGATCAAGCTCGTAATCGACCCGATCGGCATCTGGTCGGCGAGCACGAGCCGGCGTATGACCAACAAGGATTCTCCCTTTTGGATCGCCAGGTGCTTGGCCTCCCCCGACCGGGCCGGCCGCAATCGCATTTCCAGGATGCGAAGGGAAGGCTGACGTCCGCTTTGCAGGATTTGGCGCTCGATATCCCACTGCTTCCCGGGACGGAGAGTCAGATGGAAGTTTCGCGGGCACGCGTACGTCCCATCGCCATGATGCCTGCGAATGTATCCTTCGGCGGCGAGGCTGGCCAGCGCCGTGCGCAGCGAACTCCGGCTGATGTGGAGCTCTGAGGCGAGCTGGGCTTCGGAGGGCATCCGCCGCTCGGGGCCATAGACGCCTTGTATGATGCGCTCTCGGATGATGTCCGCGGCCTGATCCGAGACCGATTTGGAACGGACTACGAGATCGGAATCGGCCATCTTGGGTCCTAGTCTCCTCGGCCTGCCCTTCGCAGACCCGGCTCGGACTCGTCGAGGGTCCGAGCGATTCAAGGTCCAAGACTGCCGAAATTGGTCCCTTTTCACGGCGAGCGCGCGTCCATCGATAAAAGCCGATGGATGGCGCGGCATGGCAGTCCTGCTACCTCTATAGCAGGAAACCGCCACAAACACAATCTGCTCGGGCCCCACCGATGCAGGCCGGAAGGCCAGGGGGTCACGATGTCGGGGCTTGATCGGGGCGATCAGGATACCCGGCCTTCCGCGAGTTCGATGACTTCGGTGCAGAGTCGGGAAATCTCTTCGCGCGAATGACTTACGAGGATCGAGGTGACGCCGGTCCCCGCCTGGATCCTGAGGAGCTCTTCGCCCAAGGTATGCCGAAGATCCTCATCGAGGGCCGAGAGCGGTTCGTCGAGGAGAAGAAGCCTGGGGCGCCTGCCCAGGGCCCGCGCGAGGGCCGTTCGCTGCTTCTGCCCTCCGGAGAGTTCGCGCGGAAAATGCCGGGCGATCGTCGTGAGGCGCGTCAGCTCGAGAAGCTCTTCGGTTCGTCCGCGGTCGCCCGTGGCATATTGTATGTTACCGTACACGGTCATATGCGGGAAGAGCGCGTAATCTTGGAATACGAGGCCGATGGATCTCCGCTGGGGAGGGAGGAAGAGTCCACGCTGCGAATCGTACCAAGCTTCCTCTCCCATCTGGACGCAGCCGGAATCGGGATGATACAGGCCCGCTAGGCATCTGAGGAGGGTGGTCTTGCCGCTGCCCGAAGCGCCCCGGATTCCGAGGAGTCCTCCCTCGGCGAGGCTGTGGGAGGCCTCGAGGCGGAAGTCGTGGTCTCCCGCGCGAAGCCGGATCTTGAGATCGAACCGGAGCATGCTCAGCGCTTCGCCTCTCGGCGCTGTAGCCGGTTGAGGAGGAGGACGCCGCCGTAGCTGATGACCACGAGAATCCCCGCGTAGACGTGCGCATTGCCGAAATTGAGGCTTTCGACGCGTTCGTAGACCGCGATCGAAACGACCTTCGTCACGCCGGGGATACTTCCGCCTATCATGAGGACCACTCCGAATTCTCCGAGAGTGTGCGCGAAGGTGTTCACTACGCCAGCCACGATGCCCGACTTCATGTTCGGCACTACGACGCGGAAGATCGTCTCGATCCTTCCTTTGCCCAGGGTATACGAAGCATCGAGAAGCTGACTCGGGACCGAAAGGATGCCGGTCCTGAGCGCCGAGAGCATGAAGGGAAGGGATGCCAGGCAGCCTGCGATCACGATGCCGGGAAAGCTGAAGGCCAGGCGAATATGGAAAGCCGACAGGAAGAAACTCCCCACCGGCCCCCTGGGGGAGAGAAGGAGGAGGAGGTAGAAGCCCAGGACCGTCGGCGAGAGGACGAGAGGCATCGTCGTGACCGACTCGATCCATACCACCCAGCGCCTCCTCGATCTGGCGAATACCCAGGCGAGCGGAAAGCAGAGGACGAGGAGAAGGCTCGTGACCCACAGCCCCAGCTGGAAGGATACCCGGAACGGTACTGGATCGAAGCTCACGGGCTTCCGTATCCGAAGGCGGCGAACACGGCCTCGGCTTCGGGCGAGGACAGGAACCGCGCGAAAGCCGTGACGGCCGGAACGGAGCCGCTACCCTTCATGACCACGAAGCCCTGCGCGATAGGCGAATAGAGGGCCGGGTCCACCGCGAACCAGTACTCCCCTTCCTTGTCGTAAGGCTTCACCTCCTTGGAATAGAGGGCCGATTTATTTACGAATCCCGCATCGGTGCTGGTGAGGGTAAATTGCAGGGCCTGCGTGACGGTCTGGGCGACGACGAGCTTGGACTTCACCTTGTCGTATAGCCCCGCTTTTTGGAGAGCTTCCTGCGCCGCCCTGCCGTAGGGCGCTGTCTCGGGATTGCAGTTCGCGAATTGCGCCACAGAGGAGTCGGCCAGGACGGCGAGGCCCTTGGATAGGTCCAGCCTTTTCGTCGTCAGGAAAATCAGGGCGCCGACGGCGTATACTTTCACCGGGCCTGCCGTCTCGCCGGCATCCACGAGCTTCTGCGGGAAGGACGTGTCCGCGGAAAGGAAGACTTGAAAGGGCGCTCCGTTCATGAGCTGGGTCACGAGCGCGCCGGACGCGCCGAAGGTGAATTCCGCTCGATAGGCCGGGTTCAACTTGGCGAAGGCTTCGCCCAGAGCGGGGGCGACCGAGCTTATGTTCGCGGCGGCCGCGACCGAGACCTTCTCCTGCGCCGCCATGGCCCAAAGGTATAGGGTCAAGCAGAGACAAATCAAAAGGGCTTTCTTCATTGCGCTGACCTCCGAAGGCTACGATTATGTTGAGGCGCCGGGGCGGGAAGACCGGGTCGGACTCGCAGACTTCGATCGCGCGCACGGAGCGCAGAGCCCGTAGAGGAGCAGTTGCTTCCCTCGGACGGCCGCCCCCTTCGGGACCGACACTCGCGGCAGTTCCTGATCATCCAGGCAAGAGAGCGCCCCACAGCCCGTGCAGAGGAAGTGGGGATGTCCGCCTGGGCAGCCCCTCTTCCCTGCCGCGTTGACGATATAGCGGGAGACGCCGTCTATACCCTGTACGCCATGGACGAGCCCGGCCTCTTTCAGCTGCCTGAGGTTGCGGTAGATGGTCACTCGATCCATGCCGACGAGAGTTTCGACCAACTCGCGGTGCGATAGCGCGCAACCTGCGTCCTGCAGAGAGGAGAGGACGCGGCGCCTGCCTTCCGTCGCCCGCAATCCGGACTCCTTGAGCAGGGTCGAGGCATCCGAAACGAGACTCACGAAGCCCTTATAGCATCACTTTATGATTAATGCAACTGAATTGCAATATCCAGCATGAAGGCGTAGTCTTGGCGAGGGCGAGATCTTCTCGTTAGGAGGCGACGCAATGGCAAACGACGGTTGCTTCTCGTACATCGGCACGATTCATAGTCCCCACACCCGGATCGAAGGCATGCCGATACAACCTGCCGGGGCGGAAGGCCTGATCGGCCGAATATGCATCGCGCCGGAGTTCGAGGCAGGACTCAAGGACCTCGAAGGCTTCTCTCACCTTATCTTGATCTACCGGCTCCACCTCGTCGATGGCTACTCCCTGGAGGTAGTTCCCTTCCTGGACGTCGAGCCGCACGGGATATTCGCGACGCGCTCCCCGAGGCGGCCCAACGCGATAGGCATATCCGTCGTGAGACTGCTATCGGTCGATGGCCCGATACTCAGTTTCGCCAATCCCGACATGCTCGACGGAACACCCCTCCTCGATATTAAGCCCTACGTCGCCGCGTTCGACAGATTCGATCCGGAGGGCGAGGGATGGCTGGCCGGACGCGCGGGGCGCAGCCTCGACCTGCTCTCCGACAACCGATTCTCCGGCCCGTAGCCCTACCACATTGTGGTCAACGGACTTATATTTATTTCATCGGGCGATATCGGAGGGAAGCAATGAAACTCAGCGCGAGGAACGTTCTCAAGGGGAAGATCAAGAGCATCGTGCCCGGATCGATCAACGACGAGGTCGTTATCGAGCTTCAGGGAGGCCTCGAAGTCGTTTCGGTGATCACGAAAGCCTCGGTTTCGAATCTCGGCCTCGCAGTAGGCAAGGAAGCCTACGCGGTCATCAAGGCCTCGAGCGTCATGGTGGCGGTGGACTAGGGGGAGACGGCTAGAACTTCTCCATGGACAAGTAGGCGCAACGGGTTTATCGTTTTCTTGCAATGCGCCCTCCCGAGATAGTCCGCGCCGCGGTCGGCGAACCGACGATCGTTCCCCCCTGCGCCGAGCGCATCGTCATCGGCGTCGCCGAGCCCTTCCGTCCCTGCGGATCGTCCGATGCCTACTGCGGCCGGAAGAGAAAGCGCATCGACCGCGCCGGCCCCGTGTTCCTGGCCGTGCTGCTGTGCGCGGGCTTGATCCCTTCCGTATTCGGCGCATTCGACATGGCTCAATTCCTCAGGGCGCTCCAGGCGGCGATGATCGCGTTCGCGCAGCCCTCGGCGAGCGTTGCGGCCGGAGACCAGAGCCCTTCCGGGCCGTTCGGGCTCCAGGCCTGCTGCCTCGCCGGCTTACAGGTAGCGGACTCCGCGGCTCCCGTGTTCGACGGGAGCTTCGCGCCCAGGTCGCCTTCGTCCGGCGCTAAGGGACGGCGACGCAAACCATTCCGCCGCCGACGCACGCGAGGAGGCCTTTCCCCTCGTGCTCCTCCCCCGCCTCCCCCTCTCCTACCCGAACTCGAAAGGAATTAGGCGATCGTCTCGCTCCCGCGAGAACGACGACGTCTATGGATGCGCCTGCCGGGGACTAGCCCTCGCCCCGGCCACGGTCTTAAAGAGAAGGAGAACAGCCACATGCAGTTCGATATCGCCAGCACGGGTTTCATGCTCATAGCGGCGACCCTCGTCATGTTCATGACGCCGGGCCTCGCATTCTTCTACGGCGGTCTCGTCGGCCGCAAGAATGTCCTGACCATAATGTTCCAGAGCTTCGCCTCGCTCTGCATAACCACCGTGATATGGTTCCTCTACGGCTATTCGATGTGCTTCTCCGGCAGCTACGGTCATGGGGACATACTCGGCATCATAGGCAACTTCAAGCAGTCCTTCCTGATGGGAGTCAGCCTCATGGACCCGAGCCCGATGAACCCCCACGTTCCCCTATTCGTGCAGTTCGCCTACCAGATGATGTTCGCCATCATTACGCCGGCCCTGATCACCGGCGCCTTCACCAACCGCGTGCGCTTCCCGGCCTACCTCATCTTCCTCGTCGCGTGGCTCACCTTCGTCTACTTCCCCCTCGTCCATCTCATCTGGGGCGGCGGCCTCCTCGCGACTTGGGGCGTGAAGGACTTCGCCGGAGGCATGGTCGTCCACGTCTCTGCAGGATTCGCGGCCTTGGCCTCGGTCCTCTTCGTCGGCAAGCGCAAGATCGATGACAAAGGCATGCACAACCTGCCCTTCGTCGCACTCGGCACCGCGATACTCTGGTTCGGGTGGTACGGCTTCAACGCCGGAAGCGAGTTCGCCGTGGATCCGATTACCACGTCCGCTTTCATCAATACCGACCTGGCCGCCTCCTTCGCCGGCCCGACCTGGCTCCTCCTCGACTGGGTCTTCAAGCGGAAGCCGAAGTTCTCCGGCTTCCTCACCGGAATGGTCACCGGCCTCGCCTGCGTCACCCCCTGCGCCGGCTTCGTCACGCCGGCCTCCGCGGTCCTGATCGGCGTCCTCGCCTCCGTCGCCAGCTATATCGCGGTCACGATCAAGAATAGGGCGGGACTCGACGATGCGCTCGACGTCTTCGGCGTCCATGGTGTCGGAGGCTTCCTCGGAACAATCCTCCTGGGAGTGCTCGGTACCGCGGCCATTACCTTCCCCGGGCACGACCCATCGACTCTCGCGTCCGGCCTCATCGACGGCCATGCCGACTTCTTCCTGAAGCAGCTCGTGTCGGACATCGGAGTAGCGGCCTACGGCTTCCTCTTCACTCTCCTCATGCTCTGGGTGATCAACAAGATCACGCCCGTCCATGTTAGCGAGAAGGAAGAGATCGAAGGCCTCGACCTGATCGAAATCGGCGAAGTCGCCTACCTCTAGATTCCCCATCCCATCCTTCGGGGCGCCGCCGTCCGGCGCCCTTTTTCATCGACTCCCGGGATTACGGGAGTCGGGAGGCGGCGCGAGGGAAAACGTGTCGGACCTGGACAGGAATCCCCAAGGCGCTAGACTGGAAGCGGAGTCTAGCCGGGCTCTTTATGGGCCTATCGCTCCTAGCTCTGTGGCCAAAGGACGGACCGTGGGATGGAAGCGCTCGATATCCTCCTCGTGGAAGACGACCCCTACGACGCCGAGCTCGTGCAGTCCTTCGTCCGTCGGTCGGGCATAGAGGCTTCATGGACGCGCGTGGACAGCGAGTCGGCCTTTTTGGCCGCGCTCGAGAAGCCGCACGACGTCTTGATAACCGATTTCAAGCTGCCGTCGTTCAACGCGCTCCGGGTCCTCGAGATACTCGAGGAGCGGGAAGTAGATCTGCCGGCTCTCGTCGTAACCGGCGCAATCGACGACGAGCTGGCCGCCGATTGCATAAAGCGCGGCGCGATGGATTATCTCCTCAAGGATCGGCTCGCCCGGCTGGGGGACGCCATCCTGGGCGCGATAGCGCGGCACCGCGCCCACCGGGAGAAGAGGCAAGCCGAGGAAAAGCTGCTGGCCGAGGCGAAGGCCCGCGTCATCCTCTATTCCATGCTCTCCCGGTCCGTTTCCCGAGCGGCCCCGGCCGTGGACATCGAGCCGGCGGACGTGCTCGCGCCGCTCCTCGAACCGGAAGCCGTCCCGGACCTCCTCGGCATCCGCTACGAGAGGGCGGGCAGGGCGCTTTTCGAGGGGTGGAAGCCCGGGCGGCGAATCGAGGCTCTCGAGCTCCGCCGCGTGCTGGAAAGTCCCGCCGAAGAGCTGGGGAGCTTAGTCTTTTGCTTCTCCCCCGATTCCCGGCCCCTCCTCGAGACCGAGCTGCTCCTCGATCAGGCCGCCGCGGTGTTCCTGGATTACCTCGTTCGCACAGAGGCCGAGCGAAACCTCCTCGGCAGCATTTCCGAGAAGAACGAGCTGCTCCGCGAAATCCACCACAGAGTGAAGAACAATCTCGCGGCGGTAGCCGGACTCATCTCCCTGGAAGCGGGCCGCGCATCGGGCGATTCCGCCCAGGATGTGCTCGTAGATCTCGAAGGCCGGATCCGCTCGATGGCTCTTGTCCACGAGATGCTCTATGCCCGCGGAGGCTTCACCGGTATCGACTTCGAGGAATACGCGCTCGAGCTCGCCGATCGCGTCGGGCAGAGCGTCGGGGCCGCAGCAGGGACATTCGCCCCTGCCGTCGAGTGCGCCGGGCTCCGCGTCCCGCTCGAGACCGCAGTCACCCTCGGCATCGTCGTCAGCGAGCTCTATTCGCGCTCGGCCATGAGGGCGATGGGGGGAAAGCGCGTCTCGGCCGGGCTGCGGGCATGGAAATCCGAGGGCGGGGGAGGCGGCTGGAACATGGAGTACCGGGAAGACGCCGACCCCGAGTCGCCGCCTCCGTCCAAGAACCTCGATCTCGCCTGGGTGATCGTAAAGCAGCTCGGCGGCGCCGTGCGGGAGGATCGGACGAGCCTGAGCGTTGCCGTCGAGCTGAAACCTGGAGAGGTCGGGGACGTCGCCACCGTCCCGGAGACGACGCCGGCCGAGGAAGAGCTTCGGCTCGAATCGGGCATCCTCGGGCAGGTGCTCCGCTCCTCTCCGGCGGGCATCCTCGTCTACGACTCGTCCGCGAACTGCATTATCGCGAACGAGGCCGCTGCGACCATCGCGGGCGAAACCGTCGAAGCCCTTCTAGCGCAGAATTACCGCAGGCTCGAAACGTGGCGGGAGGGCGGACTCATCCATGCCGCCGACGAGGCCCTGAGCTCCCGGACCCGGGTCCGACGAGAATTCCACTCGCTATCGTCCTCCGGCAAGGAAGTGGAGGCCGACTACCGCTTCAGCGCCTTCGATTATCGGGGAGGGCTCTACCTCCTCGTCGTCGTGCTCGACGTCTCCGAGCGGCTGCGCGCCGAGGCGGCGAAGACCACGATGGAGGACCGGCTCGCATTGAGCGCGCTCAACGCCAAGGCGGCGGACAGGGAACTGGAGTCCTTCTTCTACGGCGTCACCCATGATCTCCGGGCCCCGCTTCGGGCGATAGGCGGTTTCATCGCCATCCTCGCGGAGGACGAAGGGGAGCGGCTGAGCGCCGACGGGAAGAGACTCGTCGGGACCATCCAGGGAAACGTAGCGCGGATGGAGAGGCTCATCGAGGAGCTCCTCGCCTTCGCGCGGCTGAGCAGGACGGAGGTGGAGGTGGCCGCGATCGACATGGGCGCTCTCGCGCGAACGGTGTATGAGAAATCGGTCGCCGAGGACGATCGGGGGCGGATCGAATTCACGGTAGGCGATATGCCGAGCGCCCGCGCGGACCCGCGCCTCCTGAAGCAGGTCTGGTCGAGCCTCATATCGAACGCGATCAAGTTCTCGTCGAAGCGCGAGCGGGCCCATATCGCGGTGGATGGACTCCGCGATGGCCGCGAGCTCGTCTACAGCATCCGCGACGACGGAGTAGGCTTCGACATGAAATATTACGGCAAGCTGTTCGGCGTCTTCCAGCGACTCCATTCAGTCCGGGACTTCGAGGGATCGGGCATGGGCCTCGCCTTCGTCCAAAGGGCCATAATCAAGCAGGGGGGACGAATCTGGGCCGAAGGCAAGGTCGGCGGCGGCGCCGTCTTCAGCTTCGCCCTGCCCGCGCCCGAGGAATGACTCGAGGCGCTAGGTCGCGGTCTCGCGATGCGAGGGCTGATTGACGAGGAGCCAGTAGTAGCCGAGGCTCGCCATGGAATTCGAGAACTGATCGAAGTCGATGGGCTTCACCACGTAGCTGTTGGCGCCCAGCGCGTAGGCCTTGTCTATATCGGGATCCTGCCTCGAGGAAGTCACCACCACGACCGGGATCGAGCGCGTCTGCTCGTCCGCTTTGATAGCCTGCAAGACCTCCAGCCCGTCCACCTTGGGAAGCTTGAGGTCGAGCAGGACTACCTTCGGTTGCCTTTTACGGGCGCGATTCGCGTACCTCCCGCGGCAGAACAGGAATTCGAGCGCTTCCTCCCCATCCTCGACCCAATGGATATTGTTGGCGAGGTTGCCTTTCCTGAAAGTGCGCATCGCGAGATCCGCGTCCTGCGGATTGTCCTCGACCAGGAGGACCTCGACCTCGTTGTCCGCGTCCATATCAATCCCTTGGCGAGGGCAGCGTGAACGAAATAGTCGCTCCCCGTCCCACATCGCCGACAGCGTCCACGCTGCCCCCGTGCCGCTCCACCACCCGTTGGACTATCGCGAGCCCGACTCCCGTGCCTTCGAATTCGCGAGACCCGTGCAGCCGCTGGAAGACGCCGAAGAGCTTGGCTCGATAGCGCATATCGAAGCCGGCCCCGTTGTCCCTGACATAGTACCTTATTCCGGATGCCGTCGTCTCGCAAGCCACTTCGATCTCGGCCTTTTCGTTTCGAGAGCTGAATTTGATCGCGTTCCCGATCAGGTTCATCCAGACCTGCCTGATGAGGGTCGAGTCCCCCGAGGCCGGCAGGAGGGGGCGGAGGACCAGGCCGATTCTCCGTTCCCGGCCGGGGGACATGAGCTCGTCCAGCACCGATCTGACGAGCGCGTCCATGTCGATCTCTTCCCTCCTCAGCTCGATGCGGCCGACCCGCGCGAACTCGAGAAGGTCGTCGATGAGGCGCCCCATCTGCCGCGCGCCCGAGCGCACCTTGTCGAGGATGTCGCGGCCGGTGCCGCTCAGCCGTGGCGCCTCCTCTTCCAGGAGCACATTCACGTAGCCGTCGATTCCGCGGAGCGGGGAGCGCAGGTCGTGCGAGACCGAATAGGAGAAGGATTCGAGCTCGGCGTTCGCGGCTTCCAGTTCCTCCGTCCTCTTCCTGACCCGCTCCTCCAGCTCCTCCTCGGCGCGCTTGCGCTCGGTGATCACGTCGAAGACGGCGACGAAGAATCCCCGCTCCGGCGAGTACACCGAGACCGAGAACCATAGGTCCAGCGAGCGGACATCCATCTCGAAGCGCTCGGGGCTCCCGCCGGCGGCCACGCGACCGTAGATCGCGAAGAGCTCGGGGTCGGTCTCCCGGATGCCGGGGATAGCCTCGGTCACCTTCTTGCCGACGACGCCCGCGAGTCCGGTGAGCCGCTCGAAGGCCGCGTTTACGGCGAGGTAAGTCCAATCGACTGGCCCGTCGCCGTCGAAATCCATGCTGCAGTAGGCGAAACCCTCGACCATATTGTCGAAGAGATTCTTGAAGCGCTCTTCGCTCGTTCGGACCGCGAGCTCGGCGTTCTTCCTCTCGGTGATCACTTCCGAGAATATGATGATCCCGCCGACGCTCCCGTCCGCGGCGTACCAGGGCCGGACTTCCCATCGGACCCAATCGAGAGAGCCGTCGGCGCGGCGAAAGGGGTCCTCCTCGCGGCGCTCGACCGCCCCGGCGAGGCAGCGGCGGTGGACTGCCTTCCAGTCCTCGCTAATTTCCGGGAAGATGTCGTAATGGCTCTTCCCCGTCAGGTCCTGGCTCTCGAGATTGTAGCTTTCGAGCCAGCGCCGGCTGGCGAGGACATAGCGCATGTCGCGGTCGAACATCGCGATGGCCGCGGGGCTGTTCTCCACGAAGAGCCGCAGCGTGCGCTCGCTCGCAAGGGCGAAGCTCTCCGCATTCTTGAGGTCGGTCACGTCCTGGAAGATGCCCTGCACCCTGACCACTTTGTCGCCTTCGAGGACGGGCCTGCCGATGGTCCGAACCCATTTTCTCGCGCCCTTCGCGCTGTATAGGTCGAGTATGAGGTCGAAGGACCGGGCCGAATCGACCGCGGACTTTACCGCGGCCTCGATCCTGGGCCTGGATTCGTCGGAGTAGAATCCAAGGCCGTACTGAACGCTCGTACCTGCAGAGGGATCGAGGTCGTGGATCCGCGCTACCTCCTCGCTCCATCGGCCCGCGCCGGTGATCGCGTCGAATTCCCAGGCTCCGACCTTGGCCATTTCCCCCGTCTGCCGGAGCAGCTCGTTCTGCCGCGCGATCTCTTGGGCGGCGCGCTCGGCCTCCGTTATGTCGTAGTTGATGCCGGTCATGCGGACTGCGGAGCCAGTCGCATCCCGGGTCACCTGCGCGTAGGCGCGGAGGTGCCTGATGCCGCCGTCCCCGAGAACCACCCGGAACTTGGTATCGAACACCTTGTCGCCGCTCAGGGCCCGGCGCAGCTCTTCGTCGGCGCGGCCGAGATCGTCGGGATGAAGCCGCTCCCGCCAGGCTTGGACGATCCCGCCGAAATCCCCTTGACTCAAGCCGTAGAGCTCGAACATACGCTCATCCCAGACCAGGCGATCCTCCGCGGGGTCCCAGTCCCAGATCCCGAATTTCGCGGCGCGCGCGGCGAGGGAGAAGCGCTCGTTCAGAGCGAGGTACTTATCCTCGATCGTCTTTCGAGCTGCGGCTTCCCGGCTCTCGGCGAGGCGGCGATCGCCGTCGATGCGCCCGATCGATCTGGCGCTCCAGACGACGAGGGAGCAGAGTAGGACGATATCGAACAAGACCGCGAAGAGAAGGCCGTAGGATGGCTCGTAGAGCCCTAGGCGGACCCCCTCGACCTGCAAGGCCCCGACGACGACGGGCACTCCTATGGCCGCCGGCAATAGGCGGCGGCAGACGCTCCCCCCGAGGGAGCGGGAGCGAAGCAGGGCCACGAGGCCGCGGTCGGGATCAAGCGAAATGGCGCCGAGGGACAGGAGGAAGAGCATGCCGGCGGTTTTGGGGACGGTCCGAGCGCCGGAGCCGAAGCCCGAGGCCGGCTGGAGGGCATATATAAGGGCGAGGGAGGATAGGATCGTCAGTCCCAAAGAAGCCAGCTCGAGTCCCTCGACGAGGCCTCGCGCCTTCCCCCGACCGGGCGCGATAGTCAGTGCGGCCGCGAGCAGAGAGAACACCAGCGCCGTGTTCGGCGCCATCCGCCGCTGCAGGACGGGCCCGGCCGACTCGACCGCGCGGAGGAACAGTCGATCTATCCCGAGATCGGAGCCGAGGAGGTACTGGAGGAGAGTAGCGGCCCCGATGAGCATCGCGATGACGGCTAGGACGCGGCGAGCGACGTTTCCGGCGGAGTTTCGCGGAGGGGAAATCCCCTTCCCCAGCGAGGCCAGGAGAAGAGATATTCCGATGAGGCCAGCGCAGATCGCCGTATCGGACTTCATGGCGAGGGCGGCCCGAGGGATCCCGGCTATCGAGCCGATCCGGAACGCCCGGTATGAGATGGCACCGGCGGCAACCGCTGTCGCGATCAGGCCGCAAGATCCGGCAAAGTAGCGGAAGCAGGCCGGAGACGCGGCGCGCCGCGGCAACCTCATCGGCCTCCTCCTCCACTCCGATCGCTCGTCTCCGGTCGATCGATTTGAGGAGCGAGGCCATCCGCCCGGTATCTTGAATCGTAGGTTACCATCGTTTTTTTTGTTACAGTTCCAGTCTAGGGCAAAGGCTTGCCCTGTCAAGCTCCGATGTGGAAATATCGATATCCGTCAGCGGTTCTCCCGCCCGAGCATGAGGACATCTGCGAGGAAGACCAGCTGGCTTCTCTCGAGCCGGGAAAGTTCCAAGGGGAACTCGCCATCGCTTCGCCTCAGGCTCGATTCATCCTCCAAGCCCTCGTCCTCTTTGCCCGATATCGAGTATTCGAAGGCTTCGATCTTCGCGCGTATCTCGCCGCGGTCCGCGATGAGAGTACCAAGCCAATTATCTACTGCGCCCGGCTCGAGGCGCCTCGAATCCCCGAGCAAACCCTTGGAGGCGGACGTCTTCGAGTCCAGGAATAGCTTCTTCCCATTGAACTCGGCGTCTCGCAGACTCTCGGCCACCTGGTCGTAGAGCTGCCCGATCTCCCCGTCGATCGCGTCTCGATCGGACGCGTCGAGGACGCCGTCCGACCTTTGGACGAGGAGCCCGCGTATGCTCTGCGCGATCTCGATGACGTCGCCCAGGACCGAGTCCTCCAGGCGATAATACGACAGCATGTCGGCGCCGTTCGCTACCTCGACCGCAAGCTCGCGCATCTGTCCTTCGAGGGACTCATAGAGAGCGTAGTTGGAGGGGTCGTCCGCGAGAAGGAGGCGGCCGCTCGCGGGGAGCGCGCGGCTTTTGGCCTCATCCGACGCCGGGTTCCCGAGGATGTCGTTCAGGAAGGTCAGCGACGCGCTTTGCGCGGGAGCGCCTCCGACGGCGAGGAGGATGAGAAATGCGCAGCATAGGCGGCGAATCAGGGATCGCGGCTTCATCGATGGCCTCGACCCTAATATACTTCCGGCGCAGCGGAAAGGACGATCCCGGTCACCGAGCCGACAGCTCCACCGTGACAATCTCGAAGGGGGATACCTCGATTCGGAAGGAGACTCCGTCTTCGTCGACCGCCAGCTCCGCCAGGGCCTCGCCGTCGAGTCTCGTCTTCGTGGCGGAAGCTATCGCGACCCCCGCGCGGATCCTCGCTTCCCGCGCCTTGCCCAGGACATCGTAGAAGCGGATGCAAAGAGCTCCCCGCCTCGTGATGCGGAGCGAGCTGAAGACCAGCCCTTCGGCCTCCAGCGCAAGAAGGCTGGTTCGCGCCCCCAGCCGCCCCGAATGGGCCGTCTGGGCGACCGCCCGGAGCGGATGACGATAATCCTCCCACCCCTCGCAGACGCCTGACGAAGCGATCTCGCCGTCGTAGGTCATGATCGCGTACTCGAAGGCCAAAGCTCCGAGCTCCTGAGCGGCGGGAGTCGGAATATCCGGGCCTGCGTGGTCGCTGCGCGACGCGAGATCCCCGCGCGAAAGCCAGCCCACGGAACGGAAGAGGGTGAGACAGAGCTCGCTCCGGAGCTCTCCACCCTCTTCGCGATCGTGGACTTCGTACTCTCGCAGGCCCTTCGCGAAAAGGGCGAGACTGCCGCCCCGGGCGGGACTGCGCCGCGCGGCGGCCCACGGGGCCCCGACGAAGCCGGCGAAAGGATGTGTACCGGGAGGGATTTCGCGGCTCGTGTCGGACGAGGGTCCGAAGAGACTCTCCCCCTCCTTGGGGAGGACCCCAGCGGTCGAGCGCCGCGATATTTCGAAATTCCCGCCCGACTCGGTTTCGACGCAGCGCCCCGGGAGGGGGAAAATCGCCCGTAGTCGATGGTCCTGTGCGACATTGTCCACTTCGGTCCGGAACTCTATTCGCCGCGAGCCCGCGGCGAGGCTTATGCGCCTCCGCGTCGCGATAGCGACACGACGCTTGGATCGGCCGCCTCGGTCCGGGTCGAGTGAGGCCGGGACGAGGTAGGCCGCCTCGACCAAGATCGTCGCGCGGAGCGGGCCCGTTTCGACGAGGCTTATTCGGGTTCCTCGGCCAGGGAAGCCCCGCCGCGGTCCTTCGACGAGCCTGTCGCGCGCCGGGCGGTCGAAGTCGTATTCGTCGCCTCGATCCCCGCCGTCGGACAAGACGTTGAGCCCCCGGTAGATCGAGCCGGTCGCCTTATCGAAGAGGTCGATGCCGCCATCCGCCCTTACGTTCGCCCGATAGAATTCGTTTTCCAGGAAGCGCGGACCGGCGGAAAGCGCGGCCGGAGCCTCGATCGGCTCCCCCTGCCGAGCGCTTCTCAGCGTAAGGCATACGGCCCCGAAATCCGGAGCGTCGGCAGGGAAGAGCAGGAACGCCGGGCCCGCGCGCCTGCCGACGGCGTGGACCGACGAGAGCCCGGGACTCTCGAGCTCGCCGCGGGCTTTACCCAACCAGCCGCTCCAATCGAAGGTCGAGGCTTGTCCGGAATCGGAGAGCTCGAGGTCCACCCGGAGGACGCCAGCCGACTCGATCGACATCGAAGCGTCGGTTATCCGGTAATTCATGAGCTCTCCCCCGCGTACCAGACCGAGCGCCAGCCTTACCTGGGCGGGCTTGAAGCGCTCGTCGAAGAAGAGCGAGCTCTCGCCGCGACCGGCATCGGTCGATTGAACGCGGCGAACGACTCCTTCGGGATCCGCGACGACCGGGTCGGGCGGGGGCGACGGGAGCTCGATGGCGGCGAGGCGCTTGCCCCTCCGAGGACCTGGATTGAGCACGACGATCGCCGGCGCGTCGGCCGCCGCCTTGGTGTCGACGATGCCGGCGATCGCGGCGGACGAGGATCGGTCGATATTGGCCGCGATGTCGCGGGCCTGGGCGAAGCGATACTCCATGTCCCGATGTACGCGGTCGATCGAGCAGCCGCAGATCGAGTCGTGGGCCTGATTGAGGAGGAGCTGCTTCCAGGCCGCGTCGAGGGCGCCCGCCGGCCACTCGGCGGCCTTGATCCAGGCGGCGAGGGCGGCAAGCGGCTCGGCGCCGCGCTCCAGCATGGTCGATATCTCCTGGTCCTCCTGCTTGATCCGATGTCGGGTCGATACGCAGCCTGCCGTGATCGGGCAGCGGTAGGTGGATCTCAGCTCCCCTCTCCACTCGGGCAGGACGGTAGTCCTGGAAACCGCGCGCGCAGCGTCGAGATAGCCGGCGAGCGGGCCGATCGTCGCGGCGTCGCCCGAACTCTTGCCGGAAAGGCCTGCCGCCTCGAGTTCCCCGGGGAGTCTCGGCTCTATGGGCCGGTGATCGTAGCCGTTCATCGCCAGGAGCGGCAATCCATCGACCAGCGCCCCCTGCGACGCTTGCCGGGCCCGAAGCTCGGCGAGGGCCGGCCCGATGCCCGCCCCTTCCATGGCGACATCGGCCCCGTTGCCGTAGCCGTCGATCAGGTAGGCCACGAGGACGCTCGAACCGTCCTTCGCGATCCAGTGGAAGAGGCAGCGGTTCAAGGCTCGCCCCGGCCCCCTCATCAGGCAGGCCGAGTCCATTCCGAAACCGCGGAGCAGGGAAGGCACGCTGCCCGAATGGCCGAAGCTGTCCGGAAGGTAGCCCACCATCATGGCGTGACCGAAGGCCTTGGCCTGTGCGATGCCCCTCTCCAAGTTCCGTACGAGGGCCTCTCCCGTCGGGAGTATATCGTCCGGCTGCACGTACCACGGCCCGACCGCCAGGCGCCCCGCCGCGACGAGACGCGCGATCGCGTCCCTTCGCTCGCCCCTGAGCTCGAGGTAGTCCTCGAGGGCGACGGTCTGACCGTCCAGCATGAAATGCGCGAAGCGCGAATCGGCCTCGAGGGTGTCGATGATTCCGTCGATGGTCTCGACCAGCTTCCACCGGAAGTCCTGGAAGGACAGGTACCATTCGCGGTCCCAGTGCGTGTGCGGGACTATCCAGTACTCGAGGGCCACGGCATCCTCCCTGTCAGCGATCGGCCTGAATGTGGCGCAGCTCCTCCGCGCTCAAGCTCTCCTTCTTCGCGAGGCTCCGAAGCACGGCCTTCTCGTCGTACAGGAAGAAGACGCCGAGGCCGGCGAGGCAGATCAGGACGGAGACGATGGCGCTCATCCTTATGCCGAACGGATTCTCGACGCTCATGCCGAGGAGGAGAAGGGAGGGGAAGAGGATGTTGGCGACCGACATCCCGAGATTGCTCTCGAAGGACCTGACGCCGAAGAACATCCCGGCCTTGAAGTTGCCCGTCTCGATGCCGTCGGCCTCCGCGATGTCGGCGACGATCGCGTTGGGGACGATGGTGAAGATCGCGATGGGGATGGCCGCGGCTCCCACCGTGATGAAGGCGAGGACGAGGGGCGGCACGGGCAATAGGCCGTAGACCGAGAACACGACGAAGAGGAGGGCCAGCAGGGCGAAGCCGACTATGGTGACCCGCTTCTTCTCCCATTTGACCGCCGCCGCGGTGATGAAGGGGTAGAAGACGAAGGAGAGGATGAACATGACCATCATGAGGAGGGAGGTGAGCTCCTTCTGGAGGCCGAGGAGGGTGACCACGTAGTACACAATGCCCATCTGGATGATCGTCTGGCAGATGTTGTAGAGGAATTCCGAGACGATGAAGCGCACGAAGTTCTTGTTCCCCAGCGAGGAGCGCAGGGCCTGAGACGTCGTCTCGTCGGAGACCGAGTAGGCCGCGTAGCGCCTCTCGTCGATGAAGATCGGAGGCAGGAGCATCAGCACGGCCGAGACGACGGCGAAAATAGCCTGGACGCGCTGGAATGCGTCGACGGAGCTCATGCCGGTCTTCTCGAGCATGCCCTGGAAATCGTAGATGAAATTGCCGGTGGCGAAGCCGAGGGACCAGGTCACCGCGATGACGGTGCTGATGATGAGGCGCTCCTTCGGGTTGTGGCCGAGCTCGCTTATGAGGGCGTTGTAGGGCGCGAAGTACATGACGTAGAAGAAGTAGAACAGGAGTATGGTCGCGCAGAGCCAGACGATGTTGAGCCAGCTCGCCGAGAGACTCGGCGACTGCGTGAAATGCCGAAGCGGCAGGAAGACGAGGTAGGCGAAGAACGCGAAGGGAACGGCGCTGATAGCCATGAAGAATCGCCGCCTGCCCATCTTGGCATGCGAGCGATCGGACCACGACGCGAGGATGGGATTCGTGACCGCATCGAAGAAGCGCGCGACGAAATTGATGATCCCGATCACCGTGAACAGACCCAGCACGGCGCCCTCGAAGATGAAGGGCGGGAAGATGCGCGTGGCCGCGGCCGTCTCGGGCGGCATGTAGAAGTACATGATCAGGCTGCCGACGCTGTAGGAGGCCAGGGACCAGCCGAGCTGTCCGAGGGCGAAGATGACGAGTTTCCAGAGGGGGAGCTTCTCGGGGCCTTGTTCCATTCCGTGTTCCTCCGCTTTACGAGCCTACGGGATATCCGGCCCGGCCGGGCGAGGGCCGCGCCGGATCATGTCTCCCCCTTACGCTTTATCGAGTCGCGAACCATGAAGGGACAATGTATCAGGGTCGTCTTCCGCTCGGGCGCGGCCCGGCCCGCCGAGCCTATGATCTCGAAAAGCAGGTTGGCCGCCTTGCCGCCGATTTCGGGAAGCGGCTGGCGGAAGGAGGAGAGACTCGGCTTGATATAGGCGGCCAAGGGAGAATCGTCGAAGGAGACGATCGAAATCGCGTCGGGAATCGCGATCTTCCTGTTCTCCAGGGCTCTGTAGGCTCCGAGGGCGAGGAAATCGCTGCACAGCACGATCGCGTCGACCTCTCGCGTCCTCGCCAGGAGACGATAGGCGCCTTCCGCTCCTCCGTCGTCGTCCCAGGACGTGACGTCGTCGACGATGAGGCCAGCGTCGGGCTCGAAGCCCGCGGCCTTGAGGCCGTCCACGTAGCCGAGATACCTGTCTTTATGATTGCTGAGATCGAGGTAGCCGCCGATGAAGGCTATGCGCCTGTGCCCCATGCCCGCGAGGAAATCGACGGCTTTCTTCGCCGACGAGTAATTATCGCTCTTGACCAGGTAGGCCTCCACTCCTTCCTCGCAGTTGTTAATGACGACGCAGGGCAAGCCGCGGTCCCTGACGATTCCGTCGAAGCGCTCGTTGTACATCGGCTCCAGCCAGAGCAATCCGCCGCAGTCGTCGAGGATCCTGGGGCGACCGTACTTCATCAATTCGAGCTCGATTCGGTCGTAATGGATGAGCATCGTCGTGTAGCCGTACGCGTGTATCCTCTCGTCTGCGCCTTCGATGATGCCCGCGAGATAGTAGCCGTTGATTTTATGGCGGGAATAGGTATCGACGATACCGACCGTCCGAAGGGAAGACTGGCCTTGGTCGCCGGACTCGAGCGAATCGAGATAGCGGAGCACGCGCTCCTTCGTCGCGGGATGGACCCCGCCTTTTTTATTGAGGACCCGGGAGATCGTCGCGGTCGATACGTCGAGGGCATCCGCGATTTCCTTGATCTTCATCGCGCATTCCTTGCATTACTGTATGTTTGCTTTACATTTTTGTCAAATCAATTCAGCCGGTCGATGAAGTTAATATTTATAATCTTATCGTATAAATATTTATCACAAAAACAAAGTTAACCCACATACATATGATTTCAGAATTGCATATTCACGCATATTGTTATGCTTTACGATCCATACTACTATTCGCTCATGCACTATCTCCTCGGCGTGGACCTTGGCGGCACCAAGACTTCCGTGGTACTCGGGACCGGCGGCATGTCGATCGTCGCGCGTCGCGGCTTCGCCACCGCGGAGGCCGGCGGGCCGATGGCGGTCCTGGATCGAATCGCTTCCTGCGCGGAATCTATCCTGCTCGAAGCCGGATGCCCCAAAGAGAGCGTATCGGCATGCGGCATCAGCGCGGGCGGCCCTCTAGACCCGACGCGCGGGATCATATTTTCCCCGCCCAATCTGCCGGGCTGGGATGAGTTTCCCGTCACCGCCTTGCTTCGGGAGCGGATCGGCGTGCCCTGTCGCCTGGAGAACGACGCCAATGCCTGCGCTCTCGCCGAATGGAAGCTCGGCGCGGGAAAGGGCACCTCGACCATGGTCTTCCTGACCTTCGGGACGGGAATGGGCGCGGGCATCATCGTAGACGGCCGTCTCCACCGCGGCGCCGATTGCCTGGCGGGAGAGATCGGCCACATCAGGCTATCCCGGGACGGTCCCGAGGCCTATGGCAAGCGCGGCTCCTTCGAGGCCTTCTGCTCGGGGGCCGGCATCGCCAAGATGGCCGGGGAGGCCGCCCTGCGGAAGCTCGACCGAGGGGAGGAGGTAGGCTTCTGCCCGGGCCCCGGCGCCGTCGCGGGAATCACGACCAGGGAGGTCGCGCTATCCGCGGCGCGAGGGGACAAGCTGGCGATCTCGATCCTCGCGAGATCGGGACGGCGTCTCGGCTACGGCTTGGCGGCCCTCATCGATCTCCTGAACCCGGATGCGATCGTCATCGGCAGCGTGTTCGCGCGCTGCAGGGATTTCCTGTGGCCGGCGGCCCGGCGCGTCATCGCGCGCGAGGCCCTTCCCGCCGCGGCAAAGCGCTGTCGCATCGAGCCGGCCGCCCTCGGCGAGGAACTCGGGGACTATGCGGCCATGATCATCGCGGATGGAGGATGATTTCGGTCGGCCGAAGCGCTATCTTAAAGTCAGTCGGAGCGTCGCATGAAACATCTTCGCATAGGCATCATAGGCTTGACCCTCTCGCTCGGCGCCGCCCTGGGCGCCGAGTCCTTCCCCTTCTCGCTCGATCCCCTCGACGACGGACTGATGTTGGGAGGCGGCCTCGCCCTCTACGGCGGTAGTCTCTATCTTCAGTCCCTCAAGCCCGCGCCCAGCGCCGCGGACATAAATCCGGCGAGCATTCCCTTCTTCGACAGGGCCTATCCCTCCAACCCCTCGAATACCGTCGTCTCGGTCGGGGATGATCTATCCATAGCAATGGCGGCCCTTCCCCTGATACTCCTGCCCGGAAGGACCGGCGGCGAAATATTCACGCTCGGCGTCATGTACGCCGAGAGCCTCGAACTCGCGTACGACGTCGATTCTCTGCTGAAGTCGGTCATCGTTCGCTATCGCCCCTACGCCTATTCCATGTCGACGCCCGCCGATTTCTCGAACCCCTATATTTCCGCGTCCTTTCCGTCCAGCAATACGAGCCTAGCTTTCGCCGCCGCCGTATTCATGGGCTACGCCTTCGACGAGCTCAATCCGGACTCGAGCATGAAGGTTTTTGTCTGGGCCTCGGGGCTCGGCCTCGCGACTGCTGTATCGACCCTCCTCGTAGCGGGGGCGAATCACTTCGTGAGCGATGTCGTCGCGGGAGCTGCGATAGGCGCGGCGAGCGCCTACCTCGTGCCCTTCCTCCACGAACGCATCCGCGCGATCAAGACGAGGGCGGGAAGCGCGGTTTCGAGCATCCGGATCGAGCCGAGTCCGGGCGGGATAGCGGCGAGGCTGACCTTCGCGCCCTGACCGATCGACTGCGGACGGACGATCACGCGGGCGGGAGCGCCCCCAGCAGGGCGTGCCAGGCGAGGGTCGCGCACTTGACGCGCGCCGGGTACTTCGCCACTCCCTTGAGCGCGACGAGATCGCCCATCGCGTCGAGCGCCTCGATCGGATCGTCTCCGCGCAGCGAGCGGATGAAGGACCACGCCAGCGCGCGGGCCGCGGCGGCATCCAGGCCTCCGACAGCCAGGGTCATCAGGGAAGCCGACGCCGTGCTGATCGCGCAGCCCCGAGCCTCGAAGCGGACGCCGATCGACGAGCCGCCCGGGACGATGGAGACTTCGACCTTGATGGAGTCGCCGCAAGTCGGGTTCTCGAGGATCATCGAGTCCGGGACGTGCTCGAGCCTAGCGGCTCCGCGGGGCGAGCGATAATGGTCGAGGATGATTTCCTGATAGAGCTCCTCGAAGTCGCTCACCCGTAGAACCTCGCCGCCCCCCGGAGCCCCCGGACGAGGCGATCGATTTCCCCTTCCGTATTGTAGAAGGCCAGGCTGGCGCGGACCGCGGCGGGTATGCCGAGTCTGCGCATCAGAGGCTGGGCGCAGTGGTGCCCGGCGCGCACGGCGATGCCTTCGCGATCCAGGTATTGAGCCAGGTCGTGGGCATGCAGGCGCCCGAGATTGAAGGAAAAGACCGGGCAGCGGCGAGGGGCCGACCCGTAGAGGACCAGCCCCTCCACTTCCCGCAAGCTCTCGAGCGCGTAGGCCGACAGCTCCTCCTCGCGCGCTCCGATCTCCTCCAGGCCCAGGTCCTCGACATAGTCGATGGCGACGCGCAGGCCCACGGCCCCGACGACGTTCGGCGTACCGGCCTCGAATTTCCACGGCAGGTCGTTCCAGGTCGAGCCTTCGAAGGCGACCGATCGGATCATGTCCCCGCCGCCCATCCAGGGCGGCATGGCCTCGAGGAGGCTCTCCTTGCCGTAAAGCACGCCTATGCCCATGGGTCCATAGACCTTGTGGCCCGAGAAGGCCAGGAAGTCGCAGTCGAGGTCGATCGCATCGACCGGGAAATGAGGTACCGATTGAGCCGCGTCGACGAGTACGAGGGCACCCCGCTCGTGCGCGATCGCGGCTATCGCCTTCACGTCGTTCGCCGTGCCCAGGACGTTGGAGGCCTGAGTCACCGCGACGAGACGCGTTCCGGGATCCCACTCGCGCTCGATGCGCGCGGGGTCGAGGCTGCCGTCGGCCTCGAGTCGGGCGACGAGGATGCGGCAGCCGCGGCGGGCCGCGACCATCTGCCAGGGTACGATATTGCTGTGGTGCTCCATCTCCGTCAGGAGGATGGCGTCTCCGGGGAGCAGATTCGCGCAGCCCCACGAGGCGGCGACCAGGTTGATCGATTCGGTGGCGCCGCGCGTGAAGACGATCTCGGAGTCCGTCCCCGCTCCGATGAATCGCCTGACCTTGCTCCGCGCCTCTTCGTAGGCGGCGGTCGCTTCCTCGCCGAGGGCGTGTATGGCCCGGTGGACATTGGCATTGCTTCGCGAATAGAAGCGGGACGTCGCCTCGATGACGGCGCGCGGCTTCTGGGAGGTGGCGGCATTGTCGAGGTAGGCGATCTCCGGATCGCCGGCCACCTGCCCATCGCCCATGCGCCGTGAGAGAAGCGGAAAGTCGTCGCGCGAACCTACAGCGCCGCGGCCGCCGCCGATAACCCCGATCTGACCCGGCGCATCTTCGATGAACGCGCCGGCGCGGCCTACTCGGATCGCCTCGCCACCCATATCCACCCTCCCTCCGCCTTGACTTCCCAAGTCCCGACCGGCTTCGTCGCGGGAAAACCCGTCGGTTCCCCGGTCCGGAGGGAAAATCGGGAGCCGTGCTTTGCGCAGGCTACCTGACCTTCTGCGACATCGCCCTCGGAGAGGCGGGAGTACTCGTGGGAGCAGATGTCGTCCAAGGCGAAGATGCCTTCCCCGGTCCTGAACAGGGCCACCGGGGCCTCTCCCGCCCGAGCGGCGAGACTTCCTTTCAGCTCGCCCTCGGGGGCCACGCGCAGCCATTCCATCTAGGCAGCGTCCGGGAGCTGCCGACGGAGATCTTCCAGGCTGCCCTCGCGGAAGGCTTCGGGAGCTTTAGCGAGCAAGTCCTCGAAGAATCCGAGGACGAGGGTCTCGCGCGCCTCCGATTCCGAGAATCCCCGGCTCCGGAGATAGAAGAGCTCTTCCTCGCCGAGACGCCCGGTGGCCGACCCGTGACTGCAGCGGACATCGTCGTTCCCGATCCTCAGCGTGGGGATCGAGTCGGCGCGCGCCCCGTCCCCGAGCAGGAGATTCCGATTGGAGAGGTAGGCGTCGGTGCCGGAGGCGCCTTCCCCGACATCGATCAGGCCCTGGAAGGTCGCGCGGCCACCGCCCGCGATCCCGCCTTTATAGTAGGCCCGGCTGGTGGCTCCGGGGGACATATGGCGCAGGGCAGTCCCGAGGTCCGCCTGCTGGCCCGCGCCGCAATAGTACATTCCGTCGAGATTGGCCTTCGCCCCGCGTCCCTCAAGCGAGCAGTCCACGCGAGTCCTGGCCAACCGTCCCCCGAGCTGGACCTCGAGGCGGTCGAGGGAGCTGCCCTCCGCCAGGCGCGCCCTCGTTTCCTCGAAATGAAGAGAATCCGGGCCGGTCATCCGGCTGCCGAAAAGCCTCAGAGAGGAGTCCTGCCCGAGCGAGATATCCGTCCGCGCATTGAAGAGGATATTGGACCCTAGGGACTCCCTGACGCGCGCGATCACCATCGCGCTCGCCCCTTCGCCCAGGACGATCGCGATCTGCGGGGTCGCGTAGCGCCCTTCCCCCCCCTCCGCGATTTCCACGACGAAAGGCTCCTCGACCCTGATCCCGGGCGGTACGTAGAGCAATGCCCCGTACTGGAGCGCGGCGAAGTGCCAGACAGCGACCTTATCCTCCGCGACCGCGAAGGCCTCGCGCAACAGGCTCGAGGCAAGCGCGCCGCCCTGGCCTGAGCCGTTCCCGAGAGCTTCGAACCTGACTCCGAGAGTCTGCAGCCTCGCGGCGACGGCGAGCTCGGCGCAATTTCCGGCATCGAAGCGCATGCGGCCGGCCGTCTCGGCCGATGCGCCGGTCGATATCACCGACGATCGGCCCCGATCGCCGAGCGCCCGCCCGGCCAGGAAAGGCGACAGATCGAGGCGGCCGAAGTCTGTCCTCCTCCATTCCGGGTCCTCCGCCGTGGGCCAAGCCATCGACTCGAAGCGCTCCGCCGCCGCGCCGCGGAGCTCGCCCAGCCATCCGGGCGAAGACGCGGCCCTCATCCCACCGATCCTTCCATCTCGAGCTCGATGAGCCTGTTCAACTCGACAGCGTACTCCATCGGCAGCTGCTTCACGAGGGGATCGAGGAAGCCCGATACGATCATGAAGGAGGCCTCGGCCTCGCTCATTCCCCGGCTCATGAGGTAGAAGAGCTGATCCTCGCCGATCCTGCTGACCCTGGCCTCGTGCTCGATGGAGACGTGGTCCGATTCGATCTCCATGACCGGGAAGGTGTTCGTGCGCGAATCCGCGTCCAGGAGGAGGGCATCGCAGACAACGCGCGAGCGGATATCGTGGAGCCCGGCGTCCACTTTGACGAGGCCGCGATAGCTCGCGATCCCGCCCGCTTTGCTGATCGACTTGGCCGTGATGATCGACGAGGTATGGCTGGCGGCGTGGACTGCCTTCCCCCCGGTGTCCTGTTCCTGGCCCTTGCCCGCGAAGGCTATGGAAAGGATCTCGCCGCGCGCCCCTTCCCCGACCAGGTAGACCGACGGATACTTCATGGTCCTCTTCGACCCGATGTTTCCGTCGACCCATTCGACGACGGCGTCGCTATAGACCGCGGCCCTCTTGGTGACGAGGTTGTACACATCGTTCGACCAGTTCTGGATAGTCGTATATCGCACGCGGGATCCGGGCAAGGCGATGATCTCCACCACCGCGCTGTGGAGGGATTCCGTAGCGTAGATGGGCGCGGTGCAGCCCTCGATATAATGCACGAAGCTTCCCTCGTCCGCTATGATGAGGGTCCGCTCGAACTGTCCGAAGCTGCGCGCGTTGATCCTGAAGTAGGCCTGCAGCGGCACGTCCACGCGCACGCCCTTCGGGACATAGACGAAACTGCCCCCGGACCAGACGGCGCTGTTGAGGGCCGCGAATTTATTGTCGAGGTAGGGTATGACGGTGCCGAAATACCTGCGCACCAGGTCGGGATGCTCGCGCACCGCAGTCTCGGGATCGGTGAAGATCACGCCGAGCCGGCTGAGATCCTCCTTGATGCTGTGGTATACCATCTCGGAGTCATACTGGGCCCCGACCCCGGCCAGGAACTTGCGCTCCGCCTCCGGAATCCCGATCCGCTCGAAAGTCTCCTTGATCGAGGCCGGGACGTCGTCCCAGGATCGCGATTGGGCCTCCTGAGGCCGCGCGTAATAGCAGAGCGAGTCGAAGTCGAGGCTCGACAGGTCCGCGCCCCACGAGGGCATGGGCTTCTTTCGAAAAGCGCCGAGGGCGCGCAGGCGGTATTGCCGCATCCATTCGGGCTCGCCCTTCCGCTCGGAGATCGCGTTGACGATCCCTTCGTCGAGACCAGCGCGGGTCCTGAATACCGACTCGTCGGGATAATGGTATCCGTGCGTATACTCCGCTATAGCAAGCTCAGGCGACGACGCCTTCATCGGCTTCCTCCTCGATACCGTACTGCTCCTTGATCCAGTCGTAGCCTCTCTCCTCGAGCTTCTCGACGAGTTCCTTGCCTCCCGACACGACGATCCGCCCCTTGTACATGACATGCACGAAGTCTGGGACTATCCTTTCGAGGATGCGTCGGTAGTGGGTTATCACCAGGGCGCCGAAACCCTTCCCCTGAAGGCGGTTCACCCCCTTCCCCACCACCCTGAGGGCGTCGATATCCAGTCCGGAATCGGTCTCGTCGAGTATGGCGATCGAGGGTTTCAGCATGAGCATCTGCAGGACCTCCATTCGCTTCTTCTCGCCGCCGGAGAAACCCTGGTTCAGGTAGCGGTTAATGAAAGCCTGGTCCATCTCCATGAAGTCCATGGCCTCGCGGAGATCCTTGATATAGGCGGACACGTTCATGCCCCCCGCGCCGGCGCGGAGCTCGATCGCCCGCTTGAGGAATTTTCCCACGGTCACTCCGGGGATTTCCACCGGATACTGGAAGGCGAGAAAGACTCCGCGGAGAGCCCGCTCGCTCGGACTCAAGGCCAGGAAATCCTCGCCGTCGAGGAGGACGGTCCCGCCTTTCACCGCGTAGGAAGGACTTCCCATGAGAACGTTGGCGAGAGTGCTCTTTCCCGAACCGTTCGGTCCCATGAGAGCGTGTATCTCGCCGGCCCGAATGTCGAGGTCCACTCCCTCGAGGATGGACTTTTCCCCGATGCCCGCTTCGAGTCCCCGTATAGACAGATGATCAGCCATAGCGCCGCCTTTATATGGGATAGCCCAACGAGACCCGAGCCGCCTCGCTCATCCGCTCCGGACCCCAGAGAGGATCCCAAACCGTCCGAATCTTCGATTCGAGGCCGAAGAATTGCTTGAGGCAGGATGAGATCTCTCCCCGGATGTAGGCCTCGGCGGGACAGCCCGGGTAGGTAAGAGTGAAATCCACCTCTATGCCGCCCTCGACAGGTTCGGCCCGGTAGACGAGCCCCAGGTCCACGATGTTCCAGTCGAGCTCCGGATCGTCGACTCCCCGCAGGGCGTCGAGAATCTCATCCTTGGAAAGCATCCGATAAAACCCCACGATAAAACTTGATAATGATTATTATTATAGTCAAGTTTATTCCATGAAGATCCTCGAGCTTCTCTGCAATCCGCGACCCGCTTCGCTCAACCGGGCATTGGCTACCCGAGCGAGGGAAAGTCTCGCAGCGGCAGGTCACGAGATCCTCTTCCACGACCTTTACGCGGAGGGCTTCGATCCCGTGCTGGATTCGGCCGAGCTCGCCCGCGGATTCAGCCTGGATCCTCTTGTCCAAAACCATTGCAGGGAGCTCGAGGAGGCCGACGGGCTCCTCATAGTCCATCCCGACTGGTGGGGACAGCCCCCCGCCCTCCTGAAAGGCTGGATCGACCGGGTCATGAGGCAGGGGGTCGCCTACGATCTCGAGGGGGGGGAATTTTCCGAGAAAGCATGGGCCCCCCTCCTGGCGGGAAAGCAGGCCCTCGTCTGTGTCACGAGCGACGCCATCGACCCAGAGTCGGCCCTCTCCCTCGAGAGGCTCTGGACGAAGACGATTCTCGGAAGCTGCGGGATGGGCTGCGAGTGCCATGTGCTATCCGGCCTCAGGACGATGGCACCAGGGGAGCTGGCGGCCCGGATGGCCGGCCTCGAATCGAGGCTGGCCGAAAGATTCCCCGCCGGGACAGGCGCCCGGCGGGGCGCCCTCGCCTAACCGTCGTTGCCGATGGCCTCAACCGGGCAGTCGATCATGGCGGAGGAAGCCTCGTCCGACTCGGCGCCTCCCGCCGGTTGCTTGAAGACGAAGGCCGTCGATCCGTCGTCCGTCATCTTGAAACTCGAAGGGGCCAGACTCGCGCACAGACCGCAGGCGATGCAGGAGCCGTCGACATACCAAGCCCCGACGGGATTGTTTGAATTCCTCTGGGTAGGGTTCGCCATAACTACCTCCCGATTGTAATATAAGCACAAGAGCCAGTCGAAGGAGCTACGATGAAAAGCTACGACTACCTGATCGTGGGCGGCGGCATGGCCGCGGCCGCGGCGATAAAAGGCATACGGGAGCTCGATCGCGACGGCTCCATAGGAGTCCTCGGCGCGGAACCCGACCCGCCCTACGACCGACCGCCCCTGTCGAAGGGCCTGTGGAGGGGAAAGCCCATCGAAGCCATTTGGATGGATGCGGCGGACGCGGACCTCAGGCTCGGCCGATTCGTCAAGGAGCTGCAGTCCTCGAAACACGCCGTAGTATGCGAGGACGGGGAGCTCTTCGAATACGGTAGGCTGCTCATCGCCACTGGCGGGAGGCCGCGACGACTCTCGCCGATCGATGATTCGGCCGTCTACCTTCGGGACCTTCGGGATTATCGGGACCTTCGCGCCCGATGCGAAGGGGCCCAGCGCTTCCTCGTCGTCGGGGGCGGCCTCATCGCCTCCGAGATAGCGGCCGCCCTCGCCATGACCGGCAAGCGAGTGGCCCTGGCCTTTCCGGAGGAGGGCATCGCCGCCCGTCTCCTGCCTCGCGACATCTCACGCTGGCTGAACGAGTTCTATCGGGGCAAGGGGGTCGAGGTCTTCCCCGGCGAGAGCGTCGGATCGCTCGAGACGCAGGGAAGTTTGAAGATCGCGCGAACGCTCTCGGGGAAGGCGATCGATGCCGAGGTCGTCGTCGCCGGCCTCGGCATTCTGCCCAACGCGGATTTCGCCGCCCAGGCGGGACTGCTCGTCGAAGACGGGATCTCCGTCGGGCCCGAGCTCCGCTCGAGCGATCCCGATGTCTTCGCGGCCGGGGATGTCGCATCCTTCTATTGCGGCGCTCTCGGGAGGCGCATTCGGCCCGAGCACGAGGATAACGCCCTCGCTATGGGCCTCGCCGCCGGACGGAACATGGCCGGCGCGGACGAACCCTATGACCGCATCCCCTACTTCTACTCGGATCTCTTCGATCTCGGCTACGAGGCAGTAGGGGAACTGGACCCGAGTCGGGAGACCTTCATCGACTGGAAAAGCCGGAACGAGAGCGCGGTGGTCTATTACCTCGACGGAGGCCGGCTCCGCGGCGTCCTCCTGTGGAACGTCCGCAAGCGCTCCGAGGCCGCGCGGGCCCTCATCGCCGAGACCGGCCCCTTCAGGCCGGAGGAGCTCGTCGGACGGCTATAGGCGAAACCGACGCCGCCTCGACGGACTCTCATGAAAAAACCTGCATCGAAAGCCGCTCAATCTTTTCGTTGACAATCCCGACGAGCATCAGGTAGCCTTGCGCCAGAAGGTAAGCGTCGATGCAGCCGCCATGGACCACGAGCGTAGACTATTCCGCGAAGCCGATATTCGTCTGCTGGGAAACCACCAAGTCATGCCTCCTCTCCTGCAGGCACTGCAGGGCGACGGCCATAAAGGGAAGGGCGCCGGGGGAGCTCGACCATGATTCGGGGCTGCGGCTCATCGATCAGATCGTAGAGTTCGGCGAACCCTACCCTGCCCTGCTGTTGACCGGGGGCGACCCCCTCATGCGGTCCGACCTTTTCGATCTGATCGGGCATGCGCGGTCGGCCGGCATCTATACGGCCGTGGCGGCGAGCGTCACGCCCCTGCTCGACCTCGAGCGGATCGGGCGCTTGAAGGACCTGGGCGTGGAGATCATCTCCGTCAGCCTCGACGGAGCGACCGCCGAGATCCACGACAGGATTCGAAACATCCCCGGCACCTTCGACGCGACCATCCGGGCCATCGAGAGGGCCAAGTCCTGCGGGATACGGCTCCAGGTCAATACGACGGTGATGAACAGCAATCTGCGGGGCTTGGCGGATATCTTCCACCTGGCGAAGGAGCGGGGAGCGGTCGCCTGGGAAGCATTCTTCCTGATTCGAACGGGGAGGGGCTCGGCCCTCGAGAGCCCCGAGCCCTCGGAGTGCGAAGAGGTGACGCACTTCCTCTACGACGCGACGCGGTACGGCATCCCGGTCAGGACCTCCGAGGGTCCTCATTTCAGGCGCGTCTTCATCCAGCGCCGCGATGGGACCGAGCCGCCCCGCGGAGAATTGTACGAGCATCTTCATGACAGGCTGCTCGAGCTCGAAGGCGAGCCGAAGAACCCGGCCTCCCTAAGGCTGAACCCGACCGGAGACGGAAGGGGCATCGTCTTCATCGCCCACGACGGCGAAATCTACCCGAGCGGATTCCTCCCGCTGTCCCTGGGAAACGTCAAAGTCGGGAATCTCAGGTCGATCTACGCGACTCACCCTCTCCTCCTCGGGCTGCGGTCTCCCTCGATGCTCAAAGGGCGCTGCGGGCGCTGCGAGCACAAGGTAATCTGCGGCGGCTCGAGGTCCCGGGCCTACGCGGAGTTCCAGGATCCCTACCAAGAAGACCCGGCCTGCGCCTATGTCCCATCCGGCGCAGCGGCGCAGGCGGCGCCGGCGGCCGCCGATCCTGTCTGAGCGGGGGAGAGCATGGTACCGGACGCGCCCCATCCGCGGACAGGAGGCTCGCATATCCTCTGCCTGGGAGTTTCGCATCGCGAGGCCCCGATCGAGCTCCGCGAGAGGCTGACGCTCTCGCCGGAAAGACTCAAGTCCCTTCTCCCCGGCTCGCTCTCCGGGGAATGGCGTTCCGGCCTCGCAGGCCTTTCGGAGATCGCCGTCCTCTCGACCTGCAACAGGCTCGAGGTCTACGCCGTATCGAGCGGGGAGGGCTTCCCGGATCTCGTCGATTTCGCGAGCCGGTCGACGGGTGTCGAGGAATCCATGATCCTCTCCTGCGCCGTGAGCCGAATCGACGGGGAGGCGGTCGCGCATCTCTTCCGAGTGAGCTCCGGGCTGGAATCCATGGTCCTGGGCGAGACCCAGGTGCTCGGCCAGGTGACGGGCGCCTACGACCTCGCGCGCGAATGCGGCGGGATAGGGCCCCTCCTCTCCGCCCTGTTCCGAGCGGCCATCCACGCGGGCAAGCGCGCGCATACGGAGACCGCCATCGGCCGCAATGCCGGCAGCCTGAGCGCCGTCGCCGCCCGGCTCGCAGCCGAGAAGATAGGCGACATCTCCGACGCGAGCATCGTCGTGATAGGCGCGGGCGAAATGGCGGAGCTGGCCGTCGAGGCGCTCAGGCACCGGGACGCCGGGCGCATCACCGTCCTCAACAGGACGCGCGAGCGCGCCGAGGAACTCGCGGCCCGATGGCAGGCCCAGGCTCTCGGATTCGACCGTATCTCCGAGGCCCTGCGCGCCGCCGACATCGTCGTCACCTCGACCGGCGCGCCCCATCTCGTCATTTCGCGCGAGCTGGTCAGGGAAGCGATGGAGTCCCGGCCGGAGCGTCCCCTCATCATCATCGACATCGCCGTCCCCCGCGACGTCGATCCGCGCGTCAACGAGCTCGGGAATGCCCACTGCTACGACATCGACGACCTCGAATCGAGGCTCGGCGAATCGATGACCGAAAGAATCGAGGCAGTACCCGAGGTCGAGGCCATCCTGGAGACCGAGACCGGCGACTTCATGGCCTATCTGCGCTCCCTCGACGTCGTACCGATCGTCACCGCCCTGCGGGCCCAGGCAGAGGAGATACGGCGCGTCGAGACCGCGAAGAGCCTCCGGCTCCTCGCTCATCTCGCCAAGGAGGACAGGGACCGCATCGAATTCCTCACGAGGTCCATCCTCGACAGGTTCCTCCACAAGCCGACCCTCCGCATCAAGGCGGCGGCGGAATCGGGATCGGCGGCCGAGTACGCGGCCGCCGTCAGCTACGTTTTCGATCTCGCCGGAGACAAGCCCGATGGGGCCTGAGCGCGCGACGATCCGGATCGGCACGAGAGGCTCCGAGCTCGCTCGCCGCCAGGCCGACTGGATACGGAGAAGGCTCGTCTCCTCGAACGCCGGTATCGCCTGCGAGATCCTGCCTTTCACCACGACGGGGGACCGGATCCTCGACAGACCCCTTCCCGAGATCGGGGGCAAGGGCCTGTTCACCGAAGAGCTCGAGCACGCCCTCCTCGAGGGCGCGATAGACCTGGCCGTCCATTCGCTGAAGGATCTTCCGGTCGACAACCCGCCGGGCTTGACCCTGGGCGCCGTCGCCGAGCGCGAAGACCCGCGCGACGCTCTGGTCTCGGCTCTGTACAAGACCCTGGATGAGCTTCCCCGAGGGGCCCGCGTAGGGACCTCGAGTCTGCGCCGCGGCGCGCAGCTCCTAGCGATCCGCCCCGACCTCGCTCTGCTCCCGCTTCGAGGCAACGTGGGTACGCGAGTCGAGAAGGCGATGGCCGGGGACTACGAAGCCGTCGTGCTCGCGGCCGCGGGGCTCCTGCGCCTCGGGCGCGCCGCGGCGATATCCTCCTACTTCCGCTTCGACGAGATGCTCCCGGCCCCGGGCCAGGGCGCCCTGGCGGTCCAGTGCCGGAAGGACGACGAAGCCGCGCTCCGCCTTCTCGCGGGCGTCGAGCACGGCGCGACCCGCGCCGCCGTCGCCGCGGAAAGGGCATTCCTGAAGGGGCTCGGCGGCGGCTGCTCGGCGCCCATCGCCGCCCTCGGAAGGCTCGAAGGCGACTCGCTCGAGCTCGAGGGGCTCGTCGCGGCCGGGGACGGGTCAAAGCTGATCCGAGCGCGCGGGAGGGGCGGCGATCCCGAAGAACTCGGGAGGCGCCTGGCCGATGAAGCGATGGCCAAGGGCGCAGGGGAACTTCTCGCGTGACCGCATCGGCTCTGGGAGGTAAGCGTATCCTCGTAACCCGTCCCCGCGCGCAGGCCGAAGCCCTCTGCGGGGCGATAGTCGCCGCTGGCGGCGAGGCCATCCTCATCCCCGCGATCGAGATCGGGGGCGACTTCGATCACGACGGGCTCGACCGCGCGATCGGGGAGCTGGATCGCTACGACTGGATCGTCTTCACGAGCGCCAACGCCGTCGAAGCGTTTTTCTCCCGCGTCGAAGCGCTTGAGGCTTCGGGCCGCATCGGGAAGGGAAGCCGCTCGTCCGCCGCGCGAAAGCGCATGGCCGCGATCGGCCCCGCGACCGAGCGCGCCCTGCGCGGGCGCTCGGCGGGAGCCGTCGCGATCCCGGGAGAATCCGTCTCCGAGGCGATAGCCGAGAGCCTGGGCGAGATCGCGGGCATGAGCATTCTGCTACCTTGCTCGGACCTGGCGAGGAAGAGCCTCGGCGAGGATCTCCGCGCCCGCGGCGCCTCCGTCGACGAGGTGCTGGCCTACGTCACTTCGAGCGCCGAGATGGCCCCGGAATCCGCGAAGGAGATCGAGCGCGGTTTCGACGCGGTCCTTTTCGCGAGTCCTTCGGCGGCTCGCTGCTTCGCCGCTCTTTCCGGTGGGCCGGCGGGACTTCGCGACGCCCTCGTCGCCTGCATCGGGCCGGCGACGGCGGAGGAGGCCGGAAAGATCGGGTATCGCGTCGGGCTCGTAGCGGAGCATCACTCCGCCGAAGGGCTCGTCGAGGCGCTCTCGCGCCACTACAAGGAGCACGACATGGAGAGTCCGAGCGAGGTCGGCGCTACGAGCGCGAGAGAGGGTGCGATTCCCGGTCCGAGTCGGCCGAGAAGGCTCCGGCTCAATGCAGGCATCAGGCGCATGGTCCGGGAGACGAGTCTCTCCGCGGACGATTTCATCCATCCGCTTTTCGTGACCCACGGGAAGGAGGTCCGGGACGAGATAGCCTCGATGCCCGGCGTCTTCCAATGGTCGATCGACAATCTCGCCCGCGAGGCGGAGTCCATCGCGAGAGCGGGCATCCCCGCGGTCCTCCTCTTCGGCCTCCCCGCGGTAAAGGACGCGATAGGCTCGGAGAATTTCGACGAGGACGGCATCGTCCAGCGCGCGATACGCGAGCTCAAGCGGAGCGTGCCGGAGCTCGTGGTGATCACCGACGTCTGCCTCTGCGAGTACACCGAGTCGGGGCATTGCGGGCTCCACAACCACGGCGAGGCTCACGGCCTCCCCGAAGCCTACGTCCTCAACGACGAGACCCTCCCCGTCCTGGCGCGCGTCGCCCTCTCGCACGCGGAAGCCGGCGCCGACATCGTCGCGCCCTCGGGGATGATCGACGGCATGGTCGCCTCCATCCGGTCCGCCCTCGACGCGAAGGGCTGGAGCCACGTCCCCATCCTCTCCTACGCCGTCAAATACGCCTCGGCCTTCTACGGCCCCTTCCGCGACGCCGCCGATGGCGCCCCGGCCTTTGGGGACAGGACGAGCCACCAGATGGATCCGGCCAACGCCCGCGAGGCGCTCCGCGAGGCCGCCCTCGACGTAGAGGAGGGAGCGGACATGCTGATGGTCAAGCCGGCCCTCGCCTATCTCGACGTGATCCGGCAGACCCGCGAGCGCTTTCCCGAGATGCCGCTGGGGGCCTACAACGTCTCGGGCGAGTACGCCATGGTCAAGGCGGGGGCGCGGAACGGCTGGATCGACGAGCGCCGCGTGGTCATGGAGGTCCTGACGGGCATAAAGCGCGCGGGCGCGGATTTCATCATCACCTACCACGCGAAGGACGCGGCGCAGTGGCTGCGATGAAGGACGGAGGGGGGGCGCCTGCGGCGAAAGGCGCGCCCGACCAGAGAGAGCACAGGGAATTCCACGACGGGCGGATGGCGGAGGCCGACTTCGACCAGTCGCCCTTCACCATCGCCTGGGAGATAACGCGCGCCTGCGCCTACGCCTGCGTCCACTGCCGCGCCGACGCCCAGCATCGCCGCGATCCGCAAGAGCTCTCGACCGCGGAGGCCGAGGCCCTCGTCGACAGGATCAAGGCCTTCGGAAGCCCCATCCTGGTCTTCACGGGCGGCGACCCGATGATGCGTCCGGACCTCTTCGAGATCATCCGCTACGCGACGGACAAGGGTCTCCGCTGCTCCCTCACGCCGACGGCGACGGAGCTCGCGACGAGGGAGAGGCTCGGTCTCTCCAAGGAGGCGGGCGTCAGGCGCATCGCCCTCAGCCTCGACGCGCCCGGCCCCGAGCTGCACGATGCCTTCCGCCAGGTCACCGGGTCCTGGGCGCGCACGATGGGCATACTCGCGAGCGCTCTATCGATCGGTCTCGCCGCCCAGATCAACACGACCGTCACAAGGCGCAATCTCGCCCTCTTGCCAGAGATGGTAAAATTCGTGAAGGAGGCCGGAGCCGTCCAATGGAGCCTCTTTTTCCTCGTGCCGACGGGAAGGGCCCAGACGGCCGACATGATCGGGCCCGAGGATCACGAACGCGTCTTCAACTGGCTCTATGACCTGTCTCTCAAAGGCGATTTCGACGTCAAGACCACCGCCGCCCCCATGTACCGACGCGTGGCCATCGAGCGCAAACGGGCCGAGGCCGGCCCCGTCCCGGGACGCGGGACGCGAGAGGTCGACGAGACCTTCCGGGGCGCGGGTTTCCAATACGCCGACGGCCTCGATCGGCCGGTGAAGGGCGTGAACGACGGACGCGGCTTCTTATTCATCTCCCACCGCGGGGAGATCATGCCCTCGGGCTTCCTTCCCATCGCCGCCGGCAAGGTCCGCGAGACCGACATCGTCGACGTCTATCGAAACCACAGACTCTTCAAGGAACTCCGCGATCCCGGCCTCCTCAAAGGACGCTGCGGCATCTGCGAGTACCGGGTGGTCTGCGGCGGCCAGCGCGGCCGCGCCTACGCGATGACGGGAGATTGGCTCGAGACCGATCCGGCCTGCGCCTACCAGCCTTCGGGCGGGCGGGAATCGGAGTGACGGGCCGCTTTCTTCGAGCCTGCAGGCGCGAAGAAGTCGACGCCACTCCCGTCTGGTTCATGCGCCAGGCGGGTCGCTACATGCCCGAGTACCGCGCCCTGCGCGCGAGGCACGGCTTCCTCGAGATCTGCGCCCAGAGCGAGCTCGCGGCCGAGGCGACGCTCCAGCCTATCCGCGCCTTTGATCTCGACGCCGCCATCCTCTTCTCGGACATCCTCGTGCCCCTCGTCCCAATGGGCATCGACCTCGAGTTCTCGGAGAGCGAAGGCCCGGTGATCCGCAACCCTATCGCTTCCGAAGCAGACGTCGCCGCTCTGCGCCGCATCGATCCCCGCGAAGAGCTCGGCGGCGTCCTGGCTGCGCTCGGACTCGTCAAGCGGGAGCTCGAGGGGAAAGCTGCCCTGATCGGTTTCGCGGGCGCCCCCTTTACGCTCGCCAGCTACATGATCGAGGGAGGGTCATCGAAGAACTTCGCGAAAACCAAAGGCCTCATGTACGGCGAGCCCCGCCTATGGCACGCGCTCCTCGGCAAAATCTCGGGCATGGTCGCGGACTATCTCGTCTCGCAGGCGGATGCCGGCGCCGACGCCGTCCAGCTCTTCGACTCCTGGGCCGGCTGCCTCGGCCCCGAGGACTACCGCGAGTACGTCCTGCCGCATTCGAAGCCGATCTTCGACGCATTGAAGGAGCGCGGCATCCCCTCGATCCACTTCGGCACCGAATCGGGCGGGCTCCTCTCCGCGATGAGGGATGCGGGGGGCGACCTCATCGGCCTCGACTGGCGGATCGATCTGGCCGAAGGCTGGGAGAAGGTCGGGCTCGATCGGGGCATCCAGGGGAACCTCGACCCCGCCGTGCTCTTCGCCCCCTTAGGCGAGATCGAGCGCCGGGTGAGGTCCATACTCGACAAGGCCGCGGGCCGACCCGGCCATATCTTCAATCTCGGCCACGGCATCCTCCCCGAGACTCCCGTCGAAAACGTCAGGGCCGTCGTCGAGCTGGTCCACGAGTACTCGAGGCGCGGATGATCGTACATGCGGAATGGACTGGAGTCGTCGCCGCCCTCGCCGCCTTCGGGGGCGTCTGGGCGGGCCACGTCGGCGTCCGGGCGGTCGAGTTCCGCGCGCGCCGACTGGGACCGGCCATGGCTGTTCTCGCCGCGGCGGGATTGGGACTCGAGGTCCTCGCCGCGATCTCCGGAAACTCACTCTTCGCCGTCGCCGAAGGCATCATGGGAATGACCCTTCTCTTCGACGCCCTCGAGCTTCGCAGGCAGTTCCGCAGGGTGCGCGAAGGTAGAGCGCGGGCGAACTTACTCAATCCTCGGCACAGACCCTATATCGAATCGGGAGTCGCCCTCGTCGCGGACCCGCTCGATCCGGACCGCCCTCATGGGGCGGAAAGACGATGAGCCTCGTCGGTCCTCTCGCCGGGCTCATCTCCCTCCTCGTCATCGGCCTGGGCTTCCTCTGGGTCATCCGCGCCGAGCGCGCCCTCGGCTGGCAATGGTGGTACGTCTTCGCGGGCGCAGGTTTCGCTCTCGTCGTACTCTCGATATTCGAGGGATCGCCCCTGCTTTCCGGCATCCTCGGCGTCGCGGGGGCTTCGCTCGTCTGGGGCTCGACCGAGCTAAAGGCCCAGGCTGCGAGAGTCGAGCTCGGGTGGTATCCCGCCAATCCGAGGCGGAAGCCGCTCCCGCCTCTGTGGAGGCTCTTTTCGAGATTCCGTCCGCCGAGACTCTGAAAAGAGGCAGGGATGCCGCCAGCAGAAACGGCGTTCCCAAAATCCCGGGAACGCCGTCCGGATTCGACTAGGTTGCGCGCGCTCCTACTGGCCGAGGACTGCAGGCTTCAAGACCTCCCGGCACCACTGCCGGAAACTGGTGGGGGTGGTGGACTGGGCAGTGCGCGGCTCGGCGTTGTCGAGGCCCTCGTTTTTGGCCACCTGCATGTCGAGCATGGCCTGAGCCATGGCGTCGGACATCCCGAATTTGGTCATCTGGGACTTGAACGCCTGCCCGGGAATTTGCTGGAAGCTAATCGGTTTCCCCAGCACTTCGGACATGATTTTTGCCATGTCGTTGAAGGACAGGTCCTCGGGGCCCATGACCGGGACGCTGGCGTTCCCGCTCCAGGAGTGATCCAGGAGCAGCTTGGCGGCGACGGCGGCAGTGTCCCGGGTGGCGCAGGTCGGAGCCTTGAGGTCTCCGGATACAGGCGAGAAGAACATGCCCTGGGCCTTGATGGCCCCGACTTGGTGCAGGAGGTTGTCCATGAACGAGGGCATCGTCAGCGCCCGGTAGGCCACGCCAGTGCCGGCAATCAGGTCGTCCATAGCCAGCGAAGCTGTCGTGTGCCCGGCGTTCTTATCGACCCCGCGGCCCAGGGCCGAGATTCCGACGACTCGTTTGACGTTTTGGCGCCGGAACGCTTCGCACGCCGGTCGGCTGAAGTCGACGTAGGCGGCAATGACGCTACTGGCTTGGGGATCCGGGGGCACGAGCCAGAACACGGCGTCGGCACCTGCGAACGCCCTGTTCACCACGGCGGCGTCGCCGTGCGATCCCCGGACGACCTCGACGCGCTTGAGGATGTCGGCCGGGAGACGGGATGGGTCACGCGCGATCACGCGGATCGGTTCGCCCTTGTCGAGAATTGCGTTGAGCACCTGATGGCCGATCAGGCCCGTCGGTGCAGTGAGTACGATCATATGTTCCTTCCTTTTCTTGTGGGTCAAATCTCCGTGATCCGACCCGCTTCGACATTCGACCTGTCATAGAGATACTATGTGGGGGTCTCCGGACGGTACAGGGATCCTGGCAACTTCTTGCAGAATCCTGTCAATGCGACGGCTGGCTGAGAAATCGCCTTGCATTTCCGACATTCTGCGGCTTTGATAGAACCATGGAATCAATGGAAGAGATCCGAAGATCGATCGCCCGGTTCGCGGCCCGCGGCAAGCCTGCGATCATCGATACGAATTGGGAAGACCTCAAGGTTATGACGTTCGGAATGCCTACCGAATCGATGCCCAGCCTCTATGAACCCATGTTCGGCCTCGTCGTCCAAGGCGCCAAGCGGGTCGTCCTCGGCAACAGAGTCTTCGACTGCGTCACAGGACAGTACATTGTCGTTTCCCAGGAATTCCCGGTCACGAGCCAGGTGGTTTCGGCGACGACTGAAGAACCTTTCATGACCGTCAGTTTGAAATTGAAGCCGACGATGATCGCCGAGTCGTTGTTGGACGCCGACAGCGACGCGCGGACCGCCTCGTTCTCGGGAATGGGAGTAGGCCACGCCTCCGGGGAGTTGTTGGAGGCTGTCGCTCGACTCCTGCGCCTTCTTGATCGTCCCCGGGACCTCGCCGTGCTCGCCCCTTTGCTGGAAAGGGAAATCCTTTGGTATCTCCTGTCGGGTGACCAGGCAGCGGTGATGCGCGAAATAGTTCTGACGGACGGTCGCCTTTCGCGGATCAGTCAGTCCATCCGTTGGATCAGGTCCCACTACGCCGAGCGCTTTCGCGTCGGGGCTTTGGCTCAACTGGCGGGGATGAGCGCCTCGTCGTTCCATAGGCACTTCCGGGCGGCTACGGCCATGAGTCCTATTCAATACCAGAAGCATGTTCGGTTGCAGGAAGCGCGTTCCCGGCTCATGGTCCAACGGGAAGACGTGGCCGCCGTCGGGTTCGCCGTAGGCTACGACAGCGCTTCGCAGTTCAGCTTCGAGTACAGCCGATTGTACGGACTTCCACCCGGTCAAGATGCTCTTCGAATGAGGGAAGCGTCGTCGCAGAAGCGGATGGTCTCCATCGAGTAGGCGACGAAGAATGAGAACGATTCTTCACAGGCGCAGCCATACTCAATCGCATCCGTCACACGGATCGGCCCCACTCCATCCGTCGCCTCCTGACGGCTTCTTGAGCCGGGTCGGCGAGAGACCAGGGTTTCCTCCCCCGAATCGGCATCCATGCCACGACGTCGTAGACGCGGACATCCTCGTGAAATGCCTGCTCGAGATAGGCGAAATGGGGAAAAGAGATTAAGCTCCGCGGTGCGAACAGGGTAAAATAGGAGCAAGACAGGAATGAATACGGAGAAATCGCGGCGGCTCTTCGCCGAGGCGCAGACCCTGATGCCGGGCGGCGTCAGCTCCCCTGTCCGGGCGTTCAAGGCAGTCGGAGGACAACCCCTCTTCATCGAGCGCGGCGAAGGATCCTGGCTCTACGACGTCGACGGCAACCGCTTCATCGACTATGTCCTCTCCTGGGGTCCCCTCATCCTCGGCCATGCACGCGAAGGCGTCGTAAAAGCCATCGCGGCGGCGGCCCTTCGCGGCACGAGCTTCGGCGCCCCCTGCGCCCTCGAGGTGGAGCTCGCCCGTCTCGTACAGGAATTCATGCCGAATATCGAGATGCTCCGCTTCGTCAACTCGGGCACCGAGGCGACGATGTCGGCGCTGAGGCTCGCCCGCGCCTTCACGAAGCGCGACAAGATAGTTAAGTTCGAGGGCTGCTACCATGGGCACGCGGACCTTCTACTGGTGCACGCCGGCTCGGGCGTGGCCACCCTCGGCTTGCCCGACAGCCCCGGTGTGACCGGGACGACGGCGGCCGACACCCTTACCGCGCCCTACAACGACCTTGCCGCCCTGGAGGCCCTCCTCGGTCGCCACACGGGCGAGGTCGCGGCGATCATCGTCGAGCCCGTCGCCGGCAACATGGGCGTCGTTCCGCCCGAGCCAGGATTCCTCGAAGGGCTCCGCGCGTTGTGCGACACACATGGCGCCCTCCTCATCTTCGACGAGGTGATGACGGGCTTCCGCGTGCACTTGGGCGGAGCCCAGACTCTCTACGGGGTCAAGCCCGATCTCACGACCCTCGGCAAGGTGATCGGCGGCGGGCTCCCGGTCGGCGCCTACGGCGGCAGGACAGACATCATGGCCATGGTCGCCCCTTCGGGACCCGTGTACCAGGCCGGGACGCTTTCGGGCAACCCGCTCGCCATGACGGCCGGCATCGTCACGCTGAAGGAGCTCAAGGCGCCCGGCGCCTGGTCCCGGCTGGAGGCCTCCTGCCTCAGGCTCGAGAATGGTCTCGCCCGGGCGGCGCGGGAGGCCGGAGCGAGGACGATCTGGAACCGCGTTGGAACGATGTTCACGACTTTTTTCACGGACCGGCCAGTGACCGACTGGCCCAGCGCGAAAGCCTCGGATACGAGGAAGTTCGCGGCCTTCTTCACTGCCATGCTCGAGAACGGCGTCTACCTGGCCCCCTCGCAGTTCGAGGCCGGCTTCATGTCCCTCGCCCATGGGGACGCGGAGCTCGACGCTACGATATCCGCCGCCGAGAAGGCTTTCGCCTCGCTCTAAATCGCGGCTGCCGGAAGTCAATTCTCGGCGAACATGATAGTATTCGCGGGACTGTCCGGAATCGCGGAGTGTCGGCGGAATCCCGACTCGATCGGAGAGAGCGTATGGAACTGTACCGAAGCGTACTAGAGGGCATCCATGGTCCCGACCGGGCCGCCATGAGGGCTTGCGCCGAGCGGCAGGACAGCCTCGCCAAACCCATCGGCAGCTTCGGGACGCTCGAGGACATTTCGATAAAGGTCGCCGGCATCACCGGCAAAGTGAAAAACGAAGTCGGAAGGAAATGCGTCGTCATAATGGCGGCCGACAACGGCGTCTACGAAGAAGGCGTGAGCTCCTGTCCGCAAATCGTCACGATGACCCAATCCATAAACTTCATCAAAGGAATTACCGGAATCGGCGTGCTGGCCAGATTCGGCGGCGCCGATCTTCGAGTCATCGATCTGGGCATCAACGGCGATGTCGCTTTCCCCGGCATCATCGACAGGAAGATCCGGAAGAGCACGGACAATATGGCGAAGGGCCCGGCCATGTCGCGGGAGGAAGCCATCGGGGCCATGGAGATAGGCATGGAAACCGTGGGCCGCCTGGCTCAGGACGGCTATCGCCTCTTGGGTACGGGCGAGATGGGCATCGGCAATACGAGCACCAGCAGCGCCGTCCTCATGAGCCTGACCGGCTGCGATGCCGACATGGCCGTCGGCAAAGGCGCGGGCCTGACCGAAGCGGGCTTCGCGAACAAGAAGACTGTCGTCAGGAGGGCCATCGCCGCCAACCGACCCGATCCCCGCGATCCGATCGACGTGATGGCCAAGGTGGGCGGATTCGACATCGCGGGATTGACAGGCTGCTTCTTGGGAGCCGCCTACCACCGCATTCCCATCGTAATAGACGGCTTCATCTCGGCTCTTTCTGCCTTGGTCGCCTTTCGCCTCAACCCTTTGGCGAGAGAGTACATGTTTCCATCGCATTGCTCGGAGGAGCCGGGCTACAAGATCATCATGAACGAGCTGCGGCTGGAGCCCATCTTGAATCTGCATATGCGTCTGGGAGAAGGCACGGGTTGCCCCCTGGCTTTCACCATCATAGAAGCAGCGGAAGCGGTGATAAGCGACATGGCGACCTTCGAGGAAGCGGAAATCGAGAACGCCACCTATATCGACATCAGGCGATCGTAACCCGGCGCGGAAAAGGCCGTCGCGGCGCTCCGCGCCGATTCCACGAAGAGATCTTGTACCGCTTCATGCGAACCGAGTCCCTCGAGGCTAGGTTCGACCGCATAACCCGCCGTCCCGAGCCGCGCGAGCCAGGACTCGGGGCCGGGACCGGCCATGTCGCTGCGGACGTGATCGCCGGCCACGAGCATGAAGGGAGCGAGGATGAACCGTCTTCCGCGGCCGCCCACCGCGGCCGTCTCGAGGCGCGCGAGGACCGCGTCGAGGCCGAGCGAGCCCTCGACCGTTCCCAGGTGGATGGGAAAGCCGGCGGCGTCGACGAGCCTCTGGAGACCGGCGTAGAAGACATCGGCCTCGTGCCGCGAGCCGTGACCCATGAGGACCAGGTCGGCTCCCGCGTCGCGGCGCGCGCGAAAATCCTCGAGTACGGACGCGAGCCTCGCTCCGGCTCCGGGCAATAGAGGGCGGCCGATCGACAGTTTCGCGAAGCTCCCCCCGAGACAACGGAGGGGAGCCACGATTTTCTTCTCGTATTCCTCCCCCGGTATCATGAGGAGGCTCTGGACGAGGATGACCGCGCTGCCTTCTTCGGCGAGGGCTCGGTACGCCTCTTCGGGCGAGGGCACGAAAAGCCCATCGCGCTCGGCGAGGATCCGGCGAACGATGGACGACGAGAAGGCGCGCACGAGGCTGTAGTCGGGGAAGGCCGCGGCGAGGGCCTTTTCGCAGGGCGCGATGCAGGATTCGATGGCGTCGCGGTGACTCGTCCCGAACGAGGCTGCCACCAAGGCCTTCGCGCTCATCGCCCTACTCCGCCGCGGGGCTCCACGATGAGGCCGCCCTTGAGCCGGGCGGCCGGCGAAGCGACCAGGACGATGCTCGTCATACCCACCTCGTCTTCATGGTCCAGCAGCGCCCCAAGCTCGCAGACGAGCTTTCGCTCGGAGGGCCTCGAGGCATCGCCGATTATGGCCGCCTGAGTCGACGACGGACGCGACTCGAGGAGGATGGCGACCGCCTCGCGGAGCAGGTCCTTCCTCGTCCTGCTCCTGGGGTTGTAAAGGGCGAGGGCGAAGCCCGCGGAGGCAACGGCGCTCAAACGGGCGAGGATGCGCTCCCTCGGGGTGAGGAGGTCGGAGAGCGAGAGAACGGCGTAGTCGTTCTCGAAGGGGGAGCCGACGAGGGCCGAGGCCGCGTTGGCCGCCGTCACGCCCGGATGGATCTCGAGGTCAATGGCCCCAAGCTCAGCCTCGGTCGCGAGCTCGAGGCTTATCCCGCCTATGCCGTACACGCAGGCGTCCCCCGAAGCCACGAGGGCGACGTGCCGCCCGGAGAGGGCCGCGTCGATGGCCTTCCTCGCCCTCTCGGCCTCGGCCATCATCGAGCTCGAGAATATTTCTTTATCCTTGACGAGCGGGGCGATGAGATCGATATAGGGCCCGTAACCCGCGATGAAGTCCGCGCGGAGAATCGCCCTTCTGGCCGCGGGCGTAAGCAGCTCGAGGCTGCCGGGGCCCAGTCCCACGATGGCGAGAGAGCCCCGCCGGGCCGCGGGGCCACGGGTCGAGGGCGACTTTGCGGCGACGGGCGCGGTAATGGAAGTATCGCCCGCCCTGTCGCCGCTTGCGCCGCCCCGTCGCGGGCCCTCGTCCCAGGCCTCCTCCTCGGCGAGAGCGAAGGTGGCCCAGGCCGAGGCTTCCTTGGCCCGGATCAGCCTTCCCCGCCTCGCGGCGAGGAGGGCGCAGGGCTCCGCGACGGATGGCACGCCGAGTTCTTCGTGGCGCGAGGCGGCCGAAGGCGAGAAAGACTCCCCTCCGGCCTCTCTCGCCGCGACGAGGGCGACCACCTCGGCCTCTGGGTAGAAGCGGAGGGCCATGTCGAGGTCGGCGCAGGCTTCGATGAGGCCTGTTTCTCCGAGCTTGGCCTCGATGGTGGCGGCGAGACGGATATCCGCGGGCTCGAGGCCAGCCGAGGACAGGAAGGCCAGGAGGGCCGCCTTGATCTCCGGAGCGGGAGCCCCCCGGCGGCAGCCCAGGCCCAGTACGAAACGCCTCGAGGTTTCGCTCCCCGTCGTGACGACGGGCTCGGCCCCGGTCGCCGCCGCGACCTCGTAGGCGAGGCGGTTGGCTCCGCCCTCGTGGCCCGAGAGCATGCTGATCGCATGACGCGCCGCATCGTCGACGACGACCAAGGCGGGGTCCTCGAGCTTGCCCCTGAGGAGAGGCGAAGCCATCCGCAGGGCAATGCCCGCCGCCATGACGCAGACGATGCTGCGCTCCCCCGCGAAGGCGCGGGCGAAGAGCTCGGGCAGCTCCCCGTCGCGGCCCCTCCTCGCCTCCGCGGTCCCGGGATGGCGCGCGGCGATTGCCCTGGCTATCCGTCCCCCCTCCTCGCCGAGGGTGATGACGCATATTCTCAACGCGCGCCCCTGCGGCCGTGGGCGAAGCTCGGATCGTAGAGACGCGAGCGCTCGTAACTCTCCGGACCGAGGGCGGGTCCCACGAGGACCATGACCTGGCCCTCCTGCCCTTCCGCGACAATGCCGCCTCCTTCCGCGAGTTCGTCCAGACGGCAGGCCGCCTTGGTCTCGTCGGGCCAGGAGGCGCGGCGCACGATGCGCGTCGGGGTGTCGGGAGGATAGGCCGAAAGAAGCTCTCGGGCGGCCTCGGCGAGGCGGCCTCCCGAAAGGAAGAGGGCCATGGTCGAGCCGTGCGCCGCGAAAGAGGCGAGGGACTCGGCCTCCGGCACGGGCGTGCGTCCCGCCGCCCTCGCGATTATGAGGCTCTGCGATACTCCCGGCAGGGTGAGTTCGCGCTTGAGACTCGCCGCGGCGGCGAAGACCGACGATACGCCCGGCACGACCTCCACGGGTATGCCCGCGGCCTCGCAGTGATCGATCTGTTCCTGGATCGCCCCGTAGATCGAGGGGTCGCCCGTATGGAGTCGGACGATGCTCCCCGCGAGAGCCTTCCGCTCGTCGTAGAGCGAGAGCACCTCCTCGAGGGTCACCGAGGCCGAATCGAAGACCGGGACGCCCGGCCGCGCGAACTCGAGGAGGGCCGGATTCACGAGGGAGCCCGCGTACACCACGAGGTCGGCCTCCCCGAGGAGGCGTCTGCCCTTGAGGGTGATGAGCTCGGGATCGCCAGGACCTGCCCCCACTATCCAGACCTTCATCGGGACCTCCCCGTCCTCGCGATGACGAGAGACAGGTAGCCCTCGGCGCCTTCGGCCGCCTCGGCGAAGGGCCCGAGACGCTCCCGGGCCAGCCCCACGCCTGCGGCGAGACTCGAGCGGGCCTCGAGGCCGCGCGACCGGAGGTAGTCCGCGAGCTCGGGGAGCCGCGACCCGATCTTGTATATCCCCAGGGTATCGACGAGGGGGAGGAAGACGTCGAGATCCTCCGCAGTCGCGGGTAGGGGGAGGAGTGCCAGGCGCTCCTCCCCTTCGACGAGGGGGAGGCCGAGCCGAGCCGCAGCCGCGCCGAGGGCCGTGATGCCGGGGATCGCCGCGATCGTCGTCCCCGGGCGCCTCGACTCGAGGGCTCGACGCAGGTAGGTCCAAGTCGAATAGATCGAGGAGTCGCCCAGCGTGACGAAGGCTGCCTTCCTGCCGCGGTCGAGCTCGACCGCGACCGCGCCGGCTGATTCCGCCCAGGCCGCGTCGAGCTCGGCCGCGTCGCGCGACATCGGGAAGGAGAGAAGACGGAGCTCGGCCTTTTCGGCGCCGGCCGCGCGGGCTATCTCCCAGGCGAGCGAAGTCTCGCCCGAGCGGGGCGCGGGAGCGAAGACGAGATCGACGGCCGCGAGGACTCGGGCCGCCTCGAGGGTGAGAAGGCCGGGATCGCCTGGCCCCACGCCTATGCCGCAGATCTCGGCGCTCAGGGCAGAATCAGCACGCATAATCCTCCGATCTCCCTCGACGCGATCTCCGCCAGACTGCCTTCGATCAGGGCCTCGTTCAGGTCGTCCAGGTCTCGCGCCGCGATGCAGGGCCTGTCGGGCCCGAGGCGCCCGGCCAGGACCGAGGCGACCGCGGCCGCGTCGTTGTCGCCGCCGAGGAAGACGACGCCTGGCCTGTCGGACGCGATGACCGAAAGAGCCTCCAGGCTCCGTCCGTGCACCGAGACTATCGTCGCCCCCTCCCAGCCGATGCCGGCCTTCGCGAAAGCGAGTTGGAAGCTCGAGATGCCGGGCACGACCTCGTAATCCTCCCGCGGGAAGCGGCGGCGCACTGCGCCCAGGAGGCTGTAGAGCCCGGGGTCTCCCGACACGAGGAGGGCCACGCGGCGCGAGGCCCGCTCGATCTCGACGATGTCCAGCGCGCTCTCCATGTTCGGGCCGATGGCCCGAGCCTCCTTGCCCGGGAAAAGGGCGAGAAAGCGATGCGAGCCAACGAGGATATCCGCCTCCCGGGCCGCGCGCGTAGCCGCGGGAAGGATGTGGTCGAGGCCGCCGGGCCCCATGCCCACGACCACGAATTTGTTCATGTCGCACCTCCCTGGAAGGCCTGGGCGCCGGCGTCCGGGACGCTGCTGCCCAGGACTCTCCCGTCCAGGGCGAGCATGATCACCTCGACCGGAACCCCCGCGAGGATGCGCGAGCGATCGGCGGCGCGGCGCGCCGCCGCGGTGAAGACGGCTCCAAAGCCCGCCTCGAGGACCAGACTCGATGCCTCCTCGACCGTGCCGAGCTCCAGGAGGCGGCGCACGAGGCCGCTCCCCGCCCCCTCGGCCGCGGCGAGGGCGGCGAGTGTCTCGAGGCGGGCATCGCCGAAACGCGAGTGCGTGTTGAAGATGCCGGCCGAGATTTTTACGAGCTTCCCGGCGTGGCCGACGAGGAGTATCCGCGAGGCGCCGTAATGGGCCAGGGCGCGGAGGCCGAGTCCGAGGTGATCTCCCACGACGAGGATGTCCTCGTCGCGTGCGCCTCGGGAATGGAGATGGGCCTCGCCGACGTAGCCCGGCGTCAGGTAGGGCTCGGAAAGACCGCGGGCCGCCATGGCCCTCGCGGCTCGGACAATCGTCTTCCTGAACGCGGCCGTGGACTTGGGTTCCACGACCCCGCTCGTGCCGATGACGGAGAGGCCGCCCTCGACGCCTATCCGGGGGTTCCAGGTGCGGGCCGCGACCGCCTCGCCGCCGGGTATTTCGATGAGGACGGAGAAGCCCCCGCCCGCGGGCGCGAGGGCCTCGAGGTCACGGCGTATCATCACGCGGGGCGTCGGATTGATCGCCGCGAGACCGCGCGCGACTGGCAGGCCCGGCCTCGTCACCCTGCCAATTCCCTCTCCGCCTTCGATCGCGACGCCGGGACTGTCCGCGAATTTGACGAGGGCCTCGACGACTAGGCCGTCCGTGGCGTCGTCGTCGTCCCCGGCGTCTTTCTTTACGCCGACCCTGAAACCCTCTCCCTCGCGCCGGGCGAAGGCGAGGGGTACGATGATCCGGGCGCGCGAGTAAGGCCTGGCCGAGGGCGGGAGCTCCACCTCCACTTCATTCCCGCTCGCGCCCGAGGCGAGGGCGAGGGCCGCGGCCCGCGCGGCCGCCTGAGCGCAGGTCCCCGTCGTGATGCCGCGCCTCAGGCCGCGTATCGCCCCGAGGGCCTCGGCGTAGGGCCGCGCCTTCACCAGGGGGCCCCTTCGGCGAGAGCAATGAGGGCGTTCACGATCGCGGCGGCCACGGGACTGCCCCCGCGCTCCGAGAGGTTCGTGATACGCGGGACCTCGTCCGCCAGGGCCCAGAGCTCCTCTTTCGACTCGAGCGCCCCGACGAAGCCCACCGGCGTTCCTACTACGAGGGCCGGCCTGGCACTGCCGTCGCGGAGGAGGGCGAGAAGTTCGAAGAGGGCGGTCGGCGCGTTTCCGATGGCCACGATCGATCCGCCTAGGAGAGGGAGGGCGCGGCGCATGGCGGCGGCGCTCCTCGTCGTGTCGTCGCGCTGCGCCATCTCGATGGTCCGGGGATCGTCGAGGAGGCAGATGGCGCGCCCTCCCAGGCGCTCCAGGCGTTTGGCCCTCAGGCCGGCCATGACCATGCCGACGTCCGCCACGACCCTCCCTCCGGCCCGCAGGGCGGCGACTCCCGCGTCGATAGCTCCCTTCGAAAAGAGAATGGACTTGCCGAACTCGATGTCGCCCACCGTGTGCGCGACGCGCAGGACCACTTCGAGCTCGTCCGGGCTTCCGGAAAAATCGCCGAGCCTCGAGAGAATGATCTCCTTGCTCCGGAGGGTGATGGCCTCGCCGGCCCGATTGGGGATGAGACTATCGGGCACCGGCGGCCTCCCTTCCCCTCGCGTATCGCCTGGCTTCGGCCACGAAGCTCTTGGCGGCCGAGGGGTTGGCCGCGAAGTGGACGTGGAGGAAAGAAGCGAAGAGCCTGCCGTCCAGGAAGCCTTCGGCGCCGCGCTCTTCCCCGCCGGGACGCGCGAGCTCGATCGCGGGGGCCCGTCCTCCGCCCTCGACGCGGTAGTAGTGGAAGACGTGGCCGCGCAGCCGGCATCCCGATCGCCCGAGGGGCGAGACCCCGAGGGTCCTTCCCTCGCGGTAGCCGAGAGCGGCCAGGCGCCCGCCCGAGCGCGCTATGCCCGGCGCGAGCCCGAGGCCCGGACGGACAGTGCCATCGGAGTCCTCCATGGCTTCGAGAAGGTAGAGATAGCCGCCGCACTCGGCGTAGATCGGCATCCCCGCATCGCGGGCGGCCTTTACGGAATCGCGCATCGCGCGGTTGTCCCCTATCTCCTCCAGGTGGAGCTCGGGATAGCCGCCGCCGAGGTAGAGGGCCGACGCCCCCTCGGGCAACGCGGAGTCGCCGAGGGGGCTGAAAAAAGCGAGTTCGGCCCCGAGCTTCCGCAGTATGTCGAAGTTGTCCTCGTAGTAGAAGGAGAAGGCTTCGTCCCTCGCCACCGCTATTCTGACAAGGTCCGGCGCGGAAGCCGGAAGGGAGCAGGGCGGATCGGGAAGCTCGGGCGCGTTCGACGCCACGGCCAGGAGAGCATCGAGATCGACGCGCGCCGATACGGCGTCGCCGAGGGCGCGGACGGCCCGCGCGAATCCGGCGTTCTCCTCGGGCGACACGAGACCGAGGCGGCGGGCGGGCAGGGCGAGGGCCTCGTCCTCGGGGAGATAGCCGAGCATCGGCAGGCCCGTGCGCGCCTCGACCGCCCTGCGGACGAGACCGTAGTGGCGCTCGCTCGATATCCGATCTGCGACGAATCCCGCGATTCGCGATCGGCGCCTGTAGCGCGCGAAGCCGAGGGCCGTCGCCGCCGAGCTTTCGGCCGAGGCCCGGGCGTCGAGGACGAGGACGCTCGGCGCGCCGATGAACCGGGCGAGATCCGCGCTCGAACGCGGCTCGCCGTCGTAGTAGCCCATCGCGCCCTCCACGAGGGCGAGATCCCCACCTCCGCCCGCGCGCCCGAGGCAGGCCATGATCCCGGCTTCGCCCATGAGGCGGAGGTCCAGGTTGCGCGACGGACGGCCGAGAACCGCGGCGTGGAGGGCGGGATCCAGGAAGTCGGGCCCGGCCTTGAAGGGACGTACGTCGATACCGCGCCGCCTGAGCGCCTCGAGGAGGCCGACGACGAGACTGGTCTTGCCCGAGCCCGAGGCCGCGGCGCCGACGAGGAGACGCGGAAGCCTCACAGTTCTATCCCCGCGCGGGCGACGACGCCGCTCGCATGGTAGTGCTTGACCGCTCGCATCTCCGTGACGAGGTCGGCAGCCGCGACGATGGATTGTGTCGCGTAACGCCCGGTCAGGACGAGCTCGACCGACTCCGGCTTCGACGCGACGAGACCGAGGACGTCGCCCTCTTCCAAGAGGCCCCGGACGACGGCCACGCAGATTTCGTCGAGGACGACGAGGTCGAAGCGACCCGAAAGGAGGGCGGCCCGCGCATCGACCAGCCCGGAGCGAGCGGCCACGATATCGGGGGCGCCGGGATCGCCCTCTATGAAGCGGCCGAGTCCGTACTGACGAGTCTCCAGACAGCCGCCCGCGCCCCAGGCCGACCGCAAAGCTTCGATCTCGGCGCTGGGACGGGCTTTGATGAACTGCCCGACGTAGACGGAGAGACCGGCGCCGAGGGCGCGCAGACAGAGGCCGATCGCGGCGGTCGTCTTGCCCTTGCCCTCGCCCGTGTACACCTGAACGTAGCCTCTGTCCATGGCTTCTCCTCCGGCTAAAAACCGATGATCCGACGGAGCTCCCCCATGTCGAGAGCGGCGGAGACCGAGTCTGCGAGCCTGTCCAGGGCCTCTTGCCGCGCCTCGGAGAGCGCCCTCGCGGGCCCGGCCGCGTCGCGCCCGAGGGAGGCGAGCCAGGCGCGACGGAAGGCGGGCAGATCGAAGAGGCCATGAAGATAGCTGCCGAAGACGCGTCCGCCCCGCGACCAGGTGCCGTCGCTCGAGGCCTCGGCTTCGCCCGATGCCTCGAGCGCGAGGAGGGCGGGACCCCTCACCTCGCTTCGTCCCGCATGGATCTCGTAACCAGATACTGCGAGGCCGCCGGCCGACGCCAGGAAGCCGCAGCCGCCCGGAGCGATGCGGCCCCGCCGCGGGCGCGCGCTCTTGCCCGGCCCGAACAGGGTGTCCACCGGCAGGAGGCCGAGACCCCGTTCGCCTCGCGGCGGGCCTTCGACGCCATCGGGATCGCGTATCGCCTCGCCGAGCATCTGGTAGCCCCCGCATATCCCGACGACCGATCGGCCCAGTCGCGCCAGCCAGCGGATGCCGTCGTCGAGCCCCTCGGCCTTGAGCCAGTCGAGGTCGGACAGCGTAGCCTTGGAGCCCGGCAGGACCACGGCGTCGGGCGAGCCGAGCTCCGAGGCCTTCGATACGAAGCGCGTCGCGACGCCCTCCTCGAGGCCCAGGGCGTCCACGTCGTCGAAATTGGCGATACGAGGCAGCCGTATGACCGCGATGTCGATCCGTGGCGTCGACGCCGGCGATGACTCGGAGGTCATCGCCCCGCCCGCTCGCCCGCGGGCATCGAGCGAGGCGCCGTCCTCCTCGGCCAGGCCTAGATCGCGGAGCCAGGGAACCACGCCGAGCACTCTCACGCCGGTGATGTCGCGCATCATTTCGAGACCCGGCTCGAGGAGGGTCGGATCGCCCCGGAATTTGTTGACGACTAGGCCGCGGACGAGCTCGCGCTCAGCGGGTTCGAGGAGGGCGAGGGTTCCCGCGAACTGGGCGAACACCCCGCCGCAGTCGATGTCGCCGACGAGGAGGACGGGCGAGCTCGCGTAACGCGCCACCGCCATGTTCACTATTTCGCCGGCCTTGAGGTTGATCTCGACGGGACTGCCCGCTCCCTCGATGACCACGAGGTCGTACTCGGAGCGGAGGGAATCGAGCGATTCGGTCACGGCTTTCCACAGGACCTCGCGGTCGAGCCGGTAATCTCCGGCTTTCAGAGTCTTGTAGGGCGAGCCGAGGAGGACGACCTGGGAACGCGCGTCGCCCTCGGGCTTCAGGAGGACGGGGTTCATTCTCGCGTCGGGCTCCGCCCCGGCCGCCAGTGCCTGGAGGGCCTGGGCGCGGCCTATCTCGCCGCCGGAGGGAAGGGCCGAGGCGTTGTTCGACATGTTCTGCGCCTTGAAGGGCGCGACCCTGAGGCCCTCGCGCGCGAAGGCGCGACAGAGCGCGGCGGCGATGAGACTCTTGCCGACCGAAGAGGCCGTGCCCTGGACCATGACAGTCCGGGCGGTCATGGGACGAGCGGCGGGTTTCGCGTTGAGCGGGGACGGACAGGCACCTGTACCCTCATTATTCATCACCCAGTGAATAATCGAGCGATATCCGCGCGCACGACGCGGCATCGAGGTCGGTCTCCTGACTCGGAAGCAGCCGCATAGGCCCGGTTTTGTCACGTTCCTTCCCGCTTTCGCAGTGGACCGTGGACGGGTACTACGCTTCCTTACAGTGCCTGGGGGCGCGCCGGCATCGCACCGGCTTCCCGATTAAGCCACGAGCGGGAAAAATCCCGCGACGGCGCCTCGAAGGTCGGACTATAGCCCGCGTCCCCCGAATCGTCAAGCGCCTTCGATTCGAACCGCGCGGCCTTGACGGCGCGCCCCGCTTGGCGCTATGAGCTTCTCCCATGCGCAGCTCGATGAACCGCGGCGTCGATCAGCTCTCGCACGGCGGCAGGACCAGGGAGCTCGCCGATGCGGCCGGCATTCCGGAGGAAGAGCTCCTCGACTTCAGCGCGAACATCAACCCGGCCGGCGCGCCGCCCTGGCTCGGCGAGGCGATCGAGGAAGGCGCAAGCCGCATCGAGGTTTACCCGGATCCCGATGCGGGGAGGGCGCGCGACGCCGCCGCCCTCCGCTACGGAGTCGGGCGCGAGCGCTTCATCTTCGCCGACGGGGCGGACTCTCTCATCTTCGCCCTGCCCCGCGCCCTCGGCGCGTCCTCCTGCATAGCCCCGAGCCCCTCGTACTCGGGCTATCTCCGCGCCGCGGATCGAGCCGGCCTCCGCTTGCGCCCGGTTCCGCTCGACCCGGAGGAGGATTACTCCCTCGCCTCGGAAGTCTTCGAGCGCCGGCTCGAGGAGACCCTGGCCGGAGCTGCCGCGCCCGCCCTCGTCTTCCTGGGCGCTCCCAACAACCCCGTCGGGGGAAGCATGAAGCGCGCGTCCCTGCTCGAGCTCGCCGGCCGGCATCCCGAAGCCTTCTTCGCCCTCGACGAGTCCTTCGCCGAGCTCGCGGGCGGGGATCGGGGGATGATCGGCGCCTCCGCGCCCAAGCTCGTCGTGCTGCGCTCCCTCACGAAGACCTGGGCGGTGCCCGGCGCGCGCGTCGGCTTCGCCTCGGCCGAGCCTACTCTCATCGAGCGGATGCGCGCCGAGCTTCCCGCCTGGCCGCTATCGTGCTTCGCCGAGGCCATTGCGGTCAGGGCGCTCGCCGACCGCGAGTTCGCGTCGTCGTCGGCCGCCTTCGTCGCGCGCTCCGAGGCGGCCTTCGTCGAGGCCCTGAGCGCGTTAGGCGAAATAAAAGTCCACCGGAGCGGGGCGAACTTCCTCCTTCTCGAGCTGTCTACGCCGGAAAAGGGCGGCGAGGCGGCGAGCGCCCTCCTCCGCTCGGGCATCGCGGTCCGCGGCTTCTCGGAAGCGGAGGGACTGGACGGCCGCTTCCTGCGCGTGGCGGTCAGGAGGCCCCGGGAGAACGCGCGCCTGGTATCGAGGCTCGCGACCATACTCGGCGGGAGCGCCCCATGATCGGATGGACCCTCGTCCCCGCCGCCCTCCTCCTGGACACGACCCTGGGCGATCCCCGGCGCCTGCCCCACCCCACGCGCGCCATGGGCGCCCTCGCCTCCATGATCGAAGCTCCCCTCAGGAAGGCATTCCCGCCCTTCGTCGCGGGGCTCCTCGGATGGCTGGCCGTAATCGGCCCGGCCCTTGCCTTCGCCTTGGCCCTGCCCCCCCTCCTAGGCCTCGCGGCGACCGCATTCGGCGCCTCCCGGCCCGTCGTCGATATCTGCGAATGGGCCGCCCGCGTCTGGCTCGTCTACGTATCGATCGCGCCGCGAGACCTGGCCTCCCATGCGCTCCGGGTCGCGAAGGCCCTGCGCTCGCCCGAGACGAGCCCCGGAGCGGCGCTCGCCGGGACGGCGCTCGCCGGGACGGCGCTCGAGCGGGGCCGCCGCGCGGTAGCCATGATAGTGGGCCGCGACACGGAGAAGCTGGACGAAGCGGGTGTGATCCGCGCGACGGTCGAGAGCGTGGCCGAGAGCGCGGCGGACGGCGTCTGCGCTCCGCTCTTCTGGGCCCTGATCCTTGGCCCGGCGGGCGCTTTCGCCTATCGCGCCGCGAACACCCTGGACTCGATGTGGGGCCACAAGAACGAGCGCTACATTCTCTACGGCAAGACCGCCGCCCGCCTCGACGACGCGCTCAATTGGATCCCGGCCCGTCTCGCCTTTTTCGCTTCGGTCGTCGCGACCTGCGCTCTCGGGCTCGTCTCGCCCCGCCATTTCTCGGCCGGGGCGGCCCTCCGCGTCGGATGGAGGGACAGGCGCAAGCACGAGAGTCCCAACGCCGCCTGGCTCGAGGCCTCCTTCGCGGGGGCGCTCGGCCTCAGATTGGGCGGCGACGCCTGGTACGGGGGCGAGCGCCTCGCGAAGAGCTTCCTCGGCGAGCCCGGACGCGAGCCCGAGGTCGCCGATCTGAAGAGATCCGTGGCCCTCATGTACACGACGACGATCGTCTTCGCGCTCGCGGGCGTCGGCGTCGCGATTATCGCGGGCTAAGGGCAGGCCCGCGTCCCGGCATCTTCGCCGTCCGGCCGATCGTCGGAAGGCTCCGCGCCATTTTCAGCACTCCGACAGAAGGGCGCCGGCTAGTTCCTCGTAGGATTGCAGGAGACCGAAGCGGCCGCCGCAGGCCGCGACGGCCGAGTCCGAAGCCCTGAAAAGGAAGCCCCGGTCCGCCTCTTCGAGCATCGGTATGTCGTTGAGGGAGTCGCCGGCTGCGCGGACGCGATAGCCCAGCGCGGCGAAAGAGCGGACCGCCGATCGCTTCGAGTCGGGTATCCGCGGCTCCCATCCGAGCATCGACCCTCCCCCGCCGAGGACGAGACGGTGACAGAGCACCGCGTCGAGATCGAGGCCGCGCGCGGCTTCCCGCACGAAGAGGTCGAAGCTGTCCGTCACGACGACGAAGGGGAGCTTCCCGCGTATCCGGTCGAGGAAGGCCCTCGCTCCCGGCAGAGGCTCCATTCGCGCGAGGACCGGGGCGATATCCCTCCAGACCAGGCCCGCGGCTTGGATCGAGGCGAGTCTCTGCAGCATGAGGTTTCCGTAATCCGCTTCCTCTCTCGTCGTCCGCATGAGGGCGGGAAGCCCGAAGGCATCGGCCAGCGCGTGCCAGATCTCGGGAATGAGGACCCCCTCCAAGTCGAGGGCGGCGAGGAGGGGACCGCGCGGAGATTCGTCTTCTCGGTACCGCATCGGGCTGAGAGGATACACGGCGCGCCGCGCTTCGTTAAGGAGTCCTCCCCGGAAATGAGCTTGACAGACAGTACAAGCTGGTTTAGCGTACCTCCCATAACGATTGTCGAAGGGATTTGGAATACGGTGAGAAACCGTAGCGGTCCCGCCACTGTAATCGGGGATGGAGTCGACGCGCTCTTCGGTAAGAGGAGCATCCATTGCGACCGAAAGTCGCGAGAAGGAGTCGATTAGCCAGAGGATCCGAAAGCCAGGATACAGCCCTTCGATCGATTCTTCGCGGATGGAGGCCTCGTTATGAATAAAACCTGATATCCAGAGCGATTCACCGATTATTCCCATCCACCTTCGACTCCTCGTTCGCGCGGGCGCGAATCGACGCTCGCGCAAGGCGAAGCCCGGCCTGTCGGCCGAGGCTTTGGAGCATGCAGTGCATAAGAGTCCCGGTATCGTGTTCTTCATCGTCGCGCTCATGTGCGTCGCATCGGCGCAGACAGCTTTCGCCATGCACATCGAAGACGGGATCCTGCCCCCGCAGGCCTGGGGAGGCTGGTTCGCCGTCGCGGCCATCTTCGCATTCTTCGGCTTCCGGGAGATACGAAGAAGAATAAAAGAGAACTTGCAGTACAAGCCCTTTCTCGCCATGGTGGGAGTGGCGGTCTTCGTCATATCGGCGATGCACATACCGGTACCGGTGACCGGCTCCTGCTCCCACCCCTGCGGCACGCCCCTGGCGGCGATCATCATCGGCCCCTTCGCCACTGTGGTCATCTCGATCATCGTCCTCTTCTTCCAGGCCCTCTTCCTGGGCCATGGAGGGATTACGACCATCGGAGCGAACACCGTCTCCATGGGCATCGCGGGAGGCATATCGGGTTTTCTCGCGTGGAAGCTTTGCCGTAGCCTTCGCGCCCCCATCTGGCTGGCCGCCGGGCTCGCCGGGCTGATCGGGGATCTCGCCACCTATCTCGCGAGCGCGTTCGAGCTGGCCCTGAGCCTGCACGGAACCACAGCCTTATTCACCCAATGGATGATCTTCTTCGCGGGTTACGGCCCGACGCAATTGCCCCTCGCGGCGGCAGAGGCCGTTTTCTCCGCGGCGGTCCTGGGATCCATGGCCTCGCGGCGCCCGGACCTCCTGCCCGGACTCCGCGCGGCCGGCGTTTCTAGACGGCTCAAGAGAGAGGCATGGAGGGAAAGCCCATGAAAGCCGGCGCTGCAGGCCCTGCGCCCGCGAGAAGCGTCAAGCTCTTGGACGGGTTCACCAAGACGATGCTGCTCGTGATGTTCCTGATTCTCGCCGTCATTTTCGGATCCGCGAAATACATGACAAAGCACAAGATGGCGGCCGGCGGCACGGACGATGCGGTCAACGACCTGGCAACGGGCGTCGCCAGGCTCGAGCACCATCCCTTCATTGAGCTGCCGGGCGACGCCGAGCTGGGCGCCTTCTCGGTGGCGAACTTCTTCGCGGGCATGATCGTCGGCCACTATTGGCAAAAGCTCTTCGCCAAAAAGGAAGGTCCCTCGAGCCCCGGCGAAGGCGAAGCGCGGATAAAGTGAACGCGAATCGGCGCGCGGCGCGCGTGGACAGCTTCCTCATGCGCGTGGACGGACGGGTGAAAACGCCCATCTTTCTGCTGGCGATCATCGCGGCCTGTCTCCTCGAGCATTGGTTCCTCGCTGCCGCTCTCTGGCTGTCCGGTCTCGCAGCGCTGCTCGACCTGCGCCTGCCGCGGCGAAAGGTCCTCGTCCGTCTTTCGGCTCCTTTCGCCGGCGCATGGTTCGTGCTCGTCACGCTCATGTTCACGAACGGAGGACATCCAGTCTGGAGCCTGTCATTGGGCGGGCTCCGGATTTGCGTTTACCGGGAAGGCCTCATGCGGGGCATCCTGATAATGCTCCGGATAATGTCGGCGGTCACCCTGGCCCAACTCCTTTCGCAGACCACGCCGATGAACGAAATACTGGAGAGTCTTCGATTGTACAAAGTCCCCGACCTCCTCGTCGATTTGGCCGCGATGATGTACCGCTACATAGCCATTATCGAGGAGACCTCGCGCAAGCTCCATCGCGCTCAAGCGAGCCGCATGGGCGGCGATGCGCCATGGACGAGACGCGTCGGCGACATCGGCAAGATGGCCGGCTCCATCCTGATCGGCTCCATCGATCGGAGCACGAGAATCCATCAGGCCATGCTCTCGCGGGGCTATGACGAGGACAGCAGGAATGTCGCCTTCTTCACGTCTCGAGTCTCCCCGAGGGATCGACGCCTCGAGATCGCCGGGATGCTGTCCCTCGTCGCCTTCGTATGTCTCGATCTCGTCATCCTCGGAGGAACCGCGACATGGAACTGATCGAGCTCGAGAATGTCGGGTATTCCTACGGCGAAGGACGTCCCGCCCTGCGAAACATCGACATGTCGATCCGCCAAGGTCAGAGAGTGGCGATCCTGGGCCCGAACGGAGCGGGGAAATCGACCCTCTTCCATCTCCTCAACGGCCTGATCGCTCCCGAGTCCGGCACCGTCACCGTAGACGGCCTCGGGGTCCGCAGGGAAAACCTGAGACTGATCCGCGCCGCGGTCGGTCTGGTCTTTCAGGACCCCGACGACCAGCTCTTCAATTCGACCGTGCGACAGGAGATCGCCTACGGCCTCGTCAACATGCGCGTCGAGGGAAAGGAATTGAAGGAAAGCGTGGACTGGGCGCTCGACCGGGTCGGGATGAAGGGCTTCGACGATCGGAGCCCCCAGAGCCTCAGCGGCGGAGAGAAAAAAAGGATCGCCATCGCCAGCGTCCTCGCGATGAAACCGAAGATCCTCGTCCTCGACGAGCCCACCGCCGCGCTCGACCCCCGCGGCGCGAGCCGGCTCATCGAGCTCCTGAATGCGATTCATCGAGAGCTCGGCATGACGCTGCTGTTCGCCACCCACGACGTCGACAGCGTGCCCCTGCTCGCCGACCATGTCTACCTTTTGAGCAAAGGCGAGATCGTGCTCGGAGGGACGACCGACGAGGTCTTCAAGCGCAAGGACCTCCTTCGCGAGATCGATCTCCGGCTCCCGAGGGTGGCGCATCTGGCGGAGCTGCTCGCGCGCGACGGCTTCATGGCGAAGGGGGACCTGCCCCTCACGATAGGCGGGGCGAAGTCCGCCATCGAGGATCGCGAGATCGCAGGTCCATCGCGATTCCGCCATGAATGAAGCGGAGCTGCCGGCATTCCCGGTCAGCCTGTTGCTCGAAGGGCGGTCCTGTCTGGTGGTCGGCGGCGGGAAGGTCGCGCTGCGCAAGGTCCTCCTTCTCCTCGACGCGAAGGCGGAGGTCTCCGTGGTGAGCCCGAGGGCGCGCGAGGAGCTCGCCGATCTCGCCGCAGCCGGGACCATCCGGCACCTCGAGCGCGATTTCGCCGATGACGACGTGGAGGGCGCCTTCCTCGTCTTCGCGGCCACCGACGACAAGCTCGTCAACCGCCGAATATTGGAGCTCTGCCGCGCGCGCGGCCCGCTCTGCTGCTCGGTGGACGGCAATTGGGCCCGCGGCGACTTCGTCACGCCGGCCATCCTGCGCCATGGCGGCCTGACCCTGGCCGTCTCGACCGGCGGGCGCTCGTGCCGCCGTTCGCGCATGGTGAAGGAAAACCTGTCGCGCCACATGGAGCTGGCCGAGTCGGCCGAGCTCCTCGTCGTCGGCACCAGCCACGAGCAGCTCCCGATACGGCGGCGCGAGCCCTATCAGCTCGCAGGGAGCCGCATGGACGAGGTCGGCGCCATGCTGGCGCAGGTATGGGGAATACACGAGTTCATGCTTCTCAACACCTGCAACCGCGTGGAGCTCCACGCGGTCGTCGCGGACGCCGACCGCGCGGAGGCCATCGTCGCGCGCATCATGGGCTTCGATCGCCTCGAGAGGGACGAATACTACGTGAAGCGCGGTTTCGACGCCTTCGAGCACGCCGCGGCCGTGAGCGCGGGCCTCTTCTCGCAGCTGCCCGGCGAGTACCACGTCGTCGCGCAGCTGAAGGAAGCCCTGGAGCGCGGAGCGCGCTCGGGATGGGCCCGCGCCGCGATGCAGGAATGGGTTTCGGCATCCCTGCGCGTCTCCAAGGCGATCAGGAACGCCCCGGGCGGCCTTCTCGGAGATCTCGAGATCGAGGACCTCTGCGTGGAGTTCCTGAAGGCCGAATGCCGCGATCTCGACGGGCGCCGACCGCTCGTGCTCGGCGCGGGCACGGTCGGTACCGGTATCGTTCGACGTCTCATGGACGAGGGTCGAGTTTGCGACTGGTGCTACCACAGCGCGGAGCCGGACCTTCCCGAGGCATGGCGCGGTCGGGTGACGACCTACCCCTTCATGGAGCTCGAGGGCAGGCTCCGGGAGATCGATCTGATCGTCTGCGCGACGGGCGGCCCCCGGTTCGTGCTCACGAAGGGCCATGCGCCCGCCTTCGCTCCCGACAGGCCGGTCCTGATAGTCGATCTGACCATGCCGAGGAACGTCGATCCCGAGCTGCGAGGATCGCTGCCGAATCTCGAAATCGCCGACTTGGAGGATCTCAAGCATTGGCACAGGCTCGAGACCGACGACGCGGGCAGGATCCTCGACCTGAGCCATCGGATCATCGAAGAGCACAGGAGTCTTTATGGCAGGATCATTCAAAGCCTTTAGGGTGGGCACGAGCGAGGCCGGTCCCGCCCTCGCGCATGCCCGAAGCCTGGTCCGAGCCATCGAGGCCCTCCTCCCCGGCATCGGGCTCGAAGCGCAGTCTTTCTCCTCGCCGGGAGATCGGGACCGCGCCATCCTCTCCGGCGAGATTGACTGCGCCCTCCTCGGCGCTAAGGACCTGCCCGACCCGATGACGGCGGAGCTGGACTGGTGCCGGCTTCCCTGGCGAGGGGACCCGCACGACCCGATAGTCCTGCGCCCGGACCTGAGCCGGGCCGACCTGTCGCCCGACGGACAGGATATGCCGGCGATCGTCTTCAAAGCCGGCGATGCCCGCTTCCTGCGCCTGCGAAGCCTCTTCGTCAGAGCGGTCATCTTCGTGGGCGCGGGAGCCGGAAGCGCCGATCTCTGCACGGTCGCGGGCCTGCGCGAGCTGCGTCGCGCGGAGGTCTGCATCCACGATTCTCTCATAGACGCGTCCCTCCTCGACGCGCTGCCGACGGGTGCGAGGCGGATCGACGTCGGCAAGCGCCGCGGACGGCACTGCCTCGAGCAGCCGGAGATATCCCGGTTGATCTCGGTCGAGGCGCGCAATGGCTATCGCGTGGTCCGACTCAAAGGCGGAGACCCCGGCATTTTCGGCAGACTGGCCGAGGAGATCGAAGCCCTCGACGCGCTCCATCTCCCCTACCGCGTGCTTCCCGGCGTGAGCAGCCTCGCGGCGGCCACGACGGGAACCGGCATGCTCCTGACGCGGCGCGGCGTCTCGCGCGGTTTCTGCGCCTTGACGCCGCGCCGGGCAGGCGGCGGCAGCGCTTCGGTGACCAAGGAGCTGCGCGGCGAGCTCCCCCTGGTCATGTTCATGGCGGTGGCTCTCGTCCGCGAGACGGCTGCCCGGCTGATGGCCGATGGAACGCCGCGGGATTCTCCGGCCGCCCTGGTCTTCGGAGCGGGCAGCGACGAAGAATCGGTCGTCCGCGGCACGCTTTCGGACATCGGCGCTTCCGCCGAGGCCGAAGCCGAAGGCCGGCCGGGCCTCCTCGTCGTGGGGGAGGTCGCGCGCTTTCGATTCAACCCAGGATGGGGAGCGCTCGAGGGTCGCTCGGTGCTCATCACCTGCGGCGATGACCTTCAGGACGAGGCGGCCGGGCTCGTATCCGATTTCGGCGGCCTTCCGCTCCGGCGTCCCCTGATCCGACCGGCGCCTAGAGCCGATGCGGCGGGACGCGTCGCGAGCATCCGCGATTACGACTGGCTGGTCCTCTCTTCGCCGTCGGCCGTGCGCGTCTTCGGCCGCCTGGCGAAGGAAGCGCGCATCGACTTCCGCAGCCTGCCGAAGATCATGGCCTGCGGTCCGGGCACGAGGAGGGCCTTCGAGGCGCTGGGATTGGCGCCCGACGCGGTCCACGAGGCGGATTCCGGCGCGGCCGGGGTGGCGCTCGCGGCGCGCGGGCGCATCGCGAGCGGCGAGCGCGCGCTGCGGCTTCGATCCGACAGGGCGGGCGCCGAGCTCGCCGTGGAATTGGGTCGGCTCGGCATCCTGGTGGACGACTGCGTGCTCTATGCCGTAGAGGCGATACGGTACGACCATTTGCCCGATTTCGACGCGGCCTTCTTCGCGAGCGCCTGTGACGTCGAAGTCTTCGAAGAGCAGTGGGGCGCGGCCGCGCTTAGGGGGAAAACGGTAGCCGCGATCGGCAGGCCGGCGATCGAAGCTCTCGAGGCGCGGGGGATTCCGGCGGATGCCATGGTCGGGGAGGCCGCGGTCGAGTCCGCCCTCCAAGCCCTGGCTGCCGCCTGCGTCGCGCTTTCCCTGCGCCGGGAGACGGCCGGGGCGATCGGTCCCCTCGCTCAAAACGCGCTCGCTTCTCGAAAGTGAGGCGCTCCCCTCTCTGAAAAGGCGTTCAGAGCCGCGCGAGCAGGGCGACCGCGACCACGAGGAAGAGCGCCTCGCCGATTTCCACGGCCGCCCCGAGCGCGTCGCCGGTGAAGCCGCCCAGCTTGGATCGGTACGCGGCCGCCATGCCAAGCCCCGCCGCGACGGCCGAGACGAGGGCCGCGGCCAAGAAGACGGAGAAGCCGGCTCCGCCGCATGAAACGAAGGCGGCCGCCGCGAAGGGCGCGAGGGCGAGGAGGGTGCCCGCTGTCCAGGCCACGGGCGAAAAGCCGCGCATGCGACTGCCGAGCCCGTCCTCGCGAGCCGGCCGCGCGAACAGGGGCACGAGGGCGCCGGCCGCCCTGCCCACCACGGGGTAGGCGAAAACGGCGAGACGCAGGGCCCCGCGGCCTGCCGCGAACCCGAGGGATCCGCCGAGGGCGAAGGCCTTCGCCGCCACGACGAAGAGGCCCGCGGCGAAGGCATAGGTCCCGATGCGCGAATCCTTGAGGATCCGGAGACGGCTCTCCTTGTCCACGACGGGGAAGAGGGCGTCGGCGCTGTCGAGGAGCCCGTCGAGATGGAAGAGGTTGAACGCGAGATACTGGAGACCGAGGGCGCCGAGGGTCTCGGCGGCGGGGGAAGCCGGAACGACGAGACAGCCGAGCGCGGAACCGAGCCAGGCCGCTGCGGCCGCGAGAATGCCGACGAGGGGGAAGAAGAAGTCGGTCCGCCCGTAGTCGAACTCGCGGGGAGGAGGCACAGGCAGGCGGCAGACGAGGGAAAGCACGGAGAGAAATCGATCCGTCAGACGACGCACGCGCCCTCCAGTTCTGCGACCGCGCCCTCGATCTCGGCGAGCGAGAAGAGCTCGAGCTCGACTGTGCCGTCGAAGCTCTCGAGGAATGGCGTCAGGCGGCCCATGGTCAGGTCGCGGAAGGTGAAGGCCGAGTGGTCCTTGCCCTCCGAGACCCCGTGCAGGTGGAGCTCGCGTACGCGATCGGCCCGCTCGGCCAGCCACGAGGCCGGATCGAGGCCCTCGAGGACGAGATGGCCCACATCGCAGCACAGGCCTATGTCGCCGAAAAGCGGCAGATTCGCGTCGAAGAGCGAAATCCGCGTGTTCTCGAGATAGAACAGGTCGCCGTAGCGCCGTCTCCAGAGCCCTACCGTGCGAGCTAGCCGCTCGGCTCCCTCCGCGACCGCGGGGTGGAACACGTAGGAGCGGGCGAATCCCAGGGTCGACTCGACGAGCTCCTCGTGCTCGGGCAGGAGCGGATCGGGCAGGTGGACGGTGAAGCCGAATCGGTCGGCGCGCGCCGCGATGCCGTCCCGCTCCCGGGCGAAGAGCGCGCGAGTCTCCTCGTCGTAGATGAAGAAGAGGAGCTCCACCGAGCGTATCGCCCGCACGCGCTCCAGTATGTCGAGATTCTCGAGGTAGGTCCCCGGCGCGACCCAGGACGGCGCCGAGAGGATCACCGAGCCGCCTCCCAGCCCGAGGTCTTGACGTCGAGGGGAAGGCCGCAGACCATGAGGACGACGCGGTCGCAGGCGGCCGCGAGGCGCGCGTTCGCCACGCCGAGCGCGATGCCGTAGCGCCGGCTTTCGGCGTCGGCGGGGATGACGCCCATCCCGATCTCGTTCGTGACTATGACGATGTCGCGGGGCAGGCGCTCGATGAAGGCGCCGAGTATCCCCTCGAGTTCGTCTTCGCGCCCGTCGAAGAAGATGTTGTTGAGCCACATCGGAATGCAATCGACGATCATGCGATCGCGGACCCGCTCGTGTATCGCGATCGGCTCCTCGATGGTCTCGAAGCCCTGGTCGCGCTCCGCCCGATGCCGCTTTATGCGCTCCCGCATCTCGTCGTCGAAGGCCCGCGCCGTGGCGAGGAAAAACGGCCCGGGCCCCGCTCCGAAATCCGCCGCGAGCTCGAGGGCGCGGCGGCTCTTGCCCGATTTGACTCCGCCGGTGATGAGAACCTTCATGGGTGAGAGTTTTAATGACGCGCGCGGGCAGGGTCAAGCCGCAGCGGCCCGGACAGCCGTATACTATATAGATTGAAGTGGGCCGAGGCGTGGATTCATGCCGGAATGCGGTTTCGCAGACACTGCAACCGTGTGCCATCGCAGAGTTGAACACGGGAGTCGGCCAAGTTGGTCACCGCGAGTGACCAACTTGAAGATCAAGGCCAACCAAGTTTGTCACGAGGGGCCACCAACTTGGTTGCGCAGGCTTCCCAAGTTCGGAGCTGGGGATTGTCAAGCTACAAAAGGGTCATGTATCACTGTAGATAGCCCAAAACACCACTGGATCTTGGAGTTCACTCCAGTGGTACATGGCGTTCGGACGCCGAAATCCCAGACATCATGACACCAGGGCCCTCACGGCATCTTCGCGCTCCCTGAAATAGGCGACGCTCTTCGCGACAAGTTGCTCCATGACCTCGACATTGCAGGGGCCGTTGGCGAGGACATAGGGATCGGAAAAGGGTCCGAGCGGCTCGTAAGTCAGAAAGCGGCCCTCGCGGTTCATGCCGACGAGGTAGGAGGCCATGATCACGGTGTCCAGATCGAGACTGCCCGTCCCTAGGGCGTTCCGGTTCGTGTCGGCGAGGTGGAGGTTCGCGAGTCTATCGCCTGCCGACAGGATGGCCTCTCCGACATGGCTCTCCTCGAGAGTCATATGGTAGACGTCCCCGTTGATATGCCCGATCGCGGGATGATCCACGGCCTCGATATAGCGTAGGGCGTCCGACACCGTGTGGACCAGGCTGACCTCCGCGGCCCTGATCGGCTCGATCGAGGCCTTGATCCCCGTCCGCGCGAAATCGTCGCCGCAGCTGCGCAGCGACTCGGCCGAGCGCGCCAGCTCCGAGGAGTCCGAGGCTATAGGCCGCCCCACCGCGGTCGGCGCGACGAGGAGGTAGGACGCGGAGAGCTCCGCGAGCTGCTCGAGCTCGCGTCGGACGTAATCGATCGCGTTCTGCCGCGAGTAGACGCTCGGGCTCGAGAGATCGTTCTCCGGCGAGAACATCCCGCAGGCGCCCGAGGCCGCTATGCCCGCATCCGATAGGGCGGAGCGGAGTATGGGGAGGCGGATGCCCGAATCGGCCGTCCATCGGTCCCCCTTGAGCTCGACGAAGCGGATGCCGTTCCGCGCGAGTCGATCGAGGCTGGCGCCGATCGGCTCGAGCCCGAACATCCATATGCTCCACGAAAGGTCGATCCTGCGCGCGAAGCGGGCCGGATCCTCGGTCTTGGCCTCGAGATAGGCCCTGCGGACGGCCTCGCTCTTCCGCTGCCAATTCTGCGCGGAGACGGGTCCCATGCTTCCTGTCGATTCCATGATTTCTCTTTCCTATGCGGTCGCCCGGCCGCGCTTCTGGCTCAGCGCGCTCACCGCGACCGAGACGATGATCAGGAGCCCGAAGGTCACGTCCTGGAAATAGGGGCTTACCTGCAGCATGTTGAGGGCGTTCGAGATGACGCCCATGAGGAGGACGCCGAAGAAGGTCCCGACGATGCGGCCCTTGCCGCCGTTCATTGGCGTCCCGCCGATCACGACAGCGCCGATGGCCTGCAGTTCGATGCCCGTCCCCGTCGAAGGCTGGGCGGCGCCTATCCTCGAGAGGAGCATGGTCGCGGCGATGCCGATGAGGAGGCCGTTGATCGCGAAGAAGGCGAGCTTGTTCGCGTTTATCCCGATGCCCGACAGGAAGGCCGCGCGCTCGTTGGACCCGATGGCGTAGACCCGCCGCCCCAGCCTCGCGTAGCGCAGGAGGAAGCCCACCGCCGCGTAGACCGCCAGGCTCAGGAGGAAGATGAGGGGCAGGACCCCGAAGAAGCGCGTGGAGCCGAGGCCCTCGAACTTGCCGTAGATCGTCTGCAGCGTGGCCTGGGTCATGAAGAGGGCGATCCCCCTGAAGACCCCGGTGGCCGCGAGGGAGATTATGAAGGACGGCGCCTTGAAGACGATCGAGCTCGCGCCGACGAAGAGGGCGCACGCGAGCGATACCGAAAGCCCCGCCGCAATCGCCCAGGCGTAGGGCGCGTTCGCCTTCATCAGCATCGCCATGACGCAGGAGGAAAGGCCGATGTTCGCTCCCACGGATATGTCGAAGTTGCCGGAGATGATGAGGATGGTCGCGCCCGAGGCCACGACGCCGAGCGTGGAAATCTGCTCGAAGATGTTCACTATGTTGTTCACCCTGAAGAAGCGGGGGTTGATCGATCCCGTCACCGCGGCGATGATTATCACCACGAGAAGGAGGAGGAACCATTGGCTCCGCAGGATGCCTGCCTTCGACTTCATTTCCGTGCCCATGAGGGACTCCCTTCAAACGCCGATGAATTCCTTTATCAGGTACTGCTCGTCGACATTCCGGTTCTCGACGATCTTGACCATCTTCCCCGCGCGCATGATCCCGATGCGGTCGCTCATCGACAGGAGCTCGGGCATATCGGAGGAGATCATGACCACGCACTTGCCGCCGCGGGCGAAATCGACCATCAGCTTGTAGATCTCCTCCTTCGCGCCCACGTCCACTCCCTTGGTGGGCTCGTCGAAGATGTAGAGATCGGCGTCCTCGATCATCCAGCGCGCGATGACCGCTTTCTGCTGATTGCCTCCGGAAAGGGATTCTATGGCCTGCGCCTGGCCGGAGACCGCGATATGGAGTCTGTCGATGAGCCCGGCCGCGAGCCGGGACTCTTCGATCAGGTCGAGCACCGGTCCCCCGGAGATCTCGTTGTGGACGATGCCCACGTTCTCCGTCACGCTCCGCGGGCCGAACATCGCGTACTTCTTCCTGTCCTCAGTGATGAGGCGCACTCCTTTGCGGATGGCGTCCGCGGGATTCCGCGGCGTGACCGCCTTCCCGTCGATCAGGAGCTCGCCTCCGGCGCGCTCGTACATCCCGTACACGAGCCCGGCGAGCTCGCTCCGACCCGAGCCGACGAGGCCTCCGATCCCGAAAACCTCCCCGGCGCGGACTTCGAAGCTCACGTCCTCGACGACTCCCGGCCAGAGCATGCCCTTGACCTCGGCGCGGACCTCGCCTATGGCGACCTTCTCCCGCCTGAAGAAGAGGGAGGCGTCCCTTCCGACCATGCTCCGGATGACGAAGTCGACATCGACCTCGTCCCTGCCGTAGGCGCCGACCCGCTCCCCGTCCTTTAGTATCAGGATGGAATCCCCGATCTCGAAGACCTCTTCGAGGTAGTGCGAGATGTATATGATCGCGATCCCGCGCGACTTGAGGTCCTTCACCAGGGCCATCAGCGAGCGCTTCTCCTCGTAGCCGAGCGAACTCGTCGGCTCGTCCATGATGAGTATCCGCGCATCCTGGTGCAGGGCCTTCACGATCTGCAGATTCTGCTTCTGGGCGGCCGAGAGCTCCTCGACGAGGGAGGAGGCGTCGATGTCCATGCGGAGCATCTCGAGGTAGCGGCGCGCCTCCTCTTCCTGGGCCCGCGAGTCGACGGTCAGCCCCGAGGCCCCGACGCGCTCGGCGCCGAGGAAGATGTTGTCGGCGACGCTGAGGGACTCGATGAGCTCGACGTCCTGGTAGATGGTCGCCACGCCGAGGGCCATGGCCTCGCGGGGCTTCAGCGAGGGGCGCGCCCTGCCTCCCAGGACGATCGTGCCCGATTCCGGCGCGACCGCCCCGGAGAGGATCTTTATGAGGGTCGATTTTCCCGCCCCGTTCTCGCCCACGACGCAGAGCACCTCGCCCGCCCTGAGCTCGAAGGAGACTCCCGAGAGCGCCGGACGCTGGGCGCCGTAGGACTTGGTGAGGCCGCTCACCCCGAGGACGAGGTCATTCTGCGTCATCGATGCGCCGCTCCATTCGCCGGCGAAGGACGGCCGCGCGGGGCGCGGCCGTCCGGACTATGCCCGGCCTTTCAGTAGAGGCCGTTGTACTGGGGGAAGTACTGCTTGGTCAGATCGAGCCAGACCGAGTCGACTTCCCAGGGGATGACCTTGGTCTTGTCGTTCATGGTCTGCATGTTGACCGGGGTTATCGGAAGCATGATCTGCTGGTTCTTCGTCGGGACCTTGCCGGTCGCGTAGGCGTGGAGCGCGAGGGCGGAGATCATGCCCTCCCAGCCCGGCGAGGAGGAGACGGAGTACTTGATGCTCCCTTCCCTGACGAGATCGATCCCGGGGGGCGAGCCGTTCGAGGCGACGACCTTGATCGGCTTGTTGAGGAGGTCGCGGGTCTTGAGGGTCCGGACGACGGCCGCGGCCATGTCCTCGTTGAAGACGAAGAGGACGCCGAACTTGGTTCCGGACTCCACGAGGTCCTGGGCCTGGTTGACGGCGACGTTCGGGTCGTACTTGCCGTCGCGGATCGCGACGATCTTGTTCTTGCCGAGCCGGGCGACCTCGGGCTCGAAGGCCGCGCGGAACATCTGGACGGGCACGTGCTCGAAGAGACCCATGATCATCGCGATGTTCTCGCCGGGGTAGTTCTTGGCGATGTAGCCGGCGACGTCCTTGCCCATGGCCCCCCAGTCGAAGTCGATGCAGGCGACGATGTCGAAGCCCGACTTGAGGGCGAGGCCCGCGTTGTCCGTCACGACGAGGGGAATGCCCGCGGCCGCGCACTTCTTGGCGGCGATGTTGGCGCCGTTCTGGTTGAACGTGAATACGCACATGCCGTCGACGCCCTGGTTGATGAGGGAGTCGATGTTCGCGATCTCCTTCTCTGGATCGTAGTTCGAGTTGAGGACGATGACCTTCGCCCCCGCCCTCTCGGCGGCGTAGACGAAGCCGTCGGCGTCCCTCTTGTACCACGTGTCCGGTCCCGGCGTCACATAGCCGTAGACGAGCTGCTTGCCCGCCGGCGCGGCCATGGCGGGAACGAGCCCGCCGGCCAGCATGAGGACGGCGAGGACCGCGAAAAGAAACCTGCTCTTCATATGCACCTCCTGGAACCTGGTTGAATCAGCGCTCTTCCGGTATGTCGAGCGCCTTTAGAGTCTCGCGGAGCCAACCGAGCGAGCGCTCGATGAGGGGACCGCCTTGACCTTCGCACTCGAGGCTCAGGGTCCCGGCGTAGCCCGAGTCCCTGAGCGACGAGAGGATCTTCTTGATGTTGTCCGCGTTGACTCCGTCGCCGATCGCGCTGTGGCTTATGCCTATGCCGGTATCCTTGCCCCGGGCGGCCTCGGCGAGGCTCTTCGCGACGTCCTTTATATGGACGTGCTTTATCCGTCCGATGAAGCGCTTGCAGAACGCGACGGGATCGTTGCCCGCGATGAAGGAGTTGCCGGTGTCGAAATTGAGGCCGAGTCGCTCCGACTTCGCGAAATCGAGCATCTTCCCGATCATGTCCGGCTTGGTCGTGAAATAGCCGTGAATCTCGATGTTGATGTTGATGCCGTAGGCCTCGGCCGTCTCCACGATGAGGCCGTAGCTCCGCTTCATCGACTCGAGGGCCTCGGCGTCCGTCAGCCCTTCGGGCTTATGCAGGCCATCGGTCGTCGCTATGTTCGGACAGCCCGCGAGCTTGGCCCAGGGGATGGTCTTGAGCACGTAGGGGACCCCGTAGGTGGGGCCATCCTTGCCCGAGAGGGGGTAAGCGGCATCGACCTGGGAAAAAGATACTCCGTACCGGGCCATCTTCTCTCGCAACAGGAGGGGGTCCTCGATGAGGGAAATATGGGGGAAGTAGCCGAGGCCGTGTATCCACGCGACCCCCTCCAACACGCCGCACTCGATGGAACGGACCTGGTTTCGCTGGGCCCACTGAAGGCATTTCTCGAAACTGAATACCGCCGAATTGAAGGCATCAGTGTGGAATCCTATTCGCATGAGCACCCCCAGTGGCCCAAGGAAGCCGAAATGACTTATTCTAATAACTTATACCAACATATATCATTCCAAAAATCGGAATCTGTCAAGCCGGAATCCGAAACTTGTGCTTGGCGTGAAAACGCCTTCGGGCAATACTTTCGCCATGGTGCAACACCCCAAGATAGCCCTGATCGGCGCGGGAAGCCTGAGCCACGGCAAACGCCTCGTCGACGACCTCCTCGGCGTCGGCGAGTTCGCGGGAGGGCGGCTGACCCTCATGGGCGCCAATCTCGAGCGCCTCGAAGTCGTCGGCAATTACGCGAAGCGGGCCGCCGCCGCCGTCCTCCCCTCCCTGGAAGTCGAGGTGACGACCGATCGGAATCTCGCCCTCGAGGACGCGGCTCTCGTCTTCTCGCTCTTCGACGCCGGAGGCTTCTCCGCCTTCGATCTGGATTTCGGCATTGTCCGTCGCTACGGGCTGGACGTCTGCATCGGCGACACCGTGGGCCCTCTCGGCGCGATGCGCGCCCTCCGCAACGGAAGAGTCATGCTCGACCTCGCCGGCGCGATGTCCGAGATCTGTCCCGAGGCCCTCCTGGTGAACTACGTGAACCCTATGGCGCCGATGGTCGCCGCGGCGGCGGCGCGGGGAATAGCCTGCATCGGCATCTGCGGAGGCATCGAGGCGACCCGAGGCTTCGCGGCGAAAACGCTGGGGCTCGACAGGAGGGAGCTGCGGACGGTCTTCGCGGGCGTAAACCATCTCGCGTGGCTTCTCGAGCTGGAAGGCCCCGGCGGCGATTGCTATCCGCGGTTCCGCGAGTTCATGCGCGATCCGGAGCGAAGGGGAGAGGAGGCGGTCCGCTTCGAGATCCTCCAGCAGTTCGGGTATTTCGTCACCGAGAGCTCGGGCCACGTCTCGGACTTCCTTCCCTGGTTCAGGCGCAATCCGGAGCTTAGGAGCCGCTATTGCTACGCGCCGGGCTATTCGGGGGCCTCGGGCGCCTACCACAAACTGATGGGCTTCGCCCAGCGCCACCTCGGCGATTCGGACTACCTCGAAGGCGAGGCCCCTTCGCGGGAGCGGAGTGAGGATTACGGCCCCTTCATAGCCGAAGCCGTCCTCGGCGGGAGGAGCTTCCGGTTCCACGGGAACGTGATGAACGGACCGGGCGCCTCGGCGCCGACGCTTCCGGGTCTCCCGGCCTCCGCCTGCGTCGAGCTCCCCATCCTCCTCGAGGGAGGTCGACTGAGCGTCCCGAAGGCTCCCGGCCTGCCGCCGGCCCTCGCCGCGCTCTGCGCGCCCAGCGCCATCCAGCACGGTCTCGTCCTGCAATCGCTCCTGTCCGAGGATCCGGAGCTCCTCTTCGCCGCGATAGCCCAGGACCAGCCGACCTCGGCTGTCCTGGACCTGCCCGCCATCAGAAGCCTCGCCTCCGAGCTCCTCGCCGCCAACGCGGCCTGGCTGCCGCCGGGCTTCGCGAGGCCACTGGGCGCCACCGTGGACGCGTCGACGCGGCCCTCGCGCGGAAGGAGGGAGAGGGGAGACCCGATACTAGACCTGGTCAGGAACTTCGAGAGGAAGGCTCGGCGGGAGGATAGAGGGTCCGGACGGAATCCCGACTCATGATGGTCGTCTCGATCACGCTCCGAGTCCGCAGCCTCACCTCGGGATGGTAGATGCGGTCGAGCATGAGCTTGGCGGCGAACTCGCCCATGTACTCGCTGGGGTGGTCGAGCGAGGTCAGGCGAGGGAAGGAATAGCGCGCGAGGTCGGAGTTGTCGAAGGCGATGAGGGAGAGGTCCTCGGGGATCCTGATGCGATTGCGGCGCGCCTGATGCATGAACATGAAGGCCTCGTCGTCGGAGGAGCATATGATCGCCGTAGGCAGTTTCCCGTGCGATTCGAAGAGCTTGCGGATCTGCCCGTAGCTGCCGAAGGACGAGGTCTGGCCGTGTATCCCGACGAGCCATTCTTCGCTGATCCCCGCGCCGACCTTGGCGAGGAAGGCGGCGATCCCCTCCTTGCGAAGGACCTTAGGACGATAGTTGGAGCTGTAGATCAGCCCGATGTCGCGATGGCCCCGCTCCCAGAGATACTCCGCGGCGCGGCCGCCGGCGGCGGTCTCGTCGATGACGATGCTCGTGAAATCGTAGCCGGGGTACTCGGCGTCGAGGAGCACGACGGGGATGCCCTCGGCCTCGAAATCGCCGAGGAGGTCCGCGTTGCCGCTCTTCCCCTCTTCCTGCACGGGGGTGATTATGATCCCGTCGATGCCGCGCTTCCGGAGGGAGAGCAGGACCGAGCGTTCCTGCGCGGCGTCGTACCAGGACTCGTTGAGGAGGAGGGTATAGCCCTCTCTCTGGACCATCTGGTTGCAGGCCGACACGATGCGAGGGAAAATATAGGAAGAGATGCGGAAGGAGACCATGCCGATGAGCATCGAGCGGCTCTGGGTGCGCTTGACGCAGAATGTCCCGATGCCTTGGCGGCTCTCGACGAGCCTTTCCTTCGTAAGCTCGTTCACCGCTTGGCGCACCGCGTTCCGCGACACGTCGAATTGGGCCATCAGCTCGGATTCCGAAGGCAGCTTCTCGCCGGGGATTATGAGACCCGATTCGATCTTCGTGCGGAGGAAGGTCTGGACAGTCTCGTATTTCTTCATTCCCGCTCGCTTGTTGGCATGAGTCCAGGCATTGTACGTCGATGGAACACCGGTGGCAAGGACGTCGGAGGCGATGGACGCCGCCACGCGGGGCCGCTACTCAAACCGGAAAGGCGGTGATCCCTACTGCCGCTTCTCCATCGGCTCGTAGTGCCTGTCTTCCGGGCCGGTGTAGATGCTCTCCGGGCGGAATATCCTGTTGCCTTCGCGCTGCTCGAGGATGTGCGCGAGCCAGCCGGGAATCCTGGCTATGGCGAAGATGGGGGCGTAGAGGTATTTCGGAATTCCGAGGAGGTAGTAGACGGAGCCCGAATAGAAATCCACGTTCGGATAGATCTTCTTGTCCTTGGATTCGAACCTGGGCGTCGCGAGCTCCTCGATCTTCTTGAGCATGTCGAGATGCTCGTGATTGCCCTTCTTGGCCGAAAGAGCCTTGAGGAAATCCTCCATGATCTTCGAGCGCGGGTCCTTCGTCTTGTAGATGCGATGCCCCATGCCCATGATCTTCTGGGTTTCCTCGAAGGCCTTGCCGACCCAGGCCTCCACCTTGTCCACCGAGCCGATCTGCTCGAGCATCCCGAATACCTTCTCGTTCGCTCCCCCGTGCAGGGATCCGTAGAGGGCGCCAATCGCCGCCGCTATGCTGCAATAGCAGGTGGACAGCGTGGACGCCACCACGCGCGCGGTGAAGGTCGAGGCGTTGAAGCCGTGCTCGGCGTGGAGGACCAGGCAGGCGTCCATGATCTTCCCTTCCTCCTCGTCGGGCTCGCGCCCGCGGATCATATAGAGGAAGTTCGCGCCGTGCGAGAGGTCCATCCTGGGCTCGAGATAGTCCTGCCCGTTCTTGAAGCGGGCGTAGGTAGCGGCCACCGTCGCGAGCTGGGCGACCTGATGGAGGGTCTGCCGGCAGTTGCAGGCGGCCGAGTGCTCGATCCTGTGCTCGACGTAGCCGGACAGGTAGGCCATCACCGATTGAAGGAGCTCCATGGGCTTCCCGCCTTCGGGGAAGTTGCGGATCATCTGGACGACCTTCGGATGGAGGGCCCTGGACGCCCGCATCTTCTGGGAGAACTCGTCGAATACGTACTTGGTCGGCAGCTTTCCGTACAGCAGGAGGTAGACCACCTCCTCGAAGCTCGAATGGGCGGCGAGATCCTCGATCGAGTAGCCGCGGTAGGACAGCCTGCCCTTCTCGCCGTCAATCTTGCATATAGCGCTTTCCCCGGCCACGACGCCCTCGAGACCCTTCGCGTAGGTCGCGCTCTCCATCCCTTCCTCCTCCATACTTCACAAACCGAGGATCAGCCTCTCGGGATCCTCGATGCATTCCTTTATCCTGATCAGGAAGAGCACCGCTTCCCGTCCGTCTATGAGCCTGTGATCGTAGGTCAGCGCGAGGTACATCATCGGCTTGACGAGCACCTCGTCGCCTACGGCCACCGGCCTGCGCTGGATCGCGTGCATGCCCAGGATGGCCGCTTGCGGATAGTTGGGGATCGGGGTCGACAGCATCGATCCGAAGACTCCGCCGTTGGTGATCGTGAAGGTGCCGCCCTGGAGCTCGGAGAGCTCTATCCTCTTGTCCCGCGCCCTGGCCGCGAGATCGCCCAGCCTGGTCTCTATCTCGCCGAAGCTCAGGCGATCGGCGTTCCGCAGCACGGGCACGAGGAGGCCGCGGTCGGTGGATACCGCGACGCCGATGTCGTAGAAGCCGGGGCTGACGAGCTCGTCGCCCTCGATTCGGCTGTTGACGACCGGAAACTCCTGCAGCGCCTTCGTCGCGGCCTTGACGAAGAAGGACATGTAGCCCAGCTTGACTTCGTATTTCGCCTGGAAATCCTCGCCGAAGTCCTTGCGTATCCGCATGAGCTTTTCCATGTCGACTTCGTTGAAAGTGGTGAGGTGGGCGGCCTCCTGCCTCGCCTGCACGAGGCGGCGGGCGATGGTCTTCCTCATCATGGACAAGGGACTGCGCGTTACGTCCTGGGACCCGCCAGCGACCGGCGGCTTCTCGACGGCGACGGGCGGCTTCTCGGCGGCGACCGGCGGCGCCTCGACGGCGACGGGCGGCGCCTCGCTCCGCGGAACGATCGGGGCCGCCGCCGCGGGCTTGGCGTCGGTATCGATGTAGGCTACGACCTGGCCGATCGAAACGACGGCGCCCGCGGCGACCAGGATCTCGAGCCTGCCGCCTTCGGGCGAGGGCACGGTCATGCTCGCCTTCTCGGATTCGAGCTCGAATAGGCCCTCGCCCTTACCGACGAGCTCGCCGTCCTTCTTGAGCCATGCGGCGACCTGCCCCTCCGTGATCGATTCGCCGACAGTCGGGACTTTGATCTCCTGCTTCATGTTTCGGCGCCTTTCCGCGAGCCGAAGGCGGCGTCCAGGATCTCGGCCTGCTCGCCGGCATGCCGCTCGTGCGAGCCGGTCGCCGGACTGGCGCTCGCCTTCCGGCCTACGTAGCGCAGCGGAAGATCGGGGAAGGAGGCCTCGATGTTCTCCCGCATGAAATTCCAGGCCCCTCTGTTCTTGGGCTCTTCTTGCGCCCAGGTCAGGGAGGCGGCCGACGGATACCTCGAGATGATCTCCCCGAGCTCGGGCAGGGGAAAGGGATAGAGCCGTTCTATCCTCAGTATGGCGGTGTCCCTCGGGCCGGCTTCCTTCCGCCGCTGCGCGAGATCGTAGTAGATCTTGCCCGAGCAGAGGACGATCGCGCTCGCGTCGGCGGGCGGCGCGGGATCGTCCAGGACGGCCCTGAAGCCCGAGGCGGTGAAGTCCGCGATCGGCGAGAGGACCGCGGGGTGCCGGAGCAGGCTCTTCGGAGTCATGACGACGAGCGGCTTCTTCGCGGGATCCTTGGCCTGGGCGCGAAGGAGATGGAAATACTGCGCCGGAGTGGTCGGGTTGGCGACTCTGATGTTGCCCTCGGCGCAGAGGAGGAGGAATCGCTCGAGGTGGGCGCTCGAGTGCTCGGGCCCCTGGCCTTCGTAGCCGTGGGGAAGGAGGAGGACGAGACCGACGGACGCGCCCCACTTGGCCTCGGCGGCGATGATGTAATTGTCTATGATGACCTGGCCGCCGTTCGAGAAGTCGCCGAACTGCGCCTCCCACATCACGAGGGCGTCCTTGAATTCCGCGGCGTAGCCGTACTCGAATCCGAGCACTCCGAATTCCGACAGCGGGCTGTCGAAGAGGGCGATCTTCCTCTGGCCGGGCGCTATGTGGTCGAGGGGAACGTAGAAGGAGCTCGTCCTCTCGCCGGCCTCCCACCACACGAGGTGGCGCTGGGAGAACGTGCCTCGCTCCGAGTCCTCGCCCGAAAGCCTCACGTGGACGTCCTCGACGAGGAGACTCCCGAAGGCCGCCGTCTCGGCGAGCGCCCAATCGAGGAGCCCCTTTTCCCTGAAGGTCCTGAGCTTGCCCGTCACGATGGATTTGAGCTTGTCGTGGATCCGCAAGCCTTCGGGCACGGCGGAAACGCCCTCCACGATGCGCGAGAGCTCCGCCTCGCCGATGCGGGTCTCCGCGCTGGGTCCTTCGCCGCCCGTCCCGCCTTCGGGGAGGGGCTCCCGCCCGGACCGGGCGCGCTCGCCGTGCAGCGCGGCCTCGAGCTTCGCCGCGTAGGCCTTCCTCATATCCTCCAGGTCGGCCGCCGAGAGCAGACCGGAGGCGACGCATTCCTCTCCGTAGAGCGCCGCGGCCGAGGGATGGGCCTGGATGAGGTCGTACATGAAGGGATGGGTGAAGGACGGCTCGTCGCCTTCGTTGTGACCGTGCCTCCGGTAGCAGAAAATGTCCACGACCACGTCGCTGCCGAAGGCTTGCCGGAAGTCCAGGGCCGTCCGCATGACGCGAACGACCGCCTCCGGCCTGTCTCCGTTGACGTGGAAGACGGGCACGGGATTCATCTTCGCGATATCCGTCGGATTCAGGTTCGAATGCGCGTTGCGCGATGGCGTCGTGAAGCCGATCTGGTTGTTGATCACCACGTGGACCGTCCCGCCCGTGCCGTAGCCCTCGAGCTGGGACATGTTGAAGGTCTCGGCGACGACGCCCTGGCCGGCCAGCGCCGCGTCGCCGTGGATTATCACGGGAAGGACCTTCTTCCCGCCGGCGTCGCCCAGGAGGTCCTGGATCCCGCGGGCCCGCCCCTCGACGACGGGACCGACCGACTCGAGGTGGCTCGCGTTGGGCGACAGGCTTATCTCGACGGAGGAGCCGTCTTCGTTCCTGTGCACCGAGGAATAGCCGATGTGGTACTTCACGTCGTCCGAGCCGCCGAAGACGCCGGGCGTGAAGCCCTCCTCGAAGAGGTAGAAGAGCTCCTCGAGCGGCTTCCCGACGATGAGGGCGAGGATGGTGAGCCTGCCGCGGTGGGCGGCCCCCATCGAGATGCGCTCGATCCCGCGCGGACCGGCGCCGTCCAGGAGGAAATGCAGGGCCGGTATGACGGCTTCCGATCCCTCGAGCGAGAAGCGCTTCTGGCCGATGAAGGTCCTCTGCAGGAAGCGCTCGAGCTCCTCCGCCTCGACGAGGTCCCGGAGGATGATCCTTCGCTGCCCCTCGTCCAGGACCTTCGGGTAGGCGGGGCCCTCCATCCTGGAGATGAGCCATTCGCGCATGTCCTTGTCCTGGATGTGGAGGAACTCGGCGCCGACGTAGCCGCAATAGACGCCGCGGAAGGCGTCGAGTATGTCCTTGAGCGGCATCGTCCGGCGGATGCCGCCGCCGGCGAAGAAGCTCGAGTCCAGGTCCCGCTCGGAGAGGCCGAACTCCTCGAGGCCGAGGCGATGATAGCTCTTCGCCTTGACCTGGATGAGCGAGGTGAACTTCTCCGAGTAGGATTCGCCGAGGGGATTGAGGTCGGCGTAGAGATAGCCCACGTCCCTGTAGGCCCACAGGAGGCTATCGACCCTGCTCTGCTTGTAGGCGGGGTCGTCCTCGCCGGAGCAGCCCGCGCTCAAGGCTCCGGTCGATGTGCCCGCGACGAGGGGCGAGCCGACGTGGAAATCCTCGGGGCGGTTGTCCAGGGCGCTCGCGGCCGCGTCGCCGGCCGGGCGGGCCTCCGAAAGCAGGTCCTCGAGAAGCTCGAAGCTGTTGTTGAGCATCCTAGCCCCGCAGGGCCTCGGGGACTTGGTCCGGGCGGTCGACCACGCGCACGCCCGCGTCGCCGAAGGCCTTGATCTTGGAATCGGGCGTGCCGCGGCTTCCCGAGATGATCGCTCCCGCGTGCCCCATCTTCTTCTCCGCCGGAGCGGTCCGCCCCGCGATGAAGGCGACGACCTTCTTGGAGAAGCCGCGCTTGATGAACTCGGCGGCCTCTTCCTCGGCCTCTCCGCCGATCTCCCCGATGAGGACGACGGACGAAGTGTCCGGGTCGTCCTCGAACAGGCGCAGGACGTCGACGAAGCTGAGGCCCGTGATGGGATCTCCTCCGATGCCGATGCAGGTGGATTGGCCCAGCCCGGCCTTGGTGAGGTTATAGACGATCTCGTAGGTCAGGGTGCCCGAGCGCGATATCACCCCGACGCCTCCGGAGCTGTGTATCTGCCCCGGCATGATGCCGATCTTGCATTTGCCGGGAGAGATGAGGCCGGGGCAATTGGGCCCGATCAGGACCTTGCCGCGCTCCTTGACGTACTGGTAGTTCTGCGCCATCTCGACCAGGGGGACGCCCTCGGTGATGCAGACGATGAGGCGGATCGAGCTGTCCGCCGCCTCGCGCATCGCCGCCGAGGCGAAGCGCGCGGGCACGAAGATGATGCTCGCGTCCGCGCCCGTGGCGCGCGCCGCCTCGTCCACGCCTTCGAACACGGGCATCGAGTCCAGGCTCTGGCCCCCCTTGCCCGGCGTGACGCCGCCGACGACCTTGGTCCCGTAGGCGAGCATGCTCCTCGCGTGGAAAGATCCGTCCCTGCCCGTGATGCCCTGAACGATGACCTTCGTGTCCCCGTCCACCAGGATGCTCATGCGACTACCTCTTTCCCTTCAGGCGACGTAGGCAACGACGCGCTTGATCGCCTCGCCGAGGTCGTTGTACGCCTCGATCCCCGCATCCCGCAATATTTCCCTGGCCTTGGCGTCGTTGGTGCCGATCAGCCTGATCACCGTCGGCACGCCGATCTCGATCATCGACTTCGCCTTGATGATGCCGTTCGCCACGTCGTCGCAGCGCGTTATCCCGCCGAAGATGTTTATGAGGATGGCCTTCACTCCGGGCTTCCTGAGGAGGATGGAGAAGGCCTTGACCACTTTCTCGGGGTTCGAGCTCCCCCCGATGTCCAGGAAGTTGGCGGGAGCCGCCCCGTAATGCTTGATGAGATCCATCGTGGCCATCGAGAGCCCCGCGCCGTTCACCATGCAGCCGATGTTCCCGTCCAGTCCCACGTAGCTGAGGCCGGCCTCGCGCGCCTCTATCTCGTCGCCGCCGTACTCGTCGGAGTTGCGCAGGGCGAGGAGCTCCGGATGCATCGGGAGGCCGTTGTCGTCGACGACGATCTTGGCGTCGAGGGCGACGAGCTTCCCTCCTTCGACCAGGGAAAGCGGGTTCAGCTCGACCAGGCTGCAATCCTTCTCGACGCAGAGGCGAAAGAGCGAGGCCGCGATTTCCAGGAGGCTGCGGGCGATCTGCGGACCCAGCTCGCCCGAGTCGATCCCCGCGAGGAAGGCCGCCTCGTCGGGGCCGCGGAAGGGATCGAGTCTTATATGCCGGATCCTTCCCGGATGGCCGGCCGCGGCCTCCTCGATGGTGATTCCGCCCTTGTCGCTGAACACCGCCTCGATGCCCTTGGCGCCGCGGTCGACGAGGACGCTCAGGTAATACTCCTTGACGCTCTTCACCGCCCGGGTCACGAGGACTTTGCGGACTTTCTGGCCCCCGATCTCGAGCCCGAGGATCCGCCCGGCGACGGTCGCGGCCTCCTCCGGCGTCCTGGCGATCCTGACCCCGCCGGCCTTTCCCCTGCCGCCCGCCAATACCTGGGCCTTGACGACGACCATCCCGCCCAGGCGGGCCTGGATGGCGGACGCAGCCTCGGGGGAATCCGCGACTTCGGCCTCGGGCACGGGAACTCCGTACAGGTCGAGCAGCTGCCGAGATTGGTATTCCATCAATTTCACGGTCTACCTCTTCTCACTTACGCAGGCTCTCTATCTTCCTCTTGGTTAAGTTAATACTTTTCGTGACCTTTATGCCTCGCGGGCACACTTGAGTGCAGCGAAATTTGTTTTCGCAGGCCCATACCCCGTCGGGCCGGTCCAAGGAGGGGAGGCGATCGGCCGTCCCCCGGTCGCGGCTGTCGAAGACGAAGCGCGCGGCGTTGAGCACGGCCGCCGGCCCGATGAAGGCGGGGTTCTTCTCGCGTATCACCGGACAGGCCGAGTAGCAGGATGCGCACAGGATGCACTTGGTGGGATCGTCTATCGCCTCCCTTTCGGCCTGGCTCTGCTTCCTCTCCCTGGGGCCGGCGGGCTCGTCGTTGATGAGGTAGGGCCTCACCGAGCGATAGGCCGAGAAGAATCTCTCCTGGTCGACCATGAGGTCCCGCTGCACCGGCAGGCCCTTCAGAGGCTCGATCCGGATCGAGGAGCCGTCGGCGGCTCCCAGGTCCCGCAGGATGGTCTTGCAGGCGAGCCGCTCCTCCCCGTCGATCAGCATCGCGTCGGAGCCGCAGATTCCGTGGGCGCAGCTCTTGCGGAAGGCGAGGCTTCCGTCGAGGTAGGTCTTGATGTGGACGAGGCCGTCGAGCACCCTGCTCTCGGGCGGGAGCTCGAGCTCGTAGCCCTCGAAATGGGGGGCGGCGTCCTTCTCGGGATCGAAGCGTTGGATCGTAAAGGTTATGCGCATCAGTATACCCTCGGCTTGGGAGCGAACAGGCTCGTGTCGACGTCCTTGTACGAGAATTCCGGAGCTCCCTCCGTCAGCTTCGCGAGCGAATGCCTGAGCCAGCGAGCGTCGTCCCGCTCGGGGAAGTCGTCGCGGGTGTGGCCCCCCCTCGATTCCTCGCGCCGGAGCGCGGCGTGGGCGGTGACGAAGGCGAGATCGAGGAGATTCTCGAGCTCGAGGAGCTCGAGGAGATCGGTATTGAAGGCCGAGTTGCCGTCCTGGACCCTGGCCTCCCGGTACTGGTCGCGCAGATCCTCGACCGTCCCTATGGCGGCGCGGATCTCCTCGCCGGTCCGGATTATGCCGACCTTCTCCATCATGGTCTTCTGCAGGGTCTCCCGGATCGCCCCTCCATGGGCGCCCTTGCCCGTTTTCAGCCGCGCGATCTTGTCGCGGGCGTAGGAGTCGCTCCCCGAGGGGAGATGGCCCAGGTCCGCGTTCGCCGCGTACTCGGCGATGTGCCTTCCCGCCCTCCTGCCGAAGACCACGAGGTCGACGAGGCTGTTCGTGCCCAGCCTGTTGGCGCCGTGGACCGAGACGCAGGCGCATTCCCCCGCGGCGTAGAGCCCGGCGTAGGTCCCCTTGCCCTCTCCGCGGAGGACCCTGCCGTTGTGGTCCGTCGGCACGCCGCCCATGCCGTAGTGCGCCGTCGGCTGCACCGGGATCGGCTGGGTGACGGGGTCTATCTTGAGGTAGACGCGGCAGAATTCGGCGATGTCGGGGATCTTCTCCTCCACGACCTGCTTGCCGAGCCCGGTCGCGTCCAGGAGGACGTAGTCGTCGATCTGCCGGTCGCCCCTCATGCCGTTGCCGCGCTTGAGCTCGCTCAGTATCGCCTTGCTTATGAGATCGCGCGGCGCCAGATCGCGGAGCTTGGGCGCGTACTCTTCCATGAAGGCTTCGCCGCGCCGATTCTTCAGGATGCCGCCCTCGCCCCGGACGGCCTCGGTGATCAGGATGCCCATGCCCGCGATGCCCGTGGGATGGAACTGATAGAACTCCATGTCCTCGAGGGGCACTCCCCTGCGGAGGGCCAGGGCCAAGCCGTCGCCCGTGTTCGCGTAGGCGTTGGAGGTGGTCTTGAACATCCTGCCGAAGCCGCCGGTCGCGAGCATGACGGCCTTAGACCTGATCGTATGCAGCTCTCCCGTGGCGAGCTCGAGGACGACGAGTCCCTTGCAGGCGGGACCGTCCATGATGAGGTCGACCGCGAAGTACTCGTTGTAGAAGTCGACTTCGTTCTTGATGCACTGCTGATACAGGGTCTGCAGGATCATGTGGCCGGTCCTGTCGGCGGCGTAGCAGGCCCGTCGCACCGGAGCCTCGCCGAAGTTCCGGGTGTGGCCGCCGAAGCGGCGCTGGTCGATGAGGCCGTCGGAAGTCCTCGAGAAGGGCAGGCCCATGTTCTCGAGGTCGTAGACCGCCTGGACCGCCTCTTCGGCGAGGATGCGGGCCGCATCCTGGTCCACGAGATAGTCGCCGCCCTTGATCGTGTCGAAGGCGTGCCACTCGGGCTTGTCCTCCTCGAGGTTGCCGAGGGCGGCCCCTATGCCGCCCTGGGCCGTGCCGGTGTGGCTGCGGACCGGGTAGAGCTTGGAGATGACCGCGACCCTGCCCGATCCCGAGGCCTCGAGGGCCGCATAGAGCCCCGCGCCCCCCGCGCCGACGATCACCGCATCGTATTCGCGCTGCATTGCCCCTCCTTAGTCTCGAGCCAGATTGAGCACGCCGCCGGCCAGGAGGATCTTCCGATGCCGGGGAGAAGCCTCGAGGACGACCCTCGCGATCGAGCCGCCTACGCGGAGATCGATCTCCTCGGCGCCCGAGGCGACGAAATCGCGGATGCCCGAGAGCTCGACGAGGTCGCCCTGGGCGATGTTCTCGTAGTCGCTCGCGTCGGCGAAGACGAGGGGGAGTATGCCGAAGTCGATGAGGTTCTCCTTGTGGATCCTCGCGAAGCTCTTCGCGATCTTGAGCTTGACGCCGAGGTATCGCGGCGCCAGCGCGGCGTGCTCCCGCGACGATCCCTGACCGTAGTTCTCGCCGCCCACGACCGCGCCCCCTCCCTTGGCGCCCGCGCGCTTGGCGAAGTCCTTGTCTATCACGTAGAACACGTAATTGCTGATCTCCGGGATATTGCTGCGGAGGGGCAGGACCTGGGTGCCGGCCGGCATGATGATGTCCGTGCTGACATTGTCCTTGACTTTGATGAGCACTTCGCCCCTGAAGGCGTCCTCGAGCGCGGGGAAGCGCGGGAAGGGCTTTATGTTCGGTCCCTTGATGAGCTCCACCTCGCCGGGGTCGGCCGGCGGTAGGACGAACCACGCGGGATTGTAGCTGTACCTGTCCGGGTACACGATGCCGGGATAGCTCCCGAGAGTCCTCGGGTCCGTGATCCTCCCCGTGAGCGCGGAGGCAGCGGCGGTTTCGGGGGAGCAGAGATACACGGCGTCGTCCAGGGTGCCGCTCCTCCCCTTGAAGTTGCGCGGAAAGGTCCGGAGCGAGTTGGTGCCCGTGGCCGGCGCCTGTCCCATGCCGATGCAGCCGAGGCAGCCGGGCTCGTGCACTCTCGCTCCGGCGTCGATCAAGGCGCGGAGCCCCCCCGCGGCCAGGATGTTCTCCAGCGTCTGACGGCTGCCCGTGTTGATCTCGAAGCTGACATCGGGGTCCCTGATCTTGCCTTCCACGATCTTCGCGGCGATCATGAAGTCGCGGAAATCGCCGTTGCACGACGAACCGATGATCACCTGATGCACTTTGACCTCGCCCAGCTCGCGCGCGGCCTTGACGTTGTCGGGATTGCTGGGGCAGGCGACCATGGGCTCGATGCCGCCCAGGTCCACCTCGGTGGTCGCTTCGTACTCCGCGCCGGCATCGGCCGAAAGGGCCACGTAGTCCCCGCGCCGGGAGTTGCGCTCGAGGAAGTCCTCGGTGACCTCGTCCGAGGGGAAGATGCAGGCGGTGAAGCCCATGTCCACGGACATGTTGGCGACGGTCGCGCGGGCCGCCATATCCATGTTGCGCAGGCCGGGACCGTCGAACTCCATGATCTTGCCGATGCCGGCGGCGCAGCTATGCTCCCCCAGCAGGCTGAGGATGAGATCCTTGCCGGAGACGAAGGGCTGGAAGGCCCCCTCGACCCGTATCCGCCAGATCTCGGGCACGTTGATGTAATAGGGCAGGCCGGCCATGGCCATCGCCACGCTGATCCCGCCGGCGCCCATGGCGAGCATGCCGAGGCAGCCACCAGTCGTCGTATGGCTGTCCGAGCCGAGGAGGGTCTTGCCGGGAACGCCGAATCTCTGGCGCTGGATGTGGTGCGAGACCCCGTTCCCCGGCTGGGAGAGGATGACCCCGTATTTCCTCGCGGCCGACTGGAGGAAGCGGTGGTCGTCGGCGTTCCTGTAGTCGGTCTGGATGACGTTGTGGTCGATGTAGCTGACCGCCAGCTCGTTCTTGATCCTCTTGAGCCCCATGGACTCGAACTCGAGGTACACCATCGTACCCGTCGCGTCCTGGGTCAGGGTCTGATCGATCCTGAGGCCGATCTCCTCTCCCGGGACCAGTTCGCCTTCGATCAAGTGCGCTTTTAGAATCTTCTCGGCTATCGTACCTTTCATGGCGATCGCCCTCCGTCTCGAGCTGGGGTCATGGCTGGCGTTCGGTCTATAGCCAGCTAAGCATAGCATCATTGCTCTCGCTGTCAAGCTTCGCGGCCAGGGGCGGGCCGCGCCCGACATCGTCCTTGCTCCGCGGCGATAAGGGCCCTATACTCGTGGCAATTAAAGCCCGACCCCAATGGAGCCGGAAGGGAGCCAGAGATGAAGCAGTACGTGAGGTGCAAGGCTTGCGGATACATCATGGAGGCCAGCAAAGTCGGCAAGTTCTGCCCGGCCTGCGGTGTCTCGTCGAAGGTCTTCGAGCCCTACGAGGAGAGGATCTCCGAGGAGCGCAAGCGCGTCCTCGACCTCCACATCCATCCCATCATCGTGCATTTAGCCCAGGCGCTGGCGCCCATGCTCGTCATCCTCGCGGCGGCGCTCGCCGTCATCGGCGAGGGCTCGCTCAAGTCCGCCCTGCTCGATACGACGCGGGTCCTCGCGGCCTTCCTGCCCGTCGCCGTCGTCCTGGCCTTCGTCGCGGGTCTGATAGACGGGAACCTGCGCTTCCATAAAGTGAGCACTCCATTGCTCGTCAAGAAGATGGTGGTCGGAGCCCTCTTCTTCCTGGTCTCGCTGGGCGCCGCCGGCCTGGCCCTGTTCGCGGGCCTCGACGGGATCGGGATCGCGCCCTTCGCGGTCCTCGAGCTCTTGGCCCTGGTCGCGGCCGTACTCCTCGGCAACTGGGGCTTCGGGCTTCTGTCTTCGCGGTTCCCGGGCAAATAGCCGATCCTAGGCTAAATCATCTCCTCGGGCTTGACCAAGGCGTCGAATTCCTCGCCGCTCAGGATGTCCAGCTCCACGGCCGCCTGCCTGAGGGTCAAGTCCTTCTCGTGCGCGAGCTTGGCTATCCTCGCGGCCGCGTCGTAGCCGATGCGCGGGTTGAGGGCGGTCACCGTCATGAGACTCCGGCCCAGGTCCTCGCGGATGCGCTTCTCGTCGGCCCTGATCCCCCTGATGCAGCGCTCGTCGAGGCTGGCCATGGCCCCCGCGAGGAGGTCGATGGACTGGAGCAGGCTGTAGATGATGACGGGCTTGTAGACGTTGAGCTCCAGCTGGCCCGAGGCCCCGGCGATGGTGATGGTCGCATGGTTGCCGAAGACCCGGGCGCAGACCATGGTCATCGCCTCGACCTGAGTCGGGTTGACCTTGCCCGGCATGATAGAGGAGCCGGGCTCGTTCTCGGGGAGGAGGAGCTCGCCGAGGCCGCACCTCGGGCCCGAACCGAGCAGTCTGAGGTCGTTGGCGATCTTCATGAGGCCCGCGGCCAGGGCGTCGAGCGATCCCGACAGGCCGACGAGGTCGTCGTGGGCGGCCATATAGGCGAATTTGTTCGGCGCCGCCTTCAAGGGCAGACCGCTGAGGGCGGCCAGCTCCTCGCAGGCGAGCTCGGCGAAGCGCACCGGGGCGTTGAGCCCCGTGCCCACCGCGGTGCCGCCAAGCGGCAGGAGCATCGACTCCTTGACCGCGGCCTCGATCCTGCCGATCCCGAGCCTCAGCTGTTCAGCGTAGCCCGAGAATTCCTGGCCCAGGCCGATCGGCACCGCGTCCTGGAGATGGGTCCTTCCCGTCTTCACGATGCCGCGGAAATCGCTCGCCTTCGCCTCGAGCGAGCCTTGGAGGGCTCGGGCCGCCGGCAGGAGCTGGCTCTCGACCTTCAGCGCCGCCGACAGCTGCATGGCCGCGGGGAAGACGTCGTTGCTCGACTGGGATTTGTTGACGTCGTCGTTCGGGTGGAGGGGGCGCTTGGAGCCGAGGGCCTGGCCGGCCTTGGCGCTGGCGAAGTTGGCGATCACCTCGTTCACGTTCATGTTCGTCTGCGTGCCCGACCCGGTCTGCCACACCGAAAGGGGGAAGTGGTCGTCGAGCTCCCGGCGGAGTATCGCGTCGCAGGCGTCCGCGACGGCGGCGACCTTGTCCCCGGCCAGCTCGCCCAGCCGTCCGTTCGCGATGGCGGAGGCCTTCTTGATCGACGCGAGGGCGAGGATCACCTCGATCGGCATGATTTCGCGCCCGATGCGGAAGTTCTCGAGCGAACGCTGGGTCTGCGCGCCCCAGAGTCTGTCCGAGGCGACGCGGATCTCGCCCATGCTGTCCCGCTCGGTCCTGTAGTCCATGTCCGCTTCCCCCTCGCCTAATGTACAGGCCTACTCATCGCCGCGGCAAGCTGATATATAATCGATGCCGCAGTCTCGGAGAAAGAGGGAGGGGGTCGCCATGGCGGAAACGAAGACATCGCTGGAGGATGCGAGGGAAGTCGCGCGCGGCAAGCTCAAGGGCTTCTGCGCCGCCTACAAGATCTGCGACGGCCAGGACACCAGGATCTGCCAGGGCCACTCCTACGGCTCTCCGATAGGGATGGGAGGCCCCGGCACCGGCGCCTCCTTCGCCAACAATATCAAGGCTCTCGCCGAGCTCAAGCTCAACGCGCGGCTCATCGGGCCCGATTTCCAGCCCGATTGCCGCTACGCCTTCCTCGGCAGGGAGCTCGCGATGCCGATCATGGGGGCCTCCGTATCGGGAGTCAACAGTTTCGGCGGCGAGTCGGTGATCGGCGAGGCCGAATTCTGCCGCGCCGTCGTCCGAGGCTGCAAGGCGGCCCTTTCCATGGGCTGGAGAGGCGATTCCTTCAACTATTCGCCCGAGCGGCCCTACGGCATCGAGGCCATCGCCGAGGCCGGGGGCTGGGGCGTGCAGATAATCAAGCCGCGGGCCCAGGACGCGATCAAGCGCTTCATGGAGAAGGCCGAGGAATCGGGCTGCGCCGCGGTCGGGGTGGACGTCGACGGCCACGGCTCCTACGCCATGAACGCCCACGGCCAGCCCGTGTTCAGGAAATCCGTCGAGGAGCTGCGCGAGCTCGCCTCGGCGACCTCGCTGCCCTTCGTGATCAAGGGAGTGATGGGCCCCGAGGACGCCCTGGCCGTCGTCCAGGCGGGCGCCAAGGTCGTCGTGGTCTCGAACCACGGCGGCAGGGTGATCGACCACTCCCCGGGCACGGCCGAAGTCCTGCCTTCCGTCGTCTCGCGGATAGGCGGCAAGGCGACGATCGTCGCAGATGGGGGAGTGAGGACCGGCTACGACGTCCTCAAGATGCTCGCCCTCGGCGCGGACGCCGTCCTGGTCGGCCGCGACTTGGTCAGGGCGGCCGTAGGCGGCGGCGAAGAGGCCGTCCGCGCGCAGATGGAGATGCTCGCCTCCGATCTCAAGAAGGCGATGAAGATGACGGGCGTGGCGACGCTCGGCGAAATCACCGCGGACGTGCTGTGGAAGGCGCCGGAGCGCTAGCCGTCGCCGCTCGAGAGGGTAGGTCCCGATAACGTAAGAAATTCTTCATGCAATTTTTGGAAACTCTCGGGGCCCTCCGTGGTATCTTCAGTACGGATTCGTGCAGGAGGTTTCCATGAGACGTACTCTCGTAATCGCGCTCGCTCTCCTCGTTCCGACTGTGCTTCTCGCCCAGGGCCGCGGGGGCGACGAGACCGGCATGCTCAAAGGCTTCGGACTCGACGACGCCCAGGTCGCCCAGGTGACGGCCATCGAGAAATCGACCAGAGAGGCCCTGCGCGCCGATTTCACCCATATCGGGCTCATCCGGGCGCAGATAGCCGAGGCTCTCCTGCCCGCAGCGCCCGACGAGCAGACGATAAACGCGCTGATCGACAAGAAGGGCCAGCTCAGGATCGACATCGATAAGAATCTGATGTCCGCGCGGATACAGCTGGTCAAGATCATGGGAGAGGAGAATTTCGCCAAGTTCGCCAGGTTCGCGATGAGGCGCATGCCCTCCCGCTTCGGAGAGCGGCCTCCCATGGGGCCTTTCGGGATGGGCCCGGGATCCATGCCGCCGGAGCCGATGCGGGGAGAGGGCGACGGGAACGAGTAAGGCGCGCCGGATAGGCCCGGAAAGTCCGCGCGCCTGGAGGAGACCAGGATGATCAGGTTCGTGAACGGGGCTCTAGTGGGGATGCTGGCGGCGCTGGCGCTCGCCGGCTGCGCCACGACGCCGCAGATCGCAAAAGGCGCCTCGGACTTCCTCCAGACGGGCATGGCGAGCCCGAGACTCCGAGGCAACGAGTTCTACATGGCGATAGGCGAAGTCGATCTGTACAAATATGGCTTCTTCGGCAATCTCAAGCCGAGCGGCAAGACCGTCGAGATAGCCGTCGTCATCCAGGCCGACAAGGATACGGGTCAGGTCCTCAAGATCGCCACCATGCAGTCGAACTCGGAAAGCTCGGACAGCGGCTCGGATTACGAGAACGGAGTGGCGGTCGCCAACGGCTCCCCCTATGTCCTCTCCGACCTTCGCGGCGGCATATCGATCATCGATGTCATATCCTATCCCCGATGGCTCGACGCCATCGACGCCATGCGGGGCGCGATCGCCAAGCTGAGCACCTATACCACCTTCGCGGTGACCGATCGCAGGGAGATCGCCCCCGTAGTCGCGGTCGATGTCGGCTGGGCCTGGGACTTTTGGGGCTGGGGATGGGGCTGGAACCCGGGGTGGAGGCACGGCTACCACCGCCGCTGGAGGTAGCCTGCAAGGTCGCCAGGAGTAACTCGGGCCCGAGAATGAAAGCGATCCGAGCAGATATAACCACTCTGAGAGTGGACGCGATCGTCAACGCGGCCAACGAATCCCTCCTGGGCGGGGGCGGCGTCGACGGGGCCATCCACCGGGCCGCGGGTCCCGAGCTTCTGGAGGCCTGCCGCAAGCTAGGCGGCTGCCGGACCGGGGATGCCGCGATCACGCCGGGCTTCGGACTCCCGGCGAAATACGTCATCCACACCGTTGGACCGGTATGGCACGGCGGCGGCGCGGGCGAGAGCGTCCTCCTCGCCGCTTGTTATCGGCGCAGCATGGAGATAGCCCGCGAGAGCGGAATCGGGACAATCGCCTTCCCCTCGATCAGCACGGGCGTCTATGGGTATCCGATAGAAGAGGCGGCCAGGATCGCCGTAGGGACGGTTCGCGATTTCCTTCAAGCCGGCGGCTCCCCCATCGACGTAGTCTTCTGCTGTTTCTCGGAGCGCGATCTGGCGGTGTACCAAAAGCTGCTGGCGTAATTCGCCGTCGGATCCGTCCACATGAGGCCGATGGAGTACATTCAACTGAAATATGAAAAGTTTTGAGCTCAGATTTAGAAGTTTCCAGTCTGAATATGAAAAGTTTTGAGTTCAGAATTTGAAGTTTCCAGTCTGAAAACGAAAAATTCCCAATTGGAAAGCTTCCCGACACAGTCTGCGGAAGAGTCTTGATAAAGCGTCATAGGACTTTGCAGAAAGCGTCGCGGGACTTCACCGAAGACTGCGCAAGGCAATCAATTCAATTGGCCTCGTTATTTTGAGTATATTCAATTGAAATCTGCGCGACGGAGGTGCCGAATGAGGCAAGTCGTCCTTTTACGTCACGGCGAGAGCGCTTGGAACAAGGAAAACCTTTTTACCGGCTGGACCGACGTGGACCTGTCGGAGCGCGGGAGGGAAGAGGCGGGCGAGGCCGGAAGGATTCTCGAGGAAAAGGGCTTCTCCTTCGATATCGCCTTTACCTCGGTGCTCAAGCGCGCGATACGGACCCTTTGGATCGTCCTGGACGGCATGGACCTCATGTGGATCCCGGTGTATCGCGATTGGCGCCTCAACGAGAGACATTACGGCGCCCTTCAGGGCCTCAACAAGGCCGAGACCGCCGCGAAGTACGGCGATGCCCAGGTCAAGATATGGCGCCGAAGCTACGACGTCAGGCCGCCCGCCCTGGAAGCCGAGGACCCCCGGCACCCGAAGCTGGATCCCAGATACTCGGGCATCGCGACCGAGCGCCTGCCTTCGACGGAATGTCTCAAGGATACCGTGGACCGCTTTCTCCCCGCCTGGCGGGATCGGATCGCGCCCGAGATAGGCGCGGGGAAGCGCGTGCTCATCACCGCGCACGGCAACAGCCTCCGCGCCCTCGTCAAGTATTTGGACGGCGTCTCGGACCAGGAAATAGTGGAGCTCAATATCCCTACGGGGATCCCCCTGGTCTACGAACTGGACGACGGGCTGAACCCGATTCGCCACTACTACCTGGGCGACGAGTCGAAGATCGAGGAAGCGGCGCGCGCGGTGGCTGGACAGGCATCGGCGAAGCCCCCGCGCTGAGCCCTGGCTGACAGGGTGTCGAGAGAGGCTGGGGAGCCTTTTTCGACACTACCTTGAAACAGGTCGATACGCCCCCCGAGTTCTTTATCTCGATCCCGGAGGCGGTTATAATCCGCCCCATGTCAGCCTATCGGCTCGCTCCGGCCTTCCGCTTCGCAGGGCCCTACGATACCTTGGCGTCGAGGGTCTACGAGGTCGCGATCGAGGGACCCGGGCGCAATCGGGTCGAGCTCGGGTTCCCGGCTTGACCGCCGCGGGATCGGTCTTCAGAGGGCCGCTGGGCCTGGGCATCGCGGAAATCGGAGGGTGCGCCCTTCTTTGGAGCCTCGCTGGGCTGCTCATAAAGCTGGTCGACTGGAACCCCTTCGCGATAGCCTGCGGTCGGAGCGCGATCGCCGCCCTCTTCATCCTCGCCTGGCTCAGAAGGCCGCGATTCATCTTCTCGCCGGCCCAGGTGCTCGCCGCCCTCGCCTACTCCGCCACGATGCTCCTCTTCGTCTACGCGAACAAGGCGACCACTCCGGCCAACGCGATACTCCTCCAGTACGGCGAGCCGGTCTACGTAGCTATCATCGGCTCCTTCGTACTGAAGGAGAAGCCCAGGGCCGAGCATTGGATAGCCTTCTGTCTCGTGGCCGGGGGAATGGGCCTCTTCTTCGCGGGAGGAGTGGGAGGCGGGAGCTTCCAGGGCAACGCGGCGGCCGCCGCCGCGGGAGTCGCCTTCGCCCTCTACGCCATCTTCATGCGCAGGCAGAAGGGAGGCTCGCCGCTGGAGTCGGCCCTCCTGGCCCATATTCTCACCGCCGGAATCTCCTTCGTCGCCTGTCTCTTCCTGCCGGCGCCCAGGCTGGACCCTAAGTCCCTAGGGGCCATCCTGGCCTTGGGAGTGGTGCAGATCGGCCTCGCGTCGGTGCTTTTCGCGGCCGGAATCAAGCGAGTGACCGCGATCGAAGCCAGCCTCGTCGGCGTCATCGAGCCGGTCTTCAATCCGGTCTGGGTGTTCCTCGCCACGGGGGAGGCGCCCGGGCCCCACGCGCTCGCCGGCGGCGGCATCATCATCGCGGCCGTGCTCGGCTCGATCCTGGTATCCCTGCGCCGCGACTCCGTCGCGGCGCAGGGAAGGCCTCCCGCCCGTCCCGATTCAGCGGTATTTGACCCTCACGGTCGATGAGCGGAGCCTGCCGGTGAGGACGACGAGATTGTCGCCCCCCGGGCCTTTCGGCTTGTTCCGCACGACGCTGCTCGTATGCTCCGAGAAGCGGTCCTCGACCTCGAATCCCTCGGGCACGATGAGACGGACGCTGCTCGAGATGGCTTCGACCTCTATGGCGAGGCGGAAGCCGCTGGCGCCCTCGTATTCCATCAGGTCGAGCCTGGCGTTGGAGGACTTGAGGGCGAGCCTGTAGTCGCGCGCCTTCACCCAGTCGCCCGTCTTGCGAATGTTGCCGCTTTCGCAGCTCAGCTCCACCGCGCCCGCGGGAGGCTCGGGAGACCGGGACGACGAGGACGGAAGGGGCAGGGCGAGTCCGAGCGCGCCCGCCTCGGCCGCCAGGGCGCTTCTATCGGCGCAGGCGCTCAGACGCGTCACGGCCCGCTCGAAGGCAGGCATCTCCATGGCCCCGCGCGAATAGGCTTCCGTGATGGTCTGTATCAGCGCATTCCTCTCGTCCTCAAGCTGAGTCTCCCGCATTTCGCTCTCCCCTGGCCCGAAGCGGCGATCATGGATCGCCGAGATCTATCTCGAGCACCCCGCCGGCATCGAGCTCGTAGCCGGAATCGGGGGCGTTCCCGGGCGCCGCCCGGCCGCCTCGGACGAATACGCGGTAGCGGCCCGCCCGCCCTTCGATCTTGACGGTCAACCGCCTCCCGCGCAAGAGGGAGCTGCAGCTGAGGACCGGCAGCCCGGCTTGATCGGTCACCGAGGCGGTGGCCGGCGCCCCTTCGGCGGGCTCGAAGATCCGGAAGGACAGGCCATCGGCGTAGTCGTAGTCGGGAAGACTGTCGATCGCGCCGAAGGGGATTATGGAATTGGGCCTGGCCAGGAGGGGCAAGCTCGTGAAGCCGTGTCTCTCGCGGAGCCACCGGCCGCCCTCCACCGTCTCGACCGACCCGTCGGACCCGGCCGGGAGGAGTCTCGACCAGCGTCCCGCGGGCAGGTAGTAGGAAACCTCGCCCTCCGCGTTGAACACGGGAGCGACGAGAATGGCGCTTCCGAGCATGTACTGCCGGTCGAGGTAGGCGCAGGCCTCGTCGAGCGGGAACTCGAGCATCATGGCGCGCATGACGGGGACGCCCGTCCGCGACGCCTCGGCGGCCGCGGCGAATATGTAGGGCATGAGCCGGCACTTGAGTTTCGTGAAGCCGCGCAGTACGTCGACCGACTCCTCGTCGTAGAGCCAGGGCACCTTGTAGGCCTTGCTCCCGTGCAGCCTCGAGTGCGACGACAGAAGCCCGAAGGCGACCCACCTCTTGTACACGGCCGGCGATGCCTGATCCTCGAAGCCGCCGATGTCGTGGCTCCAGAATCCGAAGCCCGAGAGGCAGAGCGAGAGCCCGCCTCGGAGGCTCTCGGCCATGGACTCGAAGGAGGCCGAGCTGTCGCCGCCCCAATGCACGGGATACTTCTGCCCGCCCACGGTGGCGGAGCGCGCGAACACTACCGCGGCTCCCTTTCCGAGCCTCTCCTCCAGGAGCTTGAACACGAGTTCGTTGTACTGCAGCGTATAGTAATTGTGCATGCGCCCCGGGTCGGAGCCGTCGAAGTAGCGCACGTCGAGGGGTATGCGCTCGCCGAAATCGGTCTTGAAGCAGTCGACGCCCATGTCGACGAGCTTGCCCAGCTTGGCGGAGTACCACTCGCGCGCGCCGGGGTTGGTGAAATCGACCAGGGCCATGCCCGCCTGCCACCTATCCCATTGCCAGACGTCCCCGGACTCGTTTTTCAGGAGGAAGCCCCTCTCCTTGCCCTCCGCGAACATCACCGAGCGCTGGGCGATATAGGGGTTTATCCAGACGCAGACCTTGACCCCCATCTTCTTGATGCGCGCGAGCATGGACGCTGGGTCGGGGAAGACTTCCTCGTCCCACTCGAGGTCGCATAGATGGTATTCCTTCATCCAGAAGCAGTCGAAGTGGAAGACCCGCAGGGGGATATCCCTCTCGGCCATCTCGCCTATGAAGCCCAGGACGGTCCTCTCGTCGTAGTCCGTGGTGAAGGAGGTGGTCAGCCAGAGGCCGAAGGACCATGCCGGGGGGAGGGCCGGCAGCCCCGCGAGGCGCGCGTACCTGGCGAGGACCTCCTTCGGGCCGGGGCCGTAGATGAGGTAGTACTCGAGCTGCTCGCCGCCCACGCTGAACTGTACCCGGGCGACGCGCTCGGTTCCTATCTCGAAGGAGACGCGGCCCGGATGGTTCACGAGGACGCCATAGCCGCCGCTGCTCAGGTAGAAGGGAATGTTCTTGTAGGACTGCTCGCTCGAGGTGCCGCCGTCCTGGTTCCATATATCGACGCTCTGGCCGTTCTTGACGAAGGGCGTGAAGCGCTCGCCGAGCCCGTAGATGAGTTCGCCGACCCCGAGCGAAAGCTGCTCGGCGACGAAGCTCCCCTCGCCCTCGACGGCGAACCAGGCAGTCCTGCGCTCTCCGGTCGAGGTCAGGCGCCGCTCGAGCCCGGTCGGCTCGAGGCCCAGGAACTCCACCAGGTAGGGCGACGCGCGGTGGACGCGTGCCGCGAGCGGACCGGCGATGAGCGTGATCGTGTCGCCCTCGCGCACCGCGCGGGCTCTATCGGCTTGGCCGACGCTTTTCGCGTCGGCCAAGCCGAAGGCCGGTCCGCGATCGTAGGCGCCCTCGAAATGGGAGATCCGGACGCGAATGACGCCCTCGAAGGGCGAGGCGAGGCGGATGGTGAGGAGGCCTCCGTCTACCGTCTGCTCGCGGCCGCCTATCGGTCTGTCCGGGCAGTACAGGGCGATCTCCCCCTCGGCGAGGCCGGCGTCGGGGCCGATCGCCGCGTCGTAGGCTTCGCAGGCGAAATGAGGGGTCACGCCCTTCCTGACCAGCCAATTACCGTCGAAGAACTTCATGCGAGCTACCCTTTGACCGCCCCGGCCACCATCCCCTCGATTATGTGCTTCTGGAGGGCAAGATAGAAAATTATCGCCGGCGTGATCGTCAGGAGAACGCCCGCCATGGCGTAATGCCACTCTATCTTGTACTGACCGAAGAAATTGTAGGCCGCGAGCTGGAGAGTCTGCGATCTCTTCGCGCCGCTCAGGACCAGGAGGGGCAGGAGGAAATCGTTCCACATCCACATGGCGTTCAGGACGACGACGGACACGGTGACCGGCTTCAGGATCGGGAAAATCACCGCGAAGAAGGTCCTCAGGGTCGAACTGCCGTCCATGAGGGCGCATTCGTCCAGCTCTTTCGGGACCGTCTTCACGAACCCGTGGTACATGAACAGGGAAAGCGGGACTCCCAGGCCCCAATAGATGATCCCCAGCCCGTAGATCGACTTCGTCAGCCTTAGGAACTTCGCGACCTTGACCAAAGCGATCATGAAGGATTGGAAGGGTATCATCATGGGGGCTATGCAGAGGATGAGGACGAGCCAGCTGTACCTGGTCGTCGTGCGGGAGAGCTTGTAGCCGGCGGCCGAGCTCAGCATCACCACTCCCGCGGTTCCGATCGCCGTGGCGAGGAGGGTGTTTACGAAGAGGCCCGGGTACTGCATCAGCGTGAACGCGTTCCTGAAATTGTCGAGGCTCGGCCGCGCCGGCAGCGCGACGACGTTCGCCGTGATCTCGGAGAAGGTCTTGAGCGAATTGATCACCACGAGGAAGAGGGGATAGAGGTAGACCGCGGCGACGGCGAACATCGCGACGGTGATGACGAATCGGGCCCAGCCTCGCTTCATGCCTCCACCTCCCTACGCTTGAACACGGTCACCTGGAGCACCGTGACCGCCAGTATCAGCAGGAAGAGCAGGACCGATTTCGCCGATCCGTAGCCGAACCTGCTGTCGCCGAAGGCAGTCCGGTAGATATCGAGGGCGATGCTCGTCGTGGAGGTGCCCGGTCCCCCCGAGGTGAGGCTGAAGATCACGTCGAAGGACTTGAGCGCGTTCGAGAGCGAGTAGAATACGCAGACCGTGACGGAGGGCATTATCATGGGCAGGGTTATGCGCCACAGCCTCGTCGCGCTGCCCGCCCCGTCGATCAGCGAGGCCTCGATGATGTCCCGCGGGACGGTCTGCAATCCGGCTATGTAGATGACGAGGTAGAATCCGATCGACTGCCACACCGACACGGCGAGGACGCTCGCGAAGGCCAATCTACCGTCCCCGAGCCAGCTGAGGGAGAATATTCCGGCTCGGGTAAGATTGAAGAACGAGTCGAAGCCCTTCGAGAAGATGAATCTCCAGACGTAGCCGATGATGATGAGGCTGATGATATTGGGGACGTAGAAGGCGGCGCGCAGGACGTTCCTGCCTCCGATGTCGCCGTTCAGGATGACCGCGAGCAGCATGGCCGCGATGTTCGTCAGGATGACCAGGAAGAAGGTGAAGGCGATCGTGAAGAGGAAGGCGTGGGCCATGTCGGGGTCGTTCGTCAGCAGTTCCCGATAGTTGGCCAAGCCGATGAATTGAGGGACCTTGTCGAGGCCGTTCCATTTCGTGAAGGAGTAGGCCACGCTCATCACGAACGGCAATTCGACGAAGGCCACGATGGCGATGATCGCCGGCGCGGTGAGCGCGACGAAATCCCCGGCGCGCATCAGTCGCTTCTTGCTACCTGCCGATATCATAGCCCACCTTCCGATGCGGCCGGGAAGGGCGACGCCCTTCCCGGCCTGTCAGATTACCGAGCTCCCGCCGCGATCACTGGGCGTTCGCGAGCTTCGCGTACAGAGCGTCCAGCTTGTCGAGGGTCTGCTTCCTGTCGGTCTGGCCCGCGCTATAGCCCTGGAGGATGGTCCCGAGCCCCTGCTCGGCGCCGGCCGGGAATCGCTGATAATACCACGGATAGCTCGGCACTCCCTTCGCCAGGAGGCTTACCGTCTCCTTGGAGAGCGTGGCGGCGGACGCTTCCGCGCCCACTATCGGCGAGAGCTGGTTGATCTTCTCGGGGATCCATTTCTTGCCGTAGTCGGAGGTGGTAAGCCACTTGAGCCAGGCGAGGGCCGCGTCCCTGTTCGCTCCGTCCTTCGCTATCCTGATCGTCTGGTTCGAGTCGAACATGATGCCGGCTTTGGCCGCCGAGTTGCCGGTGGGCCCGAGGAGGTAGCCGATATCGATATTCGGGTTCGACTTCTTGATCGAGTCCTCGGCCCAGTTCCCTTGGTGGATCATGGCGACCTTGCCTGCCGCGAAGGAGGCGCACTGGTCGTTGAAATCCGACTCGAGCGGCTTCGGCCCGCCGTACTTCTTGATGAGGTCCAGCATGTCGAAGACTTTGGCCATCTCCTTGATGTCCTTGAACTTGAGGGCCCCGCTGTTCAACTGGCCCACGAACTTGGCGTAGTCTCCGCCGTAGGAATCCTTGATCGAGGCGAGGACCTGCCAGGCGGTCTGGGGGAATACCCACCATTCCTTGAAGCCGGTCGCGAAGGGCTGGATGCCCTTGGCCTGGAGCTTCTTGCATACGGCTTCGTACTCGCCTATCGTCCTCGGCAGCTGAGCGATGCCCGCATCCGCGAAGATCTTCTTGTTGTAGATGAAGGAGTGGGACTGGACCAGGAAGGGATATCCGGTCACCTTGCCGTCGACGGTCACGCCGGTGAGCGCGGTGGGCTGGATCTGCTTGATGAAGTCCTGGCCCGTGAGGTCGTAATCGTAATCCTTGTAGGTCGCGTTATCGGCGTACGCGCTGCTCATGAATACGTCCGGGATATCCCCGGAATTCAACCTGGCGCTCAGTACGGTCTTATAGTCGTCCTGCAAGACGGTGATGTCGAGCGTAGTGCCCGTCGCCGCCTGATAGGCCTTCGCCATGTCGTTGTATTGATCGGTCAACTCGGGGCTGTAGAAGAGCACCTTCAGCGTCACTCCCGATTGGCCTGCGAGCAGGGCTCCGACAACCAACAGGAACGAGAGAGCTAAGATCGCTTTCTTCATCGAATGCCTCCCTTGCGCGTCGTGATTTACGCCAACTCAAGCGTAATGATATACGTATATCATACATGACTGGCGCTGTCAATTTCAATGCTGCCGCCCCGCTCCGGAAGCGGGGTCGCCGGGACTACTCGATCATCTTGGCGAAGAGATAGTGGTTCTTGTGGATGTCCTTGTTCTGATTGAATACGAGGCTATGAACGATCGTTATCGCCTCGGGCTCGGGCGGCTGCCCGGACTCGAGGATATGCTCGAGAATCTTGACCGCATAGTAGCCTTGGAGGATGGGGTTCTGGTAGATGACAGCGGTAATGAGGTCCTTTTCGAGGTAGTGGTAGGAAGAGACGTCCAAGTCGTGGAGGACGACGACGGTCTTATCGATCCCGATCCTTTCGATCACGCGGACGAACTGCGCGTTGTAGGCCGGTACGAGATAGATGGCGTTGAAGGCTTTCGCCTTCTTCCCGAGGATCTGCTCGATGTGCTTCTCTATCCTGCCCTGGGGCACTCCGGTGGTCGAGTCATCCGTCTCGATTTCGATCCTCGGGTATTCCTTCCGCATCACCTCCGAGAAGCCGTCCAACCTGAGCTTGTTTATATCCGGCGCGCTCGATCCGGAGGGCCTCTCGGCGAGGGTATTGATCGCCAGGACTCGCGGCTCGTCCTTGAACAGAAGGGATTTCCCGATGAACTCCGCCGCCAATCTGCCGCCCGCCGAGTAATCGGGCCCGATGTAGCATTGCCGTCTGCTGTCCGGGGCGTCGATATTGAGCGTGACGTAGGGAATCCCCGATCGGTCGATCCTCGAGAGTATCGCCTCCATGTCGTAAATCCACTGGTTGGCGAGGGCGACCGCCTCCAATCCTTCGCCGATCTCCCTCTCCAGGGTATCGAGATAGGATCGGGAATCCCGCTCGGGGACCATGTGGTAGTGCACCTGGTAGTTGAATGCCTGTAATTGCTCGGTTCCGATCAATACGCCGGTCTTTATGTCGTTCCAGAAGTAGCGCGGCAGCGAAGAGGTGAACACCGCGATCTTCCGCGTCTTGTTGCGGACTAGGACCTGCGAGGCCTTGTGGGGAACGTAGTTCACCTCCTTGGCGTAGGAGAGGATCCGATTCCGGAGCTCGGCGGATACGTAGCCGGAATTATTGAGGGCGCGATGGACGGTGATCAGCGAAATCTCGAGATAGTCGGCGATATCCCTCTGCGTTACGCTCATCCCTCGGCTATGATAGCCGGAGCTCCGGGAAGAAGCAATCCGGCCCATGGTTCCGATCGAGAGCGCCCGCCGATCAAAGGCGTTGGGCGTAGAAATCGCGGAGCAAGGCGTAGGCCTTCTTCTCGGTCACCCGGTCGGCGTCCACGAGACCCTTCCGATTGAAGCCCTCCTCGTGCCGATTGAGTCTCCGGGGAGAGCGGAAATCGTAGAGTATCCAGGGCGACATGCCTTTCACGAAGGGACAGGCCGCGATGGCCTCGAGCTGGCGCGCGTAGATACGCGCCTGCATGTCCTCCGAGAAGAGATCGTCGACGCTGCCGCGCAGCCCCGCGCGGGCATCGGCGCCGAACTCGCTGATGATGACCGGCTTCGTCGGGCTCGAGTTCGACAGCATGCGCGGCAGCTTCTCGAGGTCCGGGTCGTACCAGCCATAGTATTCGTTCACGCCAATAATATCGAGGACGTCGGCCAGGCGGTCCCGGATGGCCAGCTCCTCGCGGTCGACCAGGCAGGCGGCCGAGATCGGACGCGTCCCGTCGAGGCCGCGCGCCGCCGTTGCGAGGCGGGTCATGAATGAAAGCCGCTCGTCGGAGTCCGCGTTCTCGTTGCCCACGGACCAGATCGCCACGGAGGCCCGGTTGCGGTCCCGGAGGACCAGCTCGGCGAGTTGATTCTCGGCATCGGCAAAGACGGCGGGGTTCGAGAATTGGATGGCCCAGTAGACCGGCACCTCGGCCCAGAGCAGGATCCCTTCCTCGTCGGCGATGCGGGCGAAGCGGCCGTCGTGGGGGTAGTGCGCCAGGCGGATGTAGTTGCAGTTGAGCTCCTTCGCGCGGGCGATCGTGGAGCGGATCGTCGCCTCGTCCGTGGTCCTGCCGGTCGCCGCATGGTCCTCGTGGACGCAGATCCCCCTGAGGAAGACGGGAGCGCCGTTGAGGAGGATGTCCCGGCCCTCGACCCGGATATCCCTGAAGCCGATCCTGTCGCCGACCCGGTCCTCGCCGCACTCGAGCTCGAAGCGGTAGAGCCGCGGCGAATCCGGCGACCAGAGCTCTGGTCCGGCTTGGACGCGAAGGCTCGCGGAGCCGTCCTTCGCGAAGGCGGATGCCTCGATGCCGAGCTCGGGGATGCGCAGGCGGACTCGCGCCCCGTCGCCGCCTTCCAGGCGAAGGTCGAGCGCGATGGTGCCGGAGCGACCGCGCGCCGGGCGGCCGCCGTCCGGGAGCAGGCGCAGGAACCAGTCCCGGATATAGGCCGCAGGGGTCCTGACGAGGAAAACGTCGCGGTGGATGCCGCCGTAGTGGAACCAGTCGGTGTTCTCCTCGGGCACCCGATCGCGACGCCTCCTCGCCTCCACGACGACGATGATGCGGTTGTCCTCGCGGACGGCGCCCGTGATCTCGACGCAGAAGGGAGTGGAGCCCCCGTCGTGGCTGCCCAGGAAGAGGCCGTTCAGGAAAACGATGGTCCGATACTGGGCCCCCTCGAAGCGCAGGAAGGCCCGCTCGCCGGCGGACCGGGGCAGGTAGCGGAACCTTCTGGTATAGACGCCGGAACCCTCGAAGTAGCGAAGCTCTTCGCGTTCCAGGTTCCACGAGGAGGGGACGGCCATGGTTTCCCAGGCCTCCCAATCGTAATCCAGCGGTAGGGGGCGGCCCGATCCGTCGCGCTCCTCCTCCTCGAACCACCGCGACCTCAGACAGGTATCGTACCAATCCGCACCGAAATTCCACCGCCCGTTCAGGGACTCGACCGCCCGTCCGGATATGTCGAGGAGCCCGCCGCTGTCGAGCCGTTTCGCCGCGTAGGGCGCCGCGTAGTCCGCGTCGTGGATCTCGGCCTGATAGTTCGCGCGCTTTTCCATCATGGTCCTCACCTCGTCCTCGTCCCGCCCCGCGGCGGAGGATCCGCGGCCGGGACGGGCATATGCTAGCGCGGGCGCAGCGAAAGCTCCAGCCGGTAGGGACCGGGCCTCAGACGATAGCGCTCGAGGGTATCGGGGCCGCAGCTCGCCGTGCCCAGGCCGCGCTGGGCGACGTCGATCGTCAGCGATACTTCCGGGCTGCGCACGAGATCGCAGCTATGCCGGGCCTTCCAGAGCTGTCGCGCGCCGTGGTGGGAGGCGCCGAAATCGAAGCGGCCGGGCGACTCGAATCTCAGGCTCGGCGCGTCGGGCGCCCTCCCCCCCGTCATCTCGAGCCAGCGGATATCCGTGCGATTGCCGTTCTCCTGGGGCAGGACGTAGGGGACCTGGAGATCGTCGACGCTCGACTCGTAGATGCCCAAGGCCGCTCCAGTCTTGCGGTCGGAATAGCATTCGTGAGGACCCCTGCCGTACCACCTCGCGCGCTCGAGGGCGGGGACGAGAGCGCAGGCGAGCCCTATCCTCGGAAGCTCGGGAAGCCCGGGATCCAGGTCGAAGAAAAAGGACGCGTCGGGGCCGTCGCGCCCGAAGCGCCAGTCCTGGACGAAGCGCCCGACCCGCCGCCCGCTTCTCCCCGTCGCCTCGTGGAGTATCGCGAGTCCGGTCCGATCGCCACCGAGGCGCATCTCGGACAGCGAGAAGCGCAAATCGTCGAGCCCGGCGTCCAGCCACTCGTACATGGCCTTGTTCTCGCAGTACCACGAGTAATCGGGAATCCCCCGGAGCTCCATGAAGAGCTTGAGGCCGTCGTTCTCGGTGGGCGCGCGCCAGAGATTCATGACGAGGGGCGAGGCGAGGAGCTCCCCGCCGACCCCGGATATGGAGGAGAGAAAGCCCGAATCGGCGATCGTCGCCTCATAGACGGGAGAATCGCCCGGCCCGCGCTCGCAGGCCCTGAAGCCGCCCGACTCGGCCACGAGTCCGGCAGCGGCGCCGGAATGGACGGCGGCCCTATCGCGGGCGAGCCGCCGCGGGCCGCCGGCTCCCTCGGGCGAGAGGGGCAGCTGCTCCCAGGCCACTCGGTGGCCGGCCGGAGCCCAGGGGAGGGGCTCGCTCAGGACGAACTCGAGGAAGAGGAAGGACTCGCCGGCCGCGACTCTGGAGCGCTCTTCCTCGCTCCACGGGAAGGCGAGGTCCAGATCGGCGGTTTCTCCGGGGGCGATGCCGGGCAGGGCGAGCGTGCCGGACAGGATGGTCTCGCCTTCGACCTGCAAGGACCAGCGCAGCTCGACCCCGTCGAGGACCGTAAAGTAACGCCGGCTGCGCAGGGACACTTTGCCCGAGGCCGGATGCTCCGAGCTCGCGGAGATATCCTGGAAAAGCTTCGCGCATTCCGCCAGGACCGGCTTCTCCCTCCTATCCGGGAAGACGAGGCCGTTGCAGATGAAGTCCAGGTCGCTGGGCGCGTCGCCGAAATCGCCGCCGTACTTCCAATACTTTGCGCCCGAGGCGTCGAAGGCCTCGATGCCCTGGTCCACCCAGTCCCAGATGAAGCCGCCTTGGAGACCTTTATGCGATTCGATCGCGGCCCAATAGTCCGAGAGGCTCCCGTTGGAGTTGCCCATGGCGTGGGAATACTCGCACATGATGAAGGGTCTGTCGTCCTCGGTGCTCCGCGCCCATGCCTCGAGGAGATCCACCGCGGGGTACATCGTGGAGACGATGTCCGAGGCGGCGCGGCCTCGCTTCAAGGTCTCGAGGTCGGCTCGTCCCTGTCCCAGCTTCGGCCTGGTCACTCCCTCGTAGTGCAGCGGGCGCGAAGGATCGAAGGAGCGGATCCAGCCGGCGAGGGCATCGTGGTTCGGGCCGTAGCCCGACTCGTTCCCCAGGGACCAGACGATGACGGAGGGATGGTTCTTGTCGCGCAGCACCATGCGCATTCCCCGCTCGAGGAAGGCGGAGGCCCAGCGCGGATCGCGGCAGAGCTGGTCGTAATAGGCATGGCTCTCGATGTCGGCCTCGTCGACGAGGTAGAGGCCGTACTCGTCGCAGAGCTCGTACCAGCGCTCGTCGTTGGGGTAGTGCGAGAGGCGCACGGCGTTGAAGTTATTGCGCTTCATTATCTCGATATCGCGGACCATGCCCGCGATATCGAGGGTCTTCCCCGCTCTCTCGTCGTGCTCGTGACGGTTCACGCCCTTTATGAGGACGCGCTGGGCGTTTATGAGGAGGGCCCGGTCCCGCACTTCGACGCGGCGGAAGCCGAGCGGGCAGGCCGCATGCTCGACGTCGCGCCCCGACGGCGAGAGGAGGCTGACGACGAGCGTATAGAGCGCCGGGTCCTCGTGGCTCCATTTTCGCGCCTCGGTCACCGGGAGCGAGAGCCGCGCCTCCCAGCGGGACGAGCGGTAGGCCGCGGCGACCGAGGCCTCGGCGCTCGATATCGGGCCCTCGGAAGAGGCGGGGCCGTAGAGGGCGGCCCTCACGCGCCAATCGCCGCGGTAAGCCGCCTCGTCCACTCCTTCGGGAAGGCCGCTTCCCGGGTAATCGACGGGAGCTGCCGGCCCCCGGACGGCGGCTCCGGGAGCCGCGACCGCCGAAGGATCGAAGGTGAAGCCGAGCCTGACGGTCAGGTCGGCGCTTCCCGACGCGAGGTCCTCGGCCAGGGCCGGCCTCGCGTCTATGTCGGCGATGTAGGCGAAGTCGGTCGAGTAGAGATAGACGCTGCGGTAGATGCCGCCGTACCACCACTGATCCTGGTCCTCGACGAAGCTCGCGTCCGAGTAGCGCACCACCATGAACGCGAGAAGGTTTTCGCCCGGCCGGACGCGGCTCGTGATATCGAACTCGGAGGGAAGCCGCGTATCCTTGGAGAATCCGAGGCGGACGCCGTTGCACCAGGCCTCGAGGAAGCTTTCGGCGCCGCCCACGTGGAGGACCACGCGCCGTCCCAGCCAGGACGCCGGCAGGACGAAGGGGACGCGATAGAGCCCCGTCGGATTATGCGCGGCCGGCGCCGAGGGCGGGACGTTTCCGAAGGGCATGACGACGTTCGTATAGTGCGGCTTGTCGTAGCCCTGGAGGGTCCATGTACCGGGGACGCGGATGCTTCCCCATCCGGTCTCGTCGAAGCCCGGATCGGCGAAGCCGCCCTCTCCGCGAGGGACGGCTTCGGGGTTTTCGGCGAGGGCGAAGCGCCAGGACCCGTCGAGGCCGAGGCGCCACGGCGTCGCGGCCTCGCCCCTCTCGCGGCGAAGGGAACCGGCCGAAGCCGCGGCCCTGGCGGCCTCGGCGCTCGGGTAGGGCAGGAGGGGGCTGCGCATCGGGAGACGGCCTTCGCCGCTCAGCTCGGGGCTCTCCCAGGGCTTACCGCTGTGGAACAGGTCGCCGCTCATAGTCATTCTCGGGCGCTATTTGACCGAGCCCAGGAGGCCGGCCACGAACTGCTTCTGCAGCGTAAGGAAGAGGACGAGGACGGGCAATATCGAGATGCAGACGACGATCATCAGGGCCCCGTACTCTATCGTGTAGGCGCGCATCATCGAGGACATGGCGATGGGCAAGGTCTTCTTGGCGTCGGTAAGGATGGTCATGAGGGGCCAGAGATAGGAGTTCCACTGGGCGAGGAACATATAGATCGCCGCGGAGGCGAATGTCGCCTTCATCGAAGGTGAGACGATGCGGACGAATATGCTGAATTCGCTGGTGCCATCCACGCGGGCCGCCTCCATGATCTCCGTCGGGAACATCTTGAAGTTCTGCCGCATGAAGAAAATGATGAATACCGACATCACGGAAGGCAGGATGATGGCCGTATGCGTGTCGAGCAGGCGGAAGAACACGAACAGCCTGAACATGGGGATGACGATCGCGATCTGCGGGATGATAAGCGTGAGGAGGAGGAGCCCGAAGACCTTGTCGCGGGCATTGGACTTGAATTTCTCGAAGCCGAAGGCGGCGATCGAATTGACGATTACGCCGAATACGACGGTGAGCAAGGCGATCTTCAAGGAGTTTATGAAGAAGAGGAGGAGATTGTAGTTCTTTATCGCCTTGGCCCAGTTCAGGCCGAATTCCTTGCCCGGGACTATGATTCCCCGAATGACGTCGTTCGGGTTGAGCGTCGTTCCTATCATCATCCAGAAGAAGGGGAAGATGCTGATGAAACCGCCCGAGACGAGCACGAGCCATATGAGGAGGCGCGACGCCCCCCATTTCCTTGCCATGCTCATTTGTCCCTCCCGCCGAGGAGCCGCATCTGGACGAAGGCGAAGACGCCCGAGATCAGGACGACGACGTACGACAGGGCCGTCGCATAGCCGTAGTCGGAATTGAGGACGAAGGCCTGCCGATATATGTACAAGGCCGCGGTCATCGTCGCGTTCGCCGGCCCGCCTTCCCAGGTCAAAATGTTGGGCTCGTCGAAGAGCTGCATCGTCCCGTTCGTGGAGGTGACCGCGGAGAATAGTACGACGGGCAGGAGGAGGGGCAGCGTGATCCTGAAGAACTGCCGAACCTTGCTCGCCCCGTCGACCTCGGCGGCCTCGTAGATCTCCGTATCGATGCTCTGGAGCCCTACCAGGAAGAAGACCATGTTGTAGCCCGTCCAGCGCCAGGTGAGGGCCAGGATGATGGTCACCTTGGCCCAGAAGGTATTGTTGAGCCAGCCGATGGGGCTCGCGATCAGGTGGGCGTTGATGAGGAAGCCGTTGAGCAGGCCGTTGGACTGGAGGAGTATCCTGAACAGCACAGAATAGGCGACGAGGGAGGTGACGCAGGGCAGGAAGAATACGACCCTGAATGGTCCCCGGAAGCGCTTGATGCCTTGATTGAGGATGACGGCGAGGATGAGGGCGAGGATGATCATCAGAGGTATCTGCACGAACATGAAGATGAAGTTGTGCCCGAGGGAGAGCTGGAATATCTTATCGTTGGCCATGCGGGCGAAGTTGCCGAGGCCCACGAAAGTGTTGGACATCCCCTTCCATTTGCGCGTTACGTAATAAAGCGACGAGAGGATCGGGTAGACCATGAAAAGGCAATAAAGGATCATCGCCGGCGCCACGCAGAACCAGCCGAAGCGATTCAGGTAGCGGTAATAGGATCCTCGTTTATTCACGCGACGCTCCTCCTGCCGGGCCGACCGAAAACGCTCCCGCCCCCTCGAGGGCGCAAGGTCTGCGCTCTCGAGGGGGCGGAAATTCCCTTGACGGATCGCGCGATCACTGACCCACGGTCTGCTTGTACTCGGCCTCGGCGGCCGCGATCGCGTCGTCGACGCTCTGCAACTTGCCCTGGAAGAGGAGGTTGGTCGCGTTCCTGACCGCGTCGCGCATAGTCATATAGTTGGGCGTATACATCAGGACGGGAACCTTGGCCATCCAGGCGGCGAAGTCCTTGTACACCGGCTGGCTCTTGTAGAAGAATTCGTCCTTGGCGGTGTAGTTGGATCCTTTCTGGCTGGGCAAGTAGGTGCCCATCGCGCCGGAGTTCTTGAGGATGGCGTTGTAGAACTCGAGCGCGTCGGGAGCCGGGCTCGCCCAGGTGGACTTGAGGAAGTCTATGGCCAGCGCCTTATTGGGGCTCGAAGCGAAGACGTACCAGCTCGAGCCGCCGTTGTTGGAGGCATTCTGCGCTCCCGGGACCCCTTCGAGGAAGGGAGTCGGGACGACCATCCACTTGCCGGCGTTCTCGGGCTTGGACTTGAGGGTGCCGATCATCCAGAGCGCGTTCATGAAGCCCGCGGAATTGCCGTTATTGAGGGCGTCCACCCAGTTGTTCCAGCCCTCGGCCAGGAATAGGAGACCCTTGTCGTTGAGGTCCTTGAGGATGGCCAGGGACTTTTGCATCGCGGGCGTGCGGAGATTGAGGGAGCCGTCCTTGTTGAAGAATTGCGTGCCCGTGGATTGAACCATGATGCGGAGGAAGTCGAAGCTGGTGCTGTCGTAGGCGATAAGAGCTTTGCCGGTCTTGGCCTTTACCGCCGCTCCGAGTTTGATGATGTCGGCCCACTTGAGGTTCTTCTGGTAGTCGTCGGGGTTGAGGCCCGCGGCCTTGATCATATCGGTGCGAAGGTAGAAGCCGGTCGAGCCGGTATCGAAGGGGATGCCGTATATTGCCTTGCCCGAGCTCATTGGGCCGAGCTTGTAAGGGGCGAACTTGGAATAGTCCACTCCCGCTGCCTTGAGGTCGACAAAGGCCTTCGGATAGTTTTGGATGAACTTCTCGATTTCGAAATCCTGGAAGAGGGCGATGTCGGGCAGGCCCGAGCCGCCGGCTTGGAGGCCCGCCTCTATCTTGGCGTCGATGTCCTGGGGAATATCGACGATGCTTATCGTGACGTCGGGGTGGTTTTTATTGTAAACCGCCGCCGCCGCCTTCATCGAGCTGCCGTTGAAATTGGGATCCCAGCACCATACGGTCACCGTCTTCGCGTCGGCGGCCGAGAGGCCGGGAACGAGGGCCGCGACCATGATAAGCGCGAGCGCGAATACCAAGCCTTTCTTCATCAGAGTCCTCCTGAGGGGATAATGATCGCCACGTAATCGGGCATGGTTAAGTCTGGGGCCAAAGTCCCCGGTCCGCAAGAGACAAGAATCACGGATCAACGGGATTTGGGCGGTACAATTGTCCCGGAAACGTTATTCATGGTAGCGGATCTTGTTGGCGAGCTGGATGATCTGGAAGCGGTCCTGGACGTCGAGCTTGGAATAGATCATGCTCACGTGGTTCCGCACCGTGTGCTCGGCGAGGCGGAGCTGCGCCGCGATCTGGGCGTTGTCGTAGCCAGTGGCTATGAGGGCGAAGACCTCCCTCTCCCTGCGCGTCAGGCTGTCGAACCATTCCAGCCGCTCGGCTATCTCCCGGACAGGAGAGGGCTCCTCGGCGAGGAGGCTCTGCATGAGCTTGGCGACGATCTGGGGCGAGATCTGCACCGCCCCGCTCTTAAGCGCGCGGATCGAGGCTATGAGCTCTGTCGGAGAGATGTCCTTGAGCAGGTAGCCGGCCGCCCCGAGCCTGAGCGCCTTGCGCACGTACTCGTCCTCGTCGTAGGTCGAGAGGATGATGATCTTCACGCCGGGCTGGGACTCGATGAGCCGTCCCGTGGCCTCCACGCCGTCCATGACCGGCATGTGCACGTCCATGAGGACGATGTCGGGACGGAGCTTGGCTGCCTGCTCGAGGGCCTCGCTGCCGTTCTTCGCGAGCCCCACCACCTCGATGTCCTCGGCGTAATTCTGCAGGAAGGTCGAGAGGCTCTCGAGGAAGAGGCTCTGGTCGTCGGCGATGAGCACGCGGATCTTGTCCATGCGGCCTCGAGCTTACCCGCCGGCGGAAGCGGTTTTCAAGGGTACCTGGACGTGGAGCGAGAACCCGCCTTCGGGCGCGCGGCCGATGCGGACGAGGCCGCCGAGGGCGCCTATCCTCTCCTCCATTCCCGTGATGCCTATGCCCTTCACCACCTCGAAGGCGCCCTTCCCGTTGTCGGTGATCGTGAGGCGCAGTTCATCCCCCTCGACCCAGAAATTCACCCGCACGTAGGTGGCTTTGCCGTGGCGAACCGCGTTCGTCAAGGCTTCCTGCACGGTGCGGTAGAGGGCGAGGTTGAGGTCCCGGGAGAGGAACTGCGGCAGGTTCCCGAGATTCAGCTCCACCTCGATCCCCGTTATCTTCCTGAATATGGAGACGATCTTGAAGATGGCCCGCGGGCTCTGCGTCAGGCCCGGCTGCTCGTCGCGCAGCTTGCGGAGCGCCACGCGCGTCTCGCGGAGCCCCTCCTGCGCCGTCTTGCGCGCCGTTATCAGGATGTCGGTCAGGCCCGCCTGGTCGTCCCGCCGCATGCTTCCGGCGGCGTCCATCAGCGCGATGAGATTGGTGAATATGTAGCCCGAGATGTCGTGGATCTCCCGGCTGATCCGATTCCGCTCGCGTTCCGAGGATTCCTCGTCGACTGTTCGAGCGTATCCTTGGAGGTTCAGGTTAAGCTCGGCGAGCGCGTCCAAGTTGGCTTCCTGAAGCCGAATGATTTCGCCCAGGTCCTTCTGGCGGGCCGCCAGGCGGCCGATCCAGGCGGCCATGAGGGCGCAGGCGGCGAGGACGAAGCAGAGTATCGAAAGCTGATCGGCTGTCGGGAAGGGCGTCGAGTCCACGAGAGCGCTCGGGCCGAAGAACAGGGGCCAGGCCTGCGCCGCGGCCAGGGCGGCGAGGGCGAGCCCCGCGAAGACGAGGTTGAGGGGAAGGTCGACGAGGAAACAGATTTCCGCCATCAGGCCCACGCCGAGGGCCAGCTTGGTGGAAAGGAAGCCGCCAATGCTGTATCCGAGGACGATGAGAATGTAGCAGCGCAGGAAGAGGACGACGTAGAGCCGCATGCTGGGCCTGAAGAATTGTGCGACGACGCTCAGGACCGCCGACGCCCCGATGCACCCGAAATAGGTTTCGCTGAAATAGGGATAGGTGCTTGTCCCGCGGGAGATCTCCGGATAGAAGGCGAGGGCCAGGACGTAGGTGAGGGCGAGGATCGAGACGTGGAAGATCCTGACCGCGACGGGCTTGCGGAGCAAGGGAGGCGTATTCAGATCGGCTCCTCGAGCCCTAATGATAGAGCCGATCCGAGCGCGCGTAAAGGCGGATCGGGTCATTGACACTCGACGCGCGCGGTGTAGACTGGAGCCTCGTCGCCCGACGCGCGGCGGGTACGAGGAGGGAAGGACGTGAGGGAAATCATCCAGGCGCCGAAGGCGCCCTTCGGCGAGGCAGGGACCCTCGCCTCGGCCCTCCTTCCCCGGATCTGAAAGGTGGGCCGCGGCAAGGCCGGGCCGGGACCCGAGAAGCATCTGCCCTACTTCAGGTTCGTGAAGGGCCTTGCCCGGGCGGGTTGCCCGATCTGCAACCAGACTCGCGTCTCGCTCGACGAATGGCTCGCGAATCTCCTTGAAGAGAGCGTCAACGACAGGACGCTCAGGCGGCGCTTCGACGCGGAGCGCGGATTCTGCGCGCGCCACGCGCTCAGGCTGTGCTCCTTCAACGACGGGCTCGGCGCGGCGATACTCTACCGCGGCATCCTCGAGCGTGCGGCCTCGTCGCTCGACCGGGGCGCGCGCCCGCCGATAAACGAGGGGAAATGCGCGGCCTGCGAATACGAAGCGGATGCGGAATCCCGCCACGTCGGCCTGGTCGCCGACTTCCTGGATGAAGAGGAGATGCGCTCCGGGCTCGCGGCCTCCTCGGGGCTCTGCATGCCTCACGTAGCGGCGGTCATGGATCTGCGACGCGACCCTCCGCGATGGTTCCTCGAGCTCCATCGCGCGGCTTGCGCCGGCCTCCTCGACGTCCTGCGACGCTACATCGACGCCCAGGCGTTCTCGACCGAGAAGAGGCGCGAGGCTCTCGGCCCCGAGGACGAGATCGCCTGGAGGAAGCTGGCGCCCCTGCTGACGGGAGAGCGCTGCCAGACCGACAGTACTGGAGGATGAAGATGCTGCATTGCGCGGAACTCGGCGAGAAGGAAGCGGCGCTCGCGACGGCCGCGATCCGCGAAGAGCTGACGAGACGGGGAAAGGTCGCCGTGATCGCCGTCTCCGATTCCCGGGGGGAGCTCATTTCCCTCCTTCGGATGGACGGCGCTCCCCTGCCCTCGGTCCTCGTGGCCACCAACAAGGTCTGGACGGCCGCTCGCGAGCGATCGGCCACCGGCGCCCTCGGCAGGAACTTCAAGGAAAACGGCTGGCAGGTCGCCAACAGCGATCCCCGCTATACGGGATGGGATGGCGGTGCGCCGGTTTTCCATGATGGTCAGGTAGTCGGCGCGGTGGCGGTGAGCGGCCTGGACCAGGAGGAAGACGCGGAGATCGCGGGCATCGGCGTCGCCAGGATCGCTCTGTCCCTCGGCGAATGAGGCCGCGGGCCTTCGGCCTAGGGCAGCATTCTCCGCTCCAGGGCCGCGATCCGCCAGCCCTTCTTTCCCCGCGCGAGCGTCAGCCTGTCGATGCGGCGCGATTCGGTCGGGACGGAGGCCGCGCCGACGGGAGCGGAGTCGGGCCGATCGAGGGTCCATAGCGAATATTCCGCGCGGAAATTGGCGCGATCCGCGCCTGCCCCGCCTTCGTCGGCCACCGACAGGCCGGCTATTCCGTAGAGGAAGTCGGTCGGCGCCAGGGCCGGTTTCCCGGCCGCCAGCCAGTCTTCGGCCCTGACGACCGGACTCTTGCCCTCGTAGGCCGTCCTCGTCCTCGTGAGCACGACGAGGTTCATGAGCATGTCCTGGTCTCCCCTTATGGCCTTCGAATCGCCGCAGGCCTCGAGCGAATCCAGGTCCAGGCGGTCTATGGACGCATAGTAGCGCTGGACCAGCGCGGACGGTGCGAGACCGGAATAGTCGGGCTTGTCCCGCTCGGCCCGCAGCATATCCCCGGCGACGAGGACGAGCGCGAGTATCGCGACGGCCGCGGCGACGAGGAGGCTTCCGCGCCGTCGCAGGAAATCCGCGCGCCTCCGCCTGGAGCTCGCCTTCGCCAGGGCGGCCGCCCTGCGCCTGGAGAGCTCGGCCTCCTCTTCCGGCGGAAGCTCGCGCGTCCAGCCCGAAGCCCGCGCCGAGTCGAGGACGGCGAGCCATTCGCCGAGCCCCGCCCTGCCCGGATCCGCGAGGGCCTTGTCGACGAGCGCCGCCAGACCGCGGTCGAGGCGGGGCGCGGCGAGCGCGGCTTGGATCCCGCTCGGGACGGAACCGGCCATGCTGCTCGGCTCGCCGGCATCGCGCCCGAAGGCCTGTCCGCCCGTCGAGAGGCTGTAGGCCGCCTGGGCCAGGAGGAACGAAGCGTCCGACTCGGGCCCGGTCGAGCGGGGGCTCGAGAGGCGGGCGGCGGCGGCCGATCGGACCCGGGCTCCGCCCGAGCTCAGGGCTTTCGCCGCGGCGCTCGGCGGCAGGATGAGGATCGCCCCGCCGTCCGCGGAGAAGACGACGGCGGATGAGACGATGCCGCGCGGGAGCAGTCCCTCCGCCTCGAGAGTCGACAGCGCGCGGGCCAAAGAATCGAGTCTGGTCAGGCCTTCCGCGAGATCTTTCGAATCGTCGAGGCCTGCCGGCGCCGCTGTCTCGCCGGAACCGAAGGGATCGGGTCCGACGAGGAGGGCGCCTTCGCCGTCCTGGAGAATGGATTCGAATCGCCACGGGATGGAGGCGCCGCCCGCTATCAGTCGGCCTTCTTCGGCCATCGCGGCCGCCAGGGCGGGGCCCGCGCCCTTGATGGCTGCGGCCGGAAAGCGCAGCGCCAGCTTGGAGGCGCCGTCTTGCCGGAGCCTTATCACGATTTCGCTCATCTTCGCATAGTATACATCTTCGCGCCCCTACGCGAAGAGGTGAAAGCTGTATCGTAGGGACCATGGCGAGAGGCTGGCACGAAATGCGCGCGGACTTCGGCCCCCGATCGCTCGGGGCAGTCCAAGCCGGGGCGATGGATATGGGGAAAGCCAGGCCTTGGACAATTTGACTTTTTGTATATTTTCCGTTATCGTCGGGTCTTATGGATAAGGGCCCTTCCACGGACTTCAAGGTAGATCAGCGGATCGTCTATCCGAGCCAAGGCGTCGGCAGGATACTCGAGATCAAGGAAAAAGCCTTCAAGGATACGAAACTCCTGTATTATACGATCTATTTGGAATTCTCCGACATGACCGTCATGGTGCCCACCGACAAAGCGGTCGAGCTGGGCATTCGAGCCATTGTGCCCAAGGACGAGGCCGAGAAGGCCCTCGCATTCATCTCGGAAGAGTACGCGCCCATCCCCTCCGACTGGAAGCTCCGCTACCAGATGAATCTCGACCTGCTCAAGAAGGGATCCGTGCTGGACATCGCCTCGGTCGTGCGCTCGCTCTACCACCGCTCGAAGATCAAGGAACTTCCGATCCTCGAGCGCAAGCTCTACGACTCGGCGCTCAACCTGCTCCAGGACGAGATATCCTTCTCGCTCGGCAAGGACAAGGACGAGATAGCCGAGCTGATTCGCGCCCGCCTGGAGAGCTGATGCCGGCGGGCCCGCTCCGGATAGCGGCCCTGGTGACTGCCGCGGGCTCGAGCGAGCGATTCGGCGGCCGCAAGAAAGAGCTCCTGGCCCTCGACGGACGATCCATCCTCGATCGCTCCCTCTCCCCCTTCCTCGATCTTCCCGGCCTCGAGGCCCTGGTCGTGACCGCCCCCCCCGGACGGGAGGCCGAGCTGCGCGGGGCCCTGGATGCCGGGAGTCTGGCCGCCCTGGAAAGGCTCGGGCCGGGGCGCTTCTCCGTGGTGGCAGGTGGATCCGGGCGCCGCGATTCGGTGCGCCTGGGTCTCGAAGCCCTCGCGCAGGCAGTCGGCCATCGCGGTTCTCCCGAGGGAGAGGATCTGGCCGCCCTCGACGATGTCGTCGTCCTCGTCCACGACGGGGCTCGGCCCTGGGCGAGCTCCGACCTCGCCGACAGAGTGGCCCGGTCCGCGGCCGACTGCGGCGCCTCGGTGCCCGTCCTTCCCCTCGTCGATACGCCGAAGGAGCTCTGTCCCGACGGCACGGTCACCCGCCATCCGCCGCGCTCTTCCTTGGGCGGCGCCCAGACCCCTCAGGGCTTCAGGCTCGGTACTATCCTCGCAGCGCATCGCAGGGCGGCCGCGGAAGGCCAGGATTGCACCGACGACGCCGAGCTCTGGGACCGCTACGTCGGGCCCGTGGCCTTCGTGCCCGGCGAGACCGACAATCGCAAAGTGACCTATGCCGGCGACATCGCCGCGTCGGCGACCCGCGCCCTGCCCTCTCGCATGGGCCAGGGCTGGGACCTGCACCGTCTCGTTCCCGGCCGTCCCCTCCTCCTGGGCGGTGTCCCGGTCCCGAGCGACCTGGGAGAGGACGCGCATTCGGACGGAGACGTACTGCTGCACGCGGTGATAGACGCCATGCTCGGGGCGGCGGCCTTGGGCGACATAGGCGCGCATTTCCCGCCCTCCGACGAGAAGTGGCGCGGAGCCGATTCGCGCGACCTGACGCGCCGCGCCCTGGCTCTCGTGAGCGAGGCCGGGTGGCGCATCGGCAATCTCGATTGCACGATCGTCATCGAGCGTCCGAGACTCGGTCCCTACAAGGAATCGATCCGATCGAGCCTCGCCGAATGCCTCGACGTCCCGACCGACGCGGTATCGGTGAAGGCGAAGACCAAGGAGGGGGTCGACGCCGTCGGGGAAGGGCGGGCCGTGGAGGCCTTCGCGATCGCGAGCCTAGTCCCTCGAGGCTGAGGGATGCACTCCCGCTATGATCGCCACGCATACCGCGACGGCCGCGAAGGCCAGGGTCTGCGCGGGATAAAACTTGGCGCCGAAGACGAAATACGAGGCCAAGGCGGGCCAGAGCACTTGCACACCGTAGAACGCGGGCGCCACCGCGGCCATTTCCCCGTCCTTGTAGGCCGTCTGGATGAGAGCGAGGCTGGAGGAGCCGGAAACGAGGAAGGCGTAGAAATAGGGCGAGGCGAGCCAACCCGAGATGCCCGGCGCGGCGGCGACCTGGAGGGCGCGCAGGGGGAAGACCATGAAGCCGCCCAGACAGCCCGAGACGGCCGCGATCGCGGCGGCCAGTCTCGGTCCCTTGAGCCGGCCTCGGAGCGCGAAGAGCGCCGCGCCCGCGGCGAGCGGAAGACCGAGGAAGAAGAAGAGGGCCGCCGGCGAGAGGCCCGCCGCCGCGGAGGAGCCGCCTTCGCCCAGGAAGCCGGCGGCCGCGATCGCGGCGAAGAGGGCGATCGTCCAGGCAAGCCTCCTGCCGCCGAGGCGCTCTTTCAGCATTAGTTTGGCCAGGATGGCCGTGAACGCGACGCTCGTTCCCGCCGCGGCGCCGACGACATTGGTGGACAGGCCCGTCAGCGCGAAGTATTGGAAGGCGGGCACGACGTTGACGAGCATGAAGCCGAGGAACCAGGAGGCGAAGTCCCGGTAGAATCGGCCCTCCCGACGCCGCTCCAGAGCGGGAGGGAAGCCGGAAGGCCGCCACGGCGCCCGCTCGGGCCGATGGCCTATCCATCCGACATGGCGCTTCTGCAGGGCCATCCCGACCGAGAGGACCAGGTTGCCCGAAACGGCGATGGCCGCGGCGATCGCGGGAGGAAGGCTCATCCGCCTTTCCTCATGTCCGTCTCGCGGTGCGCCGGATAGCGTCGAAAAGAGGGGCGAAGCTCGATCCCGCCCGATAGAAGACCGCCGGATACCCCCCGGGAGTCTCGATCGCGACGCGCCCGCCGCGGAAGCTCCGCGAGCTCCAGAGGTGCACCCAGTCGTCGTCGGGAAGATAGAGCTCGGTCAGGGCCGCCCCGCTCGAGCGGGCGGGAGAGACCATGAGGTCGCGGCCGTAGAGGTACTGGTACGATAGTCTCCGGGCCTCGGGGTCGGCTTCGTAGTGCATCCACGGGTGGCGGATCGGGGGAAGCCCCCCCGCGACCTGCTCCGCGGCGACGGCGAGATGGTAGGGCTTCAGCGACGCGTAGATCCCGGACATCCGCGCGAGGATGGCCAGGGCCCGCGGATCTTCCCAGGACGCCCCGCCCTGCTCGGGGCCCGGGCCGTCGCCGACCCGCAGCAGTGGCGAGAAGGCGGCTATCTCGATCCAGCGGGCGAGGCACTCGGGATTCCGCCTGGCGCCGGAGTTGGACAGGGAGCCGCCGGCCTCGGAATGCCAGAAGCCCCCGCCCGACATGCCGAGGGAAATGCCGGCGGGCACCGATGCGGGAAGGCCGTCGCGTCTCGAGAAGGATGCCTGCCTCTCTCCCGACCAGAAGGAGTTGACGTAGCGGCTCGAGCCGAGCCAGCCCGACCGGGCCAGGAGCAGCGTTTCGTCCGAGAAGCCGGCTTCGTCGATGGCCTCGCGGCTCATCCTCGCCCACAGGAGGGGCCAGCGGTTGTGAGCCTCCACGGCGCTCTCGCCCGAAGCGAGGACGGCGTCCGCGGGCAGGTACTCGCCGGAATCCGCGAGCCAACCCGCCATGCCTATATCGAGCATGCCTCGCTTGAAGACTGTCTTGAGCCAGCCGGCCGCTTGGGGATTCGTCAGGTCGATCATGGCGGAAAGGGGCCCGCGCGAGGCCATGAGGTAGTCGCCGCCTTCTGCGTTCTTGACGCAATAGCCCCGCCCCCCGGCCTCCGCGTAGAGGCCTCCCTCCAGCTCGAGGAAGGGCGCGACATAGCCGAGAAAGCGGATGCCTCGAGCGCGGAGGGCGGCGATTTCGGCGGGAAGCCCGGGATACAGGCCGCGGTCGTACGAGCACTCGCGCATCGCGCGCGGTCCCGGGCCCGAAGGCGCGGCGCCGCACCAATCGCGCGACCAGACGGCGGCTATCTTGACCCCGGCGCCGAGGGCCGCGGCCAGCCTCCGACCCATCTCCTCCGATCCGCCTCGAGCCTCGATCCAGGCTCCGTCGAAGGCCCAACCGGGAGGCGACGGGGGCTTGCCGAGGAAGGAGCCTATGCCCGCGATCGCCGAGGGAGCGTCGGCGCCCCATCCCAATACGATCTCCCGCGGCACCGCCCAGGCATCGAGCAGTGTCGATGAATGACGGAAATCGATGCGGGCATAGGCGGTCGTATCCACGGCGCACCAATAGCCCTTGGTAGATACGAAGGCGGGCAGGGGATAGGAGCTCGCTCCCTTCTCGAGTCGGGCGTCGCCGAAAATGGCCGAGAAGGATCGGAAAGCCAGCGACCCGAGTCCGGTGCGCCTGTCGCGGACCCAAAGCGCCACGCTCCTGCCCTTCAGATCCAGCCGATCGTAGCGCTCGCCGCAGCCGAATATCCCCTCGTCCGGCCAGGCGGCGATCCGGAGGCGGAAGAGGTTGACGGAGGAATCGAAGCGCGAGAAGGAGAGCCGGAGGCAGCTGCCCTCCCAGCGGACCGCCATGCTCAGCTTGCCTTCGAAGTCGATGACGGCGAAGTCCGCGGAGCGTTCGATGATCTTGTAGGACCTGAGCGCCGTCGAGCTCGCCCGGCGCCTGCGCAATCTGAAATGGCCGGCCCTGTTTTGCCGCACGATGTTCTCGGACTGGCCGATCTCCACGCAGGGGTTCCGGCGCGAATGCGTCAGCACCCGCTTGCCGCCCGCCGAGAGAGCGAAGCCCTCGGGTCCCGCCTCGATTTCTATCATTTGGAAGAAAATACACCCTTAGCACCACCCGCGCAAGCGCGCCGCCCGCCGGAAGAGCGGGTCGCGCCGATACCGGGGCGGCCGATCCTCGAGACGGACTACGAAACGGGCGCCGTCCCGAACAGGGAGAGGATGACGGGATTCTTGAAGAGGGCCGCGTACTTGCGCGCCGAGAGCCCGAGCTTGTCGGCGCGATCGGGGTCGGCCCCGCCGGATACGAGGAGCCGCGCCACGTCGACATCGTTGCGACCGACGGACACGACGAGGGCCGTCTGCCCGTCCTTGCCCGCCAGGTCGGGCGCGGCGCCCTTCTCCAGGAAGAGCCGCACGAGATCGGAGGAGCCCGTCTGCGCGGCGTCCATCAAAGGAGAATAGCCTCTGTCCTCGCTCTGAAGGTCGATGCCGGCTCCCTGGGCGAGCAGAATCTCGGCGATGGCGCGATGTTTGCCTCGCGCCGCGAGACAGAGCAGGGGCACCCCGTGCTTGTCGCGGGTATCGGGATGGAAGCCGGCCTTCAAGAAGAGATCGACGGCCTTCGTGTCGCCTTCCCGGACGCACTGCGCGAGAGTATCGGTATGGACCGAGATCCCCATTTCCAGTAGGGCGGCGCGCGCCCCGCGACGCTCCTCCTGGATGAACCAATCGGCTTTTTCGGCCCTATAGTAGGCTGCGAGCTCGTCCAGGCCGTCGAAGACGGGAAGTCCTGAAAGATAGCGGGGAAATGACCGCGAAGGCTCGAAGCGGAAAAGGGAGAAGTTCGCACCCCGGCTGTAGCCGTAGCCCGCGGCGAAGGAGAACCAGGACGCCCCCAGACTCGTCGCCGTCGCCAAGGCGAGAAAATGGCTCGCCTTCTCCACCCGGGCGATCACTTTGTCCCGCCCGAGGGCTTCCCAACTCTCGTGGATCTTGAGGCCATAGGCCTCGACCCCTGCTTCGTCGAGCGTCACGAGGATTTTATGGAGAAAATCCCCGTCCTCCGGGGATGCGAGCACCGCTACCGTCACGCCCACTCCCAGTACTCAAGGCGCTCCGTACCGGCTATCAGGACCGCCCTGTGCTTTTCTAATGTCGGCTCGGTATGCTCGCAGGCTTGAGGGAAAAAGACCATGCGTATTCGTTCTCGTTTTATGCATTTTTGTCATCGACAATTTGTTAATTACCATCTTGACGTTTATAGAGAATTTAGATATACTTTGGTTGTGCTCGAGAGGACGACTCGAACACGCCCAATTACTCGAGCTCGATGAGTTTCCCTCCCCGAGCAAGAGCGAGCGGCATCGGCTCCCGGGTTTCGCCTCCTGCCCGGGAGTCTTTTTTTTGCTCCGAGAGGCGACAAGGCTAGGCCAGCTCGATCAGCAGGTCGCCCGTGCTCACGGCGGAGCCTTCCGCCGCGCCCAGAGCGGTCACGACGCCGTCGACCGGGGAGACGATTTCGTTCTCCATCTTCATCGCCTCGAGGATCACCAGGACTTCGCCTCGCTTGACGGTCTGCCCCTTGGCGACCTTGTAACCGAGGAGAGTTCCGGGCATGGGCGCCTTTACCAGCGTCGCCCCCGCGGACGCGCCCGAGCCCGCCGCGGGGGCGGGCTTGGGCGCGCTCGGAAGGGAGGAGACCGGCGCCGCGCTTGCCGGTCGCGGGACCAGGCCTGGAGGCGCGCCCGCTCCGACTTCCTCCACGGTCACGTCGTAGCTCTGTCCATTCACGGTTATCTTGTAGCTCTTCATGTTTGTTCTCCTCGAATGAACCTGTCGACGTGGCCCCAGGCCGGCGTATTGATCCCGTGTCGGGCGAACCGCGAACTCGCCGCCGCGGGACGAGGGCTCGAAAGCCTCGCGCCGCGGAGCTCGAAGGAGCTCGCATCCATGCCGCTCGCCGCGGATACCGCAGCCGTCAGCACGGCCATGAGCAGCAGCTCCTCCTCGCCCGCCAAGCCGGCAGCCTTGCCGGCGCCCTTTGCCGGGGGTCGGGTTCCGGCGCGCCCAGGCGCGCCGTCCTTCGATAGGGACTTCTTTCGAGCGGCGAGGCCAGCCAGCGAGGCGAGGATTATCGCCAGGACGACGATAGCCGGGACGATGAAGGCCGCCATGCTCCGCTCGGCCTAGACTGGCATATTGCCGTGCTTCCGGCTGGGGCCGCGCTCGCGCTTGCCCAGGAGCATGGCGAGCGCGGCGGCGAGGCGGGGCCGCGTCTGGGCCGGGTCGATGACGTCGTCGATGTAGCCGCGCCTGGCCGCTTTGTAGGGATTGGCGAACTCGGCCTTGTACTCGGCGATCTTCTCCATGCGCAGGGCCGCGGGGTCCGCGGCCTCGTCGATCTCGCGCTTGAATATGATGTTGGCGGCCCCGTCGGGTCCCATCACCGCGATCTCGGCCGACGGCCAGGCGAAGACCTGGTCCGCGCCGAGGTGGCGGCTGCACATCGCGATGTATGCTCCGCCGTAGGCTTTGCGAAGGATCACCGTGAGCTTGGGCACGGTGGCCTCGGAATAGGCGTAGAGGATCTTGGCGCCGTGGCGGATGACGCCTCCGTGCTCCTGGGCGACGCCGGGAAGATAGCCCGAGGTGTCGACCAAGGTGACCAGGGGAATGTTGAAGGCGTCGCAGAAGCGGATGAACCGCGCGGCCTTGTCGGAGGCGTTGATGTCGAGGACGCCGGCCATCACCTTGGGCTGGTTGGCTATGATGCCCACGCTCCTGCCGCCCAGGCGCGCGAAGCTGGTGACCATGTTCTGGGCGTAGAGAGGCTGCACCTCGAAATAGTCGCCCGAGTCGAAGACCCTGGCGATGACATCGCGGATATCGTAGGGCTTGTTGGGGGCCTCCGGCATTAGGGAGGCGAGATCGGGCGAAGTCCGCGAAGCATCGTCGCCCGAGTCCAGGACGGGCGGATCCTCGACGTTGTTCTGAGGCAGGTAGGAGAGGAGCTTCCTGATGCCGGCCACGGTGGCCGCCTCGTCGGGGAAGGCGAAATGCGCGACGCCGCTCGTGGCCGCGTGGACCGTCGCGCCGCCCAGGGCCTCGGCGCTCACGTCCTCGCCGGTGACGGCCTTGATCACCTGGGGACCGGTGATGAACATGTTGGCCGTCTTGTCGGTCATGAACACGAAATCGGTCAGGGCGGGCGAATAGACCGCGCCGCCGGCGCAGGGTCCCATGATCGCGGATATCTGCGGGACGACCCCGGAAGCCAGGGTGTTGCGGAAGAAGATGTCGCCGTAGCCGGCGAGGGCGTCGACTCCCTCCTGGATGCGGGCCCCCCCCGAGTCCTCGATGCCGATGACCGGTACGCCGACCTTCATCGCCATGTCCATCGCCTTGCAGATCTTCTTCGCGTGGGCCTCGCCGAGCGAGCCTCCGATCACCGTGAAGTCCTGGGCGAAAACGAACACCTGGCGACCGTCCACGGTTCCGTGGCCGATGACGACACCCTCGCCCGGAGCCTTCACTTCGTCCATCCCGAGCTCCGCGCAGCGATGCTCGACGAAGGCGTCGAGCTCGAGGAAGCTCCCCGGATCGAGGAGGGCCGCTATCCTCTCGCGGGCCGTGCCTTTGCCCTTCTCGTGCTGGGCGACGACGCGCTTCGGTCCTCCCCCTTCGAGTATCTTGCGCCGACGCTCGTCGAGTGCGCGTAGCTTATCTTCCATATTGACTCCATCTTCAGTTTACAAAAAACTGGTTTCTGTCATTATGCCTTACGCTCGCAGAGCTCGACAAGGACCCCCTTCGTCGCCTTGGGGTGGAGGAAGGCGATGCGGGCCCCTCCCGCGCCGTAACGGGGCCTTTCGTCTATGAGCCGCATCCCGGCGGCCTTGAGCTCCTCCAGGGCGGCGTCGAGGTCCTCCACGCGGAAGGCGAGATGCTGTACGCCCTGTCCCCTGTTTTGGATGAATTTGCCGATGGGACCATCCGGGTCGGTCGATTCGAGGAGCTCGAGCTCCGTGCCCGAATCCCCGGCCGACGAGCCCAAGGGGAGGAAGGCCGTCCTCACCTTCTGCTCCTCCACCGTCTCGATGCCTTTCAGCTCCAGGCCGAAGAAGCCGGTATAGAGCTCGAGGGCCTCGTCCAGGTTCTCGACGGCGATCCCGACATGGTCCAGTTTGAGGGCCCTCATCATTCGCCTCCCTTCCTGATCGATTCGAAGAGGAGGTCGGCCGCTTCCGCCGCCTCCACCTCTCCCCTGACTATCCGTCCCGCGAGGAGGTCCTCGAGGCCGCCTTCGAGGGTCTCGAGTTCGGAAAGCACCCTTTCCGTCAGCAGTGTCCGCGCCTCGGCCATCGCGCCCCGCCTCCGCCTCGCCTCGAGCCCGCCCGAAGCCTTCAATCGCGCCCAATGGGCATCAAGGCAGGCAAGGAGTTCGGCTACGCCCTCGCCCGTCTCGGCCACGGTCTTCAAGACGGGCGGCAGCTCCGCGCGATCGGCCATCGCCGCGCGCTCCCTCGCGAGGGCCCGGGCGAAGGCGCGGTGGCCGATGAGCGTATCCGGTCCCGCCTCGGGTACGCGGCCGGCGGCCAGCTCGGCCGCGGTCTCGAGCATGGCTCTGATCTCGCGGACCGCCCTGTCGGCCCCCTCGCGGTCCGCCTTGTTCACCGCGAAGATGTCGCCGATCTCCATGACGCCGGCCTTGATCGTCTGGATCTCGTCGCCCGACCCGGGCATGGAGACGAGGACGACCGAGTCGGCCAGGCGGACTATATCGACTTCGGACTGCCCGATGCCGACGGTCTCGACGATGACGACGCCGTAGCCCGCCGCCTCCAGGGCGCGCGCGCACTGGGCGCTCGCCCTGGACAGTCCGCCGAGCCTTCCCCTCGAGGCAAGGCTGCGTATGAAGACGCCCTCGTCGACCCCGGCCCGGCCCTGCATCCGTATCCTGTCGCCGAGTATGGCCCCCCCCGTGAAGGGGCTCGAGGGATCGACGGCGAGCACGGCCACCCTCGCGCCGCGGGCGCGGTAGACGCCGATCATCTTGTCGACCAGGGTGCTCTTGCCCGAGCCGGGCGGTCCCGTGACGCCCACGACCTGCGCCTCGCCCTTATCGGCGATGTCGAGGGAGCGTCGAAAGACGCCGCTCCTCAGCGAGCGCAGGGCGGAGCCGGACCAGGGCTCCCCGTCCTCGAGAGCCGAGAGCAGACGCGCGAGGGCGCGCTCTTCGCCGCGGAGAACCCGTCCCGCGATGTCCTCGGGAGAAGGAGCCGCCCTCGTCTTCATCTCGCCGGCCTTACCGCGCTTCGAGCTTCGCCTTGATGAAGTCGATCGCGACCTTGGTCGGCGTGCCCGGACCGAAGACGGCGGCGATGCCCTTCTCCATCAGGAAGGGGATGTCGTCCTCGGGTATGACGCCGCCGGCCACGACGAGGATGTCGCCCGCGCCCTTCTGGGCCAGGAGCTCCATCACCCGGGGAAAGAGATGCCTGTGCGCGCCCGACAGGATGCTCAGCGCGACCACGTCCACGTCCTCCTGTACGGCCGCCTGGACGATCTGCTCCGGCGTCTGCCTGAGACCGGTATAGATGACCTCCATGCCCTCGTCGCGCATCGCGCGGGCGACGACCTTGGCGCCTCGATCGTGCCCGTCGAGGCCCGGCTTGGCGACGAGCACGCGTATCCTGCGTTCCATCGATTTCTCCCCTAAAAACATGCGCTCGGACGGTATTCGCCGAACACTTCTCGCATCGCGTCGCAGATCTCGCCCAGGGTCGCGTAGGCGCGCACTGCCTCGATGATGGGCGGCATGAGGTTCGCGCTTCCGCGGGCAGCCCCTCCGATGCCGAGCAGCGCCGCCGCGACGCGGGACCCGTCCCGCCTCGCGCGCAGGTCGCGCAGCGCCGCGCATTGGCGCTCGCCGACGCCCGGGTCCAGCCTGAGCAGGCCCTCGGGCCTGGCCTCCGCCGCCTGGAACTTGTTGAGCCCCACCACCACCCGCTCTCCCGACTCGATCTGCCTCTGGTAGGCGTAGGCGGCATCCTGGATCTCGCGCTGGACGTAGCCTTCCTCTATCGCGCAGACCGCGCCGCCCATCTCGTCGATCCGCCTCACGTAGGCTTCGGCCTCGGCCTCGATCCTGTCCGTGAGACTCTCGACGTAGTAGGAGCCTGCGAGGGGGTCCACCGTCTCGGCGGCGCCCGACTCGTAGGCGACTATCTGCTGGGTCCTGAGGGCGATGCGGACGGAGGCTTCGGTGGGAAGCGCGAGGGCCTCGTCGCGCGAGTTCGTGTGGAGGGACTGGGTCCCGCCCAGGACCGCGGCGAGGGCCTGGAGGGTCACGCGCACGACGTTGTTGTCGGGCTGCTGCGCGGTCAGGGTCGAGCCGCCGGTCTGCGTATGGAAGCGCATCATCCAGCTCTTGGGATTCTTGGCGCCGAAGCGCTCGCGCATGATCCTCGCCCAGAGCCTCCGCGCCGCGCGGAACTTGGCCACCTCCTCGAAGAGGTCGTTGTGGGCGTTGAAGAAGAAGGAAAGCCTGGGCCCGAAGCCGTCGACGTCCAGGCCCGCCTCGATGGCCGCCTTCACGTAGGCGATTCCGTCGGCGAGGGTGAAGGCCACTTCCTGGGAGGCGGTGGAGCCGGCCTCGCGGATATGGTAGCCCGAGATGGAGATCGTGTTCCAATTCGGCACCGACTCGGCGCAATAGGCGAACACGTCGGTGATGAGACGCATCGAGGCGGCCGGCGGGAAGATGTAGGTCCCCCGCGCGACGTATTCCTTGAGTATGTCGTTCTGGATGGTGCCTTCGAGCGCCTTCGGCGGCACGCCCTGCTTCTCCGCGACGACCACGTACATCGCGAGGAGGACGGCCGCTGGGGCGTTGATCGTCATGCTCGTCGACACTTTATCGAGGGGTATGCCGGCGAAGAGAAGCTCCATGTCCGCGAGGGAGTCGACGGCGACTCCGACCTTGCCGACCTCTCCCGCCGACAGCGGGTGGTCGGAGTCGTAGCCGATCTGGGTCGGCAGGTCGAAGGCTATGGAGAGGCCCGTCTGCCCTTGGGCCAGCAGGTACTTGTAGCGCTCGTTGGATTCCTCGGCCGTACCGAAGCCGGCGTACTGCCGCATCGTCCAGAGACGTCCGCGGTACATGGTCGACTGGACGCCTCGCGTGTAGGGATACTCGCCCGGCAGGCCGATGCGCTCGGCGTAGTCGGCAGCGGCGGAGCCGCCGTGCTCGAGATCGAGGGGAGTATACAGGCGGTTCACGGTCGCGCCGGAGCCGGTCTCGAAGGAGGTCTTGCGCTCCGGGCGCTTCGCGAGGGAGCCGGCGACGCCGGATTCCCAGGCCTCGACGGTCTTCCTCAGCTCATCTGTATCGCCCATCGTCCCTCCCCTTCCGCGCCCTGCGGGCGTCCTCGAGCGCTTCGGCGGTGCCGCCCGAGCTCGTCCTGCGCGCGTCGCGCTGCGCCATCGCGACGTCGGCGAGGTCGAAGCCGGCTCGCAGCGCGTCGAGATTGGGCCCCTCGGTCCCCTTGGGCACGCGGTTCCTGACGGCCGCCTCGAGGCTTTCCCGGCTCGCGGCCCTGGAGAGACCGCCGAGGACGCCGAGGGCGACGATGTTGGCGACTACCTTCCTGCCCAGCTTTTCGCGGGCGGTCTCGAGGATGGGCACCGAGACGGTGCGCGCGGCGATGTCGCCCGAGAGGGGCACCGACGAGTCGACGATGATGAGGCCTCGCCCGCCGGACGCGCCCATGGCGGGACCGTAGGTCCTATACGATTCGGCGGTGAGCGCGAGGAGGTAGTCCGGGTCGGTGGCCTTGGGATAGTCGATGTCCTCGTCGGAGATGACGACCTCGGCCTTGCTCGCGCCGCCGCGCGCCTCGGGTCCGTAGCTCTGGGTCTGGACCGCGTTCCTGTCGTCGAGGATGGCGGCCTCGGCGAGCACTATGCCCGCCAGGAGGAGTCCTTGGCCCCCCGATCCGCTCAGTCTGAATTCGACGCGCATCCGTAGAGCCCTCCCTGGAACCTCTCGTATGTCCGCTGCACCTTGGCGATGAGCTCGTCGTAGTCGGCCGTGTACTCGGGGGCCGGAGCGTTGTAGAGCTCGCCTATGAGCTTCTTGCCCGCCACCTTCTCCGGGGGGAGGGAGGGGGCGGCCTTGACGTTGACCACTCCCTCCTTGATCCATTCGAGCATCTCGACGGCGCCGCCCATCTTGTTCTTGCGGCCGAAATAGGTCGGGCATTGGACCAGGGCCTCGACGACCGAGAAGCCGCGATTCCTGATCGCCGCCTCGATCAGGTCTATGAGGAGGGGCGCGTGGAAGGAGGTCGCGCGCCCGACATAGGTCGCCCCGGCGGCTTTCGCCAGCTCGCAGAGGTCGAAGCTCCGCTCGAGGTTGCCGTATGGCGCGGTCGTGCCGTACATGCCCTTGGGCGTCATGGGCGAGTATTGGCCGCTCGTCATGCCGTAGATGTTGTTGTTCATGACGATCGTCGTGATGTCGATGTTGCGCCTGGCCGCGTGGATGAAGTGATTGCCGCCGATGGCCGTGCAGTCGCCGTCGCCCGTCATCACAATCACTTCGAGCTCGGGCCGGGCGAGCTTGATGCCCGTCGCGAAGGCCAGCGCGCGTCCGTGGGCCGTGTGCAGGGTGTCGAAGTCGAGGTAGCCCACCGCGCGCGACGAGCATCCTATACCGGAGACTATGCAGACCTTGTTCTTGTCCAGGTCGAGGCGCCGGATCGCCCGCACCAGAGCGCCCGTCACGGTGCCGTGGCCGCAGCCAGGGCACCAGATATGGGGCAGGTTGTCCTGCCTGAAATAGCTCAGAGTCGGATTCATCGCGCCGCCTCCGCGATCGCCTCGCCGTCGCCCGCGGCCCTCATGATGGCGGCGTAGACTTCCTCCGGCCTGAAGAGCTCGCCGTTCACCTTGCCGAGCCGCGTCACCCGCGCCGCGCCGCGGGCCGCGCGCTCGACCTCGAGGGCAAGCTGTCCGAGATTCATCTCGGGGACGACGATGCGCCTCGTCCGCGAGGCGACCCGCTCGACGAGGCCGTCGGGAAAGGGCCACATCGTCTTGAGCCTGAGAAGGCCGGCCTTGACGCCTTCGCGCCGGGCGCGGCGCACCGCGGAGAGACCGGACATCGCCGAGCATCCGAACGAGACGACCACGACGTCGGCGTCCTCGAGGGACTCCTCGAAGTGCTCCTCGATCGAGGGGGCGGCCTTCTCGATCTTGCGGGCCAGGCGGCGCAGCAACGCGTCCGCGACTTCGCTCCTGCCGGAGGGCCTGCCGGCCTCGTCGTGGAAGAGGCCCGTCACGTGCCAGCGGTAGCCCTCGCCGAAGGCCGCCATCAAAGGCACTCCACCGTCGGGATCGGCGGCGTAGGGCCGGTAGTCGGCCGGCGAAGCGGGGGCGGCGCGTCGCAGGGGCTTCAGCGCCGAGAAGTCGGGGAGGACGACCTTCTCGCGCATGTGGCCGATGATCTCGTCCATGAGGACTATCACCGGGACGCGCCAGACCTCGGCGATGTCGAAAGCCTTGAAGGTGAGCTCGAAGCATTCCTTGACGCTGCCGGGCGCGAGGACGACGACCGGATGGTCGCCATGAGTGCCCCATCGCGTCTGCATCAGATCCGCCTGGGCGGGGCTCGTCGGCATGCCGGTGCTCGGCCCCATCCGCTGGACATCGACGATGACCAGGGGGACTTCGGTGAGGGAGGCGTAGCCCAGACACTCCTGCATCAGGGAGAAGCCCGGACCGCTCGTCGCCGTCATGGCCTTCTTGCCGACCAGGGAGGCGCCGATGCACGCGGCGATCGAGCCTATCTCGTCCTCCATCTGGATGAACTTGCCGCCGACCTTGGGCAGCTCCTCCGCGCAGAGCTCCGCTATCTCGGTCGAAGGAGTGATCGGGTAGCCGGCGTAGAACTCGAGACCGGCGGCGAGGGCGCCGAGCGTACAGGCCTCGTTGCCCTGCATGAGCTTCGCGCTCCTAGTCATGCATGGCCTCGGGCGGCAGATTGTAGTCCGCCTCCGTCTCCGGGACGGCGGAGGCGGACTCTTCGTCCTCCTCGTGGACCTCGATGGCGAAGTCGGGGCATCGGAGCTCGCACATGGTGCAGCCGATGCAGAGCTCGGGGCGCTCGGCGAAAACCTTGCCGCCCTTCAGGGTCAAGACCCGCTTCGGGCAGAAGGTCACGCAGATATTGCAGCCCTTGCAATAGCGCTCTCGGACTGTATGCGCGTACTTCCTCTTTTGTTTGTCGTTCATAGAGTGGTAGGAAGCAGTATATTCGAGGCTGAGGCCCTTTGTCAAAAGCATGTATTCAATTGATATATCAGATTATGACATTTGCCGCAAGTTTGTAAAAATGCTATCCTCGCCTTGAGGAGGAGCCATGGCAAGGCCATTAAAGATTCGCGATCTCACCCTTCGCGACGGGCAGCAGTCCCAGTTCGCGACTCGTATGACGCAAGCTCAGGTAGACAGAGTTCTACCTATATATAGGAAGGCCGGCTTCTACGCGATGGAAGTCTGGGGAGGGGCCGTACCGGATTCGGTCATGCGGTACCTGAACGAGGATCCCTGGAAGCGGCTCGAGACGATCAAGGCCGTGGTCGGGGGGGCGTCCCGCCTGACGGCCCTTTCCAGGGGCAGGAACCTCTTCGGCTACAGCCCCTACCCCGATTCAGTCATCCGGGGCTTTTGCGCCAACGCGGTGCGCTCGGGCGTGGACATCATGAGAATTTTCGACGCCCTCAACGATCCGGACAACATGGAGAGCTCCATCCGCTTCGTGAAGGAGGCTGGAGGCGAGGCTGATTGCGCCGTCTGCTATACGACCGACCCGGCCTTCTCGCCTGCCCGGCGCCTCGCCGGCTTGGCCAGGGGGAGGCGCCTGCCGAGGGCGATCTTCACCGACCGCTACTTCGTGGACAAGGCCAAGGCCTTCGCGGCCCTCGGAGCCGACATGATTTCCATCAAGGACATGGCCGGCCTCATCGACCCCCTGCGCGCCTATGAGCTCGTGCGTCTGCTCAAGACGGAGACCGGGCTCCCGATAGACCTGCACACGCACTGCACGCCCGGGCTCGGCGTAGCCTCCCTCCTCATGGCAATGGTCGCCGGCGTAGACATCGTGGACACGGTGATCCTCGCCTGGTCGGGGGGCCCCGCCGCTCCCGCCTACGAGATCGTCCAGCTCTTCGCCGACAGGATGGGCCTGGATACGGGCGTCGACAAGGCGGCGGTCGCCGCCATCGACACGCAGCTCCGGGCGATCCGCACCGAGCTCGCCGAGCACGACCACTTCAAGGCCAATCATCCGCCCATCCTGGACCTGTCGCGGCACTCGCTCCCGGCCGAGGACGAGGCCCTGATCGACCTGGCCCTCGAGGCCGCGACCGGTATAGCCGGCTCCGGCAGGGCTTCGGCGACCAAGGCGGCTCGTGTCCTCGAGCTCTGCCGCAAGATAGAGGAGCGCTTTCGCTATCCCGCGCCCGACGCGATCGTGGAAAAGGCGCAGATACCCGGGGGCATGTACACGAACATGCTCTCGCAGCTCAGGGAGGCGAAGCTCGAGGGACAGGTCGCCGAGGTGCTCGCCCTCGTACCCCAGGTCCGACTCGACTGCGGCCTGCCTCCCCTCGTCACGCCGACCAGCCAGATAGTCGGCGTACAGGCCGTCAACTGCGTGGTCGACAAGGCCCAGGGCAAGGCCTATTACACGAGCATCTCCAAGAACTTCGCCGAGCTCGTGGGCGGCTCCTACGGGAAGACACCCTGGCCCATCGCGCCCGAGTTCAGGAAGAGGATCTGCGGCTTCGCCGAGGAGAGGCCCTACGACGTCTCGGCCTACGCGAAGAGGCCCAACCCGCCGCTCGTCGAGCTGGGGGGCCTGCCCCTGGCGATCGACGAGAAGGAGGAGCTCCTCCTCGAGCTGTTCCCGAACGTAGCGGAGAAGTTCCTGAAGGGAAAGCGCAAGTCGGAGTGGGACGCCGCCCATCCGCCCGAACCCGAGAGGCCCGAGCGCTACGCGACGGATTTCTGGGAGAGGCTAGCCCTGCTGGCGGGGAGCTGATGCGCTCCGTGGCCTAGGCCCTTCGCCCCGGCCCGTTGACTCGCCCGAAAAGTCCGCACTAAAATGCGGCCTCAGCCTTGAGTTAGAAATCAAGCGACGGGGCTTCATGAGCCGAAAAAGTGCGATACTGCTCTCGACGATCCTGCTTTTCACCGCCTGCGCGCCGGGTCCCAGGAGGCTCGTCATCGGGATGGTGCCTTCCTATACGCCGAAACGCATGGTCGCTTCGTTCGCGCCCATCGCGAAATACCTTGAAGGCGAATTGAAGGTCAGCGTCGTCGTCGCGGTCGCCGGAACCTACCAGGACCTCGTGGCCAAGATGGGTCGCGGCGACGCGGACATCGGCTTATACGGGCCTTTTTCCTACATCCTTGCGGAGCAGGGTCAGAACCTCGCTCCCCTGGTCGTACGCGACCGAAAGGATCTCGGGGTCTACTACAATTCGGTCATCATCGTGCGCTCCGATTCTCCGTTCCGGTCGATAGAGGAACTCCGAGGCCGCAGCATGGCCTTCGTCGACCCGGCCTCGACTTCCGGCTTCCTCGTTCCCGACTCGCTTTTCATCAGCAGGCAGCTCGATATCGAGAAGTTCTTTTCCTCGTACCATTTCGCGGGCAGCCATGACAAGGTGACGGAAGAGGTGCTCGACCGACGCGCGGACGCGGGCGCGGTCTCGAAGTCGATATTGAACAGCCTCGTCGCCGCCGGCAGAGTCCGCTCCGAGGATCTGCGGACGCTCTGGATATCCGAGAGCATCCCCGGCTCTCCCTTCGTGGCCCGCGCCGATCTATCCTTACGGATGCGGGAGGGATTCAAGAAGGCCATGCTCTCGGTCGACGTCGCCGACCCCGCGGCCCTCGCCGCCTACGATCCCGCGGCCCTGCGCTTCGTTTCCGCCGAGCCCGAGATGTACGAAGGGATCAGGAACATCGTCGCGATCCTGGGCAAGAAGTTCCCGCAGCAGTATCTCCTGGGGAAATAGGCAGATCGTGCATCCGCGAAGCATAAAGTTCATCTCGGCCTGCGTGATCGCATCGCTCGGGATCGTGAATACATTGGTATTCGGAGTGTTCTCGTACAATACGTCGTCGGCCACCATCCAGGCCGGATACGACAAAAGCGCGCGACTGATCGTGGATCGCGTAGTCGACACCTTCGCGAGCGAGTTCAACCTCGCCGAGGAACTGCTGTCCATCCTCGCCGGCGATCCCCGCCTGCGCGCGGCGACGACCGTTTTCGACGGCGACGAGATCGCGCGCCGCCTGGCGGCTTCGGCGGAGCTCGTGAAGGATGCGGAGTACATGGTCCTCGCCAGGTCCGACGGGCGCTACGAGTTCAGCGACCGACGAATCATGCCGCCCTCCTACGACGCCATCGATCAGGCGTGGTACAGGGCCGCGGCCGGCCCCGGCGAAAGATTCCGCTGGTCCGAGCCGTACCTCGACTATTCGAACCAGGCCATCGTCATAAGCGTCTCGACAAGCCTGCCGGGATCGAAAGGCGAATCGCTCGGCGTTGTCTCGGCCGTCTTCCCGGTTACGAGAATCGGCAGGGATATCGCCAAGCTCGACGTCGGCGACCGAGGATTGGCCATGCTCCTGAGCGACGGCGGCCAAGTCATCGCCAGCCGGGGAGACAAATACATCGGTCGATTCCTCCTGGGCCGCCGAGCCGCCGGATCGGAGGTATCGGAGCGGTTCGCGCTTCGCGTGGACTCCCATGCCTACGAGGTCCGCTTGAGACGACTCGCGCCGAACGGCATGCGCGTCGCGGTCGGCATCGACGAGGAGGAGATCGGCTCGGCTTCATGGCGCAATTTCTACGCCCTCTTCGGCTTCGAGATCGTCGGCATCACGATATTCTGCCTGTTGACCTACATCCTGGTTCGGCGCGGAGTCGCGCCCATAGGCAATCTCATCCGCCTTATGAAGCGGACGGAGGAAGGCGATTACTGCGTCATCGCCGAGCTCGACCAATACGCCGAGATCGCGGAGCTATCCCGAAGCTTCAACGGAATGGTCCGGGCCATCAAGGCCCGCGATCAGATCCTCAAGAAGCGCGAGAGACACATCCAGGACCTCGCCTACTGCGACAGTCTCACCGGACTCCCGAACCGCGCCCAGCTGACCGAGGCACTGAATCGGACCCTGCGAGGCGAGGACGGCGGCAAGGGGGCAGGCGCCCTCTTCTACATCGACCTCGACCGCTTCAAGATCATCAACGACAGCATGGGCCATTCGGCCGGCGACCGAGTACTCCAGGAAATAGCCTCCAGGCTCAGCGAGAACCTGCGTCCCGGCCAGATGGCCGCCCGGATAGGCGGCGACGAATTCATACTCCTCCTGCCGGGACTGGACTCGGTCGACGTGGTCAAGAAGGTCGCTCGCCGCTTCCTCGACATCCTCAAGAAGCCCGTGGCGATAGATGACAAGATGCTGGACACCGGGGGAAGCATCGGGATCGCGCTCTATCCGCTTCACGGCATCGACGGCGATACCCTAATGAAGAATTCCGACCTCGCCATGTACCGCGCGAAAAGGAACGGCAAGCACGGCTTCCAGATATACGAGGAGCATCTGCAGAAAGAGGCGGCGTACCGCCTCGACATCGAGAACGGCCTTCGCGAGGCCCTTTCCTCCCGGTCGTTCCGTCTCGCGTATCAGCCGCAGCACGATCTGAGGGAAAAGCGCATCTGCGGATTCGAAGCCCTCCTCCGCTGCGGCGTCGCCGGCCTCGTCGACATCCCCCTGAGCGACGTCATCCATGTCGCCGAGGAATCCGGGCTGATCGTCGAGATCGAGAGGAGGGTCATCGCGGAGGCCGGCGGCTTCGCGCGGCGGATAAACGTCGGCGCCGCGGCCCCTCTCGCGGTATCCGTCAACTTGTCCGTGGTCCACATCCTGCAAAGCGATTTCGTCGAGGCATTCTTCCGGATCCTCGACGCGTCGGGGGCCGATCGGAGCATGCTGCGCGCCGAAATCACGGAAGCGACGCTCTTGGGCCTCAAGGGAGCGCATCGCGATAAGCTCTCGCGGCTCGCCGAAATGGGCATCGCGATCAGCCTGGACGATTTCGGAACCGGCTATTCATCGCTGAATCATCTCCGGCACCTGCCTATCGAGACGGTAAAGATCGATAAAAGCTGCGTCGACGATCTGGACGGCGACGAGGGAAAGGCCAATATCGCCTCGCTCATCATTCAGCTTTCCCATGGTCTCGGACTCGGCGTCGTCGTCGAAGGCATCGAGCGGGAGACGCAATTCCGCAAAGCGATGGAGTTCGGCTGCGATATCGTCCAGGGATTCTATATCTCCCCGCCGCTGTGCGAAGAGGACGCTCTCCGCTGCCTTCAAAAACAGCGGAACACCGTCATCACCGCCTGAGTCTATCCGACTGGACCAATCCAGACTCTTCCCTGTCCGCGAGCAGAGCTCGAAATCGGTATCGGATTTGATAGTAGCCGAAAGCCGCGCTACTATCATGGTCGATAGCTGCATCGCCTGCGATGCCGGAACGATCGTGTAGATGACGAGAGGGGCGCGGTAATATCTTTTTACTATATAGACTTATTTTTTTCCTCGGAATGCCCAAATAGTGGCATGGATGTTGCGGATGGAAGATAGCGTTCATTTGGAGGTTTCCCATGGGACGAATACTATCTTCCGCAATCCTCTGCCTTCTCTCCTTCTCGGCCTTCGCCCAATCCCTGCCGACGAGCGGCTTCACCGGGGTCAAGCCGCAGGTGGCCTATCATCTCTTCTCCAATTGGGCGGATAACTATATGGTCGACGCCAAGCGCGGCAAGGCTATCGCCGAAGGAATTCTTTACGGCCTCGGCTCCGTCTCCCTCGCCGGCGCGGCCCTCACTTGGTACGGCGGCGATGCGATTTCGAACAACGTGTCGGGAGCGCCCATGGACCAGAATCTGAAGCAGAACCTGACCATGGGTTTCGGTATCGGCGGCGGCGCTCTCATCCTCGCCGGGATGATCGTCAATTCCGTCCCGATAAAGGACTATCGGGCGATCTACGCCGACGTCTTCCAGGAAAAGGATCCCGAAGTGCAGGAGGCGATGGCCGTCTCCGTGCTCCGCTACCAGTCCGACCAAGGCAGGGAGAGGCGCATAGTGTCCTTCGTCTCCGGGTTGATCGTGCCTCTACTCGCGGGAGGCATCAAGGCGGGAGCCAACCTCTCCCAGGGCCAGCCTTGGGGAACCGACGTCCTCTCCACGATGGGGAACTCCTCCTGGTGGATGGCGGGGAGTATCGTGTACCTCTTTCAAAAGACGCCCGAGGAGCGCCTCTACGACCGCTACCTCTCCACCCGCGACGCTCTGTACGGCTCGGGCAAATAGAAAGGGCGTTCAGCGATGGGCGACGCGCTCCGAAGGCTCTTCCTCGCGATAGGCGTCGGGCTCGGCATTGCGTCCGGCCAGCCGGACCCGGGCCTCTTCGCGAGGATCGACCTTGCCGGTGGCGCCTCGGACATCTCCGGCCGGGACGACCGGCTCGTCGTAAGCGCCCGCGTCGAGAACGCCTTCGCGCCCGGCGCGCTCGAATTGGTCGAGGCCGGCACCACCGTCGCGCTCCGATTCGAGACCGAAGTCATGAGGCCGGCCGGAGAGCCGCTGACTTTCGAGGAGACGCGTTCCCTGCGCTACAACCTCCGCTCCGGTCTGTACGACGTAGCTTTCGACGGCGGGAAGAAGGCCGCCCTCGTTGATCCTCGGGCGGCGAGGACCTTGGCCTCGGAGCTGTCGGCCCTCGAGCTCTGTCGCGCCTCGGACGCGCCGGAAGGCACCAGGATCGTCGTGCGCGCGGAGATCGGCATCATCGACTCGCGCGGGGGCTGGCACGGCGCGCCTGTGCTCTGGAACTACTTCGGGCCTCGGGCAGTGCTCGAGCGCGGACGCCGCCCCAAGAGCGGCGAGTGATGCGGACTAGGACGCGCTTCGCCGTCCTCTTCGCCTGCTTAGGCATCGCGGTGATGGCCGTCGGAGTAGCGGCGATCTACGAGGCGGTGGGACGCTACGCCGGGCGGCGAGTCCCCTCGGAGGCCGAGACCCTCCTGGGAGCGGCGGCGAGGCGGGCTATAGATCCCGGGACCGAGGCCGCGGCCCGCCTCGAGGATGCGACGGAATCGCTCATCGCTGCCCGGGCGCTCCTGGCCGAGACCCGAGTGATGGGCAAGGACGCGGTGATCCGCCTCGCCCTCGAGGTGGCGGCGATCCTGGGGGCCGTCCTCGCGGCCGCCGCCCTAGCCTTCTACGCGCTCTCGCGCCTCATTACCAAAGGCTTGGACGAGCTCGCCGCCGGTGCCGTCGTAGCCCAAGGCGACAGGACACGCCGTTTTGCCCGGTCGTCGGACCCCGACCTGGACGCTGTGGCCAGCGCCTTGAACGAGCTCCTCGACCTGACCGCGGAACAGGAACGAAGACTCCATGAGGCCGCGAGGCTCGAAGGCTGGAGAGAGGTGGCTTCATTTCTCGCGCACCAGCTCAAGAACCCTCTCGCCGCGATTCTCCTCGCGGCCGAGAACGGGCGGCTTTCCCTCGCCGAGGAGAGCGGCACCTCGATGCCTGAGCCGACCCGGACGAGTCTGGCTCGCGAGAGTCTGGACATCGTGCGCATCGAGGCCGACAGGCTGCGCGCCCTCATCGACCGATTCCGCGACCTCGCTCCCGAAGGCCTCGGCGCCTACGGATCGCAGAGCGAGTTCGACCTCCTCGGCCTCCTGGAGGACTGCGCCGCGAGGGCCGAACGCTCCGGCGCCTCGGTCACGATAGCCGGCCCCGGGACGGGCGATAGCGGGATCCTTTTGGAAAATCAGTCGATAATGGTCATCGCGGACCGCGGACTCCTCGAGCAGGCCTTCTGGAATCTCTTCGCCAACTCGATAGAAGCCGCGGCGGATTCCCCGCCGACCGTATCGATCGAGGCGCGCGTCTCGGTCGACGGCGAGCGAGCGGTCATCGCCGTCGGCGACTCCAATCGGGGAATCGACCCGGCGATTATCCCTCGGCTCGGGGTGGAGCGCGTGAGCACGAAGGCCGCCGGCACGGGGCTGGGCCTGATGCTGGTTCGGCGCATACTCGCGGCCCAGGGGGGAAGCCTGGAGCTCTCCGCGACGATCGAGGGAGGGCTCCTCGCTCGAGTCGCCCTGCCCCGAACCCGCGCCGACTCCCCGTCGGCGCGCTCCATCCGCTCTCCCGCGCCGGCGGGGAAGGAGGCTACATGAAAGTGCTCGTCGTCGACGACGAGGAGAACGTGCGCAAAGGCATCGCGACCTTCCTCGCCCTCTCCGGCCACGAGGCCGTCGGCGCAGTAGACCTCGCCGCGGCACGGGCCGCTTTGCTCGATGGCGACCAGACAGCCCGGGAGACGACGACCATCCGATCGACCGCGCCCTTCGGCGCGGCGCTGGTCGACGTCTACGTCGGGCGCGAGGACGGCGCCTCCCTCCTGGACTTCGCCGCGGAGCGACGCCTGCGCGTTCCCGTCATCATGATGTCCGGGAGAGGCTCTGTGAAGGATGCGGTCGCGGCCGTGCGCAAGGGCGCCTACGACTTCCTCGAGAAGCCCCTCGATACCGACCGCCTGCTATCCATGCTCCGCAACCTCGAGCGCGAGGCCGGGGCTCTGCGAAAGCTCGACGCCTTCCGCGCGGCCTGGCTCGAGGAGCACGTGTACCTGAGAGAAGGCTCGGCTCTGGCCTCCGCGTTCGACTCGGCGCGCAGGACGGCCTGCTCGCCTCTTTCCATCCTCGTTTCGGGCCCGACCGGCTCGGGCAAGGAGCTGGTCGCCCGCTGGATACATCTGTGCTCGCCCCGATCGCAGGGGCCCTTCGTCGCCGTGAACTGCGCGGCGATCCCTCCCGGGCTGGGGGAAAGCGCCTTCTTCGGCTCTCGAAAGGGGTCCTACACCGGGGCAGGCTCGGACCGACCGGGATACTTCGAGGCTGCGACCGGCGGCACGCTCTTCCTGGACGAAGTCGGAGAAATCGGCCTCGGCCTCCAAGCCGCCCTCCTGCGCGCAGTCGAGACGGGGGAGATACAGCCGGTCGGGGCCGAGAGAGCCTGCCGCGCGGACGCGCGAATCGTGGCGGCGACGAACCGCGATCTCCCCGCCGACGTCGCTTCCGGTCGCTTCCGCGAGGACCTGTACTGGCGCCTCGCCCAAGCCCAGGTATCCCTGCCTTCTCTCGCCGACAGGCGCGATGAGATCGCCGGCCTCGCCGAGTTCCTCGCCCTGCCTATCCGCTCGCAGATCGGCTCGGGAGCTCCCAGGATCGGCCAAGATGCCATTTCCTACCTCGAATCCAGACCCTGGCCCGGCAACGTGCGCGAGCTGCGCGCCTTCCTGGAGCGCGCGCTCTGGCTCGCTCCGGCGGACAGCCTACTCGATGCGTCCTATCTCGCGGGGCTGGAGCCATCTTCGAGGCCCCCGAAGTCATGGGTCGAGGCCGTCGCGCCAGGGGCGGGACCGCCTTCTCCGGCGCCGGCCCTGACGAACCTCGCCGAGGCCAAAGAAGCTTTCGAGCGAGAGTATGTCGGCAGGGCGATCGAGGCGGCTGGCGGCTCGATATCTCGGGCGGCCGAGCTGCTCGGGCTCCTGCCGAACAATCTTTCGCGCAAGCTCAAGGACCTGGGCATCCGCCGCGGAGTCTAGCGGGACGGGGATCTCGTCTTCGTGTAGACGTCGAACCAGACTGCCAGGAGGAGGACCAGTCCTTTGATGGATTGCTGCCAGTCGACGCTCACGCCCATTATGGACATGCCGTTGTTGAGGACCGCCATCACGAAGCCTCCCACGATGGTGCCTATCACCGTTCCGATGCCGCCCGAAGCCGAGGCGCCGCCGATGTAGCAGGCGGCGATCGCGTCGAGCTCGAAGCCGGTGCCCGCCTTGGGCGTGGCCGCGTTGAGTCGGCCGGCGACGATGAGGCCCGCCAGGGCGGAGAGGATGCCCATGTTCACGTAGACCCAGAACAGGACTCGGTTGGTCTTGACGCCGGAGAGCCGCGCGGCCTTCTCGTTGCCCCCCAGGGCGTAGACGTGCCGGCCGGCGATGGTGCGCTGCGCGATGAAAGTGTAGATGAGGATCAGCGCCGTCAGGATGGCGAATATGATGGGCAGGCCGTTGAAACTCGCGAACTCATAGGTCAGCAGATTGATGGCGGCGACGATCAGGAGGATTCGGATGACGTCGAGCCAAAGCGGGATGACTTCGAAATGGTATCTTGTCTTCGTCCGACGCGAGCGCAGGATCGCCCCGGCCAGGATCGCCGAGGCGACGATGCCCGTCGCGAGGGCGATGGCGTTGAGGCCGCGGATGCGCAGGTCCATCCACGGCAGGTAGCCCGCGGCCATCGCCTGGAAGGACTTCTCGAAGGGCGCCTTCGTCTGGCCCTTGAGGATGACCATCGTGAGGCCGCGGAAGATGAGCATGCCCGCCAAGGTGACGATGAAGGCCGGCATCCTCGCGAAAGCGATGAAGAGGCCGTGGAAGGAGCCGACGGCGGCGCCGATCGCGAGGGCCATGAGCACCGCGAGGAAGACCGGCATGCCGAGGTCGACCATCATCACCGCGGAGACCGCCCCGACGAAGGCGGCTACCGAGCCGACGGAGAGGTCTATGTTGCCGGTCACTATGCAGAACAGCATGCCTATCGCCAGGATAAGTACGTAGCTGTTCTGGAGCACCAGGTTGGTGATATTCATCGGCCTGAACATGATTCCCCGCGTAAGGCCTTGGAAGAGCAGCATGATGAAGGAAAGGGCGATCACCATGCCGTATTGTCGAACGTTGCTCTTGAACAGGCGGCCGATCGTGCTCATGCCTTCGCTCCTAGCCGGGCATTCTACTGGCCGAGCTGGGCCGCTGTGTAGTAGCCGCTGTCGATCAGGACCGCCTTGTAATTGGAGATGTCGACGTTGACTGGGTCGCAGAGGAAGGAGGGGACGACCTTCTTCCCGTTGTCGTAGGTCGCCGTGTCGTTGACTTCGGCGGGCCTCCCGGAAAGGAGGGAGTCGACCATGTCGGCGGCGCGCCTGGCCAGGATGCGGGTATCCTTGAATACGGTCTGGGTCTGCTCGCCGACGAGAATCGACTTGACCGAGGGGAGCTCGGCGTCCTGGCCCGTGACGACGGGCATCGGCTTCCTGGCCGTGCCGTAGTCCGCCGACTTGAGGGAGGACAGGATGCCGATGGAGAGGCCGTCGTAGGGAGAGAGGACCGCATCGACGCGGGCGTCGGCATATTCCGAGCTCAGGATATCGTCCATCCGCTTCTGCGCGACCGCGCCGTCCCAGCGGAGGATCGCGATCGCCGCGAAATCGACCTGGCCCGACCTGACGACCAGCTTCCCGGACTTGAGGTAGGGCTCGAGCTGCGACATCGCGCCGCGGAAGAAGAAGCCCGCGTTGTTGTCGTCGGGCGATCCCGCGAAGAGCTCTATGTTGTAGGGGCCATTGTTGTCCTTCAGGCCGAGCTTCCTGACGATGTAGCCGCCCTGGAGGACGCCGACCTTGAAATTGTCGAAGGTCGCGTAGTAGCTGACATAGGGCGAGTTGCGGATCAGGCGGTCGTAGGAGACGACAGGAACCCTGGCAGCATCGGCTTTCTCCAGGACATTGGTCAGGGACTCGCCGTCGATCGGAGCGACGACGAGGACGGCATCGCCCTTGGTGATCATGTTCTCGAGCTGGGTCACCTGGGCGCTTATATCGTCTTCGGCGTACTGCAAGTCGACTTTGTAGCCCCTATCCTCGAGAATCCTCTTCATGTTGGCGCCGTCCTGGATCCAGCGCTGGGTGGATTGGGTAGGCATCGCGATGCCGATCGTCCGCTGAGCTGCGAGACCGACGCCGAAGAGGAGGCGGGTCGCCGCGAGGCAGAAGGCGAGAACCTTGCCGAAGCGATTCATGCCTGGACGCTCCTTTTTAGGGGAATCGCCCCATTATACAGGAGGATAGGGGATATGGCATAAGTAAAGGGGGAGTGCGGGAGGATGATATCCGTCGCCAGTCTATTCGTATATCCATAAAGGATATATCCCGCTTTGGCAAGCTGGTGATTAAATATACCTAACTTGGTGAGAGAGACTTACCAACCTAGTCAATTCCCATACCTAACTTAGCCAATCGCCGTGACCAACTTGGGAATAAGTCCTTTTTAGGAGGAAATGGAGTCTTCGTCTATTAACGAACGAAGGGCGCCAGGGCTTGCGGCCCGGCGCCCCTGGGTTCCGGCGGCCGCTATGCCCCGCCGCTTTCCTATCGCTTTCTGACGTACTTCTGGATGTCTATGCCGACGGCCACCACGATGATGACGCCCAGCACGATCTGCTGCCAATAGGCCGACACTCCCAGCACCACCAGGCCGTTGTTCATGACCTCCTTGATAAGGACGCCGACCAGCATCCCGCCCACTCTGCCGATCCCTCCCGAGACCGAGACCCCCCCTATGACGCAGGCCGCGATCGCGTCCAGCTCGTAGCTCTGGCCGTAATTGTTCGTCGCCCCTCCGGCCCGAGCCGCCAACAGCACCCCGCCCAGGCCGTACAGAAGGCCCCCGATCGCGTATACCAGCATCGTGTTCTTCCAGATGCTCACGCCCGACACCACCGCCGCGTCCGGGTTGCCCCCGATCGCGTAGATGTTCTTCCCCAGCCGCGTCTTGTTCAGGATCACGTAGATCACGATCGCCACCACCACCGCGATGATGATGATGATCGGTATCGAGAAGGCCTCGGGCCCTATCGATCCCGAGCCCAGGTTCGTGAACTCGTCCTTGAAGCCCCCCAGCGGCGTCGCCCCCATCGGCGGCCGGTCCACGTACAGCGACTCGGCCCCGTACACGATCGTCATCGTCCCCAGCGTCGCTATGAAGGGCGGGACCTTCAGGAAGGCCACGATCGAACCGTTCAGCAGCCCCACCAAGAGCCCCGCCCCGATCCCCGCGAGGACCGGCACGATGATCGGCAGGTCCGGCATGGTCTGGAACAGCCGGCTCGGGTAGTTCAGCCGCTGCGACAGGCTCCCCGATATCACGGCCGCCAGCCCGACCGTCCGCCCCGCCGACAGGTCCGTCCCCCTCGTGATCAGGATCCCTCCCACCCCGAGGGCTATCACCGCCCGTACGGAGGATATCCTCAGGATGTTCATAATGTTGTCGAAGTTCAGGAAGCTCGTCTTGACGATGCCGATCACCACCACCACGGCGAGCAGCACCAGGAGTATCGCGTTGTTGCTCGCGAACTCCTTGACGGAACGCCCCGTCGCTCCTCGCCCGGCTACCGCGTTGTCCTTCATGTCCTTTCTCCTTACATGAACTGCGTCGCGAGCTCCATTATCCGCTCCTGCGTCGCTCCCCTGCCCTCCAGGATCCCCGTCGCCCGCCCCTCGCACATCACCATGATCCGGTCCGACATCCCCAAGAGCTCCGGCATCTCCGACGAGATCATGATCACGCTCTTCCCCCGCTTCGCCAGGTCCGCGATGATCGTGTAGATCTCGTACTTGGCCCCCACGTCGATGCCCCTCGTCGGCTCGTCCAGGATGAAGATGTCCGGCTCCGTCAACAGCCACCGCGCGAAGATCACCTTCTGCTGGTTCCCCCCCGACAGGCTCTCGATCCGCGTCAGCGCCGTCGGCGTCTTCACCCGCAGCAAGTCGATGCTCCGCTTCACGTCCTCCGTCTCCCGCCTCTTGTTCAGCAGCAGGAACCTTCCCAGGTAGTTCCCGATGTTCGCGATCGCCATGTTGTCGAACACCGACAGCACCGGGAAGATCCCCGTCGTCCGCCGGTCCTCCGTCAAGAGCGCTATCTTGTGGCTCTTCGCCTGGATCGAGTTGCGGATCGTCGTCTCCCTCCCCTCGATCCGGATCTTCCCCGACTTCACGTTCCGCAGCCCGAAGATCGACTCCACCAGCTCAGTCCGCTGCGCCCCCACCAGGCCCCCCAGGCCCAGGATCTCCCCTTTGCGCAGCTCGAAGCTTATGTCCTTGAACGACCGCGGATTCGCCGACGTCAGGCCCTCCACCCGCAGCACCACCTCCCCCGGCACATTCTCCCGCGGCGGAAAGCGGTGCGTCAGGTCCCGGCCCACCATCCGGTTGATGATCAGGTCCGTCGTCAGCTCCCCGGACGGATAGGTCCCGACCACCCGCCCGTCCCTCATGATCGTCACCTCGTCCGCGATCTCGAGGATCTCCTCCATCTTGTGCGAGATGTAGATGATCGCTATCCCCTCGGTCTTCAGCTTCCGGATGATCGCGAACAGGTGCTTCACCTCGTTCTCCGTCAGCGACGAGGTCGGCTCGTCCATGATGATCACCCGCGCGTTGTACGACACCGCCTTCGCGATCTCCATCGACTGGATCTTCGACACCGACAGGTCCTTCACCCACACCCTCGGGTCGATGTCCATCTGCAGCCCCTCGAACAGCCTCTTCGTGTCCCGCAGCATCTTCCCGCCGTTTATCAGGCTGAACAGACCGAAGTTCCGCACCGGAAAGCGCCCCAGCCAGATGTTCTCCATCACGCTACGGTACGGAATCGGGTGCAGCTCCTGGTGGATCATCGAGATCCCCGAGTCCAGCGCCTGCTTCGCGTCCGCCAGGGCGATCGCCTTCCCGTCCAGCATCAGCTGCCCCGCGTCCGGCTTGTAGATCCCGAACAGGCACTTCATCAGCGTCGACTTCCCCGCCCCGTTCTCCCCCATCAGCGCGTGCACGCTCCCCGCCTTCACCTGCACGCTCACGTCGTCGAGCGCCTTGACCCCGGGAAAGACCTTCGTGATATTCCGCATCTCCACCACGTATCCGCTCTCGCCCATCGAAGGCCCTCCTCCTCGCCATTCTACCATATCGATCCGCGCCCGACCCTCAAAAAACGGGGACGCGCGCTCTTCGCGCGCGCCCCCTTCTGCGCGTCGTCACGCCGCCACCCGGCAGGGAGGCTTCCCTCCCCGGGCGGCAGGCCGCCTTACTTCGCCATGAACTGCTTGTAGTTGTCCTTCGTCACCATCGTGTACGGAACCCAGATGTAGTGGCCGCTCGCGTTCACCTTCCCGTCCTGGTCGGCGAGCACGAGCTTGGTCCCCGTCTCCGGATAGGAGTAGCTGGCCGCGGGCTTCTTCCCGTTGCCGAGGTCGTAGGCCAGGTCGAAGACCGCGTGGCCCTGCCCCGTGGCGTCGTTCTTCACAGTCCCGAGCAGGGTCCCCTGCGCCAGGGCGTCGAGAGCCGGGGGCGTCGCGTCGACCCCCACCACCGGCATGTACTTCCCGCCCTTGAAGTAGCCCGCCGCCTTCAGCGCCTCGATGGCTCCCAGCGCCATGTCGTCGTTGTTCGCGAACACCACTTCGATCTGTCCCGCGTAGGCCGTCAGCCACGCCGCCATCTTCTCCTGCGCCTTCGGCCGGTCCCACATCGCCGTATCCGACGCGATCAGTTTCGTCTTGATCCCCGCCGCCTCGACCGCTGCGATCGAGTACTGGGTCCGGAACTTCGCGTCGGTGTTAGCCGGGTCGCCGATCAGCATCACGTAGTCCATCACCCCGTCCTTGTTCAGGTCGGCAGCTGGGTTCGCCTTCCAGTACTTCGCCATGATCTGGCCTTCGTAGGTCCCGGAGTCCTGCGCCTTCGCCCCTACATAGTAGGCCTTCGCGTACTTCGCCATGTCGGCCGCGTCCGGCTCCCGATTGAAGAGCACCAGCGGCAGATTCTTCACCTTCGCCTTGCCGATGACCACCGACACGGCCGAGGGATCGACCATGTTGATCGCCAGCGCCGTCACGCCCTGGCTGATGAACTGGTCGATCTCGTCGTTCTCCTTGGGCTGGTCGTTTTGACCGTCCTGCACCGAAATGTCGATCTTGCCCTTGGCGTCGTTCTGCACCTGGTTGCGCAGATAGGACATGAACGTGTCGTCGAACTTGTAGATGGTGCAGCCGATACTCGGCTTCGGCGCCGCGAAGACGCTCGCCGCCGACAGGCACAGCGCGAGCGCCAGAAGGAATACGATCGCTCTCTTCATTCAATTACCTCCATAAAAGACTTTACCGGCCTCCTAATGGCCGATTCGACAATATTTCAACAAGAAACGATCAATAACTGATCGCTTCTTGCACGAATGAGATCGATTCTCTTCGATTACTTTCGGAGATTACCACAGGATTTTCGGGCTGTCAAACGGAAAAACCTTGAGTATTAGCCCTTCAGTCCCTACAATCCCACGATATGTTCGCAATCGAAAGGATCAACATCCTCAAAAGCTACCTGCGCGAGCGCGGGAAGCTCGATGTCCATTCGATGAGCGAGATGCTGAGCGTGTCCGAGGTCACCGTGCGCCGGGACCTCGAGAAGCTCGAGGCGGAAGGCTTTCTGACGAGGCTGCACGGGGGGGCGATAATAAAAGGCGCCGAGGATTCGACCCCGGCCACCGGAAAGGATCCGGACGGAGCGAAGGAAGAGGCTGATCGCGAGGAGATAGCTCGGGTCGCCTATCTCATGGTCCGGAACGGCGACGTCCTCATGCTCACGAACGGCCCCATAGTCCTCCGGCTCGCCCGAAAGCTCTCGGGCCGGGCGGGCGTGACCGTGCTGACGAACGACATCCAAGTCGCCCTCGAAGTCGCCGGCCAGGCGGGCAACCGCGCCGTCCTTCTGGGCGGGAGCCCCGATCCCGAGAGCCGCGCCCTCTTCGGCAGTCTCGCCCAGGCCAATGTGCAGACCTTCTTCGTCAACAAGATATTCGTCGAGGCCGACGGCATCAGCGAGCAGCTCCAGCTGACCGTATCGAGCCAGGAGAAGGCGGCCCTGATCAAGGAGGCCCTCGCCTGCGCCGAGGACAAGATCATCCTCTGCGAGGCCGCCCGATTCTCCCGCAGCGCGTTCTACCGGCTCGGCCCTCTCTCCCTCGCGCGAAAAGTAGTAACGAATACCAGCCTGCCAGCGGCCTATAAGGCCAGGATCTTCGAGATGGACATCCAGCTCTTCACTTCGGTCAACGCCTTCGAGGGAGGGGACTAGGATGGGACCGCCCCTCATCGAGCTGCGCTCCGTGGGCAAGTTCTTCAGCGACGACTTCTCCCTGCGCGACATCTCGATGGAGCTCCTGTCCGGCGAGGTCCACGTCCTCATCGGTCAGAACGGCTCCGGCAAGACGGCGCTCATGAACGCGGTATGCGGCATCTTTCGCCGCGACCGGGGCGAGATACTCCTAGACGGTCGCGAGATCGACTTCGGCTCGGTCAACGAGGCGAGGGGAGCGGGGATCGTGATGCAGTACCAGAACCCCCACCTCTTCGACAACCTGAGCGTCGCCGAGAACGTCTTCTTCCGCCGCATACCCCGTCGGGCGAGGTCCATCGGGCGCGCGCTCGACCGCTACAAGCTCCACGAGGACTGCGAGACTCTCTTCTCCCGCTTCGGCATCGGCATATCCCCCGAGACCCTCGTATCCCAGCTCGGCTACACGCAAAGGCTCGTCGTTTCGGCGGCGCAGACCTGCATCGCCGAGGCCAAGGTCATCGTATTCGACGAGCCGACGGCGGGCATGACCGACCCCGAGCGCGAGATCCTCTTCAAGATCGTGCGGGAGATAAGGGATCGCGGCGTCGGCGTCTTCTACATATCGCACAAGCTCGACGAGATAGGAAGGATAGGAGACCGGGTCACGGTGCTCAACGGGGGCAAAGTGTCCGCGAGCCTCCCGGACGGAACGGTCGGCCGCGAGGAGCTCATCCGCATGATGACGGGAGGCACCTGCGCCGAGCGCTACCCGAAGCTCCGCGTCGACTACGGCCCCCCGATACTGTCGGTGGAGCACCTCAGGAGCGGCCGCGTCCTCGAGGACGTGAGCTTCACCCTGCGCAAGGGCGAGATCCTGGGGATCACCGGCCTCATGGGCTCGGGCCGGACGAGGCTCGCGAACTGCCTCTTCGGGCAGACGAAGCCCTCCGGCGGCAGTATCCTCGTCGAGGGCAGGCAGGCCGACTTCGGCCATCCATCCGACGCGCTCGGGCGAGGCGTGGCCCTCATCCCCGAGGATCGGGACACGAACGCCGCGTTCCACAACCAGGATATCCTTCAGAACATCTCCGTCGCCGCCCTGGAGCGCTTCCGCGGTCCCTATGGCCTCGACAGGCGCTATATGGAAGAGCTGACGGACGAGTACATAGCCAGCTTCGGCATACTGCCCGGCCACCCCGGCGACATCATGCGCGGCTACTCGGGCGGAAACCAGCAAAAAGTCGTGGTCGCCAGGTGGTTCATGAGCCTGTGCAAGATATTCATCATGGACGAGCCCACGCGCGGCATCGACGCGGCCGCCCGCATCGACATATACAATGCGATGAACGACCTGGTCACGAAGGGCGCCTCCATCATCCTCATCTCCTCCGACCTGGAGGAGATCCTGGGCATGTGCGATCGGGTGCTCGTGCTTGCGGGCGGAAGGATCGCCTGCGACCTGCCCCGGGCCCAGGCGACGAGCGAGAGGATCCTCGACTATGCGTCCAACTGAGCGCGAGTCGGCCCTGCGGGCGGCCTTCGCGGCGAGCGTACCGGTCCTCCTCGGCTACGTCACCATCGGGATAGCCTTCGGGCTCCTCCTGGTCAAATCCGGGCAGCCCTGGTGGCTCGCGCCCATCATGAGCGTCATCGTCTTCGCGGGAGCCGCCCAGTTCATGGCCGTCGGGCTCCTCGCCGCGGGCATCGGGATCGCGCAGGTGGCGGTCCTCACCCTCGTCATCAACGCCCGCCACATGGTCTACGGCCTCTCCCTCCTCGACCGATTCGGGGCCTGCAGGCGCTTCAAGGCCTACCTCGTCTTCGCCCTGACCGACGAGACCTACGGGATCCTCACCACCGTGGCGCCGCCCCCCGGCGTCGACCCCGAATCGTACTACGCCGCGGTTTCCGCGCTCGATCAATCGTATTGGGTTATAGGGAGCGCCGCGGGCGCCCTCCTCGGCGGCGCCCTCCCCTTCGACGCCAAGGGCATCGAGTTCGCGCTCACCGCCCTCTTCATCGTCCTCCTGGTCGAGCAGATCCGAGCCGTCAGGAAGGCGGCGCCCTACCTCGTCGCGACGATTGCCACCGGCGCAGCCCTCTTCCTCGTCGGGCCCGCAAATTTCCTCATCGTCGCGATAATCGCGTCCATCGCCGGGATACTTCCCTTCAGGAAGGCGCTCTCTTGAGCTTCTACGCCCTCGGGGCGATACTGGCGATGGCGGCAGTCACCCTCCTCTGCCGGGCCGCTCCCTTCCTCTTCTTCATGAAGCGCCGCCCCCCGCAGATCGTCGACTTCCTCCAGGCCTACATCCCGCCGATGATCATGACCGTGCTCGTGATCGGCTCCTACAAGACAGTGAGCTTCGCCAAGGCGCCCTACGGACTGCCGGAGATAGTCTCGGGCCTCGCCGTGGCGACCCTCCATTTATGGAAGCGCAACACCCTCGTCAGCATCCTCGGAGGCACCGCGCTGTACATGGTCCTGCTGCGAGTCATCTAGTCCCGGGATTCCGGGCGCGGCTGGATCGTTCCCTTCCTCGACTCTTCGAAAGCCTGCCCCAAGTCCTCGATCAGGTCCTCCGCCGCCTCGATGCCGACCGAGAGGCGCAGGAGACCTTCGTCCACCCCGAGCCTGTCGCGGAGCTCCTTCGGTACCGACGCGTGCGTCTGCAGGATCGGATAGGTGATAAGGGTCTCGGCGCCGCCGAGGCTCTCGGCGTAGAGCACGAGCCCGAGACGCTCGAGGAAGGGGCCGGCGAGGGCAGGCTCCGCGAGCCTGAAGGAGATCATGGACCCGAAGCCCGAGCATTGCCGGAGCGAGAGCTCGCGCTGAGGATGATCGGGCGAGCCTGCGTAATAGACGGCCGCCACCTCGGGCCGCGCCTCGAGCCACGCGGCGATCGCCATGGCGCTCCTCTCCTGTCTGACCATCCTGAGCGCCAGCGTCTTGATTCCTCTCAGGATGAGCCAGGAATCGAAAGGGCCGAGCACTCCGCCCGTCGTCCTCTGGACTTCGAAGAGGCGCTCGCCCAGGCCCTCTTCGGCGACGACCGCGATTCCGGCGACAGTGTCGTTGTGGCCGCCCAGGAATTTCGTCGCCGAGTGGACGACGATGTCCGCGCCGAGCTCGAGGGGCCTCTGGAACAGCGGGGAGAGGAAGGTGTTGTCGACGGCGAGAAGGGCTCCCTTTCCGTGCGCGAAATCGGCCAGGGCGCCGATGTCGCTCACGCGGGCCATGGGATTGGAGGGCGTCTCGACGAGGAGAAGCCTCGTGCCCTCGCTCCAAGCCTCGGCCACCGAGTCCAGGGACCTCGTGTCGACGAAGACCGAGGCGATGCCGTGGCGGGCCGCGACGGTCTGGGCTATCCGATAGCTCCCTCCGTAGAGATCCTCGGAGAGGAGGACCCGGTCGCCCGCCGAGAGGAGGTCGAACACGGCGGAGATCGCCGCCATGCCGGAGCCGAAGGCGAATCCCCTCGAGCCCGACTCGAGCGAGGCCATGGTCTCCTCGAGCTCCCTGCGCGTGGGATTCTCCTGCCGGGAGTAGTCGAAGCCTGTGCTCCGACCCAGGCCCGGATGCCTGAAGGTGGCCGTCTGATAGATCGGAAAGCTGACCGCTCCCGTGACGGGATCCTGTCCCTTGGAGCCGCGCGCCACCCGCGTCTCGATGCTGCGGCGAATCCTTCGATCGTCCATGCGCGCCTTCCCCTCCATGCCCGTGAGAGTCCTTCGCGCATAGATTCGGTTCCGAGGCCTCGCCCTGTCAAGCGGTTAAAAAGGCCGGCGCGGACCAGGAGGAGCCCACGCCGGCCCGGGAAAGGTCGGCTCGCCTACTTCGCCTGGCCGTAGTAGGCCGAAGGGCCGTGCTTGCGCTCGTAGTGCTTGCGCATGACGTGCTCGGGCAGAGGGGCTGCCCCGGGGCTCACCTGGTAGGTGAGGATGGCCATCCGCGCGACTTCCTCGAGGGCGGCCGCGTAATGCACGGCCTGCATCGCGCTCTTCCCCCAGGTGAAGGGACCGTGGCCGGCCACGATCACCATCGGGACTTCCAGGGGCCTCTTGCCCTTGAATGTCTTGACTATGAGCTCGCCCGTGCCGAGCTCGTAGTCCTCGGCGAGGGCCTCGGCCGAGATCATGGCCGTGCAGGGGATCTCTCCGGCGGTCTGGTCGGCGTGCGTCGTGCCGAGGCAGGGAATCCCCTTCCTCGCCTGGGCCCAGGCGACGGCATGGGTCGAGTGGCTGTGGCAAATGCCGCGGATGCCCTCGAAGGAGCGGTAGAGGACGAGGTGGGTCTTCGTATCGGAGGACGGCCGAAGGGCGCCCTCGACCGACCTCCCGTCGAGGTCGACTACGACCATGCTTCCGGGACTCAGCTCCGAGTACTCGAGGCCCGAGGGCTTGATGGCGAAGACGCCCTCCGCGGGATCGTAGGCCGATGCGTTGCCCCAGGTCAGGATGGCCAGCTCGAGTGCGGCTATCTCGAGGTTGGCCGCGCATGCCTCCTCGCGGAGGGCGTCGTATTTGCTCACAGCCCGAGCCTGTAGCCGATCTCGTTCCAGCGGATCTCCTTGCGGAGTTCCTCGGGATCGGTCCCGGCGCCGATGAGGAGGAATTCGAGGCCGGCCATCTCGGCCCAGTCGCGCATCCACTCGGCCTTGACGACGCGGGAATAGCCGGTATGGTGGGCGCCGCCTGCGATTATCCAGCACTCGGCGGCGCGGGCCAGGTCGGGCCTGGGTTTGAGGAGGACGCGGGCGACCGGAAGCTTGGGCATGGCCCTGGCTTCGATCGCGTCCACTTCGTTCACGATCATCCGCATGCGGCCGCCTATGTCCACCAAGGTGGCGTTGAGAGCCGGCCCCGGGTCGCCGGCGAATACCAGGCGCGCCGGGTCGGCCTTGCCGCCGATGCCGAGGGGGTGCACCTCGAGCCTCGGTCTGCCCTTCGCGATGGAGGGGCAGATCTCGAGCATATGGGCTCCAAGGACCGCGGGCGCGGCCGGGTCGAGATTGTAGGTATAGTCCTCGAGGAAGGAGGCGCCGCCCAGGCCCGACGCCATCACCTTCATGGCGCGCACGAGGGCCGAGGTCTTCCAGTCGCCCTCGGCGCCGAACCCGTAGCCCGCGGCCATGAGGCGCTGGGTGGCGAGGCCGGGGAGCTGGGGAAGGCCGTGGAGGTCCTCGAAGGTGTCCGTGTAGGCGCCGAAGCTCCCGCCTTCCAGGAATCGCCTCATGCCGATCTCGATGCGGGCCTGTTCGCGAACGCGCTCCGCGCCGGCGCCCGAGCGCGCCTCAAGGGCGACCTCGTACTCGTCGGCGTAGGCCTTCACGAGCCTGTCGACCTCGGCGTCGGCTACGGCATCGACGGCCTTGACGAGGTCGCCCACGCCGTAGCCGTTGATCGACCAGCCGAGCTTTATCTGAGCCTCGACCTTGTCGCCCTCGGTGACTGCGACTTCTCGCATGTTGTCGCCGAAGCGCGCAACCTTGAGGGACCTACCGTCCGCGAAGGCGGCGGCAGCGCGCATCCAGCCGGAGAGCCTGTCGCGGACCGCGGCCTCTTCCCAATGGCCGACGACCACCTTGCGCGGCAGGCGAAGCCTGGCTCCGATGAAGCCGTGCTCCCGGTCGCCATGCGCCGACTGGTTGAGATTCATGAAGTCCATGTCGATCGAGTCCCAGGGGATGTCGCGGTTGAACTGGGTGTGGAGGTGGCACAGGGGCTTGCGGAGCTCGACGAGCCCCGCGATCCACATTTTCGAAGGGCTGAAGGTGTGCATCCAGGTTATTATCCCCGCGCAGGCGGGGGCGGCGTTGGCCTCCCGGACGAGGGCGAGGATGGCGTCGCTACCCTTCACGACGCTCTTCCAGACGAGCTTGCACGGCAAGGTCGGGTCCAAAGCCTGGACCATCGCCTTCGAATGCTCGTCCACCTTCTTGAGCACCTCGGGTCCGTAGAGGTCCTGGCTGCCGGTCACGAACCAGAACTCACGCTGCTTGAGCTCGATCATTTGCGCATCTCCTTTTCGGCGAAGGCCCCAAGGGCCCGGTATTTCACGTAGATCTTGTCGTAGACGGAGCGGCGCGCCGGATCTGGCTTGTACACGCGCTCTACGGGAGCGCGCATTGCGGCCTGGGCCGCGAGAGCGTCGGGGTAGAGCCCGGCGGCCGTGGCCGCGAACATGGCGCCGCCAAGAGCGCAGGACTCGTCGCTTGCCGACACCGATATGTCCATGCCCAGGACGTCCGAGGTGATCTGCATGACCAGGGGGCTCTTGCGCGCGACGCCGCCCACGGCCGCGACGCGCTCGACGCTCACGCCCTCGGAGCGGAGGCGCTCGACGATGGCGCGCGAGCCGAAGGCCGCCGACTCGACCAGCGCGCGATAGACCGCCGGCGCGTCCGTACCGAGGCTGATGCCGGCCAACGCGCCGGTGAGAGCCTGGTCCGCGTCGGGCGTTCGCCGGCCGTTGAGCCAGTCGAGGGCCACCAGGCCCGACGCGGCCGGATCTATCTTGGCGGCCTCGGCCTCGAGGGCGGGAAGGATGATCTCCTCCTGGTTGCGCCGAGCTATGTCCTCCATCCCATGGGCGTTGCCCGACGGCACGATCGAGGGGATGGCCCTGAGCGGCCAGGCCAAAAGCTTCCGGAACCACGCGAAAACGTCGCCGAACGCCGACTGCCCCGCCTCGTAGCCGATCATTCCTCGGACGACCGAGCCGTCGACCTGGCCGCAGATCCCGCGCACGAGCTTTTCCGCGCCCTTGTTGGCGGCTATCATTATGTCGCAGGTGCTCGTGCCCATGATCTTGAGCAGCGTGCCGGGCGCAACATCGCCGCCCACCGCGCCGATGTGCGCGTCGAAGGCGCCGACCGACACGACGACCTCGCTGGAGAGCCCGAGTCTCCTCGCCCATTCTTCGCAGAGCTTGCCGAACACGGTCTCGGCCGTGTAGGTCTCGGTGCCGAGACTCGCAGCGAGAGCGGAAAGGCGAGGATGGAGCCTGTCGAGGAAGACTGCGGGAGGGTAGCCGCCCCAGGAAGCGTGCCACATGGCCTTGTGCCCCGCGGCGCAACGGCTGCGCTTGAGCTTGGACAGGTCGTCGGTGCCCGTGAGCAACGCTGGCATCCAGTCGCAGTGCTCGACGATCGTGCTCGCCGCCCCGGCCGCTTTCGTGCCATTCTCGACGAGCTTGAGGACCTTGGCCCAGAACCACTCCGAGGAATAGATGCCGCCTTCGTATTTCGTGAAGTCCTCGCCGCCCCAGCTCCTGGCGAGCTCGTTGATCCTGAGGGCCTGGGCGACCGCCGTATGGTCCTTCCACAGCACGAACATCGCGTCCGGCTCGGAGGCGAACTCAGGCTTGAGCGCGAGCGGCGCGCCCCGCTCGTCGGCGAGGCACGGCGTGGAGCCCGTCGTGTCGATCGTGATGCCGCGGACCCTGGCCGCGACCACGCCTCCCGCCTCCGCCAGGGCGCGCCTGACCGCGTCCTCGATACCTTCCACGTAGTCGAGGGGATGCTGCCGGAAACGGTTGGAGCGGGGCTCGCAGAACTCGCCCTCGGCCCAGCGCCTATAGGAGCTCACCGCTGTGCCCGCGCTCGAGCCGTCGGCCGCGTCCGCTACGAGGGCCCGCACGGAGTCCGTCCCGAAATCGATCCCCAGGACGTAGTCCCGGCCTTTGGTCGCGCTCATTGCCCCTCCTGCTGGCCCGGCCCGAAGACCGCGCCCATTATTGCCTCCTGCGTGAGCCCCGCCCGCGGCAGGATGGCCTTGACGCTTCCTTCGTTCATGACGAGGACGCGATCGGCCAGCGCCAGGATCTCCGGCAGCTCCGAGGATATGAGGATGATGGAAACGCCGGAATCGGCGAGCTCAGCGACGATGCGGTGCACCTCGCTCTTCGCGTGGACGTCTATGCCGCGCGTGGGCTCGTCGAGGATGAGGATGCGGGGCTTGGCCGCGAGCCACTTGGCGATCACGACTTTCTGCTGATTCCCGCCGGAGAGATTCCGGACGACCTGCTCGGCGCTCGAGACTTTGATGCTTAGGGAACGGATCGAGTCCCTGGCTATCGTGGTCTCTTTCTTGCGGTCGAGGACCACGAGGAATCTCCGGACGAGGCGATGGACCGCGAGCGTGACGTTCTCCCTCATGGTCATCCCGAGGACGAGGGCCTGCACCTTCCGGTCTTCCGGGAGGTAGGCGATTCCCTTGGCCACCGCGCCTTTGGGACTCGAGACGTATATCTCCTCGCCGTCGAGGATCATCCTCCCGGCCGTCTTGCGGACGGCGCCGATAAGGAGCCGGGCCGTCTCGGTCCTGCCCGCGCCGATGAGTCCCGCGAAGCCGAGGATCTCGCCGCGGCGCAGGTCGAAGGAGACGTCGCGGATGAAGGGCGGGCCAGAGAGACCCTCGACCCTGAGCACCACGTCCCCCGAAGGGCTGAGCTTGCGGGCGGAGAAGAAGTCCTTGAGCTCCCTGCCGACCATGAGGCCGATGAGCTGGTCCATCGTCGCCTTCTTCGGGTCCAGCTCGCCCGCGTTCTCGCCGTCGCGCAGCACGACTATCCTGTCGGTGACGCGGAAGACCTCGTCCAGCTTGTGCGAGATGAAGACGACGGCGATGCCCTTGGCCTTGAGCTCCGCTATGACCCGGAAGAGCTTGCCCGTCTCCTTCGTAGTCAGCGAGGAGGTGGGCTCGTCCATGATGAGGAGCTTGACCTCCGTGAGCAGGGCCTTGGCTATCTCGATCATCTGCTGGATCGCCGTGGAGAATTTCCCGACGGGCACGTTGAGGTCCAGGCCGATGTCGAGGCGCTCGAAGAGGGCGCGGGCCCGCTCGCGCATCGCGGCGAAGTCCAGGAGTCCCGCCCTGGTCTTGATCTCGCGCCCGAGGAAGAGGTTCTCGAGGGCGCTCAGGTTCGGGCAGTTGTTGAGCTCCTGGAAAATGATCGAGATGCCCCGTTCCTGGGCCTCCCGGATTGTCTCGAACTGCAGGGGAGCGCCGTCCCACAGGATCTTTCCGCCGTCGGGGCGGTAGACGCCCGTCAGGACCTTCATAAGCGTCGACTTGCCTGCGCCGTTCTCCCCCAGGAGGCCGACCACCTCGCCCCGACCCGCCGCGAAGTCGACTCCCCTCAAGGCCTGGACGCCGGGAAAGGTCTTGGAGATCCCGTGCATCTCCAGCAGGGTCGGCGCCCCCCCGGGGGCCGCGCCCCTATCGGGCTTGAGCTCGGCCATCGCGCTACGCCTGCCTCGAGGACTTGACCCGGTCTAGCACCGCGGCCAGGACGATGATGACGCCTATGATCGCAGTCTGGTAGTACGGAGATACCATCATGAGGACCAGCCCGTTGCGGATGACTCCCATTATCGCCGCCCCGATGAGGACGCCGAGCACGGAGCCCGCCCCGCCCATGAGCGAAGTCCCTCCGATGACGGCCGCGGCGATCGCGTCCAGCTCCCATCCGGTCCCCGTGTCGGCCTGGGCGGAGTTGAATCGCGCGACGAGGATGACACCTACGAGGGCGGCGCAGAGGGAGGAGATCATATAGAGCCGGAAGGTGATCCCCTTGACGTTTATTCCCGAGAGGAAGGTGGCCTGCTCGTTGCCTCCGATCGCGTAGGTCCTGCGGCCGAAAGCGGTCTTGGTGAGGACGAACCAGGCGACGACGGCGGCGAAGGCCATGATCCACAGCGGGATCGGGAGAGCGAGGAAGTCGCTCTGGCCGATCGGGAGGAAGGACTTCGGGATCTGCGTGATGGGCCAGCCCTCGGTGAGGATGAGGATGAGTCCGCGCGCGAAGCTCAGCATGGCCAGGGTCACGATGAAAGGGGCGATTCGGACATAGGAGATAAGCGCCCCGTTGATGGCCCCGACGACCAGCCCGACGAGGAGGCCGCATATTATGGCGAGCACGGGGTCGAAGCCGAACTTCATGGCCCCCGCCGCGGCGACGCCGGCCAGGCCCATCACCGAGCCCACCGAGAGGTCGATGCCGCCCGTGAGTATGACGAAAAGCTCGCCTATCGCCACGATCGCTACGAAGGATATCTGGCGGGAGATGAGGTAGAGGTTCTCGCCGCTCATGAAGTTAGGCGCGAAGATGGTGATGATCGCCATGATCAGCACGAGGGCGAGCAGGATGGCGGACTCTCGGCCGCGGGCGATCGAGCGGGCTAGGCGGGCGGGCAGCTTGGTGGTTTCCATGGCGCGTTCCTTGCGGAAGATCGGCGCCGCGGCATCGTGGGATGCCGCGGCGCCTTTACCGACCCGGCAATATACAGCTGACAAGAGCATCGAAAAAGGACCGCAGGGCTAAGCCCTTTTTCGATGCGATTACAGCTTTTCAATTGCCGGGTCAGCGGGGATCATACGATACCCCGGGTCCGGCGGGAAGCGGACGCCTCCCGCCGGCTGCCTACTGGGCGAACTCTTTCTTCATGTCGTCCATATAGGTATCGACGTTGCTCTTGTCCACGATGAGTACGCCGGTGTCGATCACCTTGTCAATCGGTTTCTTGGCGATGGCGTCCATGAGCTTCTCGACCGAGAGCCAGCCCATGTTGTAGGTCTTCTGCACGAGGCAGAAGGATACAGTCCCGTCCTTGATCCCCTCGAGGGTGTCCTTCAGGTCGTCGAAGCCGGCGAGGATGATCTTGCCGGCCTTCTTCTGCTGCTTGAGGACCTGGGCGGCGCCGGGAGCCACCTCGGCGGACACGCCGAAGATCGCCTTGAGCTTCGGATAAGTCTGGAGGATGGCCTCGGTCTTGTTCACCGTCTGAGCGAAATCTCCGCCCTCGTCCACGACGTCCAGGATCTTCACCTTGGGCGCGAGCTGAGCCATCGCGTCCTTGAAGCCCTTGGTCCGCAGGTTGAGGTTGGTCGCGCCCAAGCCGCCCTGCATGATTATGAGATCGCCCTCGCCCTTCATGAGATCGGCCATCTTCTTCGCCGCGGTGGCGCCCGCGGTCTGGTTGTCGGTGCCGATGTAGGTAAGAGCCTCCGAGGACGGGGCGGGCGCGTCGAAGGTGATCACCTGGATGCCCGCCTTCATCGCGTCGTGGATTACCGGCACGAGGCCAGCGTCATCGTTGGCGGAGATGGTGATGCCGTCGACTTTCTGCGCGATGAGGTCCTCTATCACTTTGGCCTGGATCGTCACGTCGAACTTCTGGGGATCTACCTCCAGGGTCTTGATGCCGTACTTGGTCCCGGCGGCCTGGAAGCCGGCGAAACAGGGTACGTAGTAGGGATGGACGCCCTTGGGGACCATGACGAAGGTCTTCACCTTCGGCTTCGCGGGAGCGCAGGCGGCGAAGCCCGCGGCCACGACTGCCGCCGCGATAAGAACGAGCAGTGCCTTTCTCATACTCTTCCTCCTAACGAGATATTGGATGGGCCGGCCGTTCTCGTAGAGGCGGCCGCCTCATTCCCTTCGATTCGCTATGCGCCGGGCGGCAAATTCTCCTTGAAATACAGTTCCAGCGGGACCTTGACGCGGCCCTCCCCCGCCTCTCCGTGGACGACCGCGCGAAAAAGCCTCTGCAGGCCCTCGCGCCCCTGCTCGAAGGGCCGCTGAGATATGAGGCAATCGATCCCCCCCTCCCGGAGTGACCGCAGGTTGTCCGGCACCAGATCCCATGAGACGAGGGCGCAGCCTTTCTTCCTGCCCGTGCATCGAAGCCAGTCGGCCACCAGGTGGCCCGAAGAATTCGCGACGAGTATTCCGGCGATGTCGGAGACGCCGTTGAAGAGGCCTTCGAGGAAGGAATCCGCCGATTCCGCGCGAGCGAGCTCGAAGCAGCAGTACTCGCGCGCCTCGCGGGCGCCGTCCCCGGCCCGGTCGCGGAAATACGCCATGAAGCCCTCGATGCGCAGCTCGATGTGGCGATCCTCTGCGTGGGCATTGAGGGCGATGAGGGGCCCCTGGGCGCGGCAAGCGAGCAGGGACAGCATCCTCCCGGCCAGGTAGCCGCCCGCGAAGGCGTCCTGCCCGATCGCGGCGAGAGGTTCGGCGCCTTCGACGCTGCCGTCGAAGAAGGCGTAGGGGATCTTCCCCTTGATCCTGGCCAGGGCCGGCACGAGCTCCTCCGGCAGGACCGGGGCTATGAGGAGGCCGTCGCAGGGCGTGGAGACTATATCGTCCAGGAGCTCGCGGTACGCGGGCCGGTCGTAGCGGTCGAACTCGTCGACCCGAAGCCTCGTGCCGTAAGGCGCGAGATCGCGCTCGGCGCGGTGAATTCCCTCGAGGCAAAGGCCCCAATACCCCGAATCCTGGCCAGCCAAGGGCAGGACCGCGCGAAACGTATAGATCTTATTGAGGGAAAGTTGACGGGCGATGTGATTGGGTTCGTAGCCAAGGGAATCGATGATGCCGTCGATCCGCTCTTTCGTATCCGGCGATACCCCGCCCCGATCGTGAAGCACGCGGTCCACGGTACCAATGGATACGCCCGCGAGACGAGCTATCTCCTTCACGGTGATGCGTTCTTCTTCCATGGCTTTCGTGTACGTACACATATTAAGGCGTGTACGTACACGACACATTCTTTGTATCATCGCCCAGGTCTTTCGTCAATCGAGAAAAGGACCTAAACTCGCGTAGTACTCGCCGCCTGGAGGTCCACGATGAGCGCCCCCCCCATCCTCGAAACCGTCGACATCGGTCCTGGAGCCGCGAAGCGCCTCGCCGCATTCTGCGCCGGCTCGGCGCCCCTGCGCCTCGTCGCCGACACCGCTACGTGGGAGGCAATGGGCGTCGAAGCCGAGCGGGAGCTTCGTTCGGCCGGCCTGGCCGTTCGATCTACCGTCTTCGAGGATGCCCATCTCGCCGCGGACGCTCGCGCCATCCTGCGGCTCCTCGTCGACGACGACCCGAATGAGCGGCTCTACGTCGCGGTCGGCTCCGGCACGATCACCGACTTGGTCCGCTTCGCCTGCCACAGGACGGGCCGCGATTTCGTGTGTCTCGCAACAGCGCCCTCGGTCGACGCCTACTCCTCGGTTGTCGCGCCCATCGTCGTGGACGGGATGAAGCGCACCGTCGCGGCCTCGGCTCCCATCGCGGTCTTCGCCGATACGGAGGCTTTGGCGCGCGCGCCCCGGCCAATGATAGCCGCGGGTTTCGGCGACATGCTCTGCAAGTTCTCGGCTATCGCCGACTGGAGGCTGGGCGCCTTGGTCTGGGGCGAGAGCTTCGACGAGGCCATCGCCCTCCGCTCGATCGCCGCCGCCCGGGCCTGCGTCGACGCCGCCCCAGCGATCGGCGCGGGGAAACCCGAAGGCCTCTCGGAGCTGATGGGCGCGCTGGTCGAGTCGGGGCTCTGCATGGCCGAGGCCGGCCACTCGCGACCGGCCTCCGGGGCCGAGCATCAATACTCGCACTACTGGGAAATGCGCCTCCTGCGCGATGGCCGTCCGCCGATCCTCCACGGTTTGAAGGTGGGAATCGGCACGCTCGCAACGGCGAGGCTATGGGACGAGGTGAGGGGCATGACGGAAGCCGACGCGGCTCGGCGACTCGCCCGTTCGCGCCTTCCTGCGCGGGAGGAGGAGGAGGCCAGCATCCGCGAGGCCTTCGGCCCGGGTGCCGGCGAGGTCATGGCCGGCCAGGAGCGCTTCCTCTCGATGGGAGAAGTCGAGTACGCGGCCCTCAAGTCCAGTATCCTCGCCGGCTGGGCAAGGATCCTAGGCTTCGCGGCCTCGGTTCCGGGCGCCGCGGAGACTGAAAGGCTCCTGGCCCTCGTCGGCTGCCCGACCGATCCGCGAGCCCTCGGCCTCGGGGACGAAGAGATAGCCTTGGGGATGAAGAGCGCCCACTATCTCAGGGACCGATTCACGATCAGGAAACTGGCGCTCGCGCTCGGCCTGGACGATCGGGGCTGAGCCCGCCTAACGGCTCAGTCGCAGCACTTTCCACGTTCGCTGCATCAGCTGCGTATTGTCGGCCGTCTTCACGTTGAGTCGGTATATCCCCGGCTCGGTGAAAAGATAGGGCGCGATCTCGACGCTGCCCCCGGCCGGGATCTCTTGCCTATCCTCGCGCAGGATGGCGATCTTCGAGAAATCGACGCTGGCTTTATAGAAGAAGATGTGGAAGACCCCGTTCCTGCCCGTGCCGTTGGTGACGGTGAAGGCGATGGCGGTACCGGTAGCGGCCGGTATCTTGTCGGTAAAGACTTCTGGCGCGGATTTGACTACGAAGCCGACCTGGGACACCACCGGCTCGGGCTCAGCGGGGACCGGGGCCGGCTGGGGCGCCACCGCAGCTTTGGCCGGCGCCGCGGGCGCGGCCTGGGTCGGCGACTTCGCGGAGGCTACGGGGGGAGGCGCCGCTGCGGGCTTGGGCGCGGCGGCGCTCGGGAAGGCCGGTACGATGAAGTACCTCGCCCCTATCATGCGGGGCCCGAAGTAGCGATCGGAGGTCGAAGAGACCAGGACTCCGGTCCTGGGTCCCTCGGATACCGCATGGATCATCGAGTCCCCGCCGAGGTAGATAGCGACATGGCTCGGGCCGCCGCCGCCCACCGTATCGAAGACGAAGATATCCCCCGGCTTGACCGCCGTCTTGTCTATCGGCGTCCCGGCGGCCCACTGACCCTTCGAATTCCGAGGTATGTCGATATCCGCCGCGTGCGCATAGACGTACTGGACGAAACCCGAGCAGTCGAAGGCCTGGGGCGATTCGGCTCCGTAGACGTAGGGCACGCCCTCGAAAGATTGCGCGGTCTCGACGATGGCCTTCCGTGCCTCGCTCTCGGCCGGGGACGCCCACAGCGCCCCGACGGCCGCGAGGGCGACCGCGACGGCCGGGCCGATGATTGCTCTACGCATGGCGGTATTCTCGGACCGCTCGCCGCGGTTGTCAACGGCATTGCCGGAGGCATGGAACGCGCGGGAGACCGCGCCGGGGACCTTGCCGCCCCATTCTCCGGAGTCTAGACTGGGCCCATTGCGCGCAGCCAAAGGAGCGGCGAGATGGGCGAAACGGAACGGCTTCAGAAGTCACACATCCTCCTGATCTTCCTAGTCTCGACGGCGAGCTTCTTCGAAGGCTACGATTTCATCATTCTGAGTCTCGTCCTTCCCTTCCTGCGGCGCGACTTCGGCTTGAGCGTCATGCAGGGGACCTTCATCGTCTCGGCCATCGCGGTCGGGACGATCGCCGCCTTCTTCGTCCTGAGACTCGGCGATTACTTCGGCCGCAGGGCTATGCTGATGTGGACCGTCCTGGGCTATACCGCCGCGACCGCGCTCACGGCGGCCAGCCATAGCGTCTATGGCTTCGTGTCCATGCAGTTCCTGGCCCGCGTCTTCCTCGTCGCCGAATGGGGCATCTCCACGGTGATCATCGCCGAGGAGCTGCCCGCGACTAGGCGGGGCCTCGGCATCTCGATCGTCCAGGCCATGGCGGGCGTCGGCGGCATAGTGGGCAGCGCCATCTTCCCAATCGTCTCCAAGGTCGCCCTCGGCTGGAGGGCGATGTACCTGATAGGAATAGTGCCCCTGATCATCGTCTTCTTCATCAGGCGGAGCGTGCGCGAGACGAAGCGCTACGCCCAGGTTCGAGCCCTCCGTCCCGACAGGCCCAAGTGGAAGGAGATCCTCCGCCCAGAATACAGGAGGAACCTCATCCTCATATCCCTGCTCTGGCTCTTCATGTACTGCGGGTATACTCCCGTCCTCAATTTCTACACCGACTACGCGATGACCGACCGGGGCCTCACGACGGGGCAGGTGGGCCTCATCGCCGCCGTCGCCTTCACGCTCGGGCTGTCCGGCTACGTCGCCGCGGGGAAGCTCATGGACAAGTGGGGGCGCAAGCCTACCTGCGCCCTCTTCTTCGGCGTCGGGGCCCTGGCGACCTTCGCCGCCTACAACGTCAAGGGCTCCCTCCTCGTCATGGGCGCCGCCCTCGTCGTCCTCATCTTCTTCGCGATGAGCTACCTGCCGCTCTGCTCGACCTATACCACCGAGCTCTTCCCTACTCGCCTGCGGGCGAGCGCATCGGCCTGGACAAACAACACTCTCGGGAGGGTGGGCATGGTCGCCTCCCCCCTCATGGTCGGCGTACTCGCCAAACTGCTCGCGAGCCCGTCGGGCGGCCTGCGCGGCGGTCCGACGACGGGCTACGGCCCGGCCATCGGCATCATGGGACTATTCCCCCTTCTCTGCGCATTCATCGTCCTCGCCTTCCTCCCGGAGACGAAGAATCGCGAGCTCGAGGAGATAAGCAGATGAGGCTTGGCGCTATCGCCCTCCTTGCCCTCCTGGCTGTCCCTCCCGGGGCCGCGGAAAGTCTCGATTCCGCCTTTATCGCGGAGCACCGGGACGCCATCGTCTCCCGCGTAGTCTACGAGGGCAACAGGCGGACCAGGGACTCGGCCATCGCAGAGCTGACCGAGATACGGGCCGGGATGCGCCTTTCCGACATCGATCCCGAATCGGCGAAGCAGAACGTATTGAAGTCGAATATCTTCAGCTCCGTCGACCTCGCCGCCGAAATCGAGGACGGGGCCGTCGTCGTAACCGTCGCCGTGAAGGAAAAATGGACCCTGATCCCCATTCCCTCGGCCTACTTCGGAAGCGACGGGTGGTCCGCCGGGCTTGACGTCCTCGAATACAACTTCCTGGGCCTGCGGAAGACCCTGGTAGTCGGCGGGGCCGATTCCAACCTGGGACTGAGCGGCCTCCTCGCCTACTCCGATCCGCGTTTCCTGCACTCGAGGACCTCGTTCAGGCTCTTCGCCCAAGCGGGCAGCGCGGTCGAGGAAGCCGAGTTCATGGACGGCACGACCTATGCGTCCTTCCAGGAGACGACGGCCGCGGGCGGCCTCAGCCTCGTCTACCCCTCCGAGGAGAAGCTGACCGGAGAGTTCGACCTCTACCTCCGCTATTTCGGCGTCGGCCAGGCCGATGCCTCGAAGTACGGCCTCTATCAGGATTCGCTCGCCCTCGTCCCCTCGGCGGTCGTCAACTACGACGGGCAGCTGAACGTCGGCTACCGGAACGCCGGCGCGATCGCGAGCGTCAGCTACCTGCATGGCTTCCGCCTTCGGGGCATGCCTTCTTACGATGCCGTCGAAGCCAATGTCGAGATGGACTTCAAGGTCTTCCTCGAAGGCTATCTCGAAGCCGGCGCCGTGGGACGCTACGGCAACTGGGCCTTCCAATCCCTGGGATCCCTTTCGGGCCCGGGCTACAGGACCCTGCCCTACCAGTACTCCTTCTCGCCGACGAACGCCGCCGCCTACGCGAACCTCGCGATACCCTTCGTCAGGGCGGGCTGGAGCGCGATGGAGATCGGCCCTTTCTACGAATGCGGCTTCTACGAGACCGGGCTAGACGCTTCGACCATGGATCTCTTCCAGGGCCCCGGTCTCCTGTATCGCCTCTACCTGCGCGATATAGCCCTGCCCGTCGTCGAGATAAGCGCGGCGTACAACGTTCCGGCCCGCAATCCCGTCGTCAGCCTAAACGTGGGGGTTACGCTGTAATTTGGTCGATTTCTCTTTCGTATCGGTCGCTACAAGGACGGATCGCGCTTCTCCCCGACGCGACCTCATGCTAGAATGCGGTATGCGCGGATGGAATTCAGAACGGGGCTTCCACGACATTCTTCCCGGCATCGGGATCAAGACCCTCGTCAACGGCGAGAGGAGCTTGATGACGAAGTTCGTCCTTCGTGCGGGAAGCGAGCTGCCTGCCCACGAGCATCCCTACGAACAGATCGGCTACCTCATCCAGGGCAGGCTTCGCCTTTCGATCGGCGAAAGCGCCCAGGAGGCCGGGCCGGGCGACAGTTGGTGCATCCCTTCGGGCGTCCGCCACCGAGCCGAGATCCTCGAGGATTCGGTAGCCCTCGAGGTATTCTCGCCCCTACGGGAAGACTATCTGAAGTATGAGAATGCGGAGAATATCGGCCCGTAGCGGTCGCGGCTCCTTCCCGCCTTGGATACGCGAGGCCCGGGCTGAAACCACCCGAATTGATCAGTATATTGGTTGGATATAGAAGCGGGACGATCGAAAAAGGCGAGTATGACCCTCCTGGTAATCGACGACGACGAGACGCAGATAGAGAAGCTCAGGGTAATATGCGCATCCCTCGAGTACCCGCCGGTCGAGTACCTATCCGCCACGGGCGTCGAGGAGGGACTCAAGCTCGTCTCGAAAGCCGTGGTCGATCTCGTCCTGAGCGATCTCCGCCTCCTCGACGGCTCGGGCTTCGACGTGCTCCGGGGCGTCCACTCGCTCAACCCGTCGACGCCGGTCGTGGTGATGACGGCCTATGTCGACGCCCGCGAAGCAGTCCAGCTTCTCAAGGAAGGGGCCGACGACTACCTGATCAAACCGACGCGGATCGAGGACATCGAGAGGCTCCTCGTCCGGGTCAACGAGAAGACCGCCCTCCTCCGCGAGGCCCTCCTCCCGCCCGCGGAGGGACCGGCGGCCTCACCGGCAGTTGCCGGCATCATCTACAGGAGCGATGCCATGGCCGCGGCGATGAGCGTGGCCGCGCGCGCGGCGACGAGCGCGGCCACGGTCCTCCTCACGGGCGAGAGCGGGACCGGCAAGGAGCTCGTGGCGCGTTTTATCCACGATCGAAGCTCGAGGCGCGGCCGCTTCGTGGCGGTCAATATCTCGGCCCTCCCGGAATCCCTGGCCGAGAGCGAGCTCTTCGGCCACAGTCGCGGCTCCTTCACCGGCGCGAGCGCGGACCGCATGGGCCGATTCGAGGAGGCCGAAGGCGGGACCCTCTTCCTCGACGAGATCGGCGAGATCGCCCCCCCCCTCCAGGTCAAGCTCCTGAGGGCGCTGCAGTTCGGCCAGATCGAGCGCGTCGGGGAGAACGCCGTGCGCGAGCTCGACGTGAGGATAGTGGCGGCGACCAACCGGGACTTGGCCGCCCTGGTCGAGGCGGGCACATTCCGCCGGGACTTCTACTACCGCCTCAACGTGATCGAGATCAAGCTTCCCTCGCTCCAAGAGCGCAAGGAGGACATCAGGTTCCTCGTCGACTTCTTCATAGACCGCTTCAGGACCCGCGACGGGAAGGACGTGCGCGGTATCACGCGGGAAGCCTTCGACAATCTCTCGAAGCGCCGCTTGCGGGGCAACGTGCGGGAGCTCGAGAATATCATCGAGCGAGCGGTCGTTCTCTGCCGCGGCAGCTTGATTCGAACGGAGGACCTTCCGCGGGAGCCTGCCGAGGAAGCTAGGGACGACTTCGGTTCGGACTATCTGAGCGCGATGCGCGGTTTCGAGCGAAATCTCATCGGGCGCGCTCTCGCAAAGACGATGGGGAACCAGAGCGCTGCAGCCAGGGAGCTCGGGATAAGCGAAAGACACCTACGATCCTGCCTCAAGCGCCTCGACCCGGCGTAGGCAATCGCGCACGCGAGTCTCGACCGTTCGGACGAGCCCTTCGACGATAATGTCGAAGGGCTCGTCTTTTGGTTTTGCAGGATCGATCAAGATCGCGCTTATTATTTGTGCAATGGCTATTTGTTAATAATATGTTTTCCTTTCTCGGCTGGCATCAGACTTGCTACAGAAAAATGGCTGATGTTAGCCTGGAGCTAGGGCTTTTAGCTAAAAAAGGAGCCTTCATGCTGAATCTGATTCCAGCCGGCCAAGTCATTGCCGGTACTCTTCCCCGGGCCAAGGACTCCGCCCATGGCACGAGCTAGAAGCCCGGCGGGATCGGAACGGCATCGAGGCTCATTCTTCGCCGTCCTTCCGGCCCGCCTCATCGCCTTCTACGTCGGCCCGGCGGAGCGGAACACCATCGAGTATTGGCAGCGCTTCGTGTTCTACGTGATCACCTTCACGGGGATAGTCGCGGGCACGCTCTGCGTCGTTCCGGCCTCCATCT